>Ga0209607_1003714_pt1 | contig 11647 bp, 10 predicted proteins | sample AD_UKC117_MetaG_FD_184413 | JGI IMG/M metagenome (GOLD analysis project Ga0209607, IMG submission 184413) | Active sludge microbial communities of municipal wastewater-treating anaerobic digesters from Hong Kong - AD_UKC117_MetaG (SPAdes)... | ecosystem: Engineered > Bioreactor > Anaerobic >... | reverse complement strand
GGTGGTGGCCGCGGCTTTCCTCGAAACGACTGCTGACCAGCGGTTCGGTCCAGCCTGGCCATCACATGAGGGCCACCGGTCGCACCCTCGGCTCCGCTGCGGCCCCCATCTGATGGGAGAAATGGGACATAAGCCCCCAGAAGGCCCGCCGTGGCCATCACATCGGGGCCGCCGAGGGCCTCACCGCCCCCGCCGCGGCCCTCATGTGATGGCGGTGAGCCGTAGATGCTCTGGTGGCAGGGGCGTCTGCGAGCCATTGGCCACGTGGGGCTGTGACTGGCATGCCGTCCACGACAGGATGCTGGTCTACGGTCAACTGCTGGTCGACGATCCCGAGCGGATCGGCCCGATCCAGACGACCGGGAAGGACCAGACGCTGTCCAACCGGGGTCGGGGGAGTACCGCACCCAGCAGCGGGCGACCACGTTCGACTCCCCCCTGAAATCCGAAGGGCCACATTGGGCCCTTGACCCGTGCTGGTTGTGGTCGGGCCGCCGGCGCCTGTGCCATTGCTGGCATCGCGCAGACGAGCGCGAGCACCCCCGCCGTCCCTACGGCCATCGCTGTCTTGATCATGGCGGCCCCCCGTCAGGAGGCCGACTGCACACCGGCCTGAGCACTCAGATGATCTTTACGAGACTAGATCTCCAGAAGTCGACGGATATACACCGAGGTCACGACTTGCTCCAGGAATCCCGCGGTCTCATCCGGGCCTGGCGGCGAGGACAGGCCGGGTCTCCATTCGTCGTGCTGGTTGGGGAGGCCGACCAAGCGGCTGGCCAGGTCATAGACCCCGAAGGCGACTCCGAGTCCCTCGTGAAGGTGATCGGCGAAAATCCGCCGCACAGCGTCGCCGGCGATCGCTGTATTCAACACCACAGATGCGTCCAGCAGCGCGTCGGAGAAGCCGGGCCGGTCGACCACGCTTGCCCCGTAGTGCGCACGCAACGCCATGTCCGCCGCCCGCACGGCCGGGGTCACTGCATCCACAATGCCGCGCAGCGGAAGGTTCGCCGACAGGCCGACATAACTGGCTGGGTCGAGATACGTGTCCATAGCCGCTCGAGCCGCTCCGCATCCGGTGTGCCCAACGACGGCGATCGCACGCAGCGTCGGCAGGTTGGTGACCGCGAAATCGATGCTGCCAACAGATGCTCCGTCGAGCACGTTGCCTGCCACGCGCACCGCGAAGACGTCGTTGGCCGACTGGGAGAAGACCAGTTCCAACGGCACTCGGGCGTCCGCGCAGCCCAATAGCGCGGCACTGGGCGTCTGGAGCGGCGCGATGCCCGGAACCTGTCCGAATCCGAGTTCCTCGGCAGCCACCGGGATGACGTAGCGGCCGTGCCCTCCGTCGCGACCGAGGTCCGCGAAAGCTCGGTTTCCCCGTTGCAGCGAGAAGAACGCCTCCTCGGCCGTGGCGGGTTCTGCCCTTCGCGCAGGAGCATCCGGGTCGTACTGCCAAGTGATCTCGATCATGATTCATTCTCCCGTGCGCCGTGGCTCAGTGCTGCACCATCTCATTGACCGCACCATCTCGGCCTGGGAGCAGTCGCCACGTCACGACGGCCCCGAGGATCAGGACCATTGCACCGGCCAGGGTCGTTACCCGCAGCGCATCGCTGAACGCCACCTGGACGGCATCAGTCAGGGCCATCGTCAGTTGATCGGGCAAGCCGGCCATCGCCTCGAATGCCTCGCCCGGTGACTCGTTGGCCGCCGCAGCCACCCGTTCGGGCACTCCCTCTGGCACGCGCAATGTCCCTTGGTAGACCGCGGTGAGGATGCTTCCGAGCAGGGCGATTCCCAGCGCGGTGCCGAGTTCGTAGCCCGTTTCCGAGACCGCTGAGGCCGCACCCGCGCGGTCTTTGGGAGCCACCGCGAGCACGGTGTCGGACGCGATCGTCAACGCCACCCCGTCACCGGCCCCAATGAGGATCAACGGCACGGCGAAGAACAGGTACTGGTCGGAGTCGAGGACGAGCGCGACACCGCCCATGCCGAGTCCCACCGCCAGCAAGCCCACCGCCACGACAGGACCGCGGCCGAAGCGGCGCATGATGTTGCCTGCGATCAGTGCGGCCACCAGCGCGGCCAATGTTGCGGGCAACTCGAACAAGCCGGCCTGCAGCGGTTCCAGGCCCTTGATGAACTGCAGGTACTGGGAGAAGAAGAACAGTGCCCCGGCCAGACCGAACACCGACAGCAACGTCGCGAGCACCGCACCGGTGAATGGCGCGCTGGCGAACAGGCGGACATCCACCAGGGGATGTTCCAAGCGCTTCTGCCGCAAGACGAACCACGTCAGGCACACGACGCCGATGACACCCGCGGTGAAGTAGCCGACCTCAAAGCCCCGGATGGCCGTCTCCTTGATCGCATAGACCACACCGAGGATCCCGACCATCGACAGCACCACCGAGAGCAGGTCCAGCCTGCCCGGTGCCGGGTCTTTGGATTCGCGCAATGCGGGCAGGCCGATCAGCAGCACCAGCGCCATGATCGGCACATTGACCAGGAACACCGAACCCCACCAGAAGTACTGCAGCAACGCACCGCCGAACAGCGGGCCCGCCGCCGCCCCGGCCGCACCCATGGCGCTCCACACCCCGATCGCGAAGCTTCGTTCGGCCGTGTCGTTGAACGTCGAGCGCAGGAGGGCCAAGGTGGAGGGCATCAACGTGGCGCCTGCGACACCGAGCAGCGCCCGGTAGACGATGAGCATCTCGGCGTTCGCGGAGTAGGCCGCACCCACGGAGATGAGCGCGAACAGCGAACCGCCGAACAACAGCAGCCGCTTTCGGCCGAACCGGTCACCCAGATTGCCCATGGTGATCAGCAACCCCGCGAGCACGAACGAGTAGATGTCACCGATCCACAGGACCTGCGAGGCGGTGGGTTGCAGGTCTCGCACAATGCTCGGCGTGGCCAGGCTCAACACCGTGCCGTCCACAGCCACCAGGAAGACCGCCAGGCCCATCGCCCCCAGCGCCCACCATCGCCGTGGGTCCTTGCCGTCGGCCTTCATCGGTCCTCCCGCGGCAAGGCTAGGGGGCGACACGGCAGGGTTGCCGACCAGGCTCAAGATGCCTGCGGAACTGCCAATGCAGATTGGTCGGTCGGGCTCAAACGGTCGGTTCTGGCTGGGCCTGCGCCGTGTCGATCACCTTCGCACGGGTGGTCTTACCCTTGCGAATCGTGATCTTCTTCCGGCTCACCTTGCAGGAGCTGGGCCGGGCCTGCAGACGGTAGCGACCGACCGGCAGTTCCATCCGGCCGCGGGTGGGCACGGTCTTCTTGTACCGACCTTTGACGACCCGGGCCAGACACCCCTCGTCGACGCGGATCTTTGCGTGTCCGGTGATGACGATGGTGGTGGGCACAGAGTTGGGCTCGACGGCGGAGGCGGGCGTGATCAACGACGCCACGACGACGGTCCCGAGCATCACACCGACGGTCCTGAACATGCTGCCTCCCGAATCCAGGGTAATCCCTTGGCCAGGTGAGCGGGTCACGGTTTTATGCCGATTCTGGCTGGCCGATCCTGTGGAGAATTCGGCTGACGAGTCCCTGTGGCACGGCACCGCCCCGCGCAGAGGTTGGAGTCAGGTACAGGCGTTGGACAAGAGCACAGGCGTTGGAGATCCGCGCTCGGTCCTTGTCTCACGCCGGTACCGATCTCCAACGGATGCACACAACTCCAACGCCTGTGGCACAGCACGGCAGCACCGCACCTCAGCGCGAGCACCCGCTACCCGCCCACCGCCATCCGCCGCGCCAACTCCGTGGCAGCGCTGGCGTCGATGGCATCGCCGAGGGTGATCACCCCGCGCTGCTCCAGAACCGTGATCATGCGTACCAGCACCTCCGCGGTGGCCAGGGCATCCCCCAGCGCGGTGTGCCGACCGAACACCTCCACGCCGTAGCGCTCACACACGTAGTCCAAGCCGTGGCGGGCCTCGGGGTCGGGTTCGAGAACCGCCGAGAGAAGCATCGTGTCGATCGTCAAGGGTTCCAGCGGCACACCTGCGGACTGCGCCACCGGGTGCAGGAAGCCGAAGTCGAAACTCGCATGATGTGCGACGAGCACCGAGTCAGCTGCGTATGTGGCGAACTGGCCGACAACGTGCTCCGGCCCGGCAGCATCGGCGACCATCTCGTCGGTGATGCCGTGGAAACTCGTCGAGAGTTCGGGGATCCGCCGCCCCGGATTGATCAACGCGTCGAATGTGTCGTCCGCGCGCACCACACCCCCGTCGACGCGTACGGCGCCGATCGCCACCAGCCGGTCACCGGCCTCTACGTGAAGGCCGGTGGTTTCGCAGTCGACCACTGTGAACACGATGTCGGACAGCGGGGTGTGCAACCACTGCTCGCGTGACGGCACCGGCCGGGAGGGCCGGGACAGGTCCACGCTCAGACCGACCACCGGCCCGGGGGCGTCCTCAGCCGCGGGGTTTCCGACGATCAACACCATCGCCGGCTCGTCGTGCCCGGTGATCCGGACCAGCCGGATGGCCGTCTCACCCACCACCGCGCGGGGACGTTCTCCGGCGAGAGCCCTGGTCAGCAGCGGCACGAAGTCCTCGGCGTCGAACACCCCGAAGATGCTGCGGCCAGCAGCGATCGGGATGCGCCCGATCAGTGCAGCGCGGGCGGCGGGGTTCACCAGCAGGATCCGGCCACGGTCGTCGACGACTCCAACGGGCACGTCCAGGCCGGACAGGACCGCAAGCAGACTGTCACGCTCCAGACGCAGCTCGGCGTGTGCGGCCGCCAGCTGCGAGGACAAGCGCGCTTCAGCGCTCGCGTGCCGTTCGGCCAGCGTGTTCACGGCACGCTCGGTGGCCGTGTCCCCGGGCAGGCGGTGGTCCGGATTGACGTCCGCGATCATCTGCACGGCGTGGGCGGTGCGCTCGTCAAGGCGCTGCTCCGATCGCCACGTGCGCCAGGAGATCCAGCCGATCAAGCCGATCAGCAGGATCAGTCCGATCGCAAGCACGAAGACCTCGCCGCCCAGGGTGTCGATCAGCGCCAGCCGCGAGTCGGGCGGCAGATCGGCCATGACCACCGCCGCCGTGAGCGCCGGGATCAGGGTCGCGACAAGGATCAGCGCACCGACCTTCCACTTCGTCATCAGTGCTCCCTACAGGTCAGTCCGGAAAATCACGGAGGTAACCGACTGGGCGGTCTTGATGGCACGGAATGCCTCGCGCAGAGCCTCCTGCTGGTCGTCGTCGTAATCCTCGATCAGCACCGTGTCGGTGACGTACTCGCGGGCGCCGATCTGCCGCAACTGGTGGCGCAGGCGGGTGGACGTGAGCCTTCGGTAGGCGTCGCGCAGCCGCTGGGTCAACTCGTCGCTGAGCACCCCGGCGGCGGCCGCGGCGGCCAGCCGCTCATCGGTGCCGACCGCCGTGGACCGCGCCCGCAGCCCGTAGAGCCGGGCCAGCAGGACGACCGGCGCCAGACCGGTCTTCTTCAGGTCCACAGGTCCCTTGGGCAGCCTGCCGAAGGTCAGCAGGGGCGTGGGGAAGGAGATCGCCGCCAGCGCCAGTCCGTGCAGCAGCCGCACCGACGTCGCCCCGGCTGCCAGGGTGCGCGCCGCCGGCTCGATGTCCACACCTGCTGTGAGCGCCCGCAGGTCGAGGAACACATCGGCATCCACGACCGCGTCCGGTGTCGGCGCTTCCACCCGCTCGCGCAGGATCGCCTGCCATTGGTCCACCGAGTAGGACCAGCGATCGGCCATGTAGCCGCCGTCACAGGGGCGCATCCCAAACTCCACAAGCCCCTGGATGACCGCAGCCGCCAGATCCGCGGCATAAGTGGTCGATGCGGCCGCCTCGGTCTCCCAGAACAGGGCATGGTCCTGGTCGCTGGCGCAGTGCAACTCGCGGCGCGCATGGGATCCCAGCGTGACCCAGCTGAAGCGCGACGGCGGTGGGCCAGCCTCGTGGACGAAACCGTCGATCAGGATCCGTGTGCGGGCGTCGGCCGCGTCGGAGAGTTGCTGGCCGACCGGCACAGCCCAGTCGACCTCGCGCGCTGCCGCCACCAGCCCCACCTGACCGGTCACCGCTCGCCCCGCGCGATCCATGTGCGCTGCACTCCGACGGCCTCCGGAGTGTGCAGCCGGATCATGATGCGATCCACCCCGGGGGTGATCCGATGGGCGGTACGGCGCGACACAATCACCATTGTGGCCAGGGCCAGCGGCATCGCCCAGGCCGCAGGTTGCGACAGGAGTGCGGCCGGCCAGCCGTTCACGTCCGGCAGCACTGTGGAGACGACGATGGCCACAGTGGCTGCGACCCCACCTACAAGCAGTCCGGTGGCTGCTCCCACATCGGTGAGCCGACGCCACCAGATCCCCAGCAGCAACAAGGGCGAGAATGTCGCCGCCGCCACTGCGAACGCCAAGGAGACCGCGCGCGCCAACGGCAGGGTGTCCGCAACCAGCCCGAGCAGCAGCGGAACGATCACGGCGGCCGCAGCCGCGACTCGGAAGGACACGATCGGGTCGTCGATCTTGCGCCCCACGATGTCCTGCGACAGGACCCCGGCGACGGTGACGGTCAGGCCGGTGGCGGTCGCCAGGAACGCGGCCGCGGCACCGGCGGCGACCAAGGCGGTCAGCCACTGTCCAGCCGTCCCACCGACCAGCGCCTGCGGCAACAACAAGACCACGGCATCCGTACGTCCGGTGAGCAGCAGTTCAGGGGTGTAGAGCCTGCCCAGCATCCCGTACACCGAAGGGGCCAGGTAGAACAGACCCACCAGCGCGATCACGGTCAGCGCGGTCTTGCGCGCAGCACGGCCGTCCGGGTTGGTGTAAAAGCGCACCAGGACGTGGGGCAGGCCCATCGTCCCCAGGAATAGGGCGAACATCAGGGCGAACGTGCGATACAGCGCATGCTCCTGGCCCCCCTGCAACGGCTGACTCCACGCCTGACCGTCCAGCACCGGCAGCGACGACAGATGTGGCACGGGCGCTCCCGCAGGGAACGTCAACGTGGTGCCGGCAGCCAACTCATGGGTGCCGGCTTGCCACGTCAACGCACCGTCGACGCGTTGGTTATCGACGGTGCCAGCGGCCTCCAGAACCAGCGGCTGATCCACGGTCACCGCGATGTGGTTCTCGACGCTGACGGTCGTGCGATCGTCGAAGACGGGCGCGGACGACGACACCGCGCTGGGACTGGCATCCGCGCGCCACGCGGCGAGCAGAAAGAGCACGGGAAGCATGATGGCCACGACTTTGAGCCAGTACTGGAAACCTTGAACCAGCGTCACACTGCGCATGCCGCCACCGACGATCACGATCAGCACGGTCACCGACACGAGCACGCCGCCCAGCCAGACGGGTGCGCCCAACAGCGTGTGCAGCGCCAGTCCGGCGCCCTGCAACTGCGGCAGGACATATAGCCACCCGATGAGCACGACCAGCGCGCTGGCGATGAGGCGGACACCGGTGGAGCGCAGGCGGGCCTCGCAGAAGTCCGGCAAGGTGTACGCACCGGATCGCCGCAGCGGTGCCGCCACCAGCGCGAGCAGCAGCACATAACCCACGGCGTACCCCACGGGGAACCAGACCGCGTCCGCGCCGCCGGCCATGATCAGTCCGGCCACTCCGAGAAATGACGCCGCTGACAGGTACTCCCCCGAGATGGCCGAGGCGTTCCACCACGCGGGCACCGAACGCGAGGCCACGTAGAAGTCGCCGGTCGTGCGCGCCAGCCGGGAACTGTATGCGGCCAGTCCAATGGTGACCAGGGCGGTCAACGCGATAGCCGCCGCCGCTAGGACGTTCATCGGCCTTCCACCAAGTCGGTGAATTGCGCCTCGTTGCGGTCGGCCTGTCGCACGTACCACCAGCCAACGCCGAGGATCGCCGGGTACACCAGGATTCCGAGCAGGAACCACCACAACGGCATCGGACCAACTTGCAACTCGCGCACCGGCGCCCACAGTCCGAACAACAGCGGCATTGCCACCAACGGCACCACCACCAGCGCCACGGTCGCCAGGCCCAGCCGCAACTGCGTGCGGATCAGGGAACGCAGGTAGATGCGCCCCACCCCGGTCTGGTCGTCGATCTCGTCGGTCACAGGCCGGGGCGGGCGTCTGCGAACGTCGCGGCGGGGCCCGGTGATCACCTCCCTGCGCGGCTTGGGAGCACTCACGTGTCACGCTCCAGTCGCCGGCTCTCGACCAGCGCCGCCTTCACCGCAGGGGTGTGGCGCCGACTCACCGGCACGGACTGCTCCTCCCCCAGGTCCACCGTCAGCCGCCCGCCGGCCGTGCGCAGGCCCTCGACGTAGGCGGCGTTGACGAGGTAGCGGCGATGCACACGCAGGAAACCGGCCGGCGCCCAGCGTTCCTCCAAATTGGCCAGCGGGACCCGGACCAGATGCCCGGCGGTGCGCGTGTGAAGCCTGACGTAATCCCGCTGCGCTTCGACGTAGACGATGTCCGATCGTTTGACGTAGCGCGTCACGCCGCCGAGTTCCACGGCGATGGTCTCGTCGGCCGGCGCCTCTTCGGCGGGCGCCTGCACGTCGGGCACCTCGGCCTCCAACTGGCGCTGAACCCGGACCACGGCTTGTGCCAGCCGTTGCGCGCGGATCGGCTTGAGCAGATAGTCCACGGCCGCGATGTCGAAGGCGTCCACGGCGTGGGAGTCGTAGGCGGTGACAAAAACCACCGGGGGCGGTGCGGTGAAACGGCCGATGATGCGGGCCAGCGCCAACCCGTCCATCCCGGGCATTCGGATGTCCATGAACACCGCGTCCACGTCGTCGGCCTGCAACAACTCCAGCGCCGCGGTGGCGGTGCTAGCAGTCCGGACTTGCGCGATGCCGGGGGTGCCGTCGAGAAGATACGCGAGTTCCGCCAGCGCGGGGGGCTCGTCGTCGACCGCCACCACGATCAGGCCATCGTTATTCATCGGTCACCGCCTCTGCGAACTTCGGGATGCGCATCGTGACCTTGGTCCCGGCCATGGGGGCGGTTTCGACGACAAGACCATGCTCGTCACCGAACGCCTGACGCAGCCGCTCGTCGACGTTGGCCAGGCCGACATGATCGCCGGGCTCACCGGACAGGCTGCGCCGGATCACCCCCGGTTCATTGCCCACCCCGTCGTCCTCGACGCTGATCCAGCAGTCCGGGCCGCGTTCCACCGCCGTGATGCTGATGGTCCCGGGGGTGTCGCGCTCCTCCAGGCCATGGCGCACGGCGTTCTCCACCAGCGGCTGGATGCACAAGAAGGGAATCCGCACGCTGAGCACCTCAGGGTCCACGCGCAACTTCACCTGCAGGCGATCGCCGAACCGCGCTTGTTCCAGCAGCAGGTATTGCTCCACAGAGCGCAACTCCTCGGCCAGCGCGGTGTAGCGGCCGTGGGATCGGAAGCTTACCGGGTGAACTCGGCGAAGTCGAGCAGCAGGTCCCGGGCCCGGTCGGGGTCGGTCCTCACGAACGAGGCGATCGCGGTCAACGAGTTGAAGATGAAGTGCGGCGAGATCTGGGCGCGCAGGACACGGACCTCGGCCTCGGCGCTGCGGGCACGCGTGCGGTCGAGTTCGGCGAGGTCCAGCTGGCCGGAGGTGAACGTGGCGACCTCCTCCACAGCGCGCATCAGCGCCGGCCCCGCCGACTCGTCGGAATATGCCACCAGCGCGCCCACCACCACGTCCTCGGAGGTCAGTGGCGCGGCGATCCCTGAGCGCAGCATCTCGGAAACCTCACGCGCCTGGACCGCCGAGAGCACCACCGCGGAACCGGAGTCCAGCGCGGCTCGGGCGTGGGTCGCGGCGACCTCACGCTGTTTGTCGCCCACGCCGTCCCACGCCAGCGTGGAGAAGTCGTCGGTGATGGCCAGGGCCTGCACGCCGAGCAGGTTGCGCAGATGCTTGACCGAGCGCTGGGCCGCCGATTCGGTGAGCCCGGCGCGCAAAGCAGGTGCGGCCAGGCTGGCGATGTGCAGGGTCCGGTACGTCGCCATCTGCCCTTCGGTGCCCATCCGGGCCCGGCCCCTGACCCAACCGGCGATCACCACCCCGAGCACCACGGCACCCGCTATCGCGGCCAACGCCAGGACCCACGGGTTCATGGGCTGAAACTAGCCGAAGTTCGAGGGCGGATCGGGTTGTTCCGGACGGGCGGGGTCGCAGGACGAGTATTGCCGGAACCGAACACCAGCCATACGCTGGCCGCAACCGACGCCGGGAGCTCCCATGATCCGCACTCTCGCCTCAGCAACTCTTGCTGCCGGTCTCGCCCTGTCCGTCGCACCCGCTCAAGCGAAGCCCGAACCCATCCGCGGCTTCCAGATCACTGTCAAGGACGAGCAGATCCGGGCCAGCGCCCTGGTTCCCGGCCCGGCCGGACGCAAGGCGCAGTTGCAGCAGTTCGACGATGGCCGGTGGGTCACGGTGGCCCAGACCCACACCAAGCGCACCAAGGCAACCCCGCGGGCGCGTTGGCGGGTGGCACTCGAGGACCTGCGGCAACCCTCGGCGCAGAGCCGTGCCCAGGCCGGGCCGCTGGCCGAGTTGATTCGGCTGCGCGCCCAGTCGGGCAAGGCGAAGTCGAAGCCCAAGAAGGTGCGGGTGACTTTCACCTACCCGCTGGCACCCAACGTCGTCAGTGGTTTCGTGGGCAGCCAGCTAATCGCCCCCGGCAACGAAGCCCTCTGGAGCGGACAGGTGCGCTACGAGGCCCTTCCGAACGTGGACGGCGCTCGCACCGTCAGGTACCGGCTGGCCTCGGCCAGCATCGCGTGGAGTTACGAGGGGGAGAAGCCTGGCTGCGTCATCAAGGGGGACGGGACCTTCACCGAAGCCGATCTCGTCGGCGACGGCTTCGTCGATATCGGGGTCCGCGAGGGTGCGACGGTGGTCTACAACTTCACTCTCAGACGTCTGGCAACCGTGCCCCTCACGGTCACCTGCGGGAACCAGAGCTCCCAATTCGAGTCGGTCCTTGGGTTGTTCTTGAACACGCTCGACTGCCCCTCCGCGTCTCAGGATCCGGGCACGGTCCCATCCACATACACCGGGCAGCCGTGGTCGAACCGCAAGCCGCCATTCGTCTTCTTCGGCAAAGTGGGCCTCAACGCCGGAAACTTCTGCACCAACACGTTGCAGCCGCCAGGAATCTTCCAGAGCTGGGATCTCACCGGCTCGGATCTGTTCGAGTTCGACGACTTCCTGGCACCCCTCGGGAAGTAGCGGTGGTTCAACCGGCTCTTCGGATGGCACCCTTGTCGGCCTGGGGTCGCGCAGCGTGTTCATGGAAGTACCACAAGGTGAGTGGATCGCATCCAATGCTCTGGCCTGCGCCATCCGCGACAGCTGACTTCCACCGGCACCTCAATGTGGTGCTCCGGATTTGAGGGGGGTCGGCTGGTCGGTGAGGTGTTTGCTGGCCGGGGGTGTGTCGGTGGTGGCCGCGGCTTTTCTCGAAACGACTGCTGACCAGCGGTTCGGTCCAGCCTCGCCATCACATGGGGGCCACCGGTCGCACCCTCGGCTCCGCTGCGGCCCTCATCTGATGGGAGAAATGGGACATAAGCCCCAGAGTGCACGCCGTGGCCATCACATCGGGGCCGCCGAGGGCCTCACCGCCTCCGCCGCGGCCC
>Ga0209607_1003713_pt1 | contig 11647 bp, 9 predicted proteins | sample AD_UKC117_MetaG_FD_184413 | JGI IMG/M metagenome (GOLD analysis project Ga0209607, IMG submission 184413) | Active sludge microbial communities of municipal wastewater-treating anaerobic digesters from Hong Kong - AD_UKC117_MetaG (SPAdes)... | ecosystem: Engineered > Bioreactor > Anaerobic >... | reverse complement strand
TTGGGCGTTCCCGCCGCGCTGCACATCAGTTCCAGCAGCGCGTCCGTGCCCCACGGTCCGTCGAACGGTTCGTTCAACATCTCCGGCACCGGCCCGTGCGGCCAGCCCTCGTCGACCACGCGCAGGCGCACACCCGGGCACATGCGAACCGCGGCCTGGGCCCGCAGTAACACCTCGGCGATGTCCAGGGAGCAATCCGGGGCGACGGTGGGGTCGAACAGGATGCGCACCGATGTTCCGTGCGCGTTGGAGGTGCGGTTGGTTCTTCCGCGCAGCCGCTGGGTGTCGTTGCGGGTGAACTCGGCACCGGGGTCGAACCCCGTCCCGCTGAAGGTTCCCGGGTAGCCGTGGCCGAAGCTCTGAACGTAGGTCTTGCCGTCGCGGGTCACGGTGACATCGGTGCGGGAGGAGATGAACACCGCGGCCGCCGCGCCGATCCCGTTCAGGCCTGCGCCGGTCGTCGTGGCGTCGGTGTGGGCGGAGAACTTCCCTCCGGCCCGCGCTGTGCCGAGGGTCTTGACGATGCCGTTCTTACCGGTGCCGGGGTCGGTGTCGACGGGCAGTCCACGGCCGTCGTCGGCCACCGTCACCGAGCCGTCGGTATGCAGGGTGATCGCCACCGTCGACCCACCGTGGCGCGGTTCGGCGACCTCCTCGACCGCGTTGTCGACGATCTCCCGCATCGCGGTCAGGTACACCTCCTGCCCGAGATTGACCGCCGGACGCAGCCTCGTGTGCTGGACGTCGTCCAGTTCGGTGATGTCGGCGGCGGTGTAGCTCACAGGGATCCTCTCCGGTCTCGTCTGCAAGATCGAGTGTCCAACGTGGCTGTGACAGTCACGGCGGCAGGGGATGCGACACGCCGGGGAGGGGGGCCAAAGTCACACGGCTAGCACCGCGTGATGTCGAGTTGGCCGATCGCGCCGGCTTCCCACATACCCCTCCGCCACTAATCGCCGGAATCCACGGATGTGTCCGGCGAAGCTGCACTACCTTTTGCCGATGAACAACAGCACGTTCCAGCTGCGACGTTGGGCCGCCGGTCTCACGGTCGCCGCGCTGCCGCTGATCGGCATTGCGCTCGCGCCGAGCAGCTTTGCTGACCCCGGCTACTCCGACGACCCCGGCTCCAGCGATACCGGTCCCTGTGCCTGGGACGTGGCCTCGGTGGCGTGCATGGAGTGGGAACAGGGTGGCGCTGCCTCCGTCTGCGGGTTCAGTCCGGATTCGATGGGCTGCCTCGAGGCCGGATCCGCAGCGAACTGAAACGGTCCGGCACCGCCGCCGGCCCCGTAACAAGACTGGCGCAAGGGCAGACTCCGGCACATGTATCCCGGCAGACCTCGAATCCTGGGCGAGGTCGGTGGTCTGGTGATCGCCGAGGACGGCCCACGAGTGCTGGTCGTCGATCGGGGAAATGGCCCACTCGCGATCGTGGCATTCGTGACCGGCGTCGTGGCAATGGTGTTCGGTGGGTTCGGCACTTTGACGCTGTTCACTGCCGCGGCCGGCCATGGGGCCGGGCTGCCGCTGGGGTTGTGCATCGCGATGCTCGCGATCGGGGCGGTCGCAGCGGTAGCCGTCGTGGCCATGGTCCGTCGCATAGGGCGGACCCGTTTCGCTCCGATCGGCAACTATCGTCCCGTCGCCGTCTTCGACCGGGCGGCCCGGACTTACTTCGACGGGGACGGACGGGCGGTGGCCCCGTTGGACGCCGTCACATTCCATCGTCGGCTGCAGGTGGGATCGAGTTCGCTGAAACTGGTGGTCCACACACCGACCGGGGAGTACGTGCTGCTGCGTGGCAATCCCTTTACCGGCGGCCTCGGCGACCTTGCCGACGTGCTGGCAGGCGCCATTCGCGGCAATTCGCGCTGACAAGACGGCCACCGGCCGTGTGCAGTTCAGGCCAGAACCAATGGCTGCGCCATCGTCAACCCCATCCCAGAGAACCGTGGAATCGGAACCAGCACGGCGCCCGGGAGGGAGGCTGTGTGGCGGTCCGGTCGTCTGCCGCCAACGGTGACCTCCGGCGAGCGAAACAGCCGATGCGGCTTACGCCGCTTCACTCCAGGAACCCACACCCTCGCTCCTGTCCGCAGATTCCCCCCGATCGATCGCCGGGGGACGCCGCCGAGGGGTTTGCGCCGGACCGGTCCACGCGGATCGGCGGAGTCGGCGTGTGTTGCGGAAGGCGGCGAGAATATCAGCGTCCATTTCGGTTTCACCTCGTAGATATCGTTATTTGGTGCCACGTTGGGCCGGTGATCGGCCTCATCGCTGAAACTAAGGGGTGAGATGCAAGGCTGAAGACAGGGAATCGTCAAGTTCGGCTCAAATTCCGGGCCTGCCGATTTCCAATTCGGTCGCCGTGACGCTGACTCGGTCTGCGGGTGGACGGCGAAAGCGGTAGAAACCCCTTGGTCGGCGGTGCGTCAGGGCCCTCATGCCTGCCGGGGTCGCTCCCGCCAGCCCGAGTGTCCGATATCGACGGATTCTCGGCGCGGTTGCCCGCCAGAGCCGATACTGGACCGACGGATGTCGCGAGGGTCGACACCACGAAGAAGGGAGTTCGCGACTATGGGCGCCGAGGAGAAGATTGGCCACAAGTCGTGGACTGACCTCCAGGAGGCGGATGACGCCCGCCGTCTGCGGCAGTTCCCGGCATTCGGGAACTTCTCGGATGCCGAACTGAGGCACCTGGTCGGCGTTGCACACCACGACTCGACATCCGCACCATGGCCGCTGATTCATGAGAAGACGCCGGCAGATGCCTGCTACATCCTGCTCAGCGGCGAGGTCGGTGTGTACGTCGGCCGAGAGCACATCGCCACCCTCGGGCCGGGCGAGGTGATCGGTGAATCCGTCCTCCGCCAGGGCAAGCTTCGTTCCGCGACGGTGACGACGACCGGGCCGACCGAGGTGCTGCGCATCGAAGCGGAGGATCTGGCCGGATTGCTGAACCAAATTCCCGCCCTTCGGGAGGTTATCGACGCCACCGCGGAGCGACACACCCCCGTCACCCCAGAGCCGTCAGCTCCGCCCGAACCGACACGTTCGAAGGTCAATGCCTCTGTTCCAGTCGAATTGATCAGTCAGTTTGAAAAGACCGCCGGGGCAGCCGGAGTCACCGTTTCGGGCGCGCTCGAAGCCGCGCTCAGCGACTGGATAGAGCGCAACAGCTGAGGCGGTACGGTTTACCGGGCTCTCACCCGGCTTGTTGGTCCAGGAAATCGTCGATCATCACCCAGGTCGTCGCGGGCGCCGAGCGCCCTGTGAGGACTCCGAGATGTCCGCCGGGGGCGGTCTCGAGGCGAACCTGAGGAGCGTTGGGCAACAATTGCCCAACCTGATGGGCGACCTCGACGGGAACGAGCACATCACTGGTTCCGGCCACGTTCATCACCGGCACCCGCACGTCGGCGAGGTCCACCACCTTGTTGGGGCCGGCAACCTTGCCTTGCGCGAGCTCATTTCGCTGGACCAGTCGCTGGTAGATCTGCAGGGTGGCACGCCCCGGATAGGCGAGCATGCTGTTCATCAACCCGTCGACCGCCTCGACCTGAGCCAGGAACTCCCGGTCGTCGCGGTGCCTGATCAGAGTGACCGGCTTCTTGAGGTACGTCGTCAACGACGTTGCCTTGAAGGCGGGGCCGACGATTTGGGCCGGCAGCCCGCCGAGGGCTTTGAGTCCCGTCCCGATGATCCGGCCGCCGGTGTATTTCCCTGCGCTGCGCAGGGGCGCGACCATCCGGTGCTTGCTGAGGTCGAAGGGACTCGCCACCATGGCGATCGACTTGACCGGCAGCGTGTCATCGGCCGCGGTGGTCAACAGCGCCAGAAGGCCTCCCAGACACCAGCCGATGAGATGCACCGGCGCACCGCCGCAGTCCTCGGAGACCTTTTTGATCGCGTTCGGCACCACATCGGTGACCCAGAATTCGATACCGAGGTCGCGGTCTGACAGACCCATCTCGCCGTAGTCCACCAGGTAGGTCCGGTGGCCTTCCTTCAGCAGATGTTCGGTAAGCGAACAACCGCGCCGCAGGTCGAAGCACGCCGACTGCGAGCCCAGCGGCGGTACCAGCAGAATCGGGTCGCCGCCCAGCGGCACGCCGGCCGGCAGGTAGCGATGGAGAGTAGATTTATGGCCCTCGCTGATGACCTCCGAGGGCATCCGCGTGGTGTCGGCCATGCCGCCCTTGACCACGAAGTCGAACAGGTTGGAAACGGCTTTACGCCGTTGTTCGGGCGTCCGGGACCGGTCGAACAGCGAGCTCATGGCCTGAGGATACGGCGACCGCCGCTACCCGGTGGCGGTGTCCGTGGAACCCATCAGAGCCGACTGCACCGCCGGGGCCACCAGCCGGACCAGCTCGTCCTCGGTCGCCGACGCCAGCGGCTCCATCCGCATCACATACCGCGACCCGACCACCCCGACCACGTAGGACACCGCCAGCGTGACGCGCATCCGGGCGTCGGGCACCCCGAGGAACGCTGCCACCCGGTCGACGATCACCGACTCCAGGAACTCGCGCAGCGGCGCGACCGCCTTGGCCGCGCCGGCGCCGTCGCTCACCATGGCTGCTATCCGCTCGCGTGTCTCGGGCTCATCGAGCATCCGCAACGTCACCCGCACCAAGCGCTCGGCGAGGCCATCGATCCCCGGCGCGAGGAGCTGGGCGATGGCGGTCCCGGGGTCGCTCGGCAACCGCATGGCCGCGGCGAAGAGTTCCTCACGATTGGCGTAGTAGCGACGGACCAGGTCCGGCGCGACGCCGGCGGCGGCGGCAACGCCCTTGATCGTGGTGTCGAGGTAACCCTGCCGGGCATACATACCGCGCGCGGCGTCGAGGACGGCGCGTTTGACTTCGTCGGCGTTAACCATGTTGGGCCATCCTCAATCTCCGAGCGGCTCCCATCTGACCGACCCGGACTATAGCCATCACCGGGAAGGCGGTTCAGTCACGGGTGGTCGGGTCCCCTGTCGCTTCGGCCGGATACGCGGGACAATCGGGTATGCGGATCGCCATCAGCGGTGCGGGTGTGGCGGGTTCGGCGTTGGCCTACTGGCTGCAGCGCACCGGACACACCACGACCTTGATCGAGCAGGCGCCGGCCTTCCGGGCCGGCGGCTACATGATCGACTTCTGGGGCGTCGGATACCAGGTCGCCAAGCGGATGGGCATCGAGGACCGAATTCGCGACGCCGGCTACCAGGTCCGCTGTGTGCGCTCGGTCGGCCCGGGTGGGGAAGTGAAGGCGGATCTACGGACCGACGCCATGCGCAGGGCGATCGGTGAGGACTTCACCAGCCTGCCGCGCGGCGATCTGGCCGCTGCGGTCTTCGACAGCGTCGACGGCGACTGCGAAACCCTCTTCGGGGAGAGCATTGTCGCCGTCGAGCAGCGTTCGGATGGTGTTCGGCTGAGCTTGGCCAACTCCGCATCACGCGATTTCGACCTGCTCATCGGCGCCGACGGGCTGCACTCGAACGTGCGCGGACTGACCTTCGGCCCGGAATCGGAGTTCGAGCAATACCTGGGCTGCAAGGTAGCCGCCTGCGTCGTCGACGGTTACCGGCCCCGTGACGAACTGACCTACGTCACCTACAACGTTCCGGGCCGGCAGGTGGCCCGGTTCGCCCTGCGCGGTGACCGGACCATGTTCCTGTTCGTCTATCGCGCCGAGCGCGCCGACACCGGCGTTCCGGCCATCGAGGAGTTGCGCGACCAGTTCGGCGCAGCCGGGTGGGAATGCGCGCAGATCCTGGACGCTCTCGGCGACGGTGAGGGCCTCTATTTCGACGTGGTCAGCCAGATCCGGATGAACCGGTGGTCGCGGGGCCGGGTTCTGCTGATCGGCGACGCCGCGGGATGTATCTCCCTACTCGGCGGCGAGGGGACGGGCCTGGCTATGACGGAGGCCTATGTGCTGGCCGGCGAATTGATGCGAGCCGGAGGCGATCACCCCGGCGGCGATCACCGCAGGGCGTTCGAACGGTACGAGCGTCGGCTGCATCCGTTCATCGAGTCCAAACAAGCCGCGGCCGTTCGCTTCATCGGTTTTTTTGCCGCCCGCACCCGCCGCGGATTGTGGTTTCGCAACGCGGCGATGCGTGCGATGAACTTCGCACCGCTTACCAAGGTCTTCGCCGGGGAATTCCGCGACGACTTCGAACTTCCGGATTACGGCATCTAAGGTCCCGGCAGGTAAGGCTCTCATGTAAGGCTTTGTCCCGTGGATTGGGTTGCTGCGGCGAAGTTCGCATTCGGGCTGAGTCTGGCCGTCCTGGTCTTCGGCTCGGGACTCGGCGCCCGATTCGGTGATGTGGCCGCGCTGCTACGCCGGCCGGGATTGCTGGCCCGCTCCCTGCTTGCCGTGCTCGTCGTCGCTCCGGTGTTGGCGCTGACCCTGGTGGCCATCTTCAACCTCGATCACGACATCGCGATCGCTCTTGTCGCGCTGTCGGTTTCGCCGCTGCCGCCACTGCTTCCAAGCCGGAGCGGGAAGGCCGGAGGCAAGCCGGAATACGGTTTTGGTCTCGTCCTGGTTCTCGCCGTGCTCGCGGTTCCGAGCATTCTGCTCTCGGCTGAGATTCTGGGTGCGGTGTTCGGCAGGGACTACGTCGCGACCCCGTTCGCGATCGCGACATCGCTGCTTCTCTCGGTACTGGGCCCACTACTGGCCGGGATGCTCGTGGCCAAGGTCTCGTCCTCGACCGCTTCGCGTCTGGAAAGACCACTGCACCGGGTGCAACTGTGGCTGCTGCCGATAGCGATGGTCGTGTTGCTGATCTCATCGGCACCGGAAATGTGGGGTTTGATCGGCAACCACACACTGATGGTGCTGGGGATCTTTATTCTGAGCGCTTTCGCCGTCGGCCACTTGTTCGGCGGGCCGGATCGACGCGACGCCACGGTGCTGGCCTTCGCCACCGCCTGCCGGCACCCGGCCACTGCTCTGGCCCTGGCGGCGGCGAATTTTCCGGCGGCCGATGCGCGCGCCGCCGTGGCGCTGTACGGCTTGGTCACGGTTGCCGTCGGAGGGGTCTACGCGCTATGGAACAACCGCCGTCCGGCGAAATCAATGTGATTACTGGGTACCCAAGGCGCCGCGGATCCGCACTTCGGCGGGCCCAGCCCTACCCGGTTTGCCGAGTTGCCGGCCGGTTCCGTGCGACGACCCGCTACCGGGGTGGATCCCCCTTATCATCGAAACGGAGTCACCATACGAGGCCGCGGAGGCCGGACGGGGCGGTAATTGGCCGGGGAATCGCAAGCGTCATCGGCGTGGCTGGATGTGGTTTCGCCCGAACATTATTCGCGGCCGACCGACGCGGTCGCGACGATGCTGCGGGTTGACCCTACTGTTGGGCTCGACGACGCCGAGGTCGCCCACCGCCGGCGAGTCGTCGGGCCCAATCTCCTCACGGCGCCCAGTCCGGTATCGGAGTTCCGACTGCTGGTTCGGCAGCTTCTGAGCCCCGTCGTGGCGTTGCTGGCCGCGGGCATGGTGTTGTCGCTGTTCTTCCGCGAGTGGCAGCAGGCCGCGGCGATCGGCATCGTTCTGCTGATCAACACCGCGATCGGCTACCTCACCGAGCGCAAGGCGCTCCGCTCGATGGAGGCGCTGCGCGCCCTGGGGGGCCGGGTTGCGCGGGTTCGGCGCAATGGGCAGTCCGCGATGGTCGACGCCAAGGATCTGGTTCCCGGGGATGTGGTGCTGCTGGAAGCCGGCGATGTGGTCTCCGCCGATCTGAGATGCCTGAGCGCGGCAGCGCTCGGCGTCGATGAGTCCGCGCTGACCGGTGAATCGGTTCCGGTGGACAAGGACCCCGGGCCCAATCCCGCCGGAAGCGGATTGCATGAACGTTCGGGGATGCTTTTCAAGGGGACTCATGTCGTCCGGGGCAGCGGCGAGGGGATCGTCGTCGGCACCGGGCTGGCCACCGAACTCGGCCGCATCACCGAACTGGTCGAGGCTGCCGATTCCGGCGAGTCGCCCATGGAGGGTCAGCTCAGGCGCCTGTCGTGGCAACTCGTGTGGCTGACGCTGGCGCTGGCCGCAGGTATCGCCCTGGCCGGAATGCTCACCGGCCGGCCGGTGCCCCTGATGATCGAGACGGCCATCGCGTTGACCGTGGCGGCGATCCCCGAGGGCCTGCCGATCGTGGCTACCGTCGTATTGGCGCGCGGAATGCTGCGGATGGCACGCGATCACGCGCTGGTCGAGAAACTGGCGGCGGTGGAGACGCTGGGATCGACGACGGTCCTGCTCACCGACAAGACCGGGACGCTGACCGAGAACCGGATGGAGGTGGAACGGCTCACCACCGCCGAGGCAACCTTCAGCTTCGACTATTCCGGGGGCGCCGTACTGGACGGCGGGGTGCCGGCCGACCCGCGATCGACCCCCGAGCTTCGGCGGGCGCTGCAGGTCGGGGTCTTGTGCGGCAATGCCGACTATGACCCCGAGGAGGCCAAGGGCACCGGCGATCCGATGGAGATGGCCCTGGTGCGCGCCGGTTCGGTGATTGGTCTGGAGCGTGCCGAACAGCTCCGACGGTATCCGGAGGTGGCGGAGCGTCCGTTCGACCCGTCCACCAAGTGGATGGCGACCGTGCACCGCGACGGCGACGGATATTTCACCGCGCTCAAGGGGGCGCCCGAAGCCGTTCTCGCGCTGACCGCGAAGGCCGGTCTGGCCGGCCGGCCGATGGGGGAGCAGGACCGGTCCGCATTCCTGCGGATCGCCGAGGATCTGGCCGGCGAGGGGTTGCGGGTGCTGGCGCTGGCAGCCGGTCCCTGCAGTGATCCCGAGCGGGTGATCTCCGGGGAACTGGCGTTCCTGGGTCTCGCGGCACTGCGTGACCCGCCCCGGGCCGGCATCGCCGATGCGGTGGATGAGCTGAGCCGCGCCGGAATCCACGTGGTGATGGCCACGGGTGATCATCCGGCGACGGCAGTGGCCATCGCCGACGCCGTCGGTATCGCCGGTCCGACTTCGGTGGTCACTACGGGAGAGCAGCTACCGGAGTGGCAGGAGCGCTGCGCCGACGGCGGGACCACCGGACGTCGGGTCTTCGCACGGGTCAGCCCGGAGGACAAACTGGCGCTGATCGAGCGGTTCCAACGCGACGGCGCGGTGGTGGCGATGATCGGCGACGGTGTCAACGATGCGCCGGCACTAGTCAAGGCGGACATCGGGGTCGCCATGGGCCTGCGGGGGACCGAGGTGGCCCGGGAGGCCGCCGACATGGTGCTCCTCGACGACCGGTTCGAGACGATCGTCAAGGCCGCCCGCGAGGGCAGGGTGATCTTCGACAACATCCGGCGGTTTTCGGTGTACCTGCTGTCCTGCAACCTCGCCGAGGTGCTTGTGGTCGCGTTGGCCATCGTCGTCGGCCTTCCGCTGCCGTTGCTGCCCCTGCAGATCCTCTTTCTCAATCTGGTCACCGATGTGTTCCCCGCCTTTGCGCTGGCCGCGGGGGAGGGCGAGGGCGACGTCCTGGATCGTCCCCCCCGACCGCCGCGCGAGCCGATCATCACCCGAGGTTTGTGGCGGATCATGGCGGCCTACGCCGCTGCGATAGCGCTCAGCACCATGGCGGCACAGTTCGTCGCCCTGCACTGGCTGGGGCTCAGTCCGGCCGCGGCGCGGACCGTGTCCTTTCTGACGATCGCGTTCGCGCAGCTGTGGCACGTTTTCAACATGCGAACACCGGGTAGTTCCGTCCTGCGCAACGCCGTAACAACCAACCGGCTGATCTGGTCCGCACTGCTGTTGTGTGCGGTTCTGCTGGTCGGAGCCGTGACGGTGCCCGCACTGGCCGACACGCTCGGCACCGCAACCATCGGTGTTGGCGGTTGGGCCCTGGTGATGCTCGCCAGTGCGCTGCCGTTGTTGGCCGGTCAGCTCTGGCTGGTCATCAGCAAAGGCCGAACGGCCATCCACCGGAGCGAAAGCGGGAACCCACAGTGAGGGCCACACCATGAGTAACGCGAAGAAGATGCACACGGCTTTGGGTGCCGTGACGGCGTTCGCCCTCACCGCCTGTGCGGGCACAGCGCAGACCGCGGCGGATCCGACCGATACGTCGGCCTCCGGTCAGGCCACGGCGACCTCCGCCGCGGCCCCGTCGGCGGGGGAGAAGCCCGGCAAGGATTTCCTGTTCGGCAAGTGGGGAACCGACGGCGACTGCGACCTGGCCATCGACCTGCGCGCGGACGGCACCAGCGACGGCCCGTTCGGGGATTGGACCTACGACGACGGCATCATCAGCTTCGCCGATGCCCCGGATCTACTGATTAGCGTCACCGTCATCGACGGCCAGAGCATGGAGTCGACCAATGACAGCAGCGGAAAAACCACCAGGATGACCCGCTGCCCGTGAAGGCGGCGGCCCCTACGGCCTCGCCGGAAGGATCAGTTGCGGCCGGCCGGGTGGGCGTCGAGCCACCGGTAGGTCAGAAGCTTGACGCGGTCGATGATGAGGAATTCGGCAAAGGCGAATCCCCACACCACCGCCGACCACATCCATCCCAGCGGTGTCATCAGTAGCCCGTAGACCGCGATCAGGGTGGCGATCACCTGGGTCCCGACAACCGCGCCGAGCATCACCGGCGCGGGGCCGGGCCGGGACCAGAACGGGCCGCGGGTGCGGGTGACGAAAACCGTCAAGTGCCCGGCCACCGAAAGCTTGAGATAGATCAGCGTGCGGATCACGTCGCGGTCCAGGCCCCAAACCTTGTCAGCGAGCAGGAACAGCAGGAACGTCGCTGCTACCCCGGCCAGGCCCAGCGCGGTGGCGACGGTGAGCACGCCGCGCATGTCCCAGGCCGCCGGTTTGGTGGCGCCGCGGACCCGGTCGTAGGCGATGGTGAGGATTGCGCCGTCGTTGAGCAGTGCCAGCAGCACGATCATCACCGCCGTCACCGGAAAGAAGTTCACGAAAACGATCGACAGCGTGATCAGCAGCAGGATTCGGATGGTCTCGGCGATGCGGTACGTCGCATAGCTGGTCATCCGGGCGAAGATCTCGCGAGCCTGCCGGATCGCGGTGACGATCACCGACAACCCGGGGGCCAGCAACACCACATCGGCGGCGGCGCGGGCGGCGTCGGTCGCGCCAGCCACTGCGATCCCTGCGTCGGCCTGCTTGAGGGCGGGCGCGTCGTTGACCCCGTCTCCGGTCATCCCGACGATGTGCCCGTCGGATTGCAGCAGCCGGACGATGCGGAACTTGTGCTCCGGGAATACCTGGGCGAAACCATCGGCCGCGGCGACCTTGGCGGCAAGTTCGCCGTCGACCGTGGACCCGTCCAGGCCCGCGGCGTCGACGATGCGGTCACCCAGTCCGACCTGGCGGGCGATCTCCCGGCCGATCGCGACCTGATCCCCGGTGACCATTTTGACCTCGACACCGAGTTCCTTTGCCGCGGATATGGTTTCGGCCGAATCCTCGCGCGGCGGATCGGCCAGTGCCAGCACGCCCATCAGTCGCCAGGCGCCCTGCCCATCGGTTCGGGCGACCCCCAGTGAGCGGTATCCGTGATCGGCGAACCCGTTGACGACCTCGTCCACTCGGGCGGCCGCGCCGTCCTCATCGCCCGCGCCGTCCCGGTGACACAGCGCCGCGATCACC
>Ga0209607_1003709_pt1 | contig 11651 bp, 12 predicted proteins | sample AD_UKC117_MetaG_FD_184413 | JGI IMG/M metagenome (GOLD analysis project Ga0209607, IMG submission 184413) | Active sludge microbial communities of municipal wastewater-treating anaerobic digesters from Hong Kong - AD_UKC117_MetaG (SPAdes)... | ecosystem: Engineered > Bioreactor > Anaerobic >... | reverse complement strand
TGTGCCGGGAAACAGCAGGATAACAAATCCCGACCAGTACCCCCTGATACGGTTAAAGGACAACAACTATCCACTTACCATGGGCAAGCAGGCTTCTACGGCGAATCCGTTTCCCTATTCAGGAGAGATTGGATCTTTCGCCCTCTATAACCGTGGATTGACAGAAGGAGAGATCACCGAAAATTACCAGACCTGGAGTGCTTAAGGAACAGTCCTGCATCGTTTCCTGTTCACTGGAATCTCTCTTTTCGGGAAAAGCCAGAAAAAGAGGCAGAGGCTTCCCGCGATGAAGACGGGAGCCGGGCAGGCTTTCTTGAAGCCATCCCTCGCCCCAAGACCCGCAAAAAAATAAAATCCAGGGGTTTTCTTACTTCTGAAGACGCTTCGATTTCGGCGTGTATTCTGCTGTCCTGCGCAGGAGGAGACATCCTGACACACCGACGATTATGAGGATAATTCCGACCAGGGTCCATACAGGGAAGGGGACCGGTGCCGGCGATCCCGAAGGAGACTGGGAAAGTGATTCACTGACGGATGGTGCGTCGTCTGTCGAAGGAGGGGAGATCATGAGCGGCGGCGCTCCTTCTGGCGCTACTGCAGAGACTCCCTGCACGAAAAATCCGATTACGATCAAGAAAAGGATGAGGGACGGAACAATACTCCTGGTCATGATAGATCATTTTTATCTCTGTCATCATCAAATTTTCAGGTATAATGGCGACCCTGGAGGAGACAAATCTCGGGAATGAGAGAGATCTGCCGGCAGGGGAGATGAAGGTCGTAAAAGTTTTCGGCCGGGAGATCCTGCTCATACGCACTGGTACAGGAATCTACGCACTGGATAACTTCTGCATTCACAATGGTTGCAGGCTCGAGCATGGGAGACTTGACGGAGAGAGACTGCGCTGTCCCTGCCACAGTTCAGTGTTTGATGTGAAGACGGGCGAGGTGGTGGATGGACCTGCGACACGCCCACAGCCTGCATACATGGTTTCCCTCAGGAACGGCGAGATCTTTTTCTCTCTCTGAAATCCGCAAAATTTTATCGATGAGGAACACCGCCATTTTTCTCAGGCGGGGGTAAGAAGTCTGATGGATCGCCTGGGGTCTGCCTCATACCACAGGTGTATTCGAATACTCTGGTGAAGGGGACTCACCTCGCCTGATAGATATATTCCCCGTCAAACAATGTATCGTCGCTTCCCGGCATCAGCACAATTATTGAGATGAAATAGGATATCTGAATACTGTCATCTCTTGAGCAGGGATAAACTAGACATTATCCACTTCTCTTTTGTGTTTCGCTACGAGCTATCAAAGAACAACATCCTGCGATCTACCCGCTCGTAATACCGACAAGCACGTGCCGGTGCCGTGGTCCGTCGAACTCGCAGAAGTAGACGCCCTGCCATGTGCCGAGGGCCAGTCTCCCGTCGATGACCGGTATCGTGACGGAAAATCCCACCAAAGAGGCCTTGATGTGAGCATCGGAATTCCCCTCGGCATGCTTGAAGTCCCCCGTCACCGGCACGAGGCGGGCAAGCCAGGAGAGAATGTCTCTTGCAACGTCCGGATCGGCGTTCTCGTTGATGGTCAGGCCGGCAGTTGTATGGGGCATGTATACATGACAGGTGCCGTTTATTACTCCCGTTTTCGCCAGTTCACCTGCAACAATCTTCGTGATATCCAGGAGCTGGGTTCTCGATCCGGTTGGAACTTCAACCTGTGTCCACTTCATCTGCTCACCAATGTGTGCTTTTGCTGCCAGGTGAGAAAAGACTGCCTGAAAGCGAGAGGGGGGATGGACGTCTGCATGATGTGATTCGAGTTATATGTCATCCGGAATCATCGTTATTGCGGCCCGGATCCCTGTAAGAGTTCTTTTTGGGAGCGAGAGCACGGGACAACTTGACGAAATTTTCCTGCTTTCATATTTTTCGTAGTTCGAAAGGGAAGATATGATCTCCAGGAAGAATTACAGGGTCCACGTGGAATATGAGCCGAAATCATTTTCCGCATGGATACTCTTTCAAAGAGGCAAATTATCTCGAGTACAACCTACTCCTGAATTTCTTCCTCTTCATCATCGTCAATTTTCATTCCTTCCTTTTCTGTTGGATATGATGTCCAGGATTGAGATAAGAAGAGTTCTTTGATCCAATCGATCAATTCCATAATCAGTCCCTGTTGAATCGTCCCGGTGTTTGCACCAAATGACAGAGGATGAGAGCAACAAAGCAGGCGGCGCCCATGCGGCGGGGGGGCAAAGCCCCTCCTTTAGCGTAACAAAACAGAGATCAAACGGCGGAATCTCCTTTCCAAAAAACCTGGGATTCACTTTCAAGCCGCCTGCTCTACATTTAAACATGACAGCATGAGAACCTCACATCTATCCGGAAATTCCGGCGAGGAGTCTTCAATGGGAATCTTCAGATTCGAAAATAACTTTGCCGCACCATCCAGGCAACAACGGGAACGATACATGAAAGGAGAGGTGGAAGAGCATCACTTCGGACAGGAAGGGGAGATTACCCTCCTGCTCTATCATGAAGCAGCCTATCTCAAGGATGACATCGACAATGTCCGCATCCTCTTCACCGGGATCCGTGACAAACCACGTGCAGTGGAAGAGGTACGGAGGATGGTGGAATACCATCAGCTCGCGGAGGAACGCATGAAATCATTTACAAGAGGGAACCAACCAGACGGGGGTGAATAACCAGCCTGGTGGGAAAATAGAACGCCGCAGCATATGAGTAATCCACGAGGATCAGATTCTATTCGGCTTGAATCAGGAGAAAACGTTCCTGGAATCAGGAGAAAACGTGATAGAAGAACCGAAAGGAAAGGTGGAGAGGCTTAAAAAGCCTTTCCGGCAAGGTCGATGTCCTCTTCCTTGAGTGTCTTTCTTCCTGCGTGAATTGCAAGCCTGTTTGCTTCTTTCACAAGAGACGCAATGTAGTCTTCGGTCTGTGCTACAAGCGCAGCGGCGGCGTCGCTTCCGACCCGCTCTGCTCCGCTCTTCTTGGCAATTCGTACAACTGCCGCAATAGGTAAATCTGCCACCTTGATTACCTCATGAAATTTGAGGTCAGGATAGTATTTAACGCTTTGTGGGATTTTCTGGAAAATTGAGACAAATCCGGATCTGTTGCACCCACAACAGCGACGAGGAGTCTGTGGAAACGGTCTGCGAGGAGCGGGAGGGTGCAGGCGATGCGATGCGAGAGAAGCGAGCACGCATGACCGCCAGGATGAGCACGATTCACTGATAGAGAGCAGCCCTGCGATGTGAGCGGAACGGAATGGAGGTGGAGCGGACGCCCAGGAGGAGCGGACGCCCAGGAGGAGCGGACGCCCAGGAGGAGCGGACGGAATGAAGTGGAGACGAACCTGGCGGGGCGTTGTAAGAGCAACATCACCAGTATAAATATTTGAAAAGTGTTTATCCCCTTGATGAATATTTTTCTATTTGATTATAGTTAAGAACCATACATTTAATACAACAAATACCAATTCTATGTATGCCCTGGTCTGAACAGATACCGATACAGAGACGTATGACCGTAGATGAATTGGAATCGAGAATTAAAAATCTGGAAAAAGACACGAAAATTCTCAAAAGACTGTATTTTGTGAAATATCGATATGAAGGAACGAGTGTAGAAGAATCTGCACAAAGAGTAGGGATTACGAGGAATGAAGGATACATCTGGCAACGAAGGTGGAATGAGAACGGATATGAAGGGATTATTCCTCGTTATGCTGGAGGGAGGCCGATGAAACTCTCATCAGAAGAATTCACTCAGTTGCAAGAACTGTTAAGTCAAAGATCCACATGGACGACCGACGAAGTCCGTACCTTGATCTACGAGAAATTTGGTGTTGAATATACCCTTAAACAAATTCGAATCATCCTGAAGAAATTGAAAATGAAATATGGAAAACCATTCACTCATGATTACCGTCGACCCGATGATGCCGAATCGCTCTTAAAAAAACCTACCTGAAATAAATCCGGGTATGATTATTGGATTTCTGGATGAAACATCTCCACAAACAACGGCAAATACACAGCGACTCTGGTCTCGTGGTCATCCTACGCTGGTAAAGAATACCTCAAAATTCCGGGCAAATACATTTGGATTTCTCAATTAACGGATGTTCAGTCCTTGAATTTCACGAACATTCGAAGAAGGAGGATGTCTGCGAGTTCCTTCAGGCTATCCGAAACAGGAATCCAGATGCAGATATTGTCATTATCCTCGATAATTTCCGGTCTCACCATGCAAATAAAACACGAGAATTCGCAGAACTGAATCGTATGAAACTGGTATATTTACCGCCATACTCCCCGGATCTGAACCCAATTGAATACATATGGAAAAGTATTCGGAGAATCAGCCCTGTAGAAATCATTTTTCCAAAGGAGAGATGACCTAATCGACCGACGGATCTAAGGTACGAGAGCTCCTTGAATCTTTGTGGAAAAGAACAACAAGGAGCCGATATAAATGTCAACGAGCAAGTATATCAGGTTTGTTGACATTGCGAGTCAGCGTATCAAAGAATCGAGACAACTAATACTTGGACGAGGTCGTCAAAAAGATCTCAGTCTCGGGGGTTATACTGAAACTCCAACTCTTTGAAATAGAGTGAGAATTTATCCGCATCCACTCCATGATATTTTAACAACCATGTCTTTGCGAAAGACCAGAATTCCTATATTCCGTTGACATCTGAATATTTTCAGTTTTGAAACTGGATTGGTGCCCGTTCAAACCCACTCTCCCGCCCTTGCGTCGCGCCGGGGGAGTTGGACTATTTATTCGGCATCCATTTAAAAGTCATTTAGGTTGAAAAACAAAAAAATGGTTTGGAAAGATTTCACTTACTTATTCATACTACCCTGCGGGTTTTTTAAATAATATCAAGGGGTAAATTACAACATTACTGCGAGGGGAAGGTTTTGGGAAATACTCTTGATATCAGCATCTCTAAAGAGGAAATAAAAAAAGCGATTGATTTAGAATTTTCCCAACTGCAAGGTTTGAGGACTCGCACAAAAAAACTCGACATTCAAGAGCTTGGATACCGTGACTGTTACTCGTTAGCTACCGTCGCAACGGATGGGGGCGAGAATAATCTTGCTTTCGAACCACTCAATCTTGAAATTATCCGGGTTGTCGATTCTGAAGGAATCAAGAGAATTCAAAAAATAATTCCTGTCACAACAGATCCCTATTTTTTTAATCATATGTTTGAAGAGATTGGGATTCTGAAACGCTTCTTAACCAGATTAGGCATTGAAAATAACGACGTCCCCTATTTCTTACCGATAGAGAAAAAGACTGAGCAAAAAGCTTATTTCAGAACTATAATTAAAAAGTTTCGGGATATCCTGACATGGGCAGTTCTTTTAGAAATTGCGTGGAATCCTCAACAAAAACCTACCTTACTATTAAGAGATGGGCTTTTACGGTCGATGAGTGTGTTGGAGAACGAGCTACTCAACGTGACGAAAAATACCATTGAAGCAGATTTGAATCTCTTTCTCTTCTCAAATATCATTCTTGATGGGAAAAAGATTGAAGACCAATATGCTTTTTCTTATTTAATTCTCCGTAGGCATGTGGCAGAATCACTTTCAGTTGAATCTACCGATCAATTTGTTGATATCACGAAAAACGGAAAAAAACTGGTGAAATCGAAAGACATAGACAATGCCTTAAAAAAACTGGGAATATCTCCCACCAAATATCTCGGTGAAACTGATTTTGATTATCTGTTGATGAATTTCAACACCCTAAAAATCAAAAAAGAAAGAAAAATGAAAGTAATGGAATTGAGAGCCCAAAAGACCTGATAATTTTTCGAGGAATATAATGGAAAGCATTGAAGATCTTCTGAAAAAATACTGGGGATATACCACTTTTTTACCGTATCAGAAAGAGGTTATTGAATCAATTCTAAAGAGTCAGGACACAATTGCAATCATGGCAACAGGTGGAGGCAAATCTCTTTGTTACCAAATACCTGCCCTTTATTTTGAAGGCCTGACTCTTGTTATCTCTCCTTTGATCTCTCTCATGAAGGATCAGGTCGATGATTTGAATGCACGAGGAATACCTGCTGCTGCTTATAACAGCTCACTTGAATATTCTGACCGGGAGAAGATCGAGACAAATCTGAAAAATAACCATATCCGGTTACTCTTTCTCTCCCCTGAAAAATGTATGCAGCCAAGATTCCTTGAATTTCTTAAGAAATTTAAGGTCTGTCTTATTGCCGTTGATGAGGCACACTGCATTTCGGAATGGGGTCATAATTTCAGACCTGAATACCGGCAATTGGCTGCGTTGAAAGAGCATTTCCCATCGGTTCCAATAATTGCTTTGACAGCCACCGCCATACCAGAAGTGAGAAAAGATATTGCACGCCAACTGAACTTATCAGAACCCCGTGAATTTATCGGTAGTTTCAACCGTAAAAATCTGCAATACCGAGTTCTTCCAAAGAAAAATTCCTGGAACACGATTCATACTTATGTTCAGCAACATAAGGACGATTCCGGAATCATCTATTGCCTCAGTAAGAAAGAAACGGAGGATATTTCGGAAAAACTACAAGAGAACGGTTTTAAAGCAACTGCATATCACGCCGGCCTTTCAAAAAAGGTCAGAGAGAAAGTCCAGGATGAATTCATCCATGATAATGTCAATATCGTCTGTGCAACGATTGCCTTTGGCATGGGGATTGATAAACCAGATGTCCGGTTCGTCATTCATTACGTTATGCCAAAGAGCATCGAGTCCTATTTCCAGGAGACTGGACGGGCCGGTCGTGACGGTGAAGACAGCGAATGTATCCTTCTGTATAGCAGAGGAGATTATGGAAAAATCCGTGCTTTAATCGAGAGTGACGGTTCCGATGAACGTTATATTCGGTTGTCACTCCGTAAATTGCAGGACATGATTGATTATTGTGAATCTTCTTTATGCCGACGGAAATTTTTACTCAATTATTTTGGGGAACACTACTCTGAAGGAAATTGTGGTTCGTGTGATAATTGCAATCACTCAAAAGAAATGACTGATGGAACAAGTATTGGAAAAAAGATTATTGAGTGTGTCCAACAGTTACCATCAAATTTTGGAGCCGATCTCATTTCAGATGTTCTGATAGGCTCGAGAAATTCAAAAATCCGGGATTATCATTTTGACACTTTCCCTGCATATAAATCGTGTAAGGAATACAGTAAAGCCCAACTGAGGACATGGATCGACGAACTGATTCAACAAGGTTACCTGGCAAGGACCACTGATACCTATCCAGTCATTCGTTTGACAAATAAGAGCAACAGTCTTTTACAGGAGGAAATATCAGTAATGCTTTCAGTTCCTGAACATAGCACGGTAAAACAATCTCCACTCTCTATGAAAAGGGGGACTACAGGGGGTAGCGAAAAATTATTTTCACAATTGAAAAATCTCCGCAAATCTCTTGCAGATCATGCAAGCGTTCCCCCATATGTCATATTCTCGGATAGAAGTTTAAGAGAAATGGCCGAAATTAAACCGTGCGATCTCCATTCATTCAAAAACATCAACGGAGTAGGAGAAGTCAAACTAGAAAAATATGGTTCGATGTTTATCTCTGCGATTAAGGACTTTTGCAAAGAAAACGAAACCGATACACTATCGCCTGAAACCACAGAAATGCCCGTATCTGGAGATACTCTTGAACATATATTCCGGATTGATCAGGAAATTTCAGACCTGAATAAAAAACTCAAGGAACTCTCTCTCCAGAAAAACACTTTACTCGACCAGGCTGTGAATACCGGGATAAAAGAACAAGGTAATTTTATTCTCCAAAGTTCTTCCCAAAGCGTTCGCCATTTGAATCTTGAAGCCTTCAAGCAACTCTATCCCCAAGTCTTCATGGAGATTGGATCTGTTAGGCTCTCCGATGCCGATCGGGTTCTGGGAAAAGAAGAAGTTTCCGAACTTTGCACGCTGAAGGAAATCACATCTTATAAAGTCGTAGAAAGGTAAAACGGGATTGCAATACCGAGAACAGCGACGAGCACGCTGCGAAGCATGGTGCGAGGAGCGGGAGGGTGCAGGCGATGCGATGCGAGAGAAGCGAGTGAGCATGGCCGCCAGGATGAGCACGATTCACTGATAGAGAGCAGCCCTGCGATGTGAGCGGAACGGAATGGAGGTGGAGCGGACGCCCAGGAGGAGCGGACGGAATGAAGTGGAGAGAGCACTCTGCCCCGTCACCTGGAACCATTCAACTTCCGGGGCAGCGCAGAGGGGCATACTCTACCTGCCTTCTCACTCTGACGCTTATTGCATGATACAAGAGTATATCGGAGAAGCTGAAGAACCAAAAAAGAAACGATCTCCACGAAAACGGGCAGCACGGAAGTCGACATGAAGATTGTCAATGTCGTTGCAATTGTCACACTGGATCAACCACTCGACCTTCTTTTGATTCATAATCGCATCCCAGGATCGTCCTTCCCAAAAAATGCTCACTGGCTCCGAATGCGATTGGAAGATAATACCTACATTGCATTCTATAAATCAGGAAAATTTCTTATCACTCATAAGAATCCCGATGCATTAGGAAAAATTGCCGATATTGTGATACGGAAACTCAAAGAAATTTATGTTGATGCGGAGATCAAAGACATAACGATTCACAAAATTGTGGTCATGGATTCGATGAAGTTACATTCTACTCTTGAGAATATCATTGCCAACCTCGACCCAAAGAAGGCATGCTACGAGCCGGAACAATTTCCGGGGCTTATCTACAAAGATTGGGGGGTGAGTTTTCTCCTCTTTTCATCCGGAAAGGTAATCGTTGCAGGGGCGAAGACGGTCGAGAAGGCGGAAGAGGGGATAAAGAGATTTAAAGAATTGGTATCCTCAATTCAGTGATTTTTTAAGGAGTAAATAAGAATTTAAAGGGTTAAATCGCCCTTCTCCCGAAGGTAGTTGCCGGGGCCTGTGGCACTGAAAGACGATGCGACAATCAACTCCAGTGGTTCTTGGATCGAAGTGTCGCTCTCAAATGCATTCGCGAGGTCTTTTAAGCCTTCAACAATGTTATCAAATATTTTTTCATCGAATGGTACCGTGTTATCTCCAGATTTTGCCCTCTGATATCGATCAAACAAGGAATGATAACTGGTATTAAGGACGAGATCCGCAAGAAGCACGTCGCGTGAGAAAGCGTAACGGAGTGTCCTGCTCGTTATCCCATATGCTGCAGAGAAATAGTATATCTTCTTCTCAACACTCTTCTCCTTTTTCATCAAGTTTGCGACGAATCGAAGCTCATTTACAAGCTCTTTTTTGAAAAATGTCTTATGCTGCATATTCAGCGCCTCTTTCTTTTATTATCTGATGTACTAATTTGTTGGGATATTTTTCGACCAATTTCGAGTCATTCGCAGATTTCCCCTCGTAGAATACCCAGCAGGAATCTTCTTTTGGTGTTGCGGTTCCAGAATTCTTTTCTGCAGTCTTCCAGCTTGAGGTCCATATTTCTTCTTCTAATCCGTAACGGTATCCAGAGGGAAATAACGGCTCAATGTGCGGGATTCGTTCCTCGAGATATTCTCGGATTTCATAGAGTTCCTCGGTACCAAGCATTGTCTCGATGAGGACGTTGTTGAACTGAACAATGCTTTTTACGAGCGGAGATTCTTCATTTATTGAATAATAAATTGCCTGCCCGGAGACCCTGGAATTGACTAATCCCCATTCATCGTATTTTTTTAATACTTTTGAGAGGGTCTGCCTGGTCACTTTCATCTCTTCTGCTAATTCGGAAATGTTGAATTCAATCCCATGCATTGGTAAGAGAAACTCGATGGTCCTCAGTTCGCATGTGTTTCCCAATAATCCCTCAAATGGGCGTGACATATTACCTCCCAGAAAATTATCATGCAAGTATATCGATGAGTATCAACTCACCGTCCACCACCTTGCAATTGAGACCTAATACTATTAAAGTATTGTTAAAAAAAGTTAACCATAGTGGTAATAAACTATAACGATCTTGTTCTTCCCTGCGTGACTGGAAAACCATGTGATGTAAGAGCGTATGCCATTAGTTTGAAATCTGAAATATAAAATTTCGTATCTTTTTTCCTGATTGGGGTGATATATCCCCCGTTTTCCAAATTCTTTATTGCATCATCAAAATTTTGAGTGTAGGTGGCTTTAATAAAAATTTTCTTGAGTTTTTCTGAGTTATACCCTGATGATTGTTTAAAGCAGCGTTTTGAATAAAGGACATGTAAAATAAACAGTTCTCCATTGGTTAAACCACATGCCATTTAAATCTTATATACTGGTTAGTGATTCATAGCACATGTTAGTTGCCTTATTTGACCACCTCCCTCTCCCAACATCCTTCACACAAATTCACCCCGCTCTCCTTATCCCTCCACACTGCCTTTCCCAATCCGCACGCCGAGCACTTCCCTATCTCGACCGACACCCGCTCCAGCCGGTCCACGTCGATCAGTCCCGGGAGCGGAGGTGCAGAAGACCTCTCCCGCTGCACCGCCTCCTCGTAGCACTCCCGGTAGAGAAGAAAGGCCAGCTCTGTGGGAGGCTGATTCTTCCGCCTCTCGGTGAGATAATGTATACTATCAACCATATTTTTCCAATTAAATATTTAAAATAACAAATGATACTGGAAAATTGCAATGGCAGGGCAGTCGGGCCAACAGATTTCTTTAATAGGGCTCATTATCATTTTAATCTCCTTAAGCGGGTGTACGGGTAATCCCGATATATTAGTAGACCATCCACAACGTGGGTTGGGAGAATCGCCTGATTTCAGTCATGTCTGGGCTATTGCCCTGTCAAAGAGCGGGATCGATAACCGGACCGCCGAACTTGGGAATCTCTTGGTCTGGCTTGACGGGAATGCATCCATTGATTCTCTTTTAATGGACTTTTCGGGAAAAAAGGGTGGAGTTATGAAATTGTATCGGTTGGATGTCTCACCCGGAGGCCGTATCAATGTTCAATGCCTGGAAGAAAGGTCTCAAAATCCGTTTCACGCAAGATTCCACCCAATGACTATTTTGTCTGCATTGGAAGAGTTACCGATACAAACTATCGATCCATCTGGTAATGGTTTATCTATATGGACCGGCCCGATGTGCTGTGATATTGGGTATTATCGTGAGTACGCTCCTATCTTCGAAATCAGGAATGGTTCACTCATCCCGATAAAGAGAATCGTATTTGATCTGCCTTCTGGTGAGTCGATCTATCCCATTCATGTATGTGGACACACGACCGAACCCGTGGCAGTAACTGGTTCCATCAATGAATTCGTGGAGGAAAATAAATTTAGTGTGCATTGCTGGACGCTTTTTATTCCTGAAGATGTAGTCAAGGCCGGAACAGCGACGACACAGGAAGGAACAAGACATCATTTCAGCATGCGAGGGGTGGGATTCGAACCCACGGACACCTTCGTGACCGGATCTTAAGTCCGGCGCATTTGGCCAGGCTTTGCTACCCTCGCGAAAAATATGTTTCAATACAGCAGGGGTCGTATTTTCACGGACCCATTCCTGCCATTATAGATATGATTTGCCCCATAAAAGA
>Ga0209607_1003707_pt1 | contig 11653 bp, 10 predicted proteins | sample AD_UKC117_MetaG_FD_184413 | JGI IMG/M metagenome (GOLD analysis project Ga0209607, IMG submission 184413) | Active sludge microbial communities of municipal wastewater-treating anaerobic digesters from Hong Kong - AD_UKC117_MetaG (SPAdes)... | ecosystem: Engineered > Bioreactor > Anaerobic >... | reverse complement strand
TGTGGGGGATGAGTGGGGACAGCAGCTGGTCCGGGCCGTGAGAAAGAAGGGGGAGATCATCGTGGAGAAGAATGAGGGATGCCTCTTTGTCCCCCTCATCGGGGAGGGGGGCTGGAAAGAGCCCTAGGGTCTTTTTTCTTGACGCTCAGGCCTTTGTTTGTTACGCTTCCAGCATAACGGGGAGGTTTTATGCTCGAGGACAAAACAAAAAAAAGCGGAGATTTCCGGTCCCTTAGAGAATATTATAATTATCTCACCACAGGAAAAAAAATAGAAGATTTCGGGTATAATCCCCTGCTGAGTCATGCCCATGAAAAAAACAGAAAGCCCATAGCCGCCTATAATGCCTATCGGGAACAGCTTTTAAGTGCGGTCCATCAGCGCCTTGTCGAGGAAGTCCGGAACAAGGGCCAGGTGGATCAGCTTTTCAACAAACAGTTTTTCCTCAACGGAGAGCCTCTGAGGTATATTTTGAAGGCCCCTCCGGAATCTACCGAGAGTTTTGTCCGGGGGCTGCGCTCCTTCTACGAAGGGGTCAATAAAGTCGCCCGGGAGAAGTATGGCCTTCAGCCCATCACCGTCAGAGGGGAAGAGAGCTGCTATCTCTGTAAACGCACAGGCCGTGTCATCGTGGTGGAGGAGTATAACGGAAAGGAGACCCTTGCTCTCTGTCCGCATCTCTATCACCGGGTCATGGAAGAGTCGGGGATCAACCGCCGCTTTCAGCATAAGGGCTTTGACGAATTTATCGTAGAAGAGAGCAATAAAGCCGCTGTCAGGGCCATGAGAAAATACGCCTCTTATTTCGAGACAGTCCTCCAGACCGGGGAGAGTCTGCTTCTCATCGGCCCGGTGGGTACCGGGAAGACACACCTGGGGATGGCAGTCCTCATGGAATTGATCAGGCGGCCCTTATATCTCCGTTTTGAACTCTTAAGAAAACGCTATATCAGCCTTCCCCAGTTTCTCAATGAGATGAGGGCTTCCTTTCGGGAAGAGCGGCTGCATGAATTAGCCGAATGCGAATTCCTGGTAGTGGATGACCTGGGAATAGAGACCTTGGATGAATGGGGGCGGGACAAGGTCTTTACTCTGGTTAATACCCGGTATCAGGAGAAGCTTCCCACGATCTTCATTTCGGACCTCTCCCCCCAGGAGCTGGTCAATAAACTGGATGAAAGGATACTTTCCAGGCTTCATGAGATGGCCCGGGGTGTCCGGATCGGCGGAGAGGACCGCCGGCGTAAAACGGACCGTTAAAAGAGTAAAGAGATCCCTTTCGCGACAGCCAGGTCCACGAGGGCCTCTTCAGAGAGGCCTGCCAGAGGGGCGCATCGCGACAAATCAGCCTTCCCGTCACGTAAAAGATAGAGAGCCACCAGGTCTGGATTTTGCCGGCATCATCCCCGGGCAGGTCGATCTTTTTAAGCAGATCCTCTTCGATAGTCAAAGTTACAGACGCCATGCGGGGTCTCCTTTCTTTTCTTCTCTCTAAGTATAAAAATAAAGGCGTGAAAAGTCAACCTTGAGGGCAGATGTGCCCATTTATTGTGCACTAATAAGAGGCGATTTTTTAATCCGGGAGGGGGGAAGATCTCTATCTTTCCTCTATTCATCAGTTTAGTTTTATTTGGCCTTTGAGAACTGTTCTGGCACGTTAATTGCTAATATAAAGGAGAAAGGGAATAAGGAGGTTTTGTATGAAGATGAACAGACGCGGTATGGCTTTTCTCATGGCGCTCGGAATGGTTGCGATATCAGCTGTCATGATCGCCTCTCTGGCCATGCTGATCTCCTCATACGTTTCGACCACACGGTCCAGCAAGCAGAAAGAGTACTCGCTCCATTACGCCAATATGGCCCTGGACGAGATCAAATGGCATATTCAAAAGGGATACAAGCGGTGGCTCTATGAAGCGACCCATTCTCCTGGGTCCGACGGGATCTATGATTATGAGACCCGGGCCCACAGCAACGACGATTCGCTACTCACCTCCAGTGTCAACCCCGACAGCAGTGTCGAAGGCGGGTATACCTATTCCGCCGTCTCTGTGGAGGATATAGGGAATACCTACTGGATCAAGGTGGTGGACCATCTCATCTGGCCCGACGGGAAGATCAGAGAAGATTATTACACCGTTGCTTCGAGTTCCGGATTGAAGCCGTCAGGGCGTATCGAAGGCTGGATCAGGATCTCGGACAAGGACGATTCCATCAGCCAGTATAATTTCGTCTATGACATCTTCTGCAAGGGAACGGATCTGCGCGGGGTGAAGCTCAATATGGAGGGGAACAAGGTGGTCATCGAAGATGAGCATCCGCCCAAAGTCTCCTATATCCGGGCCACAGCCCGGGGGTCGGACTCTATATCCGTAAGCGAATTCAGCGTCGGCGTCTTCAAGGGGCATATCAACGTGGGGAAAGGCTACAACGTCTTCGGGAAGCTCCACGCCTATGATTATATCGATTTTGTCTTTACTCCCCAGATGTACGAGATGGATGTGGCTAAGATCTACGACCAGTTCAGCGTGAGCAATAAGGGAACCGGCTTTTATCTTCACGGAAGCCGTCTGGCCAGCTCCATCGAAGCCCAGAAGACCTATCTGGAAAACCATAAGAACGACGTGATCAATCTTCAGGGGGATCATTCCGAGATCCGGACCTGGGGATTTCATTCCAATAAAAAAGCCTGGGCCTCTTTTGTGGGGGACAACGCCCATCCCGAGATCATCCCCCCCATCAGCCCCAAGACCAATGAGCATTTCTCCATGGTCCGTCGGGAAGCCCATGCCAACGGGATCCATGTCCAGTCCGGGGATGTCCGTTTCGTCTACCTGGATCCGGGGTCATTGACGGTCAACGGAGACGGCCAGGTGAAGATCACTCTCTCCAGCGGCGAGATCTTTGTCAACGGGGTCTCCAAGGGAAGCGGATCCGGGGTCTCTGTGACGGTGAATATCGCCGATCTGCGTTCCCCTCTCATGTATGTGGACGGAAATCCCTCCACCGGCACCTTTTACAATGCCACTGTGGGAAGTTTTTCCGCTCTCAGTATCACTTCTGGGATCTATATGACCCGGGGGATCCGCGGCCTGGCCGGGGTCCTGGACGGACAGTTCTCCATCTTCTGTGATTATGATGTCGTCCTTTCGGGAGATATCCTCTATCAGGAGTATATCGGGTCCATCCCCTTCCTCTATAAGGACCTTCTGGACAGCGGGAAGATCAAACAGCCCTACACCGGGTCCGGAGCCCAGCCCGATATGGACAAACCCAATATTCTCGGGGTCTTCACCAAGCATGATATCATCATCCCGGCGGATATGTTCAACCAGCCCTACTCCATCCAGTCATGGGGGGCCTATTCCTGGAAGTTGAAATATGACAAATGGAATCCCTATAAAGACGACTGGAGCGGGGAGCCGGCGCGCCGGGTTGACGGAGAAGGGACAGGCGTCCTCACCGGGGCTGTCTCCGGCGGCGGGGATATCTTCCCTGATATCTTCTCCATGGGCGTTTTCTATGCCAATCACCGTGTCTACGGCGAGATCCCCAGCGGAAGCTCTTCGGGAGAATACTACAACCGCGACAAATCCTACTACTGCCAGCAGAAGGGGACCTGGTTCCTCTACGGCAGTGTGACCTGTGACGAGCAGGTCTTCGCCGTTCTGAGTAATGTGGGCCAGCAGACCTGGTGGGAGGGCTTCAAGTACCGAAGCTATAATTACGATCCGAATCTCTATACCTACGAGCCGCCTTTCAGCCTGCGGGTGGAAGTACAGCCCATATGGAGCTGGCGCGTGACGACGACTTATCCTGCAGGTATGGCGGAGTATTAAGGGGGGATGTATGAATAAGAAAGGTTTTACATTTATTGAATTGATTCTGGGGCTGAGCATCATGGCCGTGGTCTTTATCTCGGTCATGGGTTATATCATGGTGGTGGGAAAGACAGAGCGGAAAGTCAAGCTCACCATCGACCGTTTCAACGTGGCCCAGAGTATTCTCACAGAGCTCAAGAACTGGGACTATCGCGGGACCAACAAAAAGAACCTCACAGCTCTTAAAAACTATCTGGAGAATACTTCGCCCGAATACCTTGAATATATGATGGGGGAGTCCCTCTATAATATCGAATCGGGAGGGGCAGGGACCTATTACCTGAAGACCGACGAGGGAACACTGCTGCGGGTAACGGTCACCCTGGATTATATGCAGGAGGATACCACAGACCTGGACGGAGACGGGATCAAAGATGAGCTGGTCCGGAGCAACAGCGACCAGAATATCATGAGGATCACTGTCTCGGTAGCGGAACATTTCAAAAATATCACAGAAGATCAGTATGTCTGGGCCACCGCCGTGGGCTACAAGGGTGTCAAGAGCAACAAGCCCGTGGTGGACACCTATTTCAACGATGTGAGCGACGACGATGTGGTCATCACTTCTGAAGCCGCCGTCCTCCTGGCCATGGATTACCGCAAAAACGCCGACATCATCAACGGCCTTAACAACCTGGATAATGTCTCTCCGTTTGATGAAGACGGCCTGGACAATGATGAAGACGGTAAAGCCGACTATTCCGGGGGGGATGTCCTCGAAGCCGATTCCGACGGGTTGGATAACGATTCCGACGGGATCATCGACGAAGCCTTCGAGCAGAACGACCTTGTCACCCATTACGAGGGGACAGTCTTTTCCGCTGACCCCTTCAAGCTGCTCCACGTCTACATAACCGATCCCCTCGGCAATACCGTAGACAGGGTGGGCAATTATACTCCCAACGATGAGTATACGGTCTATACCTGGGCGGTGACTGACAACGGCGGCGGAGCATTTTCAGGAGGTTGGGCTGTCGACAGCGACACCACCAACGGAAAGTACAAAGTGGAAGTCGAAGCCAGGACCAACCCCGACCTGGATACGGGGGTCTCCCTGGATCCCCGGAGCTATGAGTTCATCGTGGATACCCAGCCCCCGGCCGTGACAGAGATAAGCCCGGCCCCGGGGACCTTTGTGGCCTCTACCAATGTGACCCTGGCGGTGACAGCCAAGGATAACCCGCCTGACGGGATCACGGTCCCCACCAGCGGCCTGGACCGCGTCTATGTCATGGAGAAGAAGGAGTATGAAGTCTCGGGAGAGATGAAATATTCCTGGGAGCTGGTGAAACATCAGCTCATCGACAAGGAGACTTCCGATGTCTTCTCCACCATGAACGTAGGGGTGAACCTGGAAGCCGTGGCTGAAGGATATCACTATTACCGGGTCGTGGTCAAAGACCGGGCCGGAAATGTGAATTATAAGGAGACGGAAGTCTATGTCACCGAAGAGCCCGACATCAAGCCGCCCCGGATCTATCCTCTTATCCCCTATGACCCGCTCACCACAGCGGTCACGGGGAGCCCCACGCCTCAGATCGCCGCACGGATCGTCGACTCGACCATCATCAGCGGCATTGAGACAGAGAGCGGCGTGGATGTGGATCCGGTCAACGGGCTGCCCCGGGTAGTCTATAAGATCCTGGAGTCCGGTGACCCGGAGACCATTGACTGGGACACTCTGGACGGGTTTACTGATATTACAGCCCAGGTGGCTTATATCAAACATAATGTCAACAATGTGACGCTCCAGTTTACAACGGGAGCGACCCTGGTCGAAGGAGATACGGTCCTTGTGGGGATCTATGCCCAGGACAAGGCCCAGAATTACTCCACACGAGTATGGAAGTTTACCTATTCCACCGGGGCTGCCTCCAACAATCCCTTTATAGAGGATGTGACGGTTCAGCAGCTGGCCAACCATCCCAACCTCTCGCCCCCGTATCTTTATAATCCCGACTGGGTGTCCGGAGCCCCGGCTCAGACCAATCGGAACTTCTTTATAGGGTGGCACTCGAGCGATGCTGACGGCATCGCCATCACACGGCTTCATTATACAGCCGTGGGAGATACCCTGATCACTTATGAGAAGAGTTCTTCGATCCTGGAGCTGCCCATCGCCGACAGTTTCGGCTATGAACTGAATGACCTGAACATCACCCAACCAGGGATCTTCTACTACTACATCGAAGTGGTGGACGGAAGCGGGAACACCTCTTACTACTACAGGACCGATGCAGTATCAGCCCCAGAGGCGCACCAGACGGCGCCCACGGATATCATGAGCCAATGGGTCCCGGTGAAGGTGGAGCAGGTCCGTGTCCTTGTCTTTGACATGGATACGGATGAGACAGGGACGACGGATAATGTCAGCCCCTATTATACGCTTTCTGACGGCCCGCTCTACTGGAACGATGAGGACTGTACCATCATCGAGACAGCCCAGAATACCGATGTGACTACTCTCATGGGCTATATGGACCCCGACGGGAACGGATTCTTCGATGATTACGACCTGGTGATCTTTTTCACCGGCTCCATGGCTTCGCCTCCGGGATTCAGCGACGGCTTCATCCAGCTTCTTCACTCCTGGATGACAGCGCCTTACGCCGATTTCAGGAATTTCTACTCCTCTCTCCAGGAGGGGATCAACGGAGACCTGGACTTCTTCCACTACACCGGGGACAAGACTGTCACCCTGAGCCAGTACAGCACCGCCACCCCGCCGCGTGTAGCCTTTATCGGGAAGCGCTTTTTTCATAACTTCGATTCCACCAGTGTCTATACCACAGATCTGCGTCAGCTCTTTATCCGGCGCTGGCTGGGGTTTGACAAGGGAGGAAAGCAGGATTATACAGACTTCTCCTCTTACCCCTATGTGGTCTCTAACCTCCTGAATACAGCCCTCTGGAGCACGGGGACCACGCTGATGTTCAACGATGTCGTCTTCGGAGAGACGGTGGGGATCATGAAAAAGGATGCAGACGGAAACGAACTCTCCCGGGCCACCGGGGCCAATTATCTCCGGCACTATCTCCTCAACCCCGTGGAGGGAGATTACTATGACGGATATGCCAATCAGGCCGACCCTGTTCCCCAGCGCTGGAACCTGGCCGGAGAGGTGCTCAGTGCCGAAGAGAAACTTGCCGGGAAGATGCTTTTGTCCAACCCCGGGATCCATACGACCGATTACAACGGCCTGGAGGGTTATCTCATGGCGACAAAGCAGTGTCTGGTCTTCGGAGCCGACCCGGACAATATGGCCTATACCGCCGGTGTCTGGGCCTATAAAGGCGTAGGATCCGGCTCTGACTGGGATTTTGCCATTCATGACGGCGCTCCCAATGTTGTGGACGCGAAGCTTCTTTTCCTGGGATTCGGGATCGAAGCGATCTCTACGGAGAACTGGCGGTATGAAGCGATGAAGAGCCTGGTTCGCTTCCTCTACTACTGAGAGAGGAGGAGAAAAATGAATAAAAAAGGACTGACGCTCATTGAACTCTTTATCACCATCGCTATTTTGGGGCTGATCTCCATTGCGGTGTATAACCTGTTCAATGTCTTTATCAAACAGAGCCTGGGGATCCAGGAACGGATCGTGACGGAACAGCGTTTTGATATCGGATTTCACACCATGCTCAATGACTTCATGTCCATGAGCGTGGTCATGACGGGGATGCGTGATGTCGTCCCCGTCAAGACCTACAACGCCGACGGCTCTCTTCTCAAAGAGACCAACCAGACCCTGCTCTTTTCCGATTCCGTGGATTACCAGGGGACGACCTACTCGTTTCACACAGCAGACGGGACCTTCCTGCTCAAGGACGGGACGACGATTCTTCCCATCTTTGATGAATCCATCATCGACACCCTCTACTTTAACAGTGATAACGAGATCCCCCGAAACGGGATCTCCTTTTCGGTGGGGCTGAGCGATGCCGATTATGAAGCCGGCCACTCGGGGTCGGATACCAATATCCGGGACACCTATTTCCTGGAATACCGCGACGACGACGGAGACGGGCGTATCCTCTATGACGGGATCGCTGAAGACAACGACAGGGACGGTCTGGATACCGACGGAGACGGGCTGGACGGTGAGGAACCCGATGTGGTCAACGCCGTGGTGGGCTATCATGTCTCCTATTTTCTGGTCCCTGAATCAGACTGGTTTCAGCGCGGCGGAAAGAGGTTCAAGTGGCATTACCTTGTCCGCCGTCTCTACAAGCCCCATCTGGCGGGGACTTCCGGATATTCTCCGGATTTCAAGATCATTGCCGAAAAAGTGGCCCTTCTCTCCATCATCCCCTTCAAGTGGGAGCGGGGGGAGAAGATCTACCTGCCTCCGGATGCCCTGAACGCCTATAAACAGAGCGACGGGACTATAAATTACGGCTTTACCACAGACTTCAATATCAGTTTCGAGGTCATCCTGGTAACAGCGTCTCAGACCGGTGCCACAGCGGTCTTTAGGAGGACCATTACACCCTCTGTGACCTATAATGCGGAATAAGAAGGGAGCTTTCGGCTCCCTTCCTTTTTAATAGAGGAAAGGGGTTATGAAGACAAACATCGGAGTTCTCGTCTATGTAAGAAAACGGGGGCATTTTCTTATGCTGCACAGAAACAAAAAAAAGGATGATATGCATGAGGGCCTCTGGGTCGCCCCGGGCGGGAAGAGGGAGCCCAACGAATCGATTCCCGACTGTGCCCGCAGAGAGCTCTTTGAAGAGACGGGACTTACGGCCAGGTCTCTGAAATTCCTGGGTTTCCTCCATTTTCCCCAGGCGGGGAATTCCCCTTTCGGAGGGGAGTGGGTGGATTTTGTCTTTTTGTGTACCCGTTTTACGGGGACTCTCCTTCCAGCCGGCCCTGAAGGGACTCTCGGCTGGATCCCGGCTCAGGAGCTTCACTCTCTGCCCATGTGGGAGGGAGACAAGATCTTTACCCCTTTTGTCCTTCAGGGGAAGCGCTTTGATATCTCGCTGACCTATGAAGAAAAGCGTCTCGTCTCTTATTCCGTGAAAGATCTTCATTGAAAATTCTTCCAGATTCCTTATCATGGACACAAAGGAGGATTGATGTCTGAAGAGTTTGACCGATTAGTGGAACGCATCAATCTTCTCTGGCATAAGAAGAAGGCGGAGGGGTTAACTCCCGAAGAGGAAGAGGAGCAGAAAGCCTTACGGGAAGAGTATCTTGCCGGGGTCAGAGCCTCTCTGCAGGCTCAGCTGAAGGGGATCCGGTATACCGGTAAGCCCGATAAAGAGGCCCCGGGAAAGGGCGGCCCGGGTGAATAAGGTCAGAGACGCATTTATTAAAAACCTCCTGCAAGTCTACTACGGGGCCCCTGTCAGATCTTTGAAGAGCCGTCCTTTTACCGACAGAGAAGGAATTTACGGCCTCTTTCTCCAGGTTCAGTTTAGAAACAGGGTAAAAGAGTCTCTTCTCCTGAAACAGATGGAGCCCTTCCGGGCGCAGGCGGTCCTGGAAAGGGAAAACAGGGCAGGCAGCCCTTTTCTGCCGGAGCCTCTTTTCCATCTTCAGCTTATCAATCAGGAACACCTTTTTTTACAGCGCCTGGCCGGGATACCCGATGAAGATGGGGGGATCGGACAGACTGAAGAGCTTCTCCTGCAGCTTCTCGACTATCTGGAAGAACTCAGCCGGAAAAGCACAGCTTCTTTGGAAAAGGGGAGCGCTTATAAACCGGAAGAAGCAACCGCGCCCGGGGAGGTGGAGGCTTCTCTGATCCCGGGTCCGGAGACGTTGGGGATGGTGAAAGGTTCGCCGGTTCTCTGGGATACCTCTTCTCTGGCCTTACACCACAGCGGTTATGCCCTCTGGCACGTGATCCTTGAGGAGGCGATTCCTCCCGCAGAAGCAGAAAGCCTTCTGTCCCGTTATTACAAAAAAAGAAGGATCACAGAGGAGCGGGCAGCCCTGTGCCGGCGCCTTGCACGGGAAGAGTGTTTCTTTGACCGGGTGATGAAGGAGAAGGAAAAAAAGTATTACAGGGAGCTGTATGGAGAATAGAGGTTTTCAAAATCCTCTGATCCCGTTGGTTTCTTCCCTGGCTGCTCGTAAAGGGATAACCCTTTTCGCCGTGGGGGGGGCTGTCCGGGACAGGCTCCTTGAAAGGGGCCCGTTTAATGATATCGATTTTGTTTACGAGGGAGAAGGTTTTGAAGAGGTAGTGAGGGATCTGCGGCGCCATGTCCGTTTTAAAGCGATTCCCTTTAAAAACAAGGGCTTTTCCACATTACGCCTCTGCTTCAAATCCCTGATCCTTGATTTTCAGCCGCTTTCAGGCGCCACCCTTGATGACGATGCATCGCACAGGGATTTTACCGTCAATGCTCTCTACATGAGCCTGGAAAAGGGAGAATGGGTTCTCCATGACCCCCTGAGCGGGCTCTCTGACATGGAAAAAAGACTTCTCAGGGAGACGGCCCCGGACTCTTTTTTACGGGATCCCCTGCGTGTCCTTCGTCTCTTTCGCTTTGCTGCTTGTCTGGGTTTCGGGTATGGAAAAGAGACTCTGGCTTTGGCCGGAGAATCGGCCTCCAGGCTCCCGTCTGTCTCTCCCGAGCGTATCAAAGACGAACTCATCAAGATCTTTACCTGCTGCTCCCCGGCTCTTTTGAGGGATATGGCGGAGATAGGGGTCTTTGAGTCCCTGGGAGCTTCCCGGCCGGCTGGATTCCCCCGGTGCGGAAGTGAAGATTATCTTCTCAATCTCTTTCTTTTTTTCAGGGAAAACGAAGAAGAAGGCAGGCTGCCGGAATTTTTGGACCGTTTCCGTTTCTCCGGAAGAGACCGGGATTTTGTCAGGGCCCTGCTCTCTTTCGTCCGTATCTCCCCTGACGAGGTCGTGCCCCTCTTCCACAGGGCTTCGGCCCCTCTGCTCGCTCTTTTTTCCGGTTATTGCGCTCTTGCAGGAGAGAAGGAGAAGGGGCGTCTCATCGAAGATATCCGCCGGTTTGCATCCCCTCTGGTAGACGGACACGAGGCCGCGGAAGAATTCGGTGTGTCGGGGGCTGACCTGGGACGCTGTCTGGACCGTCTCCATATCCTTCAGATCACAGAGAATATCGGAAAGAAGGAAGAGCTCCTTGCTCTTTACCGTAAAGAGAGAAAAGAATATTGAAAGAGGGCTTTTTTTCACTATAATGAAGCTATGAGACAATATTTTTTCTGCATCGTCCTGATTGTTTTTATTCTGGCTTCCTGCAGCCGGCAGGAGAAACCTTCAGAGGATACCGGTTCTGCCGAGCCGGGCCAGGTATTTGAGAAGGGGATGAGCCTGACTTATACAGACCGTGGTACGCGCGTTTGGGAGATCCTCGCCGATACCCTTGTCCAACATGAAGATGAGACAGGGGAAGTCCGGGGAGAGAATATCAAGATCTCTTTTTTCTCACCCGAAGGCGATGTGGAACATATCGTGACCAGTGACCGGGGAACTATTTATCTCAAGACGAATGATGTCACTCTCCAGGGGAATGTTATCCTGAAGAACATCTCTCAAGGCACCACAGTCTATACGGAGCGGGTTCAATATAAAGCCGGGGACGACAAGATCATCAGCCGGGACCCTGTGCGCGTGGTCCGGGGGACAAGCACCCTGGAAGGCCAGGGGATGACTGTGGACCTGGCCACCAGCGAGATCGTGATAAGCCAGCCCCATGGGAAAGAATAGCCTCTTCCCCCTCGTCTCCCTCCTCCTGCTTGCTGCCGGGACTGTCCGGGGAGATATGCCCCCCGGCTCC
>Ga0209607_1003704_pt1 | contig 11657 bp, 7 predicted proteins | sample AD_UKC117_MetaG_FD_184413 | JGI IMG/M metagenome (GOLD analysis project Ga0209607, IMG submission 184413) | Active sludge microbial communities of municipal wastewater-treating anaerobic digesters from Hong Kong - AD_UKC117_MetaG (SPAdes)... | ecosystem: Engineered > Bioreactor > Anaerobic >... | reverse complement strand
CGTTGACGATGATCACGAAGTCACCGGTGTCGACGTGGGGCGCAAAGATGGGCTTGTGCTTGCCACGCAGGAGATTTGCGGTCTGGCTGGCTAGGCGACCAAGGACGATGTCGGTGGCATCGATGACATGCCATTCGCGCTGGATGTCGCCGGGCTTGGGGCTGTATGTGCGCACGCGCTACTGCCTTCTACTCGTTCGTAACTGGTCGGGGGTTCCCGACCAGCGGTGTTGCTGCGACGCCTGACGAACACTGCTCCCGCGACCAACGACCGGTTGACCGATGCTGGGTGGAGTCTGCCTGGCGGATCGAAATCCTCAAGGCGGCAGGAATCGCAAGGACAAACACTACCTGTGGCGAGGAGTTAGAGCCAAATCAGCGCTTCAAGAACTCAAAGTTGGCCACCACCGTCACCGGGGCTCCCCCATTCGGCACATAGATGAGCCGCACCCGGCACTTCACCCGCCCGACTCTCAGAGCGGGATTCTTCGTCGCCCTCGCCCTGCGCTTGGCCTTGGCAAAACTGCGATTCAACTTCTTGTGCCCAGCCCTGGTCAATGACAAGGTCACCGACGAGCGCCCCGCCGCGAGCGGGGATTTCACCGCTCGCACAAGTGGCCTGCGCTTTGGGCGCACCGATCGCACAGACAAGCTCCCCGGAGCAGGCGCCACCAAAGACAACTGCGCACGCGCATTGGGGCCACCGGCCTGTTGATGTACGTCGAAGATGATCGGAGTCACCGGGTGCACTGGTGACACAGGCAGCGGACCAGTACGCCACAACTCTCGGGCATGGATCCCATCAGTGGCGGCATACAACAACGCAGGCCCGAGTGCAGTCAGGCCCACGGGAAAACTGCCACCGGGCCCAGAGTTGATATCCCTGACCATGATGGTGCCTTGGTCAGAGCCGTCGCTGCGCCACAACTCCGCACCTGCTGATCCATTGTCGGCCGAGAAGTAGAGCTGCGACCCGACGGCCGTGAGCTGGATCGGGTTGCTGCTGGGTGAGCCTGGGTTGATATCCCGTACCCTCATCGTACCCAACTCGGTGCCGTCGCTACGCCACAGCTCTGAGCCAGAGTCACCGTCGTCAGCCTGGAAGAACAGGTCTACCCCGACTGCGGTGAGCTCGCTCAAGTAGGAGCTGTTTGCCTCCGGATTGATGTCCTTGACCATCCCGGTGCCCACTGATGTGCCGTCGCTACGCCACAACTCGGCGCCTTTACCCGTCCCGTCGTCGGCACGGAAAAACACCTGGTCGCCGACTGCAGTCAACATTGAGGGGCCACTAGACCCTGTCGTGTTGATGTCCTTGACCATCTGGGTGCCACTGGTGTTGCCATCACTGAGCCAAAGCTCGACACCATTGACACCGTCGTCGGCCGCGAAATAGACCACATCCCCGACCGCAGTCAATGAGGTGGCCGGGATGTCCTTCACCAACTTGGTGCCCGCCTCGGTACCATCGCTCTTCCAGACAGACACCCCGTTGACCCCATCATTTGCCGTGAAGAAGCCGTCCCCGTCGCCGACCGTGATCGGCCCAGGATCGCTTGATTGGCTTCCAGGTCGAATGTCTTTGAGCATCGAAGTGCCAGTGAGGGTGCCGTCGCTCTGCCACAACTCCTTACCGTTTCCGGCATCAACTGCCTCGAAGAGGACTCTCGTGCCCACGACGACAAGGCGATCCGGAGAGCCAGATGCCGCCCCGACGTTGATGTCCTTGACCATCGTCGTACCCGCACTCGTGCCGTCGCTCTTCCACAGCTCGGCGCCATTGGCGCCGCTGCCGTCATCTGCTCGGAACAAGACCGTGCTGCCCAGCGCGGTCAGGGAGGTTGGCGAGCTTCCCAGTGGGCCCGAGCGGATGTCTTTGACCAAAGCAGTACCGGCGGGTGTGCCGTCTGTCTTCCACAGCTCAGCACCATGGGTGGGATCTTCAGCGACGAAGAAGGCAACCTGCCCGGCGACCACGAACTCTCTTGGACTGCTCTCCCCCAACCCCGGCGAGATGTCGCGCACCAGATCTGTTGAATCAGCCGCCGAGGCCGGGGATGCCGCGGCCCATGCAACGGCCAAGCACAGCGAGATCACCACACCCAGCATCCCCTGCACTCGTGGCCGTCTCAGCATCCCTTCAGGGTAACGCCGAACAGGCAGCGGCATGGGCGGTTCGCGGACCCACAGCCTGCCCATCCTCGTTGTCCGAACCTCGTGCTTCCGGTGGTAGACCGTGGCCCCATGTCATAGGTTGGAGGTGATCACGACCCGATCCGACGAAGGCAGCGGCACCCATCGGAGCTGAGGCCACACCAAGAAGGAGTTCGCGTGGCAACCGCCAACGACAACCAAGCCACACACAGCACCCAGCCCGATGGCTCACTGACGATCACCGACAACCGCACCGGCAAGTCCTATGAGGTGGAGATCAGCCAAGGCGCGATCAAGGCCAGCGACCTACTCCAGATCAGGACCATCGACGACGAGCCGGGCCTGACCACCTATGACCCCGGCTTCGTGAACACCGCTTCCTGCAAGAGCGCGATCACCTATATCGACGGCGAGCACGGGATCCTTGAATATCGCGGTTATCCAATCGAGCAACTCGCCGAAGGAGCAAGCTTCCTTGAGGTTGCCTATCTACTGATCAAGGGTTCACTGCCCACCAAGGCCGAGTACGAGCAGTGGGTGCATGAGATCACCTTCCACACCTACGTGCACGAGAATGTGCGCGGCTTCATGCAGGGATTCCGCTACGACGCCCACCCGATGGGCATGTTGATGGCTTCGGTCGGCGCGCTGTCGACCTTCTATCCGGAGTCCAACAACATCGACGACCCCGACAATCGACACATCCAGATCATCCGGATGATCGCCAAGATGCCGACATTGGGCGCGTGGGCCTTCAGGCATGCCCAAGGCAAGCCCTACATCTACCCCGACAACGATCTCGGCTACACCGCGAACTTCTTGTCGATGCTGTTCAAGATGAGCGAGCAGCGTTATGCGCCAGACGAACGCCTAGTCAAGGCCCTGGACACGCTGTTCATCCTGCACGCCGACCATGAGCAGAACTGCTCCACCAACGCCGTACGCTCGGTGGGCTCAAGTCATGTTGACCCCTATTCCTCGGTGGCGGCTGGCATCGGTGCCCTGTACGGCCCGCTTCACGGCGGCGCCAACGAAGCCGTACTCCGGATGCTGCGCCGCATCGGCAAGGCCGAAAACATCCCCGATTTCATCAAGGGCGTCAAGGCCGGCGAAGAACGCCTGATGGGCTTTGGACACCGCGTCTACAAGAACTACGATCCTCGGGCCAAGATCATCAAGAAGGCCTGCGATGACGTCTTCGAGGTCACCGGCACCAATCCACTGCTCGACATTGCCGTGGAGTTGGAGAAGATCGCTCTTGAAGACGAATACTTCGTCAAGCGTCGTCTCTATCCGAATGTCGACTTCTACTCAGGACTCATCTACGAGGCCTTGGCCTTCCCGCCAGAGATGTTCACCGTGCTATTTGCGATCGGTCGCACTCCTGGCTGGCTGGCCCAATGGGTTGAGCTGACCGAAGACAAGGAGCAGAAGATCGCCCGCCCCAAGCAGATCTACACCGGCGATCGGCGTCTGGACTTCATCCCGTCAGAGCAGCGCTGGAGCTAGGGCTCACACCCCTGGGCCTGATCAGACCCGACTCCGCGAAGGCCCTGGCCCAAAAGCCGGGCAACTCCTTGGCCATCCCGATGCCGACATGGCCGCCGTTGTAGACCAAGGTCTTGGGATAGTCCCAGTGCGCGATCATCGGGGCCTGATGATCCGCGAAGTCCACGAGTCGGTCAACGGCACCGGCGTAGAAATAGCGCCGCTCCCGTGGCAGTTTGGGCTGCATCCGCAAGGGCGTGGTCATTTGACCGAGTCGGGCGCCCAACTCGAAGTTCTGCACGCGCAAGTCGTGGCCATGCCCAGTGCCGTGGTGTCGTTCGAGCAGCAAGACGAGGTCCATCGGTGCCACCCCGATCAGCGCGCAGGCCAGCTCAGTCTCCAGGCTCGCCACGATCGCGCTGATGTGTCCGCCCAAGGAGATGCCGTGCAAACCGATTGGCTGGCCGGGTTGCTCATTGCGGATCCAGGCGAGGGTACGCCGCACATCGGCGACCGCCTGCAAGACCCCGTGCACGTTGTGGGCGGTGACCTCGGAGGGGAAGTGCCCTCCTCCAGCCCGCGGACCATGCAACGGCATGACCGGCAGCGCGACATTGAGACCCAACTTTTCATGCATCCACTTGGCTCGAAAAAGCATGAAGTCAACGAAGGGCCGACCCATCTCAGCACCATGCACCCCTAGCAACCAAGGGCGAGGCCGCTTGTGTCTGAGCACCCAGGCATGAACATCTCGATTGGCCCCCATCGCCGCCCAGCGCCGAGACGAAGGATCATCGGGGTGCGGCCGGTAGCCGCTCGGAAACTGCAGGTGCTCAAACTCGATGCCACCACTGCGTCCGGGGCGGATTGCTAGGTCATTGGACGACGGCGCATCTTGCGCGGCATAGGCCAGCTCCGGTTGAGCTAGCCAGCCAGCTTCGTCGTACACCGCGAGCGCGGCCTGAGCTTCGGCGATCACCTCTTGGAGGCGGCGCGTCGAGCGGCGCGTGCGCGCGACCCGGAAGCCAGTCACGATCAACTCATCAAGCAGTGCCTGGCTGCCCTGTTCGTAGGCGACCCGCACGTCGGTTGGGGTCCAGTGCCTGGGGTCGGCAAAATGAAACAGTCCCAAGGGACGTCGACGCGAAACTATCCGGGACTGATAGGTCATCTATGCACCCTTCGCCAGCAACACCGCACGGCCCGCCTCCAACCTAGCGACAGGGGCGCGGAAAGGGGAGCAAGAGACATAATCGAGGCCAACTTCTTCGAAGAAGTGGATGCTCGCAGGATCGCCCCCGTGCTCACCGCAGACACCCAGATGCAGATCTGGTCGACTTTGACGACCGCGCTCGGCGCCCATCCGCACCAGCTCACCCACCCCAATCACATCGAGTGAATCAAACGGCGATACCGACAAGAGCCCCTCGTCAAGATAATGGGGTAGGAAGGTTGCCTCCACGTCATCTCGACTGAAGCCCCACGTCATCTGAGTCAAGTCGTTGGTGCCGAAGGAGAAGAACTCCGCGTGGGCTGCGATCTGCCCGGCAGTCAGTGCAGCTCTGGGCAGCTCGATCATGGTGCCGATCTTGTAGTCGCAGGCATAGCCGGTCTCTTGCCTAACCGAGTCAGCGACGGCCTCGACTTGGCGCTTGATCACGGCCAACTCATCAGTAGTGGCAACCAAAGGCACCATGATCTCCGGTCGCGGCTCCAGTCCGCGAGCAGTCTGAGCAGCAGCAGCCTCCAAGATCGCCCGAGCCTGCATTGCGAACAGGCCAGGGATGATGATGCCTAGACGTACGCCTCGCAGACCCAGCATGGGGTTTTGCTCATGCAGGCGTTGCACTTCACTGAGCAGGCGACGAAGTCGTTCATCCGGGGCACCCTGCTCCCGGGCCAGCGCCACTTCAACCGAGAGTTCGGTCAGGTTGGGGAGGAATTCGTGCAGCGGCGGATCCAGTAGGCGGATCGTCACCGGAAGTCCGTCCATGGCGGCAAAGATGCGCTCGAAGTCTTCGCGTTGGAGCGGCAGAAGAGCCTCCAGAGCAAGGTCTCGCTCCCGGTCGTCTTCTGCCACGATTAGATCTTCGACGAGTTGGCGGCGCTCACCCAAAAACATGTGCTCCGTGCGACACAACCCGATCCCCTCTGCACCGAATCGGCGAGCTCTGGCCGCATCCTCAGGCGTGTCTGCATTGGCCCGCACAGACAATCGGCGTACTCGATCTGCGTGTGCCAACAGTCTGGCTACTGCCGTCGCCAATTGACTCTCTTCATGATCAGAACCTTCAAAATGCTGTACGACGATCGAGTCATGGAAGGGGATGGCCCCACGGAAGATTTCGCCACTGGTGCCGTCGATGGAGATGACTTCACCTTCCCTGACTTTCGAGCCGTCGGGGAGCGAAAAGCACTTGCCGTTGACGTCTACTTGCAGGTCGTCAGCGCCGCACACGCACGTGCGCCCCATCCCTCTGGCCACAACGGCAGCATGTGAAGTCTTTCCACCACGGCTGGTCAGGATGCCATTGGCCACAACCATGCCATGCAGGTCATCGGGATTTGTCTCCTGCCGCACCAAGATCACGTCTTCGCCCCGCTGCGCCCAAGCGACCGCCGTCGCGGAATCGAAGACTGCCTTGCCGACGGCTGCCCCTGGCGAGGCCCCCATGCCGGTCGCAATGGCGTCCACTGCGGCATTGACTTCAAATCCGGGGAACATCAGTTTGGTCAATTGTTCACCGCTTACCCGACGCAAGGCTTCATCCATGTCGATGAGTCCTTCATCCACAAATCGCACAGCGAGCTTGAAGGCTGCCTCCGGCGTGCGCTTGCCCACTCGGGTCTGCAACATCCACAACTTGCCACGCTCGATGGTGAACTCGACATCACACATGTCGAGGTAATGCTTCTCCAAGGTATCCATGATCTGAAGCAACTGGTCATAGGAGTCCTTGTCGATGGCCTCCAAGGCAGCCAACGGCAAGGTATTGCGAATCCCTGCGACGACGTCTTCACCTTGGGCATCTTCCAGATAGTCGCCATATACGCCTTGGTTGCCGGTTGCGGGGTCACGGGTGAAGGCCACGCCCGTGCCAGAGCCATCACCCAAGTTGCCGAAGACCATCGCCAAGACATTCACCGCAGTACCGAGATCCTCCGGGATTTTCTCCTGTCTGCGGTAGAGCCGAGCACGGTCGGTATTCCACGAGTCGAAGACCGACCTGATCGCCAAGTCGAGTTGCTCACGAGGGTCTTGCGGAAAATCTCGGCCGGCATGGTTTCGAATGATCGCCTTGTACGACGCCACCAGCGCCTGCAGCGAAGCCACGGAGAGCTCTTGATCTTTGTCGACTCTTTGATCCAACAACTGCTCCCCCAAAGCCGCGGAGAAGTACTCTGCGTCGACCCCGAGCACGGTGGATCCAAACATCTGAAGCAGCCGGCGATAGGAGTCCCAAGCAAAGCGCGGGTCAGCTGCCACCGTCGCCAGCCCCTGCACGGACTCATCATTGAGACCGACATTTAGGACTGTCTCCATCATGCCGGGCATGGAGAACTTCGCGCCGGATCTGACTGCAACCAGCAGCGGATCATTGGCCTCACCGAGCGTCTTGCCCATTGCGGCTTCACAGGCGGCGAGGTGAGCACTGATCTCCTCGTCGAGACCAGCAGGGAAGTCACCTGTAGCGAAGTACTCCGTGCACGCCTCGGTGGTCACGATGAACCCTGGCGGGACCGGCAGCCCCAAACGAACCATCTCGGCAAGGTTGGCACCTTTGCCTCCGAGCAGATCCTTTTGATCTTTGTTGCCCTCGGCAAAGTCGAAGACGAACCTGCTCTTGCTCCTATTCATGGCGATCACTTCCCCAAGTAGAGCCCGGGTGCGAACTGGCTTACTCCATCATCCCCCAGACGCTCGAGTAGAGCCGTCAAGGGGCGGCTAACTCTCGGCAGGTTTGGGGCCAGCAATGGCTGCGTGCTCGATCTCCATGACTGATTCGCGATGCATCTCGTCCACGAAGGCCTGCACGCCACCCCGCAAGCCAAACAGGCGTTTTGTCCAGACAATGTAGAACACCAGCAGGAGGTTGAGGATCAGAGCCGAGACCCTGATCCAGGTCACCTTCTCCACGATCTCGTGGATCTCGAAGGGGATGAATACCGAGGTCGCGATTGCTGCGACGTACTCTCCCCATCTCTTCATCGACCACAGGCCGACTCCTTGGACGAGCAACAAGAAGCTGTAGAGGACGATCATCACGATCACCCAGTTGAGGGTGTCGGGGTTGATCTGCAAGATCCTGTCCACCAGGCGCACCGGTCCGAAGGTGTCCAGGTCGACACCCATCTTGCTGGCAGCAGGCTGCAGCAATGGCACATAGGTCTCGAACAAGTCGTTTAGCGCGTGACGTGAGTCTTTGAACAGATATACACCCACTGCTAAGAAGGCCATCAAAGCGCCCCGAACCACCCGCTCGACCGCATAGGCGCGCAGAATCAACGCATCGCGAAGGGCTCTGCCGCGCACCACGAGCGGCGCATCTTGAGCCGGGCCGACGCTATGAGGCTTGCCGACCACATAAGCCTCACAGCGCAGACAACGCCAAGCCACTCCGTTTGGAGTTTCTATGCTGATCCGCTTCGCCAGGTCGGTTTCCGTTGGTGCGTAGAGCACGTGTCCACGCCATCCGCAATTGAGGATGTTCCAGTCGAAATAGGCGAATAGCTTCCGCACCAGTCCAGATTAGGGGCCACCTGATGCCGGTGGGGAACTATTCGTGGACTGCACCAGACCAGCTCCGCAGGCGACGACTCGGCCGATGTGGGGCACCATGTCCACATGCGCCTACGACTGCGAGCCCTTTTGACGACACTAGTCGGCCTGCTCACCATCGGGTTGATGATGATCGGGCAAGGCCCTGCATTTGCTGCGGGCCCTTACACTCCAGATCCACAACGGCCAATCCATCCGGGCACCCAAGTGGTCACACCGTTCACGGTGTGTACGACGAATTTCGTCTTCACTGACGACACTGGGGCGCTCTACCTCGGCTACACCGCGCATTGCAATCCCAAGGAAGACAACCAGACCTCGCTCAATGGCTGCCTGATGAACCCTGCCCCCCTGGGTGATCGGGCCGACTTCGTGGTCAACAAGTCGGCCAACGACTCCGGTACGGTCGTCGGCTCGGGCACGATCGTCTACAGCTCCTGGGTGGCCATGCACGCCGAAGGCCAAACAGACCAGACACTGTGCAACAACAACGATTTGGCATTGATCAAAGTGGACGAGTCTGACCGAGTCAAGGTTGACCCCACGGTGCCGCACTGGGGCGGCCCCAACACCACCGTGGCTGCGGGATTCCCGGGCTGGTTCCAGTTGCTGTATGGCTATCTGAACAGCCAATATCGCACCGGCCACGACGATGCAAAGCCCACCATGGCGATGATGTTTTGGCCGGCTCCGTGGAATGCCTTCATCTACAGCTTCAACTTCGGCATCGAGCATGACTCAGGGGCCGGCTACATGGATCGCTCGGGTCGCCCAGTTGGCACACTGACCTCATTGAACTTCTGGCCGCCACTATCCAACACCTTGGTGTCGTTGAAGCAATCGATCGACTATGCCCGCAGCCACGGCATGCCGGGTCTGCGGATCGTCAAGGGTGAGCAGGCCTTCGCCATACCGAGCAGTTGAGTCACACCTTGATCGATCAAACGATCGAGCTCTCCCTGCCCTGCCAATAGGGCTGACGCAGGTCACGCTTGAGGATCTTGCCAGTGGGATTGCGCGGCAGGAGTTCCACGATGTCGACCGACTTGGGGCACTTGTACGACGCCAACGACTCCTTGCAATAGTCGATCAGCTCGGCTTCGGTCGCAGTGTGGCCTTCATTGAGTGACACGACCGCCTTGACCACCTCACCCCAGGTGTCATCGGGTACGCCGATGATCGCCACCTCCATGACCGCTGGATGCTCAGCGAGCACCCGCTCGATCTCTGGGCTGTAGATGTTTTCGCCACCAGAGATGATCATGTCCTTGAGCCGGTCCTGGACGAAAACATAACCACCGTCGTCGACCTTGCCCATGTCTCCGGTCCGGAACCAACCATCGTCAGTGATCACTTCGGCAGTGGCCTCGGGCTTGTTGAGGAAGCCCAGCATTAGCTGCGGCGTACGCATCCAGATCTCGCCGTGCTCGCCGACCGGCACTTCCTCGAGAGTCGCTGGGTCAACGATCTTGACTTCGACACCTGGCACGGGAGTGCCTGCAGAGACCAACCGCTCAGGATGGTCTGCATCTCGATGATCATCAGGCATCAGGTGGGTGGCCACTCCACAAACTTCGGTCAGACCATAGACCTGGATGAAGTCGGTGTCGGGCCATGCCGCCATCGCCGCGCGCAACAGCGGCAATGGCATCGGCGAGGCCCCATAGCAATATGTCTTCAACGCGCCGAACAATTTGATGGCGTCTGGACCGGCCTGCAACACCTGGGCCAGCACGGCCGGCACCAAGAAGGTGCGATTGGCTCCCTTCAAGATCGCCCCTGCCAAAGAGGCGCCATCGGGGTCTCGAGTCATCACACTGGGCACCCCATCGTGGATGCCGAACTGCACATATGAGGTGCCGCCCACGTGGAAGAGCGGCATCGCGACCATGTTCTTGTCACCGGGGTCAAACTCCCAGCCGTCATGGGCGTTGAGCGTGTGCGCGATCAGAGCGCGTTGGGTGATCATCACACCCTTGGGGCGTCCGGTCGTGCCAGATGAATACATCACGAGTACGACGTCATCCGGCGTGACTGCCGGGTCACGGTCAATCTGCTCCGCCTGCCCCAAGGCTTGCTCGTATTCGTCTCCCTCGGCTCCGTCTGGGGTCACCTCCCAGATGGTTTGTACGCCGGGCAACTGGTCCTTGATCTGATCGATGGTGGGCAGCAATTCGCTGCCCACCACCAGGAGTTTGGCCCCAGAGTCATTGATCGCATAGTCGATCTCGGCTCCAGCCAACCTGAAGTTGATCACCGCATTTGCAGCACCCAACATCGCTGCGGCGATGGTCATCTCGACACAGGCCGGATGATTCTTGTCGAGGAAGGCAATCACGTCACCACGGCCCACGCCAGCCTGCCGCAGAGCCCCGGCACAGCGGCGTACTCTCTCGTGCCATTGGCCGAAGGTCCACGATCGTTCGAGATAGGACATGCACTCGACATCTGGGGTGACCTGAGCCCAATAGTTGAGGCGGTCATCGAGGTACTGGGGCGCGGGCGCGTCTGTCATGCCCGCAACTGTGACACAGGACACATCGCCTTGTCAGCCATCAGGCACCCTCAATCACGCCGGGTTCTTCAGCCAAGGTCCGTGCCGAAGCGCCTGACCCAAGCACCAGGGCACTGGCCAGCACAACCAACGCCAAACCAGCGACCTGCAGAGCAGAGAGTCGCTGACCGAGCACGACAAGGCCCGCCATGGCGGCCACGGCTGGCTCGGTGGACAACAAGACCCCAAACACCCGAGCAGGCATCCGCCGCAAGGCCAACAACTCGAAGGAATAGGGCACCAAGGAAGACAAGAGAGCCAAGCCCACCCCTTTGAAGATGTGCTCAGGCGTCCACAGCTCCTGGGATTGCAAGCCTGCTGGGAGCACAATCAGCGTGGCCACAACCAACGCGATCGCCAACCCATCCAGGCCTTCGAACACCGCCCCCGTGCGAGCACTGAGCAAGACATACGCAGCCCAGAAGCCGCCCGCCAAGGATGCCAGCCCCAAGCCGGTCCAACTCAAATCCCCCAATGGCACGACAAGTGCATTTGAGGTGAGTACGACGCCCGCCGCAGCCGCGAGCACCGCGAAGAAGTCGACCGCCCGCCGCGACATCGACGCAGCCAGGAGGAGGGGCCCACAAAACTCGACCGTGACGGCCACCCCAATCGGCAGATGGGCCAATGATCCGTAGAAGGACCAGTTCATTCCCCCCAGCGACAAACCAAAGGCCACAAC
>Ga0209607_1003703_pt1 | contig 11657 bp, 11 predicted proteins | sample AD_UKC117_MetaG_FD_184413 | JGI IMG/M metagenome (GOLD analysis project Ga0209607, IMG submission 184413) | Active sludge microbial communities of municipal wastewater-treating anaerobic digesters from Hong Kong - AD_UKC117_MetaG (SPAdes)... | ecosystem: Engineered > Bioreactor > Anaerobic >... | reverse complement strand
CGCGGCCAACGGGATCCTGTTCAACCACGAGTCCCCACGGCGCGGCGAGACGTTCGTGACCCGCAAGATCAGCATGGGCGTGGCACGGATCGCCGCCGGCCTTCAGGACTACCTGTACATGGGCAACCTCGACGCCGTCCGTGACTGGGGCTACGCCAAGGAATACGTCGAGGCCATGTGGCGGATGCTGCAAGCCGACGAACCCGACGACTACGTCATCGCCACCGGCACCTCCTACACCGTGCGAGACTTCCTGCAGATCGCCTTCGCCCACGTGGGGCTCGACTGGGAGAAGCACGTCCGCTTCGACGAACGGTACCTGCGGCCCACCGAGGTCGACGATCTGGTCGGGGACGCATCCAAGGCAACGCAGCAATTGGGATGGAAACCGCAGACCCTCACTCCGGAACTGGCGCGGCTCATGGTCGACGCCGACACCCTTGCGCTCAACGATCGGTGACACCCACGCCAGAGGGGCGGTCACCGCGTTCGGTGTCGTCGGTCCAGGCCAGTTCCTGACGCCGCCGTCCCGCACCGGCCATCCGGGGTCGTGCAAGGGCAGTAGTTAGGCTGAGGATCTCGGGACTCGAAAGGCACAGGCGGATGGAAGATGCAGCACTGGCACCTGATACACCGGTATACGTCGCCGGGCACGGCGGACTGGTGGGCTCGGCGGTGTGGCGCAAACTGCAGGCGGAGGGGTTCACGAACCTGATCGGATGGCGCTCTGCGGAGCTGGATCTGCGAGATCGGGATGCCACCTTCGACGCCGTGCTGACCGCCGAACCGCGGTGCATGGTGATCGCCGCGGCGAAAGTCGGGGGGATCCTCGCCAATGCCACCTACCCGGTGGACTTCCTCAACGACAACCTGCGCATCCAGACCAACCTGTTCGAAGCCGCCCACGCGGCCGGGGTGGCACGAGTGCTGTTCCTTGGCTCGTCGTGCATCTACCCCAAGCACGCACCGCAGCCGATTCCGGAAACGGCCCTGCTGACCGGGACGCTGGAACCCACCAACGAGGCCTATGCGATCGCCAAGATCTCCGGGATCACGGCCGTGCAGTCCTACCGCCGTCAATACGGCCACCGCTGGATCTCGGCCATGCCCACCAACCTCTACGGCCCGGGCGACAACTTCGACCTGCAGAGTTCCCACGTGCTGCCGGCCATGATCCGCAAGTTCCACGACGCGAAGCTCGGTGGCCAGCCGGTGACGTTGTGGGGGACCGGCAGCCCTCGCCGGGAGTTCCTGCACGTCGACGATCTCGCGGACGCCGTGCTGCACCTACTGCGCCACTACGACTCGGACCTCACCATCAACGTCGGCGTGGGCGATGACATCACGATCCGTGACCTCGCTGGTACGGTCGCCGACGTCGTCGGCTACGACGCAAGCATCACCTGGGATGCCGGCAAACCCGATGGCACACCCCGCAAGCTGCTCGACGTGTCCAGATTGCAGGCACTCGGCTGGAAACCGCGGATCGACCTGCGACACGGAATCGCCTCGACCTACCAGTGGTTCCTGGAGAACCACACGTGAAACGCCGGACTACCTGCGGTAGTCCCTGAGCGCTGGGCCTGCCCCCGGTCATGTGCGCCACACCTCATCCGGCCGGCCACTTCCCGCTCGGAACCGCAAGCTCCTAGGCGTTGACCGTCCGATGCTCGACCTGTCGGGCCGCCATGAGCGTTGCCCAAACAGTGGGCCGGTACGCCATCGACACCAGCCACCGCGCTGGAGGGCGGGAGTTCGCCTTGCGGATGTTGAACGCCTCGTCCAGAGAGTCCTGCCGACGACTCACCGTGGTCGAGTCCGGATGCCAACGGAACCTTGCCACCGTCTGTGGGGTCGAACGGATCACGCCGAAGCGTCTCAGTCTCAGAAACAGGTCGAGATCCATGGCGTAGTGCAGACGCTCATCCAGTCCTCCGACGTGTTCCCACGCTGACCTGCGGATCAGACTGCCGGGCTGCGGGATCAGGTTGGGACCGAATCGGGCAATCCACGGCGCCAGTTGCCTGCCTCGGCTGGCCCACACAGGTTCGCCCGAGGCATCCACGTATTGGCAGACACCGAAGCACGCTGACGCTCTGGGGTTCTTGTCGAGGACGGCCAGTGTCGCTGCCACCGAGTCCCTCGTGAGTTCGTCGTCATCGCCGAGCCACGACACAAACTCAACATTGGCCGGCAGTGCAGCGACCCCCTGGTTGATGGCGGTGCTCAAGCCGCCAGGATCCGGGCAGTACAGCGCGCCGAACTCGCGAGCCAAACTGATCGTGTTCGGCGGGCCGACCACAACCACCTGAGTGGGCTCCCGTTGGGCAGCCAGACTCGTGAGAGTCCCTCTGAGGTAGTCCGGCCGGCTCCCAAGCGTCGGCACGACGATCCCCACTCGCGGCGACGCAGTGGCCTGTCCCGGCATTCAATCTCCCAACTGGTCCGGCCGCGGGTTCGAGCAGGCCTCGACCGGTGGTTTAAAGGCCCGTGAACACCCGCCTTGGATCCTTGACGGGTCCGGACGGCGGCATAGACATCGAAGTGTACCCTGTGCCGGTGGAGACAACTCAGTAGTGGCCTCGGGTCGTCACCCCCACGTGTTGTTCGAACCGGACGGAGGCAGCGAGGCATGACCCATGCGTTGGACAGGGTATGCGTCGTTATCCCCGCCTACAACGAGGCGGCAGTCATTGCGGATGTCATCAGGGATGTCCGCCGTCTCTTCGATCACGTTGTCTGCATCGACGATGGAAGTCTGGATGAGACGTCTGTCAAGGCCCGCGAAGCGGGTGCGGTCGTTGTGCGGCATCCGCTGAACCGTGGTCAAGGAGCCGCCCTGCAAACGGGTCTGGAGTGGGCCCTCCAACAACAGTCCTTCGAGGCCATCGTTACATTCGATGCCGACGGCCAGCACCGTCCTGAGGACGCCGCCCGGATGGCTGACTTCCTCATTGAGCGCGGATTGGACGTGGTGTTGGGCTCCCGGTTCGCGGGCGCAGCATATGACATGCCGCGCCTGAAACGCCTGCTGCTGAAGGCGGCCACTCTATACACCCGCGTCGCCTCTGGAATCCCCGTCACAGATACCCACAACGGCCTCAGGGCACTTTCCCCGCGCGGTGCCGCGGCCATGAAGTTCAACCACCGGGGCATGGCTCACGCATCGGAGGTCCTTCAACTGATCTCGGCGAACCAGCTCTCCTGGGCCGAGTACCCTGTTGAGGTCCGCTACACCGAGCACAGTCTTGCCAAGGGCCAGAGCCTCTGGAATTCTGTGAACATCCTGTGGGATCTCACCTGGAAGAAGCACCCATGACCTTGGTGCAAGTGCTGCTCACGGCGGCTGTCGTCCTGATCATCGTCATCGCCTTGCGCAGTCGGCGCTCATACCGTACTCGAGCAGCGAAGAAGCTGGCCTTCCTACTACTGGCCCTCGTCTCGATCGTGGCAATCCTGTTCCCGTCGCTCGTACAGACGGTGGCGTCCTTCGTCGGCGTCGGCCGGGGATCCGATCTGGTGCTCTATGCAAGTGTGCTGCTCCTGCTGTACACGAGCCTGGACTTCTATCTCCGATTCCAGGACATCGATGCGCAGGTCACCTCATTGACCAGAGCCCTGGCGCTGGCCCAGGCAGAGGACGATTCGCCGTCGCTCGGCCCTGCGCCTGAGGGACTCGAGCCTCGCGATTCCGGTACCCCAGGCCGGTGACACGGACCTGCTGCTCGCTGTGACCGGAGCCTGCCTACTGCTTGGCGAACCTGGACGGCCCGACAGGACCCGCCGTCACCAGCGATGCCCCATGGGTCGGTTCGCACTCCATTTCCGCACCCAGCGCTTGCTCCGGCCTCAGGCCAGCGACGCCACGTAGTCCCGGCAGACCGCGTAGTCCGGAAGCAGTCCCGCCGCTTTCGCCTCCTGCAGGCCCGGTGCTGCCGCGTCCTTGCCCGACAGCGACGCCTGCTCCCTGCTCAGGCCCCAGTCGATCGCGAGGTCGGGGTCGAACGGATCGACCTCGTGCTCACCGGACGGGTTGTAGGTGGTGCTGCACAGGTAGACCACGGTCGAGGAGTCCGCCAGCGCGACGAAACCATGCCCGAGACCCTCCGACAGGTACACCAGTCGCCGGGATTGCGTGTTCAGTTCCACCGCCTGCCAGTGCCCGAAGGTCGGCGAGCCCACCCTGATGTCCACGATGACGTCGAGGATCCGCCCGGACAGGCAGGTGACGTACTTCGCCTGGCCCGGAGGCACATCGGCGAAGTGGATGCCGCGCAGGGTTCCCCTCGCGGAGACCGAGCAGTTGGCCTGGGCCAGGCTCAGCGGGTGACCCACCGCCTCGGCGAACACCGGGGCCTTGAACCACTCGAAGAACAGCCCCCTGTCATCCCCGTGCTGCTGCGGGGTGATGAGGAAGGCACCTTCGATGGGCAGGGGCTCGATTTGCACGAGCCCACACTACGGCCCTCGCTACCCCGAGTGCGTGCAGGCGCTCATCGTCATGGCCACTCATGACCCCGGGCCGGACGTCTTCAGACGACAGGTGGCCCCGCAGCAGAACCAGACGGAACCGGACTGGACCTGTCTGGTACTCGAACACGCCTCCCACGACCGGGCGGCCGTCGCCGAGCTGCTCACCGATGAACGCCTCCGGTTGCTGCCCCCGGAACCTACCGGGGGGTCTACCAGGCATTCGAGCACCTGCTGGGCTCCTGCGAGGAGAACCTGCCCGTCTTCCTGTGCGACCGGGGCGAATACGGACACCCGGACAAGCTCGACCGGATGCTTCCGCAGACCGGTTCAGCGGACTTCAGCGCCCTGCGTGTGGTGGACGGCCGCGTATCCGGCCACGGGCTGGGGCGCCTCACCTCAGCAGGGGACTGCCAGTACACCCGGGAGCTGAGCCGAACACCGGCCGATTCATGAACTCGGATTTCGCAGTGCTTGGATGCGAGCACCTTCCGAATGACTCGTCGAGTTGCCTGGCCCCCGGGCTCCCAATTCGAAGGGCGACAAACCGGTCGGTGGACGGCAGCCCTCGCCCGCGGCGTTCGCACCGGTCACGCCCCGTCCCCCCGAGCATTCTTGCTGGCCGGGAGACGCATGGTCGCAACCGTCCGCTAGCCTCGGCTGCGATGGTGACGACTGAGACCGCGAAACGAGCGCACCGCAAAGAGGTCGGCGGCTTCCTGGTCGTCGGTGTCCTAGCCGTGGTCATCGACTTCTCCCTGTTCAATGCGCTCATGCTGGCCGCCTGGCCGGTGTGGGCGGCCAATGCGGTCGCGTTGTTCGTGTCCATGACCTTCGCGTTCGTGGGCAACTACAAGTGGACGTTCGCTCACCGGGAGATCAAGTCGCTCTTCCACGCGTACAGCGCCTTCGCGGGCATCAACCTGCTGACTGTGGTGTTCATCGAGGCGGTGGTGGTCGCTGCAGAGGTTGCCTGGCAGCCGAACGGGCTCTGGTTGAACATCATCAAGGCCGTAGCCACCGCGATCGCCACAGTCGGGCGGTTCTTCGCCTATAGGAAGTGGGTCTTCTTCTGAGGGGAGCGCCCTGCGGACGACTCCGCAGTTACGGGTCCATCCGGTCCCGATCACGGCCGCGATGGAGCTCGCGGTGCCGTTGAGTGACCCTCCGCTGACCAACGAGGTTTGACCCGCCCTGGTTCTGGGCGGAGGTGGGGGCGATCTTCTTCATCCAGGATGCCAATGGGCGGACGGCCTTTTCAGCACGTACGTCTGGCCGCCATGTCCTTTGGCGGGCTGCGACCAGCGCTCTTGCTGTGCGTCATCCTGCCCTCACAAGATCGAACCGACGTTACCTACGCCACGCCGCTCGCGCGACCATCACCGCCACCGGCCGCGGCACTGCGCCCCAGCCACCCCACCAGCGACTACGCTGAATGCGGAGGTGCGCCGTGGGATTATTGGACCGGTTCGAGCAACGGGTCGACCGTGCGGTCAACGGTGCCTTCGCGAAGGCCTTCAAGTCCGAACTGCAGCCCGTGGAGATCGCCGCTGCCCTGCAGAACGAGATGGACTCCCGCGCAGCGGTGGTCAGTCGCGCCCGCACCGTGGTCCCCAACGTGTACACCGTGCATGTGAGCCAGGAGGACTACGACCGGCTCAGCGTCTACGACGAAGCGCTGGTGGGCGAGTTCGCGGTGATGATCCGCGACTACGCCGCACAGCAGCAGTACTCCTTCCTGGGCAGCGTCACCGTCAGCATGCAGCCGGCACCAGACCGCCCGCAGGGCACCGTCGAGATCGTCAGCGAGGCCCGCGTGGATCACGACGTGGCACCGGCTGCCGGGCCCGCCGCCGGGTCCGCCCCGCGCCTCGAGGGCACCAAGGGCACGTATCAACTCAACCGTCCGATCACCCGCATCGGCCGGGGAGTCGATGCCGACATCCGGATCGAGGACCCAGGAGTCTCCCGCCACCACGCGGAGATCCGGGTGGGCAACGACGTCGTCCTGCGCGACCTGGGATCGACCAACGGCACGTACGTCAACGGCACCCTGGTCGCCGAGCAGCCGCTGCGCGACGGCGCGGTCGTGACGATCGGATCGACGAACCTCACGTTCCGGAGCGCCCCATGAGCGAATTGGTCCTCACCCTGCTGCGCTGGGGGATCCTGATCGCCTTGTGGTTGTTCGTGATGTTCGCTCTCGGGGCTCTTCGCCGTGACTTGGAGGCACCACCGGAGGGCGCCGCGGTGATGCCGCAGCGACCTGCCGCCCCGCGCCCCAAGCGGCAGCCCCGGGTGTCGCGCAAACGGGCCAACAACCTGGTCGTCACCAGCGGCCCACTGTCCGGCACGGTGATCCCCCTGGGCAGCGCCCCGATCACCATCGGCCGGGCACCCGATTCGACACTGGTGATCGACGACGAGTACGCCTCGGCACGTCATGCGCGGCTGTTCCAGCACGAAGGTCAGTGGGTGGCTGAGGACCTCGGATCGACCAACGGAACGTGGATCGGCAAGACCCGGTTGACGGCGCCGACAGTGCTGCAGATGGGCCAGTCACTGCGGGTGGGACAGACCGTCATCGAGCTGCGGAAGTAGCCCATGCCCCTCGTCTTCCGCTACGCGGCGCGCAGCGACGTGGGACTCGTGCGCCAAGGTAACGAGGATTCCGGCTACGCCAGCGACAACCTGCTCATCGTCGCCGACGGCATGGGCGGGCACGTGGCAGGCGAACTGGCCAGTGCGACGGTCACGGCCATCCTCGCCGGGCTGCCGATCGCCGATAGCGAAGACGTGCTGACCCAACTGGCCGACGCGGTGGACGAGGCCCAGCTCGAGATGCGCCACATCATCGCCGAGCGCCCCGACTTCCAGGGGATGGGCACCACTGTCACCGTGGTCTGCTGGCAGGGCGATCGAGCCTCCATCGCCCATGTCGGCGACTCCCGGGCGTACATGCTGCGCAATGGTGAACTCCTGCGTCTGACCAAGGACCACACCTACGTGCAGACGCTCGTGGACGCCGGCCAGATCACTGAGGAGCAGGCGCACACCCACCGCCGCCGCAATCTGCTGATCCGGGCGATCGACGGGGTCAACACGGTGGAACCGGATCTGAGTATTCGCGAGGTCCACGCCGGTGACCGCATCCTGCTGTGCAGCGATGGGCTGTCCGGGGTGGTGTCCGACGCCCAGATCCGCGAGATGTTGAGCCGCGGGGATCCGACCGGTGCTGTCACCGCACTGGTGGAGGCGGCTATCGAAGGTGGTGCGCCGGACAACGTCACCTGTGTGGTGGCCGACGTCGCGCACGTCGATACCCCTCCGGTCGGCAACCGCCCGGTGGTGGTTGGCGCGGCGGCCGAGCCCCGCACCCGCTCGCAGTTGCCCAGCGTCGACTTCCCGCAGGACAGTCAGCTCGAGCCATCGGCGCAGGTGGCCGAACCTGCCCCGGTGCAGGTCCCGGCTCCTCGGCGCCGGCGCCGCTGGGTCGGAGCGGCGATCGTCGGTCTGCTGGTCCTCGGCCTGTTCGGCGGCGCGTGGTGGTGGGTGTCCAGCCAGTACTACGTCGGAAGCGACAACGGCAACGTCACGGTCTTCCGCGGGATCCCGCAGAACGTCGGGTCGCTTTCACTGTCCAGCGTGGTGGAGACCACGGCGATCCCCACGGTGCAACTGCCGGTGTACGCCCAGGAGCTCGTCACCGCGACGATCGCTGCCGAGAGTCGCACCGACGCCGACCGGATTGTGGCGATCCTCGACGATCAGGCCACCACCTGCCGGACCAAGCCCAAGACCGAGGGTTGTCCCGGTGTGACCGACGGAACGGTCCCATGAAGCCGCGCCGCACAGAACTAGGACTGCTGATCGTGGCGTGGGCCATCGGCGCGGTGAGTTTCGCGACGGTGGACATGGCCACGCTGGGGACCCTGCCGGTGAACTACGTGGCCGTCCTGGTCGGAACTGCCCTGGTGCTACTGGCCGGGCACATCGTGATCCGCCGCCTGGCGCCCCACGCTGACCCTGTGCTCTACCCAGTGGCCGCGATGATCAACCTGATGGGCCTGGTGATGATCCACCGGCTCGACATCGCCGATCAACTGCGGGCAGAGGCCAACGATCGCAAGGTGCCCAGCGCCGACGCCGTCGCCCAGGCCACGTGGGTGCTCGTGGCGCTGGCGCTCTTCACGCTGATCCTGTTCTTCGTCACCGATCACCGCCGACTGCAGCGCTACACCTTCACCAGTCTTGTGGCCGGTGTCGTGCTCCTATTGCTGCCCCTGCTGCCGGTGATCGGAACCAGCATCAACGGCGCCCGGTTGTGGATCCGGCTGGGGCCGTTGTCGTTCCAGCCCTCGGAACTTGCCAAGATCGCGCTCACGATCTTCTTCGCCGGGTACCTGGTGCGCAAACGCGAGGCATTGGCGACCGTGCGTCGACGCATCCTCGGGCTGGGCATTCCACGCGGGCGCGATTTCGGCCCGCTGCTGGTGGCCTGGCTGGTCGCCCTGGGTGTGCTCGCGTTCCAGCGCGACCTGGGCACGGCGCTGATGTTCTTCGGCGTCTTCGTGATTCTGCTGTACGTGTCGACGCAGCGCCGCAGTTGGCTGATCATCGGTGCGGGACTGTTCGCGCTGGCTGCCGTACTCGGATACCTGGCGTTCGGACACGTCCAGCAGCGGGTGCTGATCTGGCTGGACCCCTGGACCTACGCCAACGACGAGGGCTACCAGCTGGTGCAAGCACTTTTCGGCCTGGCCAGCGGCGGCTTGTTCGGCACCGGACTCGGCGAGGGCTACCCCCAGTTCATCCCCTTCGCCAAGACCGACTTCATCTCAGCGGCCCTCGGCGAGGAACTGGGACTGGCCGGAATGCTGGCGCTGCTCGTGCTGTTCGCGATCCTCGTCGAACGCGGCCTGCGCACCGGGCTGGCCTGCCGCGACCCGTTCGGAACGCTGCTCGCAGTCGGCCTGTCCAGCGTGTTCGCCCTGCAGGTGTTCGTGACGATCGGCGGGGTCACCCGGCTCATCCCGCTGACCGGCCTCACCACCCCTTTCCTGTCGTACGGTGGGTCCGCGCTGGTCTGCAACTGGATGATGATCGCTCTGCTGTTGCGCATCAGTGACCGGAACCGGCGCCCGACGATGATCGCCCAGAGCGCCGACGAAGCCCTCACCCAGATGATCCGGGTGGGGATCGACCGATGATCCGCGCCATCCGCCGCCTCGGCTGGGTCTTCGGAATCCTGGTCGTGCTGCTGGCCATCAACCTGACGTTCCAGCAGTTTCTGCTGGCACCACGGATCAACGCCGAACCCGGCAACCAGCGCACGGTGCTAGCCGAGTACGAACGCGAACGCGGCCCGATCCTTGTGGGTACCAAACCGGTGGCCCGGTCAATCGCCACCCCCAAGCAGACGTACAAGTTCCTGCGCACCTATCCCGACGGTGTTCTGTATGCGCCGGCCACCGGCTTCTACTCCTCGCTGTACGGAGCCACCGGTTTGGAACGGCAGGAGAACGACATCCTCTCCGGCGACGACCCACGGCTGTTCGTCGACCGGATCGAGCAACTGATCGCCGGGCGGGTGCCCGAGGGCGGTGCGGTGCAGACGACCCTGCTGGCCTCCGCACAGAAGGCCGCAGCGTCGGGTCTGGGGTCGCAGATCGGTTCGGTCACGGCGATCGATCCCAAGACCGGCGCCATCCTCGCACTCGTCCAGTCACCCAGCTTCGATCCCAACGGCCTGGCCACGCACGACGCCGCGGCCGCGCAGGACTACTACGAACAACTCGACGCGGACCCTGACAAGCCTTTGCTCAACCGCCCGCTGGTGCAGACCATCCCCCCGGGTTCCACGTTCAAACTCGTGACAGCAGCCGCGGCTCTGGCCGACGGCTACGAGCCGGATTCGGTGCTGCCCGGCCCGGCGTCCTACCCGCTGCCCGGCTCGTCGAAGTCACTGGCGAACTGGTCGGGCGCCCCCTGCGGCCCCGACAACCGCACGACACTGGCCAACGCCCTTGCGATCTCTTGCAACAGCGCATTCGCCTACCTGGGCAACGACCTCGGGGCAGACGCATTGCGCACACAGGCCCGGAAGTTCGGTTTCGAATCCTCCTTCGACGTGCCGATGACCGCTGCCACGTCGCGTTACCCGGAGGACCCCGACGACGCGCAGACCGCGATGAGCGCGATCGGCCAGTTCGACGTCGCGGCCACCAGCCTGCAGATGGCAATGGTCACCGCAGCCATCGCGAACCAGGGCGTGACCATGAGCCCGTACCTGGTCAACCAGATCCTCGCCCCCGACCTGACCGTGCTGTCCAGCACCCAGCCCAAGCCGTTCGAACGGGCCATGACCCAGCAGAACGCCGCCGCCCTGATGGGGATGATGGTGCAGGTCGTGAACTCCGGGACCGGGTCGAACGCGCGGATCCCCGGCGTCAACGTCGGTGGCAAGACCGGGACCGCGGAGACCGGCGGTGGGCGCCCGAACATCGCGTGGTTCGTGGCAGCAGCGCCCGCGGAGGATCCGCAGGTCGCCGTGGCGGTGGCAGTGGAGAATGCCGGGCAACCCGAGGTGAGTGGCAACGCCATCGCCGCGCCGATTGCTCGTTCGGTGATCGAGGCGGTGCTCCAACGATGAATCCGGCGACCTGGAGGTTGGCATGACAACGGTTCGACGGCTGGGTGATCGCTACGAGCTGGGCGAGACCTTGGGACGCGGCGGTATGGCCGAGGTCTTCGAGGGTCGCGACCAACGGCTCAACCGACGAGTCGCGGTGAAAGTGCTTCGCCCCGATCTCGCTGTCGACCCGTCCTTCCAGGGCCGGTTCCGTCGTGAGGCGCAATCCGCCGCCTCCTTGAACGATCCCAACATCGTGGCCGTGTACGACACCGGTGAGGACGTCCTCGACGGTGACGGCGAGCACGTCATGGTGCCGTACATCGTCATGGAGTACGTGGACGGACACACGCTGCGCGAGTTGATGAGCAGCGGGCGCCGTCTTCTGCCGGAGCGTTCCCTGGAGATCATGTCCGGGGTACTCAGTGCCCTGGACTACTCCCACGCGCACGGCATCATCCACCGCGACATCAAACCGGGCAACGTCATGCTCAACCGCAACGGCGACGTCAAGGTGATGGACTTCGGCATCGCGCGGGCCGTCGCCGACGCGCAA
>Ga0209607_1003697_pt1 | contig 11660 bp, 11 predicted proteins | sample AD_UKC117_MetaG_FD_184413 | JGI IMG/M metagenome (GOLD analysis project Ga0209607, IMG submission 184413) | Active sludge microbial communities of municipal wastewater-treating anaerobic digesters from Hong Kong - AD_UKC117_MetaG (SPAdes)... | ecosystem: Engineered > Bioreactor > Anaerobic >... | reverse complement strand
CGGATCCGGCCCGAGTACGGCACCTCCGAGAATGTGCGCTGTCGCACCCATGCCCAGGAGGCTGTCGAGCACCGTCGCATACGCGCGGCCGCCGCTCACCTCAGCGACCGCCCTGCCCGCGGCATCAGCCTCCGGCAACGACACCGGCACCGGATCGACACCTGCGGGAATCTCTGAGCGCAGCGCCCAGCCCAGCGGGCCCTTGCGATAGCTCAACGCCATCTCATTGTCTGCACGCTGCATGACCGTGAGGATCGTGATGCGCTTGTGCCAGTCCTTCGCCCGAGCGTTGGCCGAGGCCACCTCCGGCTGGGTCAGCATCGCGCGCAGGGTCTCGCGCCGCCGGTCACCGCTGACCAAGGGGCTGAGGTACCAGCGCATGAATCCGTAGGACTTCGGGAAACGGTTATTCGTGACGTGCGTGTCCGGGTTCGGGTAGAAGTCGCTGGAGATCGTGGCCCCGTGGGTGACGTCGGTGCCAGGCGGATGCAGGATCGCGGAGAACGCCTCCGAGTTGGTGCGGACCCGTCGCCCGAGCATCGACGACAGTTCGGGCAGCGTCTTCCAGCGGTCGCGGCACGCCGACAGCAACTCCACCGTGCCGAGGACCCCGGCGGCCACAACGACCTCTTTGGCCTCGACGCTGGAGACCTGCTGGGTCAACGGGTTGCGGACAACGACTCGCCAGCCATCGTGCACCGGAACCAGGATGTGCGCCTTGGAAAGGGCAAGGATCTGGGCGCCGAGATCCTCGGCCTGCGCGAGGTAGGTGAGATCGGTGGAGTTCTTGGCGCCGTGCGGACAGCCGGTGATGCACTGCCCGCAGGCGATGCAGTCGGCGAATGAGATCCCCTGGTAAGTGGCGCCGTAGGTCTCGCCGACTCCCATGTGCTCGGCTGCCGCTTGCAGCCACTGGTCCTGGATCCCGCGCTGCGGGTTGCGTTCGCGGCCGAGCATCCGGGCAGCCTCGGCGAAGTGGGGTTCGAGTTCTGTGGCCCAGTCGATGCCCGCTGCAGTCCAGCCCCGTCCGGCATAGTCCTTCGGCTTGAGCATCACCGCGGCGTACACGATGGAACCACCGCCGACACCCACCCCGCCGACGATCGTGAGATGGCGCAGCAGGGTCTGGCGGAAGTAGCCATGCAGGCCGAGTGCGGGCTCCCACAGCAGCGCCCGTGTGCTCTTGGCGCCGGCCTCCAGATCCGCCGGGGCCAGCCGTCGGCCCTGCTCGAGCACGACCACCCGCTTACCCGCCTGGGCCGCCCGCAACGCCGCGACGCTGCCGCCGAAACCGGATCCGATGACCGCGACGTCGAAGATAGCCATTCTTCGATTATTGACCTGCGTCGCTTTCGATGAGTTGCACTCAGGCCGTCAAGACCTCGCGCAGTAGATCAGTCACCTCGTCGTGGGCCAGCAGTGACAGGTGACCGCCGCGCACAACACTGGACCGCGCCCCGCGGTGGTAGGCACTGCTGGGTGTGACCATGCCGTCGCCGACCACCGGTGCCAACACCGCGATCACGGCGTGATGACGCACGTGGTCGGGCAACTCGATGACCGCGGTGTTGTCGATGAACTCGGTGTCGATCTCCCCATGCCAGTCCCCGGGACTCATCGCCCCGAATCGCAGGTCCTTGATCCCCTGGCTGCGCCGTTGACCCAGGCGAATGATCGGTTCGGCCGAGCGCAGCCGCTGGCCCATCGCCAGTGAGCGCGCCGCGAACCTCTCCAACGGCGCACCGGCGTGCGGGCTGCCGAGGGTGACGAGATCGCTCACGAGCGGCACCCACTGACTGTCCTGCGCCTGGGCGATGGCGCTGCGGGCGACCAGGCCGCCCATGGAGTGCCCGACCAGGACCAGACGCTGCGCGCCGGTCGCGACGACGACGTCCTCAAGCAAGCGGGCCAGGTCCGCGCCGTTGTCGGCAATGGGTCGACCGCTGTTGTAGCGCACGAGTACGTGCGGACCGAGGTCCAGGTATTCCGGGCTCCACTGGAGTTCGGTCGCGCCCAGGCCGTGGACGAACACCATGAGCGTGTCGGCGCTGGACAGGTCGGCGACGTCAATTGGCGATCCGTGCGCACGCAGCCCCATGGAGGTCGTCAGAGCGGGGTCCAAGCGGTCGCCGAAAGCGGCGCTCGCCGCCGCGACGTGGGGAGCCCAGCGAGGGGAGGCAACCGCCGATTCAGCGTCATCCGGGGCGGTTCGATGTGCCAGATCCCCGGCCAGTGCGGCCGTCGCGCGGGTTGCCCCACGGACCAGCGCGTAGACGCCGCTCTGGTGGGTGTCGATGAGATCCATCGGGGCAGTGCCCAGCGAACCCAGCGAACCCAGAGCGCGCCGGACCCGTTGCCGGCCGATGCGACTGGTGTCCTCCACCGTGGTGGTGATCTCCTCTACGGCCTTGCCGGTACTGGCGGCCAGTGCTTTGCGTTCTTCGGCATTCATACATTCATGGTGTCGCGATAGCGACCTGACGGGTAGTGCCTGCCACGCCAGCCTTCGGCAGAATTCATTGTGACGCCGTGCTAAATCCCTGGGGCTTGTATCCCTTTCGGTCCCTCATGCGTCCTTAGGGGTGAGACCTAGGAGGAATCACATGACCACCAACGAATCGTCCACCGATCGCATCATCCGCGTCGTCATCGCCGTTGTCGCCTTCGTCGCGGCTTTCGCCGTCGGGATCGGCAGTGTCGGCGGGATCATCCTGGCCGTGGTGGGGGCAGTCATGCTCGTCACCGCCGCCGTCGGCTTCTGCCCGCTGTACCGCGTGTTCGGGATGTCGACCTGCAAGGTTCCGCAGCAGCGGTAGCCTGCTCTCGGTGGACGCAGCGGAACTCGCGGGATTACTCCCCGACCAGACCCCCTCGCTCTACCGCTATGTGCGCTCCATCAGCCGCGATGACGCAACGGCCGAGGATCTTGTGCAGGAGACCCTGGTCAAGGCCTTGGAGAAGGCCGACACCCTGCAATCCTCGGACCGTTTGCGGTCGTGGTTGTTCCGGATCGCGCACAACACCACCATCGACTTCTACCGCCGCCGCCGCGAAGAACCCAGCGACGACCTCGCACTCGAGGTCGAGCAGCGGTGGCGCGAGGACGACTACACCGTGGATGCGGCGGTCGTGGTGGCCCGCGCTGAGACCTCCGAGGAGGTCCAGGACGCGTTGGTGCGGATCCCGGTCGCCTATCGCAGTGTTGTGGTGCTGCACGACGCGCATGGATGGACCTCCCGCGAGATCGCTGACGTCATGGACCTGAGCCTCCCGGCGACCAAACAGCGATTGCGCAGGGGGCGGATGATGCTGGTGTCGGCGATGGCCCGCGGCCACGAACGCCGGGTGGCCACCTCACGGGTGCCGCTGCGGTGCTGGGACGCCCGCCGGCACGTCAGCGCCTACCTGGACGGTGAACTGCCGACGACCACGAGTGCAGCCGTGGAACGTCACCTGGCGATCTGCCCGACCTGCCCACCGCTGTACGCATCCCTGGTGAGTGTGCGCGACGCGATGGCCGAGGGTCTGCAGGATCCCGACACGGTGGTCCCCGATGGCCTCGCGCAACGGATTCGCAGGCGTCGGAGCGGACAGCCGGGAGGATAATGGAGCCATGGACGTTTCCTTGACGTTCCTCGGGGCGGCCGGCACGGTGACCGGCAGCAAGTTCCTCCTCCGCACGGACACCGCGCAGGTGCTGATCGATGCGGGCCTGTTTCAAGGTCTCAAAGCTTTGCGGCGGCGCAACTGGGATTCCCTGGGCCTGCCGGTGCCCAGCCTCGACGCAGCGGTGATCAGCCACGCCCATCTGGATCACTGCGGATACCTGCCGGCGCTGGTGCGGCAAGGCTTCAACGGGCCGGTGTTCATGACTGCCGATACCGCCGCATTGGCTGAGATCGTCTTGCGCGACAGCGCCAAGTTGCAGGAAGAGGACGCCAAGTACGCGAGCAGTCGCGGCTTCTCCAAGCACAGCAAACCCAAACCCTTGTACGACCTCGACGATGTTGAGCGGACCCTGCCACTGTTCCGAACGGTCGATTTCGACGCGTCCGTCGCCGTCGCCGATGAAATCTCGGTGCGGCTTGTGCCCGCAGGTCACATTCTGGGATCCACCTCACCGGTGATCACCGTTGCGGGACGCACAGTGGTGTTCAGCGGCGATCTGGGTCGGGCGAACCATCCGTTGCTGCGTCCGCCGCCACCGCCGCCTGCCGCAGATGCGATCGTTGTGGAGTCGACCTATGGGGACCGGGTGCACATGTCCGACCCGTCGAACGACCTCGCGGACGCGATCACCTCCACGGTCGCCCGGGGAGGGTCGGTGGTGATCCCGGCCTTCGCGGTCGACCGCACCGAACTGCTGTTGTTGGCCCTCGGCGATCTGCTGCGCGCCGGCCGGATTCCTGCGGTGCCGGTTTACGTGGACAGCCCCATGGCGCTTCGGGGGTTGCAGGTGTACCGCGACGCGCTGGGCCAATCGCGCGGTGACCTGCGCCCGGATCTGCCCGAGGACCTCCTTGAGGATCGCCACGTGCACGCAGCGCATACAGCAGCCGAATCCCAGGCATTGAACAACCCGGCGCACCCGTGCATCATCATTTCGGCATCCGGGATGGCCACCGGCGGGCGCGTCCTGCACCATCTCAAACACATGCTGCCCGACGCCAGGAATTCCGTGGTCATGGTCGGCTACCAGGCGGTGGGGACCCGTGGTCGCAGCCTCGTGGACGGCGCCGCGCAGGTGAAGATCCACGGCGAGTACATCCCGGTGAACGCACAGATCGTCGACATCGAAGGATTCAGCGTCCACGCTGACGGCGACGAGTTGCTGACGTGGCTCGGTTCTGCTGCTGCGCCACCCAAGATCGTGTACGTCGTCCATGGTGAACCGGCCGCGGCAGCGACCTTGGCGCGGCGCATCGGCCAGGAGTTGGGCTGGCTGGCGGTCGTCGCGCGAGACGGCGAGCGGGTGCGGGTCCGGTAGCTCTCCCGAGCCCCGATCAGTGCGAGAACGCGCTGGGTGTTTCCACGTGGGTCAACTCGCCGTCGAGAATCTCGAAGACCCGGTCGGTGTACTCGACCATCCGCAGGTCGTGGGTGACCATGATGCCGGTCTTGCCCCGCTGCTTGATCTCGCGTGCCAGCAACTGCACCACCTGCCGGCCGAGTTTGGTGTCCAGGGCGGCGGTCGGCTCGTCGACCAGGATCAGATCAGGGTCGTTCATGAGCGCCCGGCCGATGGCCACCCGCTGGCGCTCGCCGCCGGACAGTTGCTCGGGCACGTTCTTGGCCCTGCCGGACAGTTCGAGCTCCTCCAGCAGTTGGTCGGCGCGCTGATGTGCCTCCTTGCGCCCGATCCGCTTCTGCAGTGTCGCGACATACAGCAGATTTTCGCGCGCGGTCAGGAAGGGGACCAGGTTGGCCGCCTGAAAGACGAAGCCGACCCGCTCGGCGCGGAACTTCGTCAGGTCGCGCTTGGACAGCCCGCCGACATCGGTGCCCGCCAGGGTGATCGTTCCCGAGCTCGGGGACAGCAGCCCGCCGATCATCGAGATCAGCGTGGTCTTGCCGGATCCCGACGGACCCACCAGCGCGACGAACTCACCCTGGTCGACGGCCATGGTCGCGTCACTGACAGCGTGGACCTCGTTGTCACCGGTGCCGTAGACCTTGCTGACCGTGTCGACGCGCAGAATAGCGTCGGTGTGGGCGGCGGCGTCTTCGGCGGGGTCGAGTCCCGGCTCGTCGGGGTGCGGCGGGACGAACGTCTCGATGTGCTCGGTCACAGGGTTCCTCCGATGGCGGTGGCAGGGTCGATGCGGGCGATACGGCGCAGGGAGAACGCAGCCCCCATGACGCCGGCCACCAGGGTGAAGATGGTGATGGTCACGAGGGTTTCTGTGCGGAACAACGTGGGGACCTCCGCCGGGGCGATCGCGCCGAGTCCGCGGGAGGCCAATGCCCCGATCACCACGCCAATGGCCGACGCGATGAGGGCCTGCAGGATCACGCCGACCCCCAACTTGCGGTTGGGCGTTCCCAAGGCTTTCAGGGCGGCGAACAATTCGCGCTTCTCGAGGACGACCAGGGCGAAGAACAGTGCCACGACCAGTGCCGCAACGGCCAGCGCTGTGTAGATGATCGCGTCGAGGGTGGAGTTCTGCTGCTCGACGCCGGGGATGGCCAGGCCGGTGTCTTCGGCACTCAGCACCGTCAGATCGCCGATCTCGGCCTGGACCTGTTCGGCAGTCACGCCGGTGTCGGTGACCACAGCTACCGCATTCACGTCGTCGGCCACGCCGGTGAACTCAGGGCGGACCTCGTTGCGCATCGCTCGCCAGGTGTCGATCGAGGTCCACACCGTCGGCTGAAGCTGGTAGGCCGCGTCGCGCACGACACCTACGACTTCGACCGATGTGCTGCCCACGCTGATCGAGTCGCCGAGGGAGACGCCCTCGTCGATCAGACTCTGGTCCACCGCCGCGGCACCGTTCTCGCCGGGTTCCGGCAGACGCCCTTCGGACACCGTGGTCGGCACGCCCGCACCTTGCGGGTCGACTCCGAAGATCGCGACGTCGTACTCAGCGTCGGGGGTCTGACCGGCGGTCAGCAGCACGCCCACACCTGTGGCCTGCGCGACGCCCGGGGCATTGCGCACCTCGTCCACCTGCGCGGGGGACATGCTCGAGCGGATTAACGAACCCTTGGCGTCGGGGCTGAACGCGTAGGCCGTGGCATTAGTAGAGCGCACAGCACCAGTGGCCCCGAAGAACAGGCCGTCGGCCAACGCACCGAGCGTGAGGACCAGGAAGACGATCAGGGACAGCGCCGCGATGATCGAGGCGAAGCGCCCTCGGCCGCGTCGGATTTCGGCGAAAGCCAGCATCATCGGGCACCTGCCGCTGTGAAGGGGTCGATCTTGGAGATCCGCCGAATACTGAGCGATCCTGCGACCAGCGAGAAGACGAGCACGGCCAACACCGTGCTGATCACCAGTCCGGGGGACAGCGAGACCGGGATGCCGGAGTTGAGACCGCGGACTGCCAGAAGAGTCAGCACCACGGCGATGGCCGATGCCATCAGGACGACCGCCGTGATCTGCACCGCGACTGCTGCAGAGAGTTTTCCGGTGCCTGCGCCGATCGCGCGAAGCAGGGTGAACGTCTTCATCTTCTGCACGGTCAGGATCAGGAAGAAGAAGCCGATCACGACCACACCGATGATGAAGGTCAGCCCGACGAGGATCCCGAAGGTCTGTGAGATGGAACCCACGCCGGGGATCAAAGACACTGCGTCGTCACGGGTGTAGGCCTTGGTCCCGGGGACCTGCGTTCCGATCGCCGCGACCACGGCGGCCGGATCACCGTTCGTGGCGACGGCGACCGTGTTGACCGGCACGAAGGGGACATTCGGGTTGGTCGCCCGCACGATCTCGCCGTAGAGGTCTTGGGTCATGTATGCCGTTGGGGAGGCGTTCAGCTGGGCGCCGCGCAGAAGTCCGACCACGGTGGCCTGCTGTCCCGCGGCAGTGAGGTCCAGGGTGTCGCCGATCGCGTACCCGCCCCCGTCCATGGCGACTTCGCCGGCCTTCTGCGGAAGTCGGCCCTCCGACAGTCCGGTGGGCGCTCCCGGCAGACCCGGCTCGAAGGCGAAGACCTGCAGGTCCTCGGTGCCGTCCTGCAGGGATGCCGAGGTGGTCAGCACGGAGACCGGACCCGCGGCGGTCACGCCAGCCACCTGCGCGACCTGATCGACGACGTCGGGCTGCAGGCGGGAGGCCTGCAGGTTGTCGCGCGCAGTATCGGAGTAGACCAGCACCGCCGCGTCCACGCCTTTCAGAGCGCCAGTGATCGAGTTGACCAGAGCGTTCGACAGCGTCGTCAGCAGGAGCACGAGGAAGACCAGCAGGGACACTGCGCCGGCCAGCAGACCGAACCGCAGTTTGGACCTTCGCATCTCGACGAGGGCGAGATTCATCTGCGCCCCCGGATGCGCGACGGCATGTCCGGACCTACCGTCGAAGTAGTTGAAGTCACGAAAGATGAATTACTTCACCTACTGATAGTCAGCAACCTGAGGTATGGATTAGCCTGTGCGCGTGACCGCCGAACGTGATGTGCCCGTGGAGCAGTGGCCGTTGAGCCGCCTGCTGATCACGGCCAGTCGCCTGGTGGAACACGACATCGCAGTGGACTTACGGCCGTATCACCTGACGCATGCCAGTTTCGGCGTGCTGGCCCTGGTGCAGGGCGGTTCCATGTCGCAACGCCAACTCGCTGGGGCGACTCGGGTCGAGGAGCAGACGATCAGTCAGACCGTGGATCGGCTCGAACGCATGGGTATGGTCACCCGCGAGAAGGACCCCGCCGACCGGCGCCGGTTCCTGATCACCGTCACCGGACCGGGCAGGGCTGCTTTCCGACACGCGACCCGGCAGGACCGGGCCGAACAAGCCCTGGAAGGGCTACCCGAGGCTGAGCACTTGAGGGTGGCGCTTGCGACGTTGATCGACCGGCTGGGCGGCCACGACTACGTGCCGGCGGTGGACCCGGACTGACCCTCGTGCCGCAGAGTCACCCACGCATCCAGACGTCGAGCCGCGACCCGTCGAGTTCGGCCCGCCAGCCCGCTGCGCGCAGGACCGACAGGACCTGCTGCGCCGTGCGAGGCTCAGGCGTCACGGTGGCCAGCAGACGCGCGAGTTCCCCCTTAGTGGCCTTGTTGAAGTGGCTCACGGCCGTGCGAGGACGTCCAGCGTCCTGCTGCCAGACCTTGATCGTCAACGCGGACGCCGGAAGCCTCACCATCGAGGCGTACGGCGAGGACAACATGTCGACGACCACACCCGGCGCCGTCCCGATCTCCTCGGACACGGCCTCCCGCCAGAACCGTGGCAGAGGTCCGATCCCCGGCAGCCGCGCGGAGCCCGACAGGCGATAGGCGACGATCCGGTCGGTCGGGCGCACCAGGCCGAACAGGGCCGACACGATCGCGAGGCGCCGGTTGGCCCGACGCAGGTCCTGGCCGTTCAGACTCGGATAGTCCAGGCTCGCGTAGAGGACCCCGGTGTACACCGAACTGGCCGCCGCGGTCGGCGCGGTATCCAGCTGTGCGTTGCCGACCACCAGGTCGAACTGGGTGGGACCCAGGTCGAGGATCTCGATGGCGATGGCCGGATCGTCGCGGCACAGCGTCTGCAGTGCGCGCAGGATCTGCTCGCGTCGCGCGGTCAGTGCGGGATGGCTCAGCCTCTTGAGGTCCAGCGGATTTCCACGAGTCGCCGCCCGTTTCGATTCCGACGGTGGCAGCAGGATCAGCACAGCGCCATGGTGTCAGTTGGGTCGATCAGCCCGTGAGGATGGCCACCCCCCAGTTCAGGGAACGGCGGCGGTGTCGCTGTCGGCCTGTCGCACCAGGGCCAGTGAGACCAGACCCCCCACGACAGCCGCTCCCACTGTGTAGATCACGCGAAGCCCATCCAGGGACAAGGTGTCGTCAACCGAACCCGAGGAGATCAGAAAGATGACCATCGGCGTCATGAAGGTGACCTGCAGGACGTAGTTCTTCTCCAGGAGGTAGGCCATGGTCAGGGACATGCAGATGGCCGCCGAGACCAGCAGGAAGGGACGTGGCAGCGGGGACAGCGCAGCGGCCAAGATGGCGCCTGCCAGAGTTCCGATCACGCGCTGGCGGTTCCTCTCCAGCGAATCGACGGCGTACGGACGCAGGACGATGGCCAGGGTCATCACCAACCAGTACGCCTTGGGCCACTCGTAGTGAACCGCGACAGCGGTGGTGGCGCCGCAGGCGATGGCCATGACCCCCGCGTGGCGCACTGCCACGTCCCATGGGACAGGCTGCGGATCGACGTGGAGTTTCAGAACGGCGACGACAACGACGACGTAGAGGCTCACCGCAGCCATCACCAGGGCGGCTGTGAGCGCCGTGGTCTGCGGCTCGTTCAGCCCCAGTACCGCGGCGATGATCGGTGCCAGTCCGTAGACGCCGGCGGACAACCTGCTCACCAGACCGGCGATCAGGCACGACAGCGTCACCAGAGACACAACGGCTAGAGGGTTGCCGAAGGCCGCAGTTGCCAGATACCCGGTGAGGACCGCCCCCGCGATGAGGATGACGTTCTGGCGGCTCGTGCAGAAAGGGACGATGGTGATCGTGAGCAAGCCCATCACTGCGGGCAGGATGGCCTGGCCGCCCACGATGAGGGCGGAGGCGAGCAGCGGCACTAACAGCACGACGGCGACTTTGGTCCCGGTGGCTACGGAACCCCGCGCAGGTGGGAAGGCGCCCATGGAGGGCCACTCTGCCAGCCGTGCGCTACCGAGGCGAGTCTGGGCCGTGGGTCAGCGCATCTTCGAGGCCTTGCGGAACACCGGCCGTGGCGCGTGCCGCAAGCCGCTCATCAGGAGGCGTAGTTGCGGGGGGACCCACACGGTGATCGGGCCCGTGCGAAGGTTCTTCGCCACCGCTTCCGCGACGTCTTCGGGGTCGCAGGTGAACGGCGCTTCTTTGTGCCTGATGCTCATGCGCGTGCGCACCATGCCTGGGCGCACGACGAGGATCCGGATCGGTTCGTCGATCAGAGCGTCCGCCAAGCCGTTGGCCCACGCATCCAGACCGCCCTTGGTCGCGCCGTAGACGTAGTTGTCGGCTCGGGGGCGTTCGACGGCCACCGACGAGAGGACGACCAGCGCCCCGTGGCCCTGCAGTCGCAGTCTCTGGACCAGTTCGGTGCCAAGCTGCATCTGGCTGACGAAGTTGACCAGAGCTACCCGGCGCACAAGCTCAGCGTCGGTCTCCGCCTCGGCATTCGGCGTGATGCCGGCGGCCATGACGACGACATCGATGTCTCCGGACTCGAAGCACCGGGCGGTCAGCACTGGGACGTCGATCTCTCCAGCGAGGTCCGCCACCACTACGGAGGTCTCGATGCCGGAGTCGCGCCAGCCCTGCGCGGCGGTCTCCAGCGCCGCCTCATTGCGACCGAGCAGCACGATCCGCTGAAGCCGGTTGCCTTGCGCCAACCGGGTCAGAATCGCGTGTCCGATCTCGGAGGTGCCGCCCACCAGCAGGACGCTCTGTACGTTGCCCAGTGAATCCATCACAGGCCCAGTCTCGCCCTGGATCCTCCAGCGGTGGACGGCAGGGCTTTGTTGGGCCTTGTCGGTCGGGTCGGAGCGATCGGTCCCGACCGGCTTTGGACTTCACATACCCAGCCGGTTGCGGACGACGGAGTGCCTCGGCCTGGTGTCCGTGCCCTGTGGATTGTGCGCTCACGCTTTTGTCGTACCTGCGTTTGATACTTGGGGTATGGACGAGAACGTGGGGGCGGCGCTGGATCTGCTGTTGTCTGGTGGGGATGCGTTGGATGTGGTGGTGGCTGCGGAGAGGGTCAAGGCGTGGGTGGATGCCCGGCAGTTGCAGGCGTTGCACGCGTTGGATAGTGAGCAGCCGGCGTTTCTGGATGACACCGGCCGGATGATCGACCCGGCGACTGGGGAGGCGGCGGCGGCGTTGCGGTGGTCCACCGGTGCTGCGCGCGAGCGGATCGATCTGGCGGGCCAGCTGGTGGAGGATCTGCCCGGGGTGTTCGAGGCGTTGGAGTGTGGGCTGATCGATGTGGGTAGGGCCCGGGAGAT
>Ga0209607_1003694_pt1 | contig 11664 bp, 10 predicted proteins | sample AD_UKC117_MetaG_FD_184413 | JGI IMG/M metagenome (GOLD analysis project Ga0209607, IMG submission 184413) | Active sludge microbial communities of municipal wastewater-treating anaerobic digesters from Hong Kong - AD_UKC117_MetaG (SPAdes)... | ecosystem: Engineered > Bioreactor > Anaerobic >... | reverse complement strand
TTGCGAATTTTAAGATTAATCATGATTCATCATGCCTTTAAGTAAGGTTATAACTATTGTAGTAACATGTAAATCTCTTCAATTCAAGCAAAAAATGGAGGCATTCTGGCTAATACTGCACGGCAAAGCTTGCACTTTCCCGGTAATGCAGCTTGCGCTTGTCATACATTTTGGTCGTGGCGATATGGCTATGCCCCACACTCGCCTGCACGGCCTCAATCGGACACTTCCGGTCCAGAGCCTCGGTAATAAACGTCGCTCGGGCGCTGTGCGGGGTGACGCCGATGGGTAACCCGGCCTCCAGCGCATAGCGATGAAACAGCTTGCTGATCTGTCGGCTGGTCAGCGGTTTACGCCGTTCCCGGCGCTGAACTGCGAGAAACAGCGGGCTCTCCCGTTCGGCCCCGTGACCACTTTCGGAAAGATAGGCCCGCAAGGCCAGTTGCAGTTCCTGGTGAATGGCAATCCGGTTGCGCTTGCCGCCCTTGAGGATGAAATCCAATACCCAGTAGCCACCATCTTCAAAAAAATCCTTCACTTTGAGGGTGGTGACCTCATTAATTCGGCAACCGGTGTAGAACAGGACATGCAAAATAGCACGGTCCCGAATGCCCTTGAGCTGGTCTAGCTGGGGGGCATGGAGAAGACTCCGTACTTGTTCGGGTGTGAGAACGGCGGCTTCCACACGCTGGGCGCTGACTTTGGGGCGGCGAACTCCGGTGGCTGGGTTGCGTGTCGCCACTTGCTGCTCACAGAGATGCTTAAACAGCGAAGACACCGCCGCTAGGCGGTTTTGCACCGTGCGGGGGCTGGCCCCAGACTGGATGAGGTGCTCCCGCCAAGCAATCAAGTGACTTTGCCCAATGCCGCGTAACTCATCGGACGACTGGAAACCATGAAAGGCAATGAAACTCTGTACGGCCGCTTGATAGGTTCGTTTCGTGCGGGGCGAGACAAAATTGGCTAACCACACCGATTCCTCGGGAATGTCCGCTAACGTGGCGTGAGTCACCGTGGACAGTTCGCGGTCTTTTTCCGATACGGGGGCTGGGGATTTCGGCGAAAGGGTCATGGATGCAGTGTCTTTTTGAGGGTGATTCAAGAATTCTGATAAAATGGGTTATCAGAACTCTTGAACAGGGTAAAAAAGACCCCGAAAGTTGTCAAGGAAATTGGTGAGCTACCAGTGGAAAACTGATTCGTGATACAGCAAGCTGCGGGGAATTGCCCCTCAGAGATTAAATTTATCTACTTATTCTTTTCTGGTTCGGTGCCTTTCCTTAAGCAACCAGAAAACACTTTTTCGTTAAGTTTGTTATTTGCTAATCCCAAATCGATTTAAAATTCGATAGTATTTGATGTTTAGCATCATCAATAGAAACACCCCATATATTTGCTAATATTGGAAGAGTTGATTCTACATCCCATGGCATCAATGGTTGATCACCTATTTTGGCAAATGGGCCGTCTGTCTCAGTCAAAATCTTATTCCTTGGTATGAACATCACTAGTTCCTTACCTTTTTTTGTGTTTAACATGGCAGGGCCAATAGAAAATAAACATCCTAACTGTATAGCTTTCTTAAGCTCACTTTTACTACCTGTAAACCAGTGTAGTATAGGTATGCCAGGTACACTTTTCAATTCGTCTAACACAACTGCTGCACTATAGCGGGTATGTACACTCATAATTCGCCCCCCAGAACGACCTACACTCTTGAGAATATGGCGAAACACTTTGAGCTGAACATCCCAGTGATCTACAAATCCTTTTCCATGGTCAAGACCAATCTCTCCCACATATTTAGCGCTAGGAAGCAGCGTGTCGAAAAGCTCAAGTTCACTAGAGCGCTGATGAGCGATCTGTGGATGCAAACCTAACGCTGTTCGAATACACTGACTGCCTTCAGCGAGTTTACATGTCCCGTCCCAAGCCTTTGGTGTCGTTGTCACTGATAGGACATAAATGCCTCTTGATTTACATTCATCGGCTACCTTGAATGGATCTGGATACAGATCGAGATGGCAATGCATATCGATGCTCATAGTACCCCCTCATCCTTAAGAAAAGCCTCCACTTCCTCCAATCCTTGTGAAAAGACCGTTTGAAAATTCCCAAATTGATTTGGAGGCAGATTACCACTATCCAAAATCCAGGAGCCAAGCTTCCGGGTTCTTTTTTGCATTACAGCAATGGATAGCGCCAGGAGGTCATCCCTGCGGTCGATTTCATTAAGAACGTCAGGCAACTTATTAAAAGTATAGTCTATTCCTTCGACAAGCCCTCCTACATGGAGGGCAGCTCGACGAATAATACAAGGTACGCATACTCCACACTGTTGATTTGATCGCTTCCAATGGCTGCACGACACAGTACTACCAATAATACCTGTCAACGACTGTTTATTTAGGCATTCTGCTGCCATTTGACCTTTGGTTTTGAACTGGTAGGGGTTAATGATGTTGCAAGGAATACCTATTGCATCAAAGAGCTTTTGGATGCTGTCAATGAAATATGGGTGAGTGGTACGGGTACTAAGTGTCCCGATCCGTCTAGGTGTTAATGGCGCATTCAACGATATAAACCCGTTCTCTGGAACAAACAAGTCAACTCGCTCTTGCTTCGAGACTGTTTGCACTGCACTTGCACCAATCGCAGCAAACGCAAGAAAGTTGAGGCTACGTGTCCGCATAGTGATATCAGTCTCACCGATGCATAGATGCGGATCTGCATTGACCTCAAATCGTGAGTATCGTCCCTGGAGTGCTTTGGCTATCTGATCTTGGTGGGATTTGTCGCCCTTATAAGCATGGCTCACCAGTAAAGGGGTTTTGCCTTGAGCCAATAAATCAATTGCCCCAATAGCTGAATCTAATCCTCCAGAGAACAGGCATACACAATTGAGTCCTTTTAACTGAACTAGATGAAAGTGATTACGCTGACGATATGGTAATGGGGGGGAGTAACCACCTTCCTGAAAATCAAAATTCCAGATATCGCCACTGAGAAAATGTAGAGCTCTCTCCAAGTTTTTCTTCAATGGTTTCCAGCGGTCTGGTTCATGGAGTGGCACTTGAAGAAAAAACTGCCGGGTCCAGCCATCCGCAGTGTCCGCTCGACAAACAAAGGTATCTGCGGCAGTCACGGCAAGCGCTATAGTTAAAAAATCCATAACCTGACCTGGAATGCACACTCCCAGTCGCTTTATCTTGTCGATAACTGGGTGTCCGATGATAGATATGTCCCCGCGACTTTGGCCACTTAATTCATAAAGCTGCACTGGGAGCAGATCATTGCTAGCCGCAGGCAGCATCTGGTGATTGTGATGAAAAACTAATAGCGTCACTAATAAGCCTCCCACTCCTTCCAAGCATCAATAATAGCCTGGCGCTCGATCTGAGCCATTTGTTGTTGGGTGAATGTACGAACATTACTAGTGAGTTTGGAAGCCATATGCCTGTCGACAACTACCTTGATCAATTCCCGTAAGTCCGTTTCGGCGCGTATCGCCATCACCGGGGTATCTGCCTTATTCCAAGCCTTGTTTGAGTCCAATACCATCTGAAGGAAAATGCTCTCCGCCAAATACCCAATCATGGTATTGATGATAATATCGTCTGTGATACACTCTGGATCAAAGATGATTACGCCATCCAGTGCTTCCACTAGAGCATGGTTCATCGCTACACGGATCTTCTCTGAATCCCCGTCTTCAGTGGTAAGTGCTTGGGTAATAGCTGATATTGCCAGTTCGCATGGAAGTCCGGTCAGACTGCTAATATCTACACCAATCCTGCCTGGACCAGCTTGCGCACCTGCTAATGCGCCAAAGAGCCCTGCTCCAGCCTGGATAACACTGCCCATGCGCCGAGCTGCACTGCTACTTCCGCCACTGGCTCCGCGAGCATAGTGGCCAACAGCACTCTTCAGATCGCTCTGATCGCCACCAGATACGAAACGCCCCAATGACTGGCGGAAACTTTTGAATCTAGCTGGTTGAGGCGTGGCTTGCGGTTGCTGTGGTTGGTTGTCCGCCCATGGTGGTATTAGTGGTGAACCGCCACCCGGACCAGTGCTTGATTGCGATGTTCCCATTAAGCGCCCTTATACCATTGCTCTTCTTTTAGCGCCGCCCTCATCCAAGGTATGGGTTTATCGCGAAAATCTTGCAGAAATCGAATCAGAATCTTGGCAGCATTGGATGAATGGCGGGCCAGCCGAAGAGCACCTGCAAATCCTTTAGGTTGCCGAGACCAGTCGGATACTTGCCTCAAATGGCTGATGACCCCCTCCATAACCGGAATCTGCTCTTCCAGTGGCAGGTTGTTCAGGTGATTCTCAGCCGTAGGCGAGGTAATACTCTTCATCTCCACTAATACGTTTAGTACTTCTCGACCAACCGGTGACAAACCCACTACGTAGGTACCAATCGGCATGGTTTCTCGGGACAAGTAAATTGCAGCCCGAAGGTCAACTCCACTTAGCTTAGGTTCGAGCCTGGTCCACTCAATAATGAAGGATTTTGTGGTCGGGTTATTCGTCCACGCCTCGGGGGCATTATCGGGTATCTTGCCATCCCCTTCTTCCATCTGCTTGAGCAGCAAGGGCTTTCCCTGTTCGGCATCCACTAGCCGATAGAAATCTGCTGTTGCCTGCGCTCCCACGCATCGTTCAAATATTACTAATTTGGTAATAATGGCTTCATCCAGGGGCATTGAGCGGCGCTGTGCAATCTGTGCGCGCATTTTGATAACATTCAACAGCCGTTTCACGATCCGTGGGTTCCCGTGGATAATCGGGGAATTAGCCAGCACTGGTGCAATACGGTCCGCGCGCTCAAATGCACTGGCTAGGTCGCTATCCTCTGATTCCCCAGTCAGTGCGAGTGCATCTTGTCGGGATATGGGATCATCCTTCCATGATTGTTGCAGGGCATTTTCAAGACCTTCCCGGAGAAGTACGCACTTTTCCTTAGACAAGCCAAGATCGACGGCATACAGCATAAACAGGTAAGAACGGACTTCCCGAACACCGGCTTTTGGTACTCTAATAGGGACCTGAATCAGCTTATCCAAGTAATCGATCCTGTGACGGTCCGAGGCTCCCTTGAAATAGTCGGCTACAGAAGAACGAATCATCTCTTCGTCTGCTGCAATAATAAACGCAGTATTGTTTAGGAACAGGAACAGCCGAATAGCTTCGAGGGTATGGATGGCATTCGTCGGCAGACAGCGATCAAGGTTGTCGATGACTACTACTAGGGGCCTTTTGAGCTCTTTTAGGATTTCCCCGTACTCTTTACGGAATGCATCAATTTGCTGAGGCGGACTCTTTTTCGCTTCAGACTTCAGCAAACCGCTAACCTGATCTTTGACCTCTTTAGCTGTTTCACCCAGGTTTGCATACTCCTCCTGATCTTGGATGCCATCAGCAGCACTCCCCAAAGCACCTACACTGCGTGCAATGAGCCCACCTGTAGGTATGCCGGCCCACATAGCTGCACCCTCAGCTAAAAAGCCTAGGAGCCTAATACCGCTGACTTGGGAGCAAAGCTTCTTGATCTTTTCGGCTAGACTTGCGTTCCCATCCGTAGCTTTTGTCAATTCAGTCGCGATCACATCTAGGAGGGCTGCCCGTGCATCGTCGTACCCCTGATACAGCCAGGCATCAAACTCAATAACTATCCAATTCTTCTCATCTTTTTTGAGATCCTGCTCGATCAACCTCAAAAGAGAGGATTTGCCAGCACCCCAGTTGCCGAACACGCCAATGGAGACCGGTAACATCCCATCTACAGCAAGTATGTCGACTGCCAGTTGTGAAACTTCCCCAAAATTAAGGTAATCCTCTTTAGATTCCGTATCCGACCACATTCTCAATTCCTTCTACTGCATCAATTGCCAATAGCAACCATCCACCGGCAGAGCCGGTGGATTTCTCATTCTTGAATCAATCATTAACTGCTTGCTTTTATCCTTACTTGTTTACTTCTTTCCCCGCCCTGGCCGCTGCGTCAAGGCTGATCCAGCAGCGCTTTTGGCATCCTTACTTGCCTTCGGGTCCCGTAGTACCTTAGCTGCTGCGGAAGCGGCCTTCTTGCTCGTTACTTCGTTATTGGCTTTCTTTGCCATAAGAACCACCATATATATTTGAAATTAATGAAAATATTTAGAATATTACTATTCTCACAATCTTATTCTATAGTTTTATAATCCAACATACAAGTATTATTTTGCCATTTTTGTTCGAAAATGCTAAAATTTATATAATAAGGAAAACTTCAGGGAGCGAACTCTTCGCCACCCTTACCCACGGGAGAGCAAAACTATGTCCTTCGACCCACACACCCTCGGAAGGAGGCTGCGCGAAGCAAGGGAAAACTGTGGCTTGAGTCAACAAGTTGTGGCTGATGCTATCGATATACCGCGAACGGCGGTTACGCAACTTGAGGCTGGCAACCGTGCTGTCTCAACCTTGGAACTGGCCCAGCTTGCCCAGTTGTATAAGCGGCCTGTCGCTGATTTCTTTGGCGAACAGCCTCTTGATGAAAACGATCTACTGGTCGCGTTGCATCGTCTAGCTCCTGGCCTCGATTCCCATTCGGATATCAAAGAACAGGTGGAGCGCTGCTTAAGCCTCTGTCGGGAAGGTTGCTCGCTGGAACGGTTATTAGGCCGATCCTCGCGAAGTGGCCCACCCGCCTATACCCTCTCAGCGCCGCGAACCGCTGGTGAGGCCGTTCGCCAAGGCGAACAAGTTGCTTTCCAAGAGCGCAAGCGGCTTGGCTTGGGATATACGCCCATTGCGGACATGGGAGAATTAATCTCGGATCAAGGAATTTGGTCGGCTGGCGTCAATCTGCCTGATGAGATGTCCGGCCTGTTTCTACGCCATACCTCTATTGGCATGGCGATTCTCGTCAACTTTAGCCACGCCCGAGGCCGCAAACGCTTTTCGTATGCTCACGAATACGGCCATGCCCTCCTTGACCGTGACCGCACGGCCACGATCTCGACTCGCGATAATTCCTCGGAAATGGTCGAAAAACGGGCCAATGCCTTTGCCGCCGCTTTGCTGATGCCCAGTGAAGGAGTAACGGAATTTCTTCGCTCTCTCGATAAAGGCTTACCCAGCCGATATGAGCACGCCATATTCGATGTCGCAACCGAAGGGCGTATTGATACCCAAACCCGGCCTATTCCTGGATCTCAAGCCATAACTTATCAGGATGTGGCATTGCTTTCTCATCACTTTGTGGTTAGCTACCAAGCTACTGTTTATCGGCTACGAAGCTTGAATATCGTTTCCCAAGCGGAGTGTCTAAAACTGCTGGAACGTGAAGGTGAAGGGAAAGCGTTTCTCGCATTCTTGCAAATGCTGGAAGATCTAGAGGAACCAGAGAGCAAAGAGCGACAAGAGCGTGAATTGAAGAGTCAAATTGTTCATCTCGCTATTGAAGCCTATCGCCGGGAAGAGATTTCTCGGGGAAAACTCCTTGAACTCAGCAAGAAACTAGAGCTGCCTGGACGCAAGCTAGTCGAGCTTGCTGAAACTGTTAAGGAAGATTAGTTATTGGAGCCGGCTTAGTGGAAGATCCATCTCTTATCGTTATTGCGGACACCTCGGTACTCATCAATTTTCTTGCGATTAATCGTATGGACCTCATCAAGCGGCATTCGTGCCGCTTTTTAATTACCGATCACGTAAGACAAGAAGTGACGGACCACTACTATGAACAATCTACCCGTTTAAACGAGGCTTTAAAACAGGGCATTCTTGAAGAAATATCTGTCACAGATCAACAAGAATTGGAAACATTTGTCGCGTTAAGTAAATTTGAAAATCTAGGTGATGGTGAATGTGCTTGTATCGCCGTTGCTCTTCACCATAGCTATATGCTTGCTATAGACGATAAAAAGGCGATAAAACAAGCTCGCCTCTTAATGCCTACAATCAATATCTTTACCACACAAGACTTGATGCTTTCCATGATAAAATCTGGACTTGTTACTATCAATGAAGCTGATACCATTAAACATGAATGGGCTTCCACTCACAGATTTACACTCAAAATACATTCATTTGCTGAGCTTCTTCCTTGAAGTTTTTAAAATATTAATACCCCATATCTAGTTTTTGTGCTTGCTCAGTAAGTTCATCCAAAATTTTCATTCTTTCCTTATCAATCCGATTTTTGTACTTGGTCAGATCACTTAGAAGAACTCGGCGATGTGTTCCCACTTTTCGATAAGGTATCTCTCCTTGATCCAACAGTTGGATTAGATAAGGTATGGAAACATTCAATAAATCAGCGGCTTGTTGTGTTGTCAGCTCTGCATAAACTGGGATCAAGGTCACCCCATTGCCTTGGGCAATTTCAGTGAGGCTATCCACCAGTAAACGCACTGCTGAAGCAGGTAGCGCCAAAGTCTCTGTTGGGCGTCCAGCCTCAATTATTTGGATGGATAAATCGTGATGCTTCCCAGCATATAGGGCAAGAAGACAACTTGCAGCCCGTGCAAGCAGGACCTCACTAGCTGTTGGGGCAATTGGCTCCGTAGCCCTTTTAAACAAAAAACTCATTGTTTCTATCTCAAAAATAATCTGCGGGACCGTTTATCACTACCGCTCCGATAGCGGATAAATCCATCCCGCAATTTGTCCACCTGTTGGATTGGTAGCACTGTTCACGGGGACATCCAGAAGGGTGTAACGTCCGCCCACATTAAAGAGACGAATCTGGCGTGCAAATGCCTTCGGATCTTGCCAAGGTGCGTTGTCGTAGTTTTCCTCAGCAAGCGCCACGGTTCCGGCCTCCAGGTCCGTGGCTACGACAACGGCGACATGACCATGACGCCATTCCGGGTCCTCACGGTCAGGATAATAAACTACCAGGTCACCCCGGCGCGGCGCTCGTTGGGCCACACCATTGATAGAACGGGCCAGGGGAAACGATTCCTGAGTCCGAATCTGTTTACCTTCCGTGAGATAGATAATTTCGTAGGCGCTGTCGATGCTTCCGAAGGTGATGTTCTTATTTTTCATCCACCACTTCCGGGCATACTCGACACACTGATAGGTCACACCGATATAGTGGAGTTGCGGATTTTTAGGATCTTCCTGATGGACCGTGACATCGCCCGTTTTCAGATCAAGAAAGGAAAACTCTGGTCGTATACAGGTGGACACACAGTTCGAGTAGCTCGTAGCGCCATCAGCAACCCCCAGCACCTGGCCAAACGGGGTCACGCATTGACCTTCACACGCCTGCTTTCCAGCGGTTAGATAGGCGGCGCTCTCTATTGCAGTAAATGCCGGAAGTTTGGGTAACAACCCAAAACCATCGGTGTAAGGCAGCTCGGCATCATTAGCCGCTATTGGACGTGGCAAAGCAGGAGTTGCCGAACTATCAGCATCTGCCATGCCGGAATTGAGCAACATCCCAAGAATGAGAGACAAAGCAATCAAGCGTAGCCAATTCATAGGCTTACCACTAGGCATTTTCAGTGATTCCATGCAATTTCTCTCCGAGAGATCGGGCTTACTTACGAGAGCATATAAAAACTATTAACTGTAGGTTGGATAGTAGCGTTTGTTTGATAATTAATATCTTTGTATAAGACATACATCAAATGAACACTTTCCCTCTCAGAAATTAAGATCAGCAAATTTCAAGACAACAACGGTTTCCTGTTCACAAAGGGTTCTCTATTTTGACTCAGCATGAAGCTGATAGGGCTGAATTAATACATTAGCAGAGATGCAAAGTTTCCCACTAATTCGTCTAATCATATTGATAGTTAATGGGCGTTTACGATTTAAGATTTCAGAAACACGCGCTCGGGTACCTATGATTTTTTCCAAATCTTTACGGTCTATCCCTAGTACGTCCATACGATGCAAAATAGCATCTATAGGATCAGGGTTTTCAATTGGGTAATGTTTTTCCTCATATGCTGCAATAAGTGTCGCCATAATATCTAGGCGATCTCCCTCTGGGGTATCCGGTTGTGCATCCATTAACCTCTCAATTTCCTTAAGAGCATTTTGATAGTCTAACTCTGTTTTAATTGGGTGAATATCCATAATCGCTCTCATTAAATCGAGTTCACATCAATCCTATCGTATTCTTTATGCGTCCCAATAAATCTTATGTAGATGACCCGGTATGGATAATTTATTTTCACAATTAACCAATATTTATTTCCAGAGATATTAAAACACACGCGATTATCTTGTAACAGACTTGCATTACCATAATCTGTTTTGACTGCTTGTGGTGTTGACCAATTCGCTAACTCCGCTGCCTTAAACCAAGCCTTCAAGGGTTGTTCTGCATCAGCGTGCTTAAGCCAAAAATCTTGCAATATCTTCCGTGAAATAATTCTCATTCTTCAATATATCATGTTCCCAATTTGGGATCAAGCCTATAATACACTTCCTTATGAAATCTTTTTTTATCTTATTAAGATATATAATAAATTTATTTAAATTTTATTTTTAATGCCACAATTTGGCCTATTCTAATATCTCAGACAACCACCTACTGATCAGCAATATAACTAGTTAATTATTCTATTTTTCTTGGTCAATAATTCATAAAAGAAAGTATAAAACTTTGGCTGCTTTCTAATAACCAATACTTATAACCTCGCTCTGTCATTGACTCTCTTCTCTTTAAGGTAAATGTTTCTCTAAACAGCCCCTCATACCACCCGCACAACCTCCCCTACCAGCAAGCCCCATCCCTTGGACTTACTGATTCACCTTCCAACCTACACCGCCACACTCCCCTCTTCCGACTCCTTCACCAATCGACATAAATACTCAAACGCCTTCTGCGCCTGACTTGCTGCCCGGACCAGCGCTCGGTAATCTTCCTTGAGAATCTTGAGCCAGCCGTCCACGTAGCTTTCATGCTGAAGCTCACCTTTTAAGCCCAAGAAAGCACAGAGAAAGGCCGATCCCATTTCAGCCACTAACTCCTCAAAGGCATAGGCTTGGTCACCAAAGCGCTTACCCCAGACGCGGTCTAACCGGCTCTGATGCCCCGTCCAATGGGTCAACTCATGCAGGCCCGTGGCATAGAAGTTTTCAGCGACTTGGAACCGCCAGCGGTCGGGAAGCTGCACATGGTCATCGGATTTCCGATAAAACGCCCGTGTGCCGCCTTCCAGAATCCGTGCGCCACTCCTGGCCAGCAGCTCTTCGGCTGCGCGGATTGGCTCAAACACCTCTTCAGGCACAGGAGGCGCTGGCCGTAAATGCTCCAGGCCCTCAATCTGATCCAAATTGTAGACGTAAAAAGTCTTCATGAGCGGAATCGTCCGCTTTGCTTGACTTTCTGTCTCTTCCTCGCCACTTTCGTCTACTACAAGCGGCTTGTAGATGATGCCTGCCGTTCCTTTCTCGCCTTTTCTGACATAACCGCCCAGAGTCTTGGCCTGCTCATAGCCAAGCCAAAGGTCGGTGGTATAGCCCATGCGGGACGCGGCCTCCCAAAGAATCGGAATGTTGATACCGTGATAATCCTCCTTGGTCTTCCCGTTACGGGGAAGACCAAACTGCCCACCAGAGCGATCCCAGTCACAGGCCCACGGTTTCACGCCTTGTTCCAACTGCTCTATGATTCTAGCTGTAACTTTGGCGACAATTTCTTGGTTG
>Ga0209607_1003692_pt1 | contig 11671 bp, 12 predicted proteins | sample AD_UKC117_MetaG_FD_184413 | JGI IMG/M metagenome (GOLD analysis project Ga0209607, IMG submission 184413) | Active sludge microbial communities of municipal wastewater-treating anaerobic digesters from Hong Kong - AD_UKC117_MetaG (SPAdes)... | ecosystem: Engineered > Bioreactor > Anaerobic >... | reverse complement strand
GGTTCGTGCTATTTTTACCAAATATGGAGGTAATCTCGGAACCAATGGTTCATTAACATTTTTATTCGATACTAAAGGAGTTTTTTCGGTGCCTGTTACCGATAAAATAAATATCGAAGAGCTTGAGCTTGAATTGATTGACGCTGGTGCTGAAAATATTGAGGAAGATGAAGGTATGTTAACCATAACTGCGGCAAAAGAAGATTTCGGTAACGTACAGAAAAAACTTGATGCCTTGGGTATTGCTGTCGAAAGTGCTGGCCTGCAAAGAATACCTAATGATACCAAAGTACTGGACCCTGGGGCTGCATTAAAAGTATTAAAATTAGTTGATGCTTTCGAAGAAGACGACGATGTGCAGGATGTTTACCACAATCTTGAACTTACAGACGAAGTTGCTAAAGCAATGGAATAAAACTTTTTTTATTTTATTTATAGCGGCCATTTCATTCACTGATGTGGCTGTTTTTTATATTGATTAATTTAAAGCTTACCCCAGATTAAAAATGAAATTCCAAATTTGTTCATGAAATATTCCTGTTTCCCTATTTTGAACAATATCATCCATTGTAACAACGTATTTAGGCAAATTATCTTTAATTTTTTCCAATGCAGAAAATTCTCTTTGTGATGTTTCTTTGGTAGGCATTAAATAAGCAACTTGTATATATTTCTTTTCTGAATGTTTTATGGCTATAAAGTTTATTACGTTATTATTTTAATAAAATAAAAAAATTGATTATAATCAAGAAATCATAATAAAAACGTGAAAATTCGAATATAATCTAATTTGCTATACTTAAATGGTAAAATCGATATAATTAATAAAGTGGATATAGTATTATTTCGTATAAAATATTCCCGAAAATTAAACATATAATATCTATATTTCGGGAATAATATTTTATTTGGTACTAAGAAGCTGCAAACAATTAAAAATCTAAAATGAATTTATAAAATGCCGTTGGTGTGATATTAACAAAACCCTGTTTTCTTCCAAAACAGAATTCAATAGTACGTATTAAATATATAAAGATGTATATTCAATTGCTTACTTAACAGATTATTGTATTTTTATCCTCCCAAATAAAAGATTATGGAAAAGAAATATATCCTTTCATTGGACCAGGGAACATCAAGCTCGCGTGCCCTGCTGTTCGACAAAGAAATGAAAGTTGTTGGTTTGGAGCAAACTGAGTTTCCCCAATATTACCCAAAACCCGGTTGGGTTGAGCATAATCCAATGGAAATTTGGGATAGCCAGGTTTCTACGGTTAAGAATCTTTTAAATAGCACCAAAATTAATGTGGAGGAAATTGCAGCAATTGGTATTACCAATCAGCGCGAGACTACCATATTGTGGAATAAACATACAGGTGAGCCTGTTTATAAAGCCATAGTGTGGCAGGATAAACGTACCGCCGATTTTTGTAAAGTTTTAAAGAGTGAAGGATGGGAAGAGTATTTTAAGAAAAATACAGGACTGGTAATTGATTCCTATTTTTCGGCAACTAAAATCCACTGGATTCTCGAAAATATCCCGGGCATAAAAGAAAGGGCAAAAAAAGGTGAAATCCTGGCAGGAACGGTAGATAGCTGGTTAATCTGGAAACTTACAAACGGGAATCTCCATATTACGGATTATTCTAATGCATCGCGAACCATGCTATTTAATATTCGCGAATTACAATGGGACAAGAAAATTATAGAGCGGTTTGATATTCCTGAATGTATGTTACCGAAGGTGGTTCAATCTTCTGAAGTATTTGGGGTAACAGGCAAATCTGTTTTGGGTGCTGAGATTCCTGTAGCCGGCATTGCAGGCGATCAACAGGCAGCTTTATTCGGGCAACTTTGTTTTAACGAAGGTATGGCGAAAAATACCTACGGCACAGGTTGCTTTATGCTGATGAATACAGGTAAGAAAATGGTGGAGTCACAATCTGGCTTGTTAACAACTATTGCCTGGGGATTGAATAATCAGGTAACGTACGCACTGGAAGGAAGTGTTTTTATAGCAGGTGCTGCCATAAAATGGTTACGCGATGCTTTGAAATTAATTAAAACAGCATCGGAAACAGAACAGATTGCATACCAGCTTGAAGATACCGAAGATGTTTACGTTGTCCCGGCTTTTTCTGGCTTGGGAGCACCTTATTGGGATATGTATGCACGTGGGGCTATCCTGGGTTTAACACAGGGAGTTACCGATAAGCATATTGTACGTTCAACGCTCGAATCGCTGGCGTATCAAACCATGGATGTAATAAAAGCTATGGAAAAGGATTCAGGCTTAAAGCTTAAAGCTTTAAATGTGGATGGTGGTGCATCGGTTAATAATTTTTTAATGCAATTTCAGTCTGATTTGCTACATACAGAAGTTATCCGTCCCGAGAATGTGGAAACCACTGCATTGGGAGCAGCTTTGTTGGCGGGCTTAGCTATTAAATTTTGGACAATAAAAGAAATTAAGGAATACCGTAAAGTTGAAAAGGTTTTTACTCCCGATATGCCTGCCGAAAAAAGGGAAAAACTTTATGCCGGTTGGTTAAAGGCGGTAGAAAAAGCAATGGGATGGCAACAATAAAAGCACGATATTTGTGTTAAATACATAAACTTTTTTATGAATAGAAAATATATAAAAAACATATTAGCTACATTGCTGATAATTATATTATTGGGCAGTTGTTCTGTGTATAAATCCATACACATTGGGGATGTTGATAAAGTTGATTTCCGGGGTATGCTGGAAAATAAAATCAGCCTCGAATTGAAAGTTCCGGTTATAAATCCGAATAAATATAAAATTATTGTTAAAAATATGGATCTGGATGTTACCATAAATGGTAAGTATATAGGTAAAATGCAGAATGCAAGCCAGATTATTATTCCTCCGAAATCGGATACAATTCAGATTTTCCCAGTAGACATTCATGTACGCAATATAATGGCAAGCATGTCAACCTTATACAAACTTCGAAATGCCAAAAGTGTTGAGATGCAAATTGAAGGTACCATTAAAGTAAAGGCTTTAATGCGTAGTAAAAAGATCAAAGTATCAGAAAAACAGACTATTAGCCTTTAGTTATGGTCGGGGATACTTTGTTGCAAGAATTGGTAAAAAATGATTAATTTTGTGCCGTTAATGTATTAAAATCATGAAGAATTATAAAAAGTTCATTTTAATTAGTATAATGATGGTGATATGTGCAAATATATTTGCTCAATCATCAAATGGGGATATACTAACTAAGATTCAGCAAAAAAATAATTCAGGCGATGGTGAGGTCATTATATTCCAGGATATGCGCATTAACGATTTGGTTTACCACCATATTGAGCACAACAAACAAAAGGGTGGTGTACCGGGATACCGCATTCGTATTTTTTCTGATTTAGGGAATACTGCACGCGACGAATCGCAGGTTACAAAAGCTAAGTTTTACGAGCTATTTCCCGAAATCCCTATTTACAGAGAGTACGATAGCCCTTATTTTAAAGTGTATGTTGGCGATTTTAGGACAAAAATCGATGCTATAAAAGTATTTAAACAAATCAAACACTATTTTCCAGGTGCATTTATTGTCCCAGACCAAATAAATTACCCCAGTCTCGAAGAATAAAAAGAAAAGCATATGCCACGAATCGAGGATATTACAAGTTTGCAAGAAATCTCTTTAGAAATCCGCAAAGATGTTATCCGAAGCCTGGCTGCTGCTGGTTCTGGTCATTTGGGTGGATCGTTGGGATTAGCCGATATTTTTACCTGTTTATATTTTAATATTTTAAACCATAAACCTGAAAATCCCAATTGGGAAGAAAGGGATAGGCTGATTTTATCTATTGGGCATGTTGCACCGGTATTATATACATCGTTGGCTCATGCTGGATATTTTGATAAATCGGAGTTGTTAACATTACGAAAACTGGGTTCGCGATTGCAGGGTCATCCGGGGCGTGAGCATGGCTTACCCGGGATTGAGCTTTCTGCTGGTTCGTTGGGGCAGGGTTTATCTGTTGCCGTGGGTTTAGCACTCGCAGCAAAAATGGACAAAAAAAGCTGGAAGGTATTTTCTATCCATGGCGATGGAGAATTACAGGAAGGCTCTATTTGGGAAGCGGCCATGAGTGCTGCTCATTACAAGTTAAATAATTTAATTGCTCTTATTGATCGCAATTTGGTACAAATTGATGGGCCAACTTCGAAAGTAATGGAAATTGAGCCTTTAAAACAAAAACTGGAGTCTTTTGGCTGGAATGTATTGGAATGCGATGGGCACAATCATAAGCAGATTATCGAAAAATATATACAAGCTATAAACTATACAGCCGGGCCAACGGCCATTGTTGCTAAAACGTATATGGGTAAAGGTGTGAAAAGTATTGAGAACGATTATACATGGCATGGAAAGGCTCCTTCGGAACAACAAGCTGAAATATTTATTAATGAGTTAAAAAATATCCAATAAAAAGCATGTATCAGTTAAAGCAATTAAAACCAACACGTTTCGGATTCGGGGAAGGGCTTAAGGAATTAGGTGAGAAATACCCCGAGGTAGTTGCTTTAGGTGCTGATATTACCTCTTCGGTAAGTGTTCATTTTTTTAAGGATACTTTCCCCGACAGGTTTTTCTCATTAGGTATTGCCGAGCAAAATATTATGGGAGTGGCTGCCGGAATGGCTTTAGCCGGGAAAATCCCTTTTGCTGCAACATACGGGGTTTTTTCAGCTCTCAGAACAACGGATCAAATACGTATTTCGGTATGTTATAATAATTTGCCGGTAAAAATCGGAGGTGCTCATGCAGGTATTTCTGTGGGCCCCGATGGAGCAACACATCAGGCGCTCGAAGATATGGCTATAATGCGTGTTTTGCCTAATATGACTGTATTATCTCCTTGTGATGCAACACAAACCAGGTTGGCAACTATTGCCTCTGTTGAGCAGATTGCAGGGCCCGCTTATATTCGTTTTGGACGTGAGCCTGTTCCTGATTTTACTTCCGAAGATTTAATTTTTGAAGTGGGCAAAGGCCAAACGTTTAAGGAGGGCAATGATTTAACAATAATAGCCACCGGGCATTTAGTGTGGGAAACTTTGCAAGCAGCTTATATGCTCGAAAAGGAAAATATAAATGTCCGTGTTATTAATATACATACCATTAAACCAATTGATAAAGACATTATTGTAAAAGCAGCAAAAGAAACCGGGGCTATTATTACAGCCGAAGAACATCAGATACATGGAGGTTTGGGAAGTGCTGTTGCCGAAGTATTGGTTAAATTTGCACCGGTTCCGGTTTATATGATAGGTATGAATGATCGGTTCGGAGAATCGGGCAAACCCGATGAGCTTATGGAAAAATACGGATTAAAATCGGGGAACATAATGCATGTTGCAAGGGAATTAATGAAAAATAAGGAGAATAATAAAAAATGAGCGATCAATTAACTCACGAATGTGGAATAGCTTTAATCAGATTATTAAAACCGCTTGAATATTATCAATCGAAATATGGTTCGTGGATGTATGGTTTGCATAGGTTATATCTTTTAATGGAGAAGCAACATAACCGCGGACAGGATGGTGCCGGACTGGCTTCGTTAAAATTTGATTTAACACCGGGTAAAAAATATATACATCGCTTTAGAGCGAATGGAAGTGCTCCCATAAAGGAGGTTTTTAATACAATAAATACTTTTCACGAAAATATAAAAGAGAAAAATCCCGAATTATTAAACGACCCATTGTGGGCAAAGGAAAATCTGCCCTCGGCAGCCGATATATATTTGGGTCATCTGCGATATGGAACTTTTGGAGGCGATGATATAGAATTTGTTCAGCCCTTAATGCGCGAGAATAATTGGAAGTCGCGCAATTTGATTCTGGCTGGGAATTTTAATATGACCAATGTAGATGAGCTTTTTAAAGTGTTGATTGATTTGGGGCAGAATCCTAAAGAATACTCGGATACGGTTACATGTTTGGAAAAAGTGGGGCATTTTTTAGATGAAGAAAATCAATTATTATTTAGACAATATAAAAACGAGGGATTTAAAAATAAGGAAATATCAAGTTTAATTGCTAAAGACCTTGATTTAAAAAAGATTTTGCAGGAAGCAAGCAAAGATTGGGACGGTGGGTATGCTATGGCCGGAATATTGGGGCATGGAGATGCATTTGTTGCACGCGATCCCTGGGGTATACGCCCTACATTCTATTATCAGGATGAAGAAATTGTGGTCGTAGCTTCGGAACGCCCGGTTATTCAAACGGTTATGAATGTTAAGGCAGAATCGGTTAAGGAAGTTAATCCTGGCGAAGCCTTAATTATTAAAAAGAACGGAACAATTACAAATGAAGTAATTCGTGTTCCTGAAAAAAGGAGCTCTTGTTCATTTGAAAGAATTTATTTTTCACGCGGCAGCGATAAGGATATTTATCAGGAAAGAAAGCAATTAGGCCGATTATTGGTTCCTCAGATTTTAGAAGCTATCGGGCATGATCTGGAAAATACAGTTTTTTCATTTATCCCCAATACGGCAGAAACCGCATTTTACGGAATGGTTGATGAGCTCAAAAATTATTTATTGCAGGTTCAGAAAAAAGAAATTCTTGCCATTGGCGATAAGCTGAATGAAAAAGAGTACGACCGCATTATGTCGAAAAAAATAAGGGTCGAAAAAATTGCTGTTAAAGATATCAAATTGAGAACATTTATTGCCCAGGATAAAGGTCGCAACGATATGGTCGGACACGTATACGATATAACATACGGAACTGTGAACGAAGGGATAGACAATCTGGTTGTTATAGATGATTCTATCGTTAGGGGGACAACTTTGCGCGAAAGTATCTTGCGTATTCTCGACCGTTTAGGCCCTAAAAAAATAATTGTTGTTTCGTCGTCGCCACAAATTCGTTACCCCGACTGCTATGGGATTGATATGGCTAAATTGGGCGATTTTGTTGCTTTCAAAGCGGCTATTGAATTACTTAAGGATACCGATAATGAAAAAGTTATTAATGAGGTTTATAAAAAGTCAAAGGCACAGGAAAATCTCCCCAAAGAAGAAATTGTAAATTTTGTTAAAGAAATTTATAAACCATTTACCCCGGAACAAATTTCGGCAAAAATTGCTCAGTTGCTTAAGGCAAAAGACTTAAAGGCCGAAGTGCAGATTGTTTTTCAAACGATCGAGAATTTGCATGCTGCTTGTCCTAACGACACGGGCGATTGGTATTTTACAGGGAAGTATCCAACTCCCGGGGGAAATAAGGTTGTAAACAGGTCTTTTATAAATTATATCGAAGGAAAAAATCAAAGAGCATATTAAAAAAAAGGTTGTATTAAACCACCTTTCTGTTATATTCACAATTCAACATCTTTCGACAGGCTCAGTATGACATTTCTCAGTGTGAAATATTAACATGCAATTTGTTGTCATCTTGAGCTTGTCGAACTTCTTTCTTGCGAAGCAAAAAGATAAACAACAAATTGACTTTTTACCCTCTTTTTAGTTAAAATATCTTATCGCTTAAATTTAAAAACTTTGAGTAGTTTGTTTTTTATATAAGTTTCAATATGTCTTTCTTTCTTGGCCGGGAAAATGTCATTTATTGTTATCATTATTCCTGATTCTTCAACGTCGCCAAATGATTCGTTTATAGCCGTTCCAAAAAATTTCATCGAAGGTGAAAGGTTCATGTAAGCATTAATCAGAGGTGGAATATTTAATCCAAATTCGCGAACCTTTTTTTGCAATATTTTATAGTTTTCTTTATATGTTTTTCCGGTAAAAATCGATTTCATTTTCCCTTCATCAATGCCTAATTCTAGGGGTTTTTTAGGTACAACCATCTTTTCATTGTCTGAAAACTGACTATTCAGGAAATATAAAATCATATTACGTGCATCACGGTTATAATGAGGGTACATGGTTACTTTTCCGAAATAATATTTAATCTCAGGATGTTCAATGACTAATGCACCAAGTCCATCCCATAAATTATCTAATGCAAAAAGAGCTTTTCGCCCTGCACTTGCCGATTGATATTTGGGTTGGATAAACGAACGCCCAAGCTCAATCATGTAAGGGAGATGAGTTTTATTAAAACTTTCGGAAAAAGTAAATAGTTTTGAGGTGGCAAGATTGTCAGCGTTACTATCATGACCGCAAACATGAAACCTGTATCCACCTAAAATTTCTTTTTCTTCAGGATCCCACGAGATAAGCTGCTCGTAAGGTTCATCTTGAGTGTCAAACTTGTCTATGTCTGAATCTTTGCCTGTACCTCCACCTGCATTCCTAAAAGTAAGCTCGCGTAAACGGCCAATTTCCTGCATGGTGTTTGGCGAATTATGGTAATTAATAATGTATAGTTCGTTTCCGCCATTGTTGGTCTTTCTCAGAAATCTCTCCTTGGTTAGTTCCTTTTCGATCAATTTCTTGTCAACGGGTTCAATTACTTCTTTCATTTCCGTTCTGTAGGTTTAGGAATGCAAATTTAATAATTTTTGTAATGATTTATTCAAATTTTGTTTCTCCGAAAGGTAGTTTGTAAATATGTGCTTTTACCTTATTTGCCCATTGTTGAGGGTTGTGTGTTGAATCGAAAGCAGTGTAAGGGATTTTCTCTCCTATGCTTATGGTAATGTCTTTGTTTTTTTGCTGAAACATTTCATCTACCAAATAAAACATTTCGATATTGGTTTTTATGCCTAATGCGATTCTGAAATTCGAAAGATTGTAAAAAAAGTTAGAGTTTTTGCCATCAATATGCACCGGAATAATATCGCGTTTATGCTGGATAGCTTTCTTAATAAAACTTTTTTTCCATTCAAGGTCGGTTATTTTTCCTTTTATTTTTCGCGAACATAAACCGGCAGGGAAATTTAAAATTTGTGCATCGCTTTGGTATGCTTCTTCGATTTTACGAACATATTCAGTCGATTGCCTCCCATGTTTATTCACAGGTATAAAAATTGGATCAAGGTTTTCCAGGTTCATTAAAATATCATTAACTAAAAACTGAAGGTTAGGATGAATCTGGCCAATAACATGAGCAAATACCAACCCATCTAATCCACCCAGCGGATGATTGGAAACAAAAATATACCTTCCTTCCTTCGGGATGTTTTCTTGTCCGATAACATGGATATTAGCCTGAAAATAATCCAAAACTGTTTTTACAAACTCAAGCCCAAGTTTATCTCCGAAAATGGGGATGCCTAGGTTTATTTCTTTTTGATGTACAATTCGCTCAATGTAACGATATAAAAACCCCGGAATCATCCTTGCAACTTTAGGATTTTTCTTTTTAAATACTTCCCTGATATTAATTTCCTGCATCATGGCTATAAGTCAATACAATGATTTTCCAAAAATAACATAAATAATGATGTGATTTTTAATAAAAGAAATGTTGAAAAAGTTAAATGGGCCTTATACATAAATGATGTTTCTAAAATGCTTGTATTTATTGGTCTGTATAAAGGTTCATTTGCGCAAAGGCTTGTGGTTTTTGCTTTTTTTTGATAAAAGTTATCAACAAAGTGGTAAAAAGTGGGTAAAAGTGGTGAATTGTGGTATTTTTTTATATATTTTTACAAGTTAATTAGGGTTTCTATATGGCAACATTTATAGGCGATTATCAATGTAAGGTCGATGAAAAAGGAAGAGTTACTTTTCCTGCGTCGCTTAAAAAGCAGATGGAGTCTGCTTTAGATGGTCGTTTTGTTGTTAAAAAAGATATTTTCGAACAATGCCTTGTTTTGTATACCATGGAGGAATGGGAAAGGCAAAATACTATAATTCGAAATAAAATAAACCCTTATAACAGAGAGCATAATAAGTTTTTAAGGAATTTCTTTATGGGTTCGGCCGAAATTGTTTTGGATAACAATAACAGGCTTTTAATTCCTAAACGATTGCTCGATCTGGCAAAAATCTCTAAAGAAGCAATTTTAGCCGGACAGGATGGTAAAATTGAAATTTGGTCGAAAGAGTTGTACGAGTCGGCAGCTGAAGGTCAGGATGATTTTGCTGCACTGGCTGAAAAAATAATGGGAGGAAATTTAAATCAGCAAACAGATTAAAACATGGGGTATCATACACCAGTTTTGCTTAAAGAAAGTGTTGATGGTTTGCAAATTAGGCCAGATGGGATTTATGTCGATTTAACCTTTGGAGGTGGAGGCCACTCACGCGAAATCATCAAACATTTGAAAAAGGGGAAACTGATTGCTTTCGATCAGGACGATGATGCATTGGCAAATCTTATCGATGATAAACGATTTGTTTTTGTAAATCATAATTTCAGGTTCTTAAAAAATTTTTTGAAGTACCATAAAGCGCCACAGGTTGATGGAATATTAGCCGATTTAGGTGTTTCATCGCATCATTTTGATAATCCGGAAAGGGGGTTTTCTTTCAGGTTCGAAGGTGATTTGGATATGCGGATGAACCAAAACATGAAAATCTCGGCAAAAGAAATTGTAAATGAATATGCAGAAACCGATTTGTCAAAAATTCTGTGGGAATATGGCGAACTAAACAACAGCAGAAGGCTGGCAAAAGCAATTGCGGATAAAAGACAGTTAGCCAAACTGGAAACAATAAAGGATTTAACCGACACTCTTATGCCTTTTTTACCAAAACATGCTGAGCATAAATTTTTAGCTAAAGTGTTTCAGGCATTAAGGATTGAGGTTAACCGCGAAATGGAGTTTTTAAAGGAAATGCTGCTACAAACCACCGATGTTATAAAGCCGGGAGGAAGGTTGGTAGTTATTACGTATCATTCGCTGGAAGACCGGTTGGTTAAGAATTTTATAAAAAACGGTCAATTCGAGGGGGAAGCAGAAAAAGACCTTTTTGGAAATACAGATGTGCCATTCGAAGCGGTAAACCGAAAAGTAATTGTTCCGTCGGAAAACGAAATAAAGGAAAATAACAGGGCGCGCAGCGCTAAATTAAGAATAGCTCAAAGAGTATGATTGGAGATAACAAAGATAATGTTGAGTTTATTGACGAAAAACAAGAGCGGAAGGAACATAAGTTTGGCTCGGTTAAAGATATTCTTGATGGCTCTTTAATAGCCAACGATTTTATCCTGAAGCAACTGCCATATATTGTTTTTGTGGTAATTCTGGCTTTTGTGTATATAGCAAACAGGTATCATGCCGAAAAAATGGTTCGCGAAAGTATCGAGTTATCAAAAGAAATTAGCGAGCTACGCTCTCAGGCTATTACCATATCGTCTGAGTTGATGTTTATCAGCAAACAGTCGGAGGTAGCTAAATTGGTTGAATCAAGAGGAATTGGCTTAAAAGAGTCGGTTGAGCCTCCACGAAAAATAATTATTGAAGATTAAACAGGATTTATGTCTTTAAAAAAGGAAATAGTATGGAGAGTAGGTGTGATTTATATTTTCATACTGGCTTTTGCTATCCTTATTATTGGCAAAATATTTTATTTGCAGGTTATCGAGGGGGGTAAGTGGCGCGAGAAAGCTCAAACTTTAACTTTAAAAGATATAACCATTGAGTCGAACCGTGGAGATATTTTAGCTGCCGACGGGCGACTGCTTGCCAGCTCTGTACCTTACTACGAAATCCGCATGGATACCCGAAGTACAGGGATGGATGAGAAAACATTCAACCGCAAT
>Ga0209607_1003691_pt1 | contig 11672 bp, 11 predicted proteins | sample AD_UKC117_MetaG_FD_184413 | JGI IMG/M metagenome (GOLD analysis project Ga0209607, IMG submission 184413) | Active sludge microbial communities of municipal wastewater-treating anaerobic digesters from Hong Kong - AD_UKC117_MetaG (SPAdes)... | ecosystem: Engineered > Bioreactor > Anaerobic >... | reverse complement strand
TACAGGGCACCTTCCGTTACACCACCACGCACCGCAATCTGATCGACGGCAACGAAGATTTCATGATCCAGTTCCGCCATGCCCACCTCGACCACAGCCGGCTGGTGTTCGTGACCGACAGTCGGAACATGGGCTTGAGCGAGGGCCGCAGCGGTTGGGGCCGAATCCTGCGGGCGGAACAGGTGTTGGCGGCGGATTCGGGCTGGGTGATCAGGGACGCGACCGTGTATCAGGAAATCCATAACCGCAGCACCCTCGGCGATCCTTTGTTTCCGATGATCGCGCTGCCGTATTCCTATTTTTACGCCAACATTCAGGGGCACCATGGCGAAGTTTCCCTGCAGCGCCAGCTTGCCCGATTCTTACCGGATCGTTTCAGTTGGCCATGGTTCTTCTTTTTCGGCGCGCTGTTCCTGGTCACCTGGACACCTTGGCTGCAACACCGCTACCCGGTGCCGATGGCCTTGGTGCGCCTGGTGGCCAGCGCCTGCCTGCTGTATTTGCTGGAAAACCTGTTCAACGCGCTGTATGCCGAACGGCTGGAACTCTACCAACTCGAATTGATGCTGCTGTTCTTCAAGAGTCTGTGGTGGCTGCTGCCAGCGCTGTTCGTGGTGGCCCTGTTGCCACCGCTGGTCTGGCGTCCCATCGAGCGGCGAACCCGCTATCCGGTGCCGAACGTCGCTCGAACCTTCGTCAATTTGGTGGTGTTCGGTATTGCCGGCGTGTGTATTCTGGCGTTCGTGTTCGAGCGGCCATTGACCACGATCTTGGCGGCTTCCGGGTTATTGACGCTGATTCTGGGTATTGCCCTGCAGAATCTGATTCTCGATGCATTCAGCGGTCTGGTGTTGAATCTGGAGCAACCCTTCGCCTTGTCGCAATGGATCGGCATCGCTACTCGCTGGCACGGTCGCCAGTTCGGCCGGGTCGAGGAACTGAACTGGCGTACCACCCGTCTCTGGACGCGAGACAATAACCTGGTGGTCATCCCCAACAGCATCATCAGCAATGCGGCGATCACCAATTATTCCCGCCCCACCTATCCCAGCCGGATGGAAATTCCGGTGGTGCTGGAGTTTTCCGTGCCGGTCGAACGTGCCCAGCAAGTGTTGGAGGAAAGCGCCCGCCAAGCCGTGATGACCGGGGCGGTGCTGGGAGAACAGCCGATTCGGATCGTGGTCGATACGCTGGAAAGTTATGGGGTCCGCTATAAGATTCAGGTGTACCATCATCCCGAGATCGTTTCGCCAGAGGTGGTCAAGACCGCCGTGAATCGGGCGGTGATGACGCGCCTTCAGGCGGAGGGGTTGAAGGTGGCCCTGCCGTTGGAACCTCTGGGAATACGACGAAGAGCGGATTGAAGGTGCAACTTCGAGTGCCCATATAATATCGTGTGACCAGACACCTACAGAAATGAAGAATTACGCTTGGAGTTTGGAGAAAAACGACCTTCTCAAGCAGGAACGAGACATCTCATTCGAAGAAGTTGTGCTCAACATCCAACTTGGGAATGAGGTTGATCTTTTCGAGCATCCCAATCAAGAACGCTATCCGGGACAGAAAATCTCTGTCGTACTTATCGAAGGGTATGCTTATCTTGTGCCTTTCGTCGAAAGCGAAGAGGAAATATTTCTGAAAACCATCATTCCAAGCCGTAAAGCAACGAAGCAATACATAGGTGGCGCCAATGAGTAAGCTTGACCCAGAAGAACTGGAGATCCTTGAAGCTTTTGAAACGGGTAAGTTAAGACGCTCACCGGATATAGCCAAGGAGCTTGCCGATCACAAGCAAGTAGCGGAAGCTACCTTCAAGAGAGATGCCCGAATCAATATTCGACTCTCGTCTCGCGACTTGCGCGCCTTGCAAGTACGCGCAATGCGTGAAGGCATCCCCTACCAAGCACTTGTATCAAGTGTGCTTCACAAATATATTGATGGCCAACTTGTCGAGAAAGCAATTAACAAGTAATTTCACTCGAATGGGCGGTTTATCGGCACCCTACGACAGCCTCGTCGTCCTGTACTCGTGTCCCCGCCGTTCATCACCACCGGAAAAACTCCAGCATTTCTCGGCGGGGCGGCGACTCCGCTCCGTGCGGGATGACCCTCAACTCGCGCCCGTTAGGCCATGTAAAAAACTGTTACGACCAATCCATTAGGGATGTTCCATGACACGCGCTATCCCGTTGAGCAAAGTTGAAGAGACGAAGCTTTGGCGTGCTCTATCGGACCACTCTGACGCCAATGCCAAGGCTATGGCGACCAATGTTGTGTCGCTTTGCGAGGAAGCTGCCGACCGCATGAAGGCCATGTATGGCTATGCACCCCAATACACCCTGCACGACGACCGTCACCTGCTTAGAGTCACGGAACTAATGGCATTAGTATTGGGCTCAGAATTGGACCAGCTCAACATCGTCGAACTGGCACTTCTAATCCTGTCGGCTTTCTTCCACGACCAAGGGATGGTGCCACTGGAGACTGAGATTTCTTCTCTGGAGCACAACGAGGAATTTCGGCTTTTCAAAGACAACTGGCTCGTCGAGCACCCAAACTATGGAGAAACTGCCACACAAATGACATCGGCTCATGTGGACGAGGGGCGACGGCAAACTCTTGCATCCCGTCTGGCAGAACTGAACAGCGCCACGCTAACTGACTTCCTGCGTACCACCCATGGTCGTCGATCCGACGAGTTTGTCCGGTCGTCGTATCAGAGCGACAGACGGTTGGAGATCCAAGGGGTTGCCCTTTCCGCCATCTTGGGAAGGCTCTGCTTGTCCCACACACTACCAAGCGACGATCTTACCCCTGCCAATGGGTTCCGTTACGATGAACAAGTGGGACGATTCACCGTCAATCTACCTTTCCTTGCTGCCGTCCTCCGGCTTGCGGACATACTTGATTTTGACCGAGACCGAACCCCTGAGGTGCTGCTGAAGAACATTCACTTCACTTCGGACGTCAGCCTGCATGAATGGGAAAAACACCGTTCCGTCGAAGGTTGGTCCATATCAGACACACGTATCCGGTTCACTATCAGATGCTCTCATCCAGCATATGAATCAGCCGCCAGGAAATATATGGACTGGATCGATGTAGAGCTCACGGCTTGCCAAGCCGTCTGTCAAAATCAGCCTCGGGACATCGATCCATATCAACTCCGGCTTCCTTCTAAAGTAGACCGTTCGAGGATTGGAGCACTGGACAATGCTTACCGAGCTCACGACCTCGAATTCAGCCTTTCGCGGAATGAGATTATCCACCTCTTGATGACGGACAAGCTCTACGGGAAAGAACACCTGTGCATTCGCGAACTGTTGCAAAACTCCCTCGACGCTCTTCGCTACAGGAAAGCACTCTTCAGTGAGGCAGGTGTTGGATGGGACCTAGGACGCGTCGATTTCCGACATTACGTTGATTCGGATGGTTTTGAAGTTCTCCAGTGCGCAGACAATGGCGCAGGTATGGATGACGCCATTATTCAAAATCATTTCGTACGGGTTGGTAGAAGTTACTACAGGTCGCCCTTCTTCGATCAAGAGAGGAGTCGCCTTAAGCAGTCAGGCAGTGACTTTGACCCCTGCTCCAAATTCGGCATTGGCTTCATGTCCTGTTTCATGCTCGGAGATAGAATCACAATCGAGACACGAAAAGACTACGGCCAAGGCAGAGAATGGGGGCCTCCTTTGGTCATCGAGATTCACGGGCTTAGCGGCCTCCTTGTTGTCCGACAAGGGAATAATAGCCAGGCGGTTGGCACAACCGTGACCATTGTGTGTCGTCAGAAACCTTCCTTTCTGGACTCGTGGACAGATAAGGTTCAGCTATGCTGCGTGCTGAAAGGTTATGCATTGGCTCCAGAGTTTCCCGTTACCGGCAAGTGCGAAGTTGAAGAGATCGTTGACGAAGTTGAAATACCCCCACGATTGGAGAAAGCACCAACCTTGATGGAGTATGCAGGTTTGACCAACTGCATTTCTCTCGAACAGGATCTCTCAGATGTATCTCCAAATCTCGGGGGCTATGTGCGGGAATCGTTCCTTGTAGACGACACGGGTCTCCCCTGCTTGGGCAATCACGAAGCCGAATGGCGCCCGAAATCACAGGGGTCGATAAAGAAGTGGGATCTCTTCCTCCTTCCAGAGGACCGCAAGCTAGACTATGACTTCTTAGAATGGAGTGTACCAGTATGCACTGACGGCATCCTCGTGGCTGGTACACCGGGACGACCTTCTTACCGGAAAGAAGTGCGAATGCGCTTGGGAGCAAGCAATTCATGTGTCCACTCAAAGTCACCTGCACTGGTCGACGCCCGGGGAGACCTAAAACCTGAGCTCACTCCCGCTAGGACCCTACCGGACCACTCTAGTGTGAATCTTCCCCCTGGGTGGAAGCGCCTCGCCGATACTTTCAGGCATGGCCTCGGGTTGCTCTGGGAGAAACTGGCCAATTATCTTCAACGCGGTTTAGCTGGTGAGCCATTCTGGAAGCTGTGTGTGGTTCATGACATTTCTGTTGGCTGGATACCCTATGGAACACTTTGGGATTGCCTACCGGTCTCTTTGACGCAGGAAGAGAGCCAGACGTTGTGGCGCTTGGTTCGTGAACTGGGTGAATTGTCTTTTGACATAGACGATCACGCCTCGTTTGTTTTGCGAGACAGTGACGGGAATTCTATTGGCCCGGACACGCCCCTCAGTGAATGGGAACATTCCGGGAAAGAGCATCCTTCCCTCCGTTGGCAAATGAACTCAATAGTGCTCCTTATGTGCGGCCTTGATATCCGGAACGGACAGGTCGTCCTCCTACCGCGTGCCCCGAATGCAGGATCAGAGCTTCTGGCGAGATATGCCTCCATTTCAGGAGTGGGAGTCAGCATGTTCTATGTCGACTATACTGGCGTTACCGGGGAGGCCGTTGCTGTGGAGACTCCATATCCAACCGCCAATCGCAATCATGCTCTTTCAGCGATAGCCCTTGCGTCCAGATACACTTCGCAACCAACCGACATCCAAAGGTTCGCCCAGTCATTTATGCCATGCATCGCGGAGAGTGTTAGCACCCGAAAGGATACACCGTGCCTGGACAAACCCAGCTATTGGCAGAAGCGGGTGGGATACCTTTTCTTTGATGTACAGTGGGACCAATATGAGGCCGCATTACGTCCGCCATATAAGATATGGACCAGTGAAGCTGGATGGACAGCGATATATGAAGAGGACTTCGTCAGATGGCGTGATGCTTCCGTACGGATTGAATAACAGGGCGCGAGTCGTTACCAATATTGGGTTCTCGGCGCGAAGCGCCGTCGAACCTTCATTGGAGTTCGTCGTCCCGTACTCGCGCCCGTTAGGCAGGCAAAGAATGAACCATAGAGAGGAAAAAAGATGAACAGACAGCTAACTGTAATTATAGAAAAGGAGGATGATGGTTATGTTGCATTGTGCCCAGAAGTAGATATAGCAAGCCAAGGAGACTCTATTGTTGAGGCGAAAGACAATCTGAGAGAGGCTCTAGAACTCTTTTTCGAAACCGCTTCAGCACAGGAAATCAGCACGCGATTACACAAAGAAGTCTATATAACGCAATTAGAGGTAGCAGTTGGCTAAGATGAAGGCCTTATCCGGAAAGGAAGTCTGTGTCATCCTTGAAAATTATGGATTCAATAAAATGCGCCAACGTGGAAGTCACATAGTAATGCAAAAGCAGGCTCCGGGAAGTACTATCACAGTTCTGGTTCCTGATCACAAGGAAATTCGGATAGGAACATTATTGTCGATAATTCGCCAATCCGGGCTTAGTCGCTCAGAGTTCGAGTAAAGAAAAAAAGAGGTGATAAAATCGTGGATTCCTTCATTAATCATGCTTTCACGGTATTCATGGGCTTTTTCGCCATCATGAATCCCATTGCCAACACACCCGTATTTCTAGGGCTCACTGCTGAAGATGACCCCAACGTCAGGCGTAAGATTGCCGCCAAGGCACTATTCTTAAGCCTCGTTATCATTATCATTTTCTCAGCCGCAGGTAAGTTGATATTCGATCTATTCGGAATTACTCTGTCGTCCTTTCGTATCATGGGTGGAATCCTGGTTGCCCTGGTCGGCTACCATATGCTTCAGGGAGGCGAACACTCCCCGATTCAGCATCCCAGTCAGGAGGACAAACAAAAGTGCTTGGACGACAAATTGGAGATCGCCATCACACCACTCGCCATGCCGATCCTGGCAGGACCCGGCACGATCGCCACCGCCATGAATTTCGCATCAGCCGGTGGGGTATTGGAATTTATCGTAACCGTCGGGGCTTTCTTCGTACTCTGTGTCATCAGCTATGTGTTTTTTGTTTCTGGTGAACGCTTCGTCAATTACATCGGACCCAACGGTATAAAGGTCGTTACACGACTAATGGGCCTGATTCTCGCCGTAATCGGTATACAAATGCTAATTCTCGGGGTCGGGGGAGCTGTCAACGAGTTCCATAAGATCGGCGGCGGTTGAAGCGTAAGCCAGAACAATCTTGTGCTGAATTACGGATGATTAGATTAGCCGTTGCAAACCAGGAAACGGGCGGAGCTGTTGATTTTCTTGCCATATATCAATTTTCCGCAGCACTACTTTGGATCCAAATGAATTTATTATTTGTATGCAGTGAAAACAGATTGCGAAGCCCAACCGGCGAAGAGGTATTTTCCAATTACGAAGGTATCTCCGCAATTGGCTGCGGAACAAACGCGGATTCGAAAACGCCCGTCAGCGGTGATCTCATTGAGTGGGCGGATATTATCTTTGTTATGGAGCGTAGCCACCGCAACAAGGTCTCAAAAAAGTTCAAGGATCTACTCAAAGGAAAGAAATTGGTTTGTTTGGATATTCCCGATGAGTATGATCGAATGGATCCAATCCTGGTAAGATTGTTGGAAAGCAGGGTAATAAAACACCTGCCGCCATCGATACGTAAAAATGCATAATCAAGCCATCAAGCCAAAGCCGCACAAAACGCGGCTCCGCTGATGGCAACGTTCCTTCAGACGCCCGCTTCGTGCAACACGCCCACCGGCCTGGCTTCAGCCCGGCGCTTGGCGCGGGCGTCGAGCACATTCTTGACGGCGATCAGGCAACCCAGACCGATGAACGCCCCTGGCGGCAGAATCGCCAACAGAAAACCGCGATAATCGTCGATCAGATGCAGGGTCAAGCCCTTGCCGAATTCCCCGAACAGCAAATCGGCCTGCGCGAACAGCGTCCCCTGCCCCACCGCCTCCCGCAGCGCGCCCAACAGTACCAGCGCCAGCAGAAACCCCAAGCCAGTGGCGATCCCATCCACCGCCGCCTTCGCCACGCCGTTCTTGAACGCAAACGCCTCGGCGCGGCCAATCACGCAGCAGTTGGTGACGATCAGCGGGATAAAAATACCCAGTACGGTGTAGAGCCCTGGTAGAAAAGCATGCATCGCTAGCTCCACGGCGGTCACCACGCAAGCGATCACCATGACGAACACCGGAATTCGCACCTCCGGTCGCACCAGATTGCGAATCAGCGACACCGCCACGTTGGAGGTCAGCAGCACCAAGGTGGTCGCCAGACCGAGCCCCAGGCCGTTGACCACCGAGCTCGACACCGCCAGCAGTGGGCATAAGCCCAGTAGTGCCACGAAGCCCGTGTTCTGGGTCCACATGCCGTCCTTGAGAATCTTCCCATAACTCGTTTCACTCATGATGGCTCCTCTCGCGCGGCTCGCCTCCGCGTCCTCCAGTCTTTCAGGGGAGGGAAGACTGGTCGGCCGTCTTCGCGCCAACCGCCGGGGCAAACAATTGCTCACGGTGGGTCTGGACGTACTCCAAAAACTTATGAGTGGCTTTGACCACCGCGCGCGGGGTAATGGTCGCGCCGGTGAACTGATCGAACACGCCACCATCCTTTTTGACTTTCCATTTTTCCGGCGTCGGATCGGTCAGCGAGCGGCCCGCAAACGCCAGAATCCACGGTGAACGTTTCTCGTCGATGGCGTCACCCAGACCAGGGGTTTCCTTGTGCGCCAGCACCCGCACTCCGGCCAGGGTTCCGTCGGCATACACCCCGACCAGCAACTGGATCGGCCCACTGTACCCATCCGGCGCGGTGGGCGTGGCGAACAGCGCCACCGGTTGGCCGTCGCGACGGGCCCGGTAGACGGTCACCGGCTGATCGGTGCCCAACCACTCCGGCGCCACCACCTCGATACGGTCATCGATCACATGGTTATCGTAGCGTTCGGCCGGCACCAACCGATTCAAGCTTGCTTCCAGCGTCGCTCGGTTGGCCGCAGCGATGATGTCCTTGGTGCCGCTATAAGTCACGGCGACCAGCCCGGTGCCGACCACGGCGAAACCGGTCAGGATCAGGGCGGCGATCACCATGCTACGCGCGATGATTTTCATCGGCCCCGCGCTCCAAACACCCGGGGTTGGGTATACAGATCGATGGTGGGCGCGGCGATGTTCATCAGCAGTACGGCAAACGCCACCCCGTCGGGATAACCACCAAACGCCCGGATGACGTAGACCAGCACGCCGATTCCGGCCCCGTAAATCAGTCGGCCGCGCGGCGTGGTGCTGGCCGTGACCGGGTCAGTGGCGATAAAGAAAGCGCCGAAGATTGCCGCGCCGCTCCAAACGTGAAACCAGGGCGGTGCGTAGCGTTGCGGGTCCACCAAGTAGAACACGGTGGCGATCGCCGCCAACCCGCCCAACATCCCGGCCGGAATCCGCCAGTCGGCGGCACGGATGTAAACCAACCACAGCCCACCAGCCAGAAAACCCAGTGCCGCCCATTCCCAGCCGCTGCCGGACACGATCCCGAACACCGGGCTGTTGCGGATCTCGGTCACCGTCAATCCCAGACCCAATTGGGTGCGCAACACATCGAGCGGCGTCGCGCCGGTCAGTCCGTCCGCAACCAGGCGTCCCGCGCCGCCGAACACGATCTCCAGCGTTTCCGGCAAACCCAGTACGTGCGCCTGCCCGACCCCGTGGGGAATCGGCCAAGTGCTCATCTCGCGTGGAAACGAGATCAGCAGCACCACGTAGCCGACCATGGCCGGATTGAAGGGGTTATAGCCCAAGCCGCCGTAGAGATGCTTGGCGACCACGATGGCGAAGGCGACGCCCAGGGCGGTCAACCACCACGGCGCCAGCGACGGCAGCGCCGCCGCCAGCAGCCAGGCGGTGACCACGGCGCTACAGTCGCCCAAATGCAAGGCCAGCGGCTTGCCGCGCGCCGCCAGCATCAGCGTTTCCGCCACCAGCGCCACCACGGTGGCCAGCGTCAGATTGACCAGCACGCCCCAACCGAAAAACCAGGCCAGCGCCGCGATGCCGGGCGCCATCGCATACAACACCCGGCGCATCACTTGACCGACGCCGGTTTCGCGTAGGATATGCGGAGAAGTCGCGGTCTTGAAACGCATCGCCGCTCAGCCGTCCCGCTCGGCACCATCGGCGGTGACCGCAACCGATGGTTGTGGCTCGTCCACTGGCGCCGCGCCTCGCTCCGGCCGGGCGCGGGCGACCGCCGCCTCGATGGGCAACTGATCCACTTCGAGCGCCTTGGCCGCCGGCACGGGCCGAGGTGGCGTTTTCTGGCGCAGTTTGGCCTCCCGTTCCTTTTGCTCGCGTTCCAGCCGCTCCAGCCGGGCCTGATGCCGCTGCCGGGCCAGCTCAGCTTTTTGCTTCTCCTTTTCCTGCGCCCAGATTTCGTTCTTGGCGTAGCGGTAGAACTGCACCAACGGGATGTGGCTGGGGCAAACAGTGCTGCAACAGCCGCATTCGATGCAACTGAACAAGTGATAATCCTGCGCCTTGTCGAACTCCTTGGCGCGGGCATGCCAGTACAACTGCTGCGGCAGGAGGTTGGCCGGGCATACTTCGACGCAAGCCCCGCAACGGATGCAGGGCATCGGCGGCTGTTCGGGCGGCAACGCCTCGGCGCCGGCGGCGAGGATGCAGTTGGTGGCCTTGGTCACCGGGACCCCGTCGTCGTGCAGGGCAAATCCCATCATCGGCCCGCCCATGATCAGCCGCTCGACTCCATCCCGATAGCCACCGCACAACTCGACCAGCGCCGCGAACGGCGTACCGAGCAGGACCTCGACGTTGCCCGGCTGGGCGACTTGACCGGTCACGGTGACGACGCGGGACAGCACCGGCTCGCCAAAATCGATGGCGCGGTGAACGGCATGGGCGGTGGCGACATTGAAACACTGGACGCCAATATCGGCCGGCAGGCCGTCGAACGGGATCTCTTTCCCGGTCAGTAGATGGACCAGTTGTTTCACGCTGCCGCTGGGATAGCGGGTCGGCACCACTCGGACCTGATAACCGGTGCCGGCGCAAGCCGCGGTCATGGCGGCGGCGGCATCCGGTTTGTCGTCCTCGATGCCGATCAACACCTCGCGCGGTTCCAGCAGATGCACCATGACGTGCAGACCGGCGACGATCCCAGCCGCGCGCTCGCGCATCAGTCGGTCGTCGCAAGTGATCCAAGGCTCGCACTCGGCGCCGTTCAAGATCAAGGTGTCCAGCGGCTTGTCATGGCCGCCCGGATTCAGCTTGACCGCGCTGGGAAACACCGCGCCGCCCAGCCCGACCACGCCGGCATTGCGCAGCGCGCCGCGCACCTCGCTCGAATGCAGCCGACGGTAGTCCACCGCTTGCCGCTCGATCCAGCGCTCCTCGCCGTCGGTGTCGATGATCACGCACGCATCTGGCAGGCCGGAGGGGTGCGGCACCGGCCGCGATTCCACCGCCGTCACCATGCCCGAGCTCGGCGCGTGCACGGCGGCGCTGATATAGCCGTCGGCCTGGCCGATCATCTGACCTTTCAGCACCCGGTCGCCGGCCTGCACCAGAGGCTTGGCGATGGCGCCGATATGCTGACGCAGCGGCACCGTCAACTGCCGGGGCAAGGGACCGGCCAGGATCGATCCTTGGTTGGATTCGATCTTGTGACGGACGGTCTTGAGCCCGCCGTGAAACGGAAACAAGACGCTCATGCGGCGGCTCGATCCGTTGGCCGGTGGATCTCGGGGGTCGGATTCGGATAGGCCCACTTCCAGTTCGCAATGGTTTGCACGACCGGCACCATGTCGATGCAATCCACCGGACACGGCGCCAAACACAGCTCGCAACCGGTGCACTCCCGGTCGATGACCGTATGCATATGTTTGGCCGCGCCGAGAATGGCGTCCACCGGACAAGCCTGGATGCACAAGGTGCAACCGATACAGTTCTGCTCGTCGATGACCGCGACCATTTTCGGTTTTTCGATCCCATTGTCCGGATTGAGCGGCTTGGGATCGCAGCCTAGCAGTTCGGCCAAGGCGACGATGCCGTTTTCGCCGCCCGGCGGACACTGGTTGATGTCCGCCTCGCCAGCGGCGATGGCTTCGGCATACGGCCGGCATCCGGCATAACCGCATTGACCGCACTGGGTCTGCGGCAGGATGGCGTCGATCTTGTCCACGATGGGATCGCCTTCGACCTTGAAGCGCACGGCGGCAAACCCCAGCAGCAAGCCCGAGATCCCCGCCAGGGCGCTCAGCACCACAATCGCCGCAATCATCGTCTCAACCTCTGGCCAGACCGGAAAAACCCATGAACGCCAGCGACATCAGCCCGGCGGTCACCA
>Ga0209607_1003689_pt1 | contig 11674 bp, 8 predicted proteins | sample AD_UKC117_MetaG_FD_184413 | JGI IMG/M metagenome (GOLD analysis project Ga0209607, IMG submission 184413) | Active sludge microbial communities of municipal wastewater-treating anaerobic digesters from Hong Kong - AD_UKC117_MetaG (SPAdes)... | ecosystem: Engineered > Bioreactor > Anaerobic >... | reverse complement strand
CCGTAATTTTCGGATTGATCATCAGCAATATCCTGGGCGTGCCCAAATGGCTTAAACCGGCTATCCAAAGTGAATTCTACATCAAGATAGGTATCATTACGCTGGGCTCTACCATCCTGTTCGGAGAGGTGATGAAAGCAGGGGCCTATGGACTGGCACAAGCATTGGTTGTGGTTCTTGTAGTCTGGAATTTTGCATTCTGGGTAGCCCGAAAAATGAAAGTAGATGATGAAATGGCCACTATGCTGGCAAGCGGTGTTTCCATTTGCGGTGTTTCTGCCGCCATCGCCACATGCGGTGTAATCAAGGGAAACAATAAAAAACTTTCCACCGTTATATCTCTCGTACTGGTTATTGCCATCCCCATGATGTACCTGTTGCCCTGGCTTTCAGAACTGATGGGACTGTCCTCATCCGTAGCCGGTGCGTGGCTGGGAGGAACGATTGACACAACCGGTGCGGTAGCCGCTGCAGGGACCATGTTGGGAGAAGAAGCCGCACAAACCGCAATTATCGTAAAATCTTCCCAAAACGTGCTGCTGGGTATTGCCGCCTTCCTGATCGCTTTATACTGGACCTATAAGGGTAAAGAAGGACAGGAAAAACCTACCGCTAAACTTATATGGGACCGTTTTCCGAAATTTGTGGTAGGATTTGTACTTGCATCCCTTGTATTCAGTATTTTCTTCAGTATTGAAGATGCCAAAATCGTAGGAAAAATCACCAAAGGATTCAGCAACTCCCTGTTTAGTATTGCCTTTGTTTGTATTGGTTTGGAAACGAGGTTTAAAGAAATCTTCTCCAAAGAAAACCGCCAACCTCTGAAAGCATTCCTGACTGCGCAGGGAGTGAACATCGTGTTTACCCTGCTGATAGCCTACCTGATATTTGGAGTTATTCAGCCTCTTTTGGGATAAAGCTCCGCGGAACACTGAATATACGGCCTTCCGTACTCAGTTCTGTATTGGGAAATATTTCCCGTGCCTCGGCCAAAAAGGCCGGGGTTTCTTTATACCTGGACGAGAAGTGTCCAAGAAGCAACTGCCCTGCCCCTGCATCAAGTGCCGTTCGGGCGGCCTGACGAGCCGTGCTATGGAGGTATTTTGCAGCTGCCGCGGCATCATGTTCCAAAAATGTGGCTTCATGGAATAAAAGATCCACTCCTTTAATCCAGGAAGGTATTTCAGTCCGGGGAGCTGTATCTGTGCAATAAGCAACAGATCTGGGATAACTCTTGCGAACGGGTTTTTCCCTGAACAGATATCCGTATGCAGGAATACTGTGATTCAAAGGAAACGCATATACATCAGTCGTGTCCGTATCCAAAACAGGGGTAAGACCGTCTGCTTCCACTTTCACATGAATGACAGGAAAAGAAGGTTCCCGTTCTCCAAGAAAATCAAAATAAAAAGCCATCATCTTTTCCAATCCCGCCGGCGCATGAATGTACAATGGACTTTTCCTGTTGAGCAGATGCATGGTGGAAAGCATTCCCGGTAATCCGAATACGTGATCACCGTGCAAATGGGTTATGAAAACGTGCTCTATGGACGCCATTGATATGCCCAGCTGCCGAAGCCTTAATTGCGTTCCTTCACCGCAATCCAGTAAAAATAACCGCCCACGTATGTTCAATACGTGAGCGGTAAAATAATTATCTCTTGTAGGAAGTGCCGAAGCACACCCAAGACTAGTCAGCGTTAGAGGCATTTTGTTCCATTTCCGATTTTAGGGCAGCCAAATCGGAAATATCTCCCAAAGTCGTTTTTTCCAAGTTGGCTTTCAATTTCTTGACAGCTTTCTGGGTGCTTTCAGGTTCATTACCGGCATTCTCCCTTGCGACCGGTTCCTTTTTCACATCCTGTTCCCAGGTACGTGTGTGAGAGATACTTATACGCTTGCTGTTTTTATTGAATTCCAGAACTTTGAAAGGAAGCTTTTCTTCAATTGCAACAGCTGAACCGTCTTCTTTGGCCAGGTTTTTCTGACTTACAAAACATTCAATACCGTAAGGCAGGGTAACGGTAGCCCCTTTGTCCACAAAATTGGTAACGGTACCTTCGTGTACCGATCCGGGGGTGAATACCGTTTCAAACACTTCCCAGGGATTTTCTTCCAGTTGTTTGTGTCCCAGACGAAGTCTTCTGTTTTCCTGATCTACTTCCAGGACAACTACTTCCAGATTTTCTCCGATGGAAGTAAATTCCGAAGGATGTTTCACTTTCTTGGACCAGGAAAGATCACTGATATGAACCAGTCCTTCCACGCCTTCTTCCAATTCCACAAAGATCCCGAAATTGGTAAAGTTTCTCACTACGGCATTATGCCTGGAATCTACAGGGTATTTTTCATTGATCGTTGCCCAGGGATCGGGTTTCAGTTGTTTGATGCCCAAGGACATCTTTCTTTCTTCTTTGTCAATGGTCAAAACCACAGCATCCACTTCCTGACCTACTTTCAGGAAATCCTGTGCACTGCGCAAATGTGAAGACCACGAAATTTCGGTCACGTGGATCAACCCTTCCACACCCGGCTGGATCTCAACAAAGGCTCCGTAATCGGCAATCACAACTACCCGTCCCTTGACGACGGTTCCTACGGTAATGTCATCCCCTAAGGAATCCCAAGGATGAGGAGTCAGCTGTTTCAGACCCAGTGCAATACGTTTTTTGGTATCGTCAAAGTCCAAAATAACCACATTGATCTTCTGATCAAGCTGGACAATTTCTTCAGGATGGTTTATACGGCCCCATGAAAGGTCCGTTATGTGAATCAGTCCGTCAACACCTCCCAGGTCAACAAATACACCGTAAGAAGTAATGTTCTTGACGGTTCCTTCAAGGATCTGGCCTTTTTCAAGTTTCCCGATGATATCGGCTTTCTGGGCTTCCAGTTCAGCCTCAATGAGGGCCTTGTGCGATACGACCACGTTTCTGTATTCGTGATTGATCTTCACGATCTTGAATTCCATGGTCTTATCTACATATATATCGTAATCACGTATTGGTTTCACATCAATTTGCGAACCCGGTAAAAACGCTTCAATTCCGAATACATCCACTATCATACCGCCTTTTGTACGACACTTGATGTATCCTTTGACGATTTCGTCTTTATCGTAAGCCTCGTTGATACGATCCCATGAACGCAGGGAACGCGCTTTTTTATGTGATAAGATCAACTGTCCCTTCTTGTCTTCTGCTGTTTCAACATAAACATCCACCTTATCGCCTACGGCCAATTCCGGATTGTAACGGAATTCGTTGACAGAAATAACTCCTTCACTTTTGAAACCGATGTTTACAATGACCTCTCTTTTGTTCAGGGCAACAACGGTACCTTCAACGATCTCGTTTTCGATCACCTTGTTAAGTGTCTGAAGATACTGGTCCTCTATAACATCTTTAGGAGTGTCATAAACGGTTTCCTTTTCAAAAGCATCCCAGTCAAACTGCTCAACGGGAACGGATGCGTTGCTGATTCTTTTTTTAGGTTGGTTTTCTTCTGCTTTAAGATCTTCAGAATAATCTTCAACCTCTTCGTTTTTACGGACAATGATTTCATCCGGGTCCTGATCTTCTTTCAGGCTCTTTTTAGGGGACAAATCTTTTTCTTTTGCCATTTTGTTTAAGTTCAATAAGAATTAGAATGTTAGACATTATTTATAATCCCTTTACAAGGGGCTGCAAAAGTAATCGTTATTTTTTTAATTATCAAAAGAATGTAACTTTACCCGAATATTTTTTAGCCTTTTTTACGTATGAACGAGAACAATTCCGGGATAAGATCATTCCCTAAGAATTACTGGACGGCAATCATAATGGAGTTCTTTGAACGGGGAGCCTATTACGGGGTTCTTTCCGTTTTATCTGTTTATTTGGTCCTTACAGGAGATGAAGGAGGACTGGGATTTTCAAGGGAAGCCGCCGGGGCAATCATGGGCACGATCCCTCCCCTGCTATATTTCCTTCCGATCTTTGCCGGGGCGTTGGCCGACAGATATGGTTTCCGGAACATGCTTATGGTAGCATTTACCTTTCTGGCAACAGGATATTTTCTTACGGGAATAACAGAATCTTACGGACTGGTCTTTGCATCACTCATCATCATGGCAATCGGAGCCGGGCTCTTTAAGCCTGTAATCTCGGGCACCATTGCACACGCAACGAATGAAAAAAATTCCACACTAGGCTTTGGTATATTTTACTGGGCCATCAATCTGGGAGCGTTCCTCTTTCCTTTGATTCTGGTTCCCGTGCTGAAAAGACAGTCTTACACATATGTTTTCTGGATGGCCGCCGCCGCCGGAATCATACTCTTGCTCATCAATATCTTTTTTTACAAAGAGCCCTCGCACCAAAGGTCAACCGATTCCGTGAGCAGCGTAATCAAAGGCATGGCCCTTGTATTCAGGGATTGGAAGTTTATTGTCATGATCCTGATCTATTCGGGTTTCTGGATCATGTATTTTCAAATGTACGGAACTGTTTTGTGGTATGTTCACGACCAAATGGATATGGCTTCCGTGAATCATGCCGTAAATACTGCGCTGGAATGGATTACGGGAAGACCTGCCGGATGGAAATTTGATGTTGAACACGTTACGGTCCTGAACGCCGGGGTGATTATACTGCTGCAATTGTTTGTTTCCAGAATAGTAAACCGTTTTAAGGCTTTGCCTACCATCATTACCGGTATAGGACTGGGGACACTGGGTATGGGAATACTGGCCATTTCCGGAAATGCATGGGTGTTTATCATCGGTTGTATTGTTTTCACTCTTGGAGAAATGACTGCCCATCCAAAATTCAATTCATTTGTAGGACTCATAGCTCCTGCGGACAAAAAAGGTTTGTACATGGGATACTCATTTTTCTGCAGTGTCATTGGAAGTTTTGTAGGCGGATTCATTGGCGCTCCGTTGTATAATCATTTTATTGACAAACTGGGCAGACCGGACATCTTGTGGTTGATATTCAGCTGTATTGGACTGACCAGCGTTGTTGGCCTGGTTATATTCAACCGGACTGTCATAAAAAAACAAATATGATTTTATGAATGTATCAGAAAGAATTCAGGCACTCAGGTCATTGATGCGGGAAGCCGGATGGGATGCGGTTGTCATATCCGGAACGGACCCTCACGGCAGTGAATACCTTCCGGAGCGCTGGCAGCAAAGAAAATGGATATCCGGATTTACCGGATCTTACGGGACTGTGGTAGTAACCCTTAAACATGCCGGATTATGGACAGATACAAGGTATTTTATACAATCCCGCAAGGAACTGGCAGGAAGCGAATTTGAAATACATCCTTTGCGGGTTCCCGATGCCGTTGATTATCCCGAATGGCTGGCTGCAAACCTCAAGGAAGGTGCTGTTGTTGGCATTGACGGAGAATGCTTGACTTACCGGGAAACAGAACACTTGAAACAAATACTTAAACCACTGAAAGCCGGCATAGAAAACCGTCCTTCTTTTTTAAACGCGATATGGGATGACAGGCCCGGGCTTCCCTTGAATCCGGTTTTTATTTTGGAAGAAAAATACAGTGGAAAAAATACCGGGAAAAAACTCTTACGTCTTCGATCACAGATCAAGGCACAGGGATGTACGCATATCCTTCTGAACAGCCTGGACCAGATTGCATGGCTGTTCAACATTCGTTGTCACGATATTCCATACAATCCGGTGGCTGTTTCGTATGCCCTGGCAGATGAAAAAGAGGCCACTCTCTTTGTCACTCCCGGAAAAATCAGCGACAATGTCAAACAGGTACTCCATGAACAGGGCGTATCGGTAATGCCTTATGATTCCATTTCCGGCGTTCTTAAATCCCTGCCTGCACAAACCCGGATAATGGCCGATGGGAATACCCTGAACTACAACGTTTTCCGGGAGATCCTGAAAACATGTACCGTTCATGACCTGCCGTCCCCCGTTATCCTGGACAAAGCCATCAAGAATACCGTTGAAACAGAAGGGTTCAGAAAGGCTTATCTGAATGACGGGATTGCCCTGGAACGTTTTTTCTTCTGGCTGGAAAAATCCCTGGAAAAAGACCTTGTTTTAACAGAAACAGATGTCGCAAAAAAACTTTCCTGGATGAGAACACTGGCAGACGGAGCCATGGGAGACAGCTTTCAATACATCTCTGCATACGGGCCCAATGCCTCTCTTCCCCACTATGCCCCTAATCCGGAAACGGCTCTGACACTATTGAAAAAGGGATTATACCTGATCGATTCAGGCGGTCACTATTTATACGGAACAACCGATATAACACGCACCGTTGCGTTAGGTACCTTAACACACGAGGAACGTGAAGATTACACGTTGGCTTTGAAAGGAATGATCGCACTGAGCCGGGCAGTATTTCTCAAAGGAACCAAGGGAACGCATCTGGATATGCTTGTAAGAGATCCTTTATGGAGATACCGCAGGAACTACGGACACGGGACCGGACACGGGACCGGACATTTTCTATGTGTTCATGAAGGCCCTCAGGATATCAGGATGACATGGAGAGATCAGGATATTCTTCCGGGTATGGTAACCTCTGACGAACCGGGCATTTACCGGGAAGGATCACACGGTGTACGCCATGAAAATGTTTTGCTTTGCCAAATGCTGGAGGAAAATGAATTCGGGACATGGCTGGGATTTGAAACACTTACCTTATGTCACATAGATACGTTCCCGCTGATTGCCTCACTTATGGAACCTTCAGAAGTTGAATGGCTGAACAACTATAACAAGACTGTTTATGACAAGCTGTCTCCACACCTGACTTATGAAGAGTCTTCTTGGCTCAAAAAGAAAACCGCGCCGGTAATCACATAACGGCTCAACCGCCAATAGCCGTCTCTATGCCAAGTGATTGTAGCTTTATAAGCAAAGAATCGGTACTCTCTTTTGCGGGAGCGGCAAAAGATTTTTGAAACGGGACTTTTCCGCTGATGATACGTTTTTGCTTATCGGATCCAAAACTGTGATAAGGCAACAAATGTATTCCTTTCAGATTTCCACAACTTCGCAATTCAATAATAAAACGGATCATTTCATTTATGTCTGAACCATTGTCGTTGATTCCGTGTATAAGCGGGATCCTTATGATAAAAGAAACTCCGGACAGCGCCACATTGCGAAGATTTTCATGGATAAGGGCATTGTCGACCCCCGTGAATTTTTGATGCCTGGCAGGATCCATAATTTTCAGATCCGCCAGGAACAAGTCTGTGTACGGAATTATTTGACTGACCACCCGGGTAGAGGCATATAAGGATGTATCCAGGGCAGTGTGTATCCCCTTTTCTTTGCATTTGCTGAGCAGACTTGCCAAAAAAGCCGGCTGTGCCAATGGCTCTCCTCCGGTAAATGTTACACCGCCACTTGAACGGTCAAAAAAGAACTTTTCCCTGAGAATGACCTCCATAACCTGTTCGGTTAGCATGTGTTTTCCGCAAATCTCCAGGGCCCCGGTAGGACAATTCCCGGGAATAGTCCTGTCCTCACAGGCATTGCATTCCAGGCAACGGGATTTGTTGAAGATCAATTGCGGTTGGGGATCTATTCCTTCCGGATTGTGACACCATTGGCAGGACAAAGGACACCCTTTGAAGAAAAGGCTCAGCCGGATGCCCGGGCCATCGTGAATAGCATATCGTTTTATGTCAAAAATACAACCCCTGACAGACATGTTATCAGATCTCCCGGTTCATGGTTCTGCAAATGATATCTTCCTGCAAGGCAGGTGCCAGATGATTGAAGTAATCGCTGTATCCTGCCACCCGAACCATCAGATCACGGTATAATTCAGGTTCTTTTTGAGCCTTACGAAGGGTTTGTGTATCCACAACGTTGAATTGTATGTGGTGACCTCCGGACTCAAAATAACAACGGATCAGAAAGGCCAATTTTTCCAGGTCCCTGTCCGTTTTCATCATAGAGGGAGAAAAACGCTGATTAAGCAAAGTACCTCCGGATTTTTCCTGATCCAGCCGCGAAAGGGAACGTATAACGGCTGTCGGTCCGTTTGTGTCTGCCCCGTGCGAAGGAGAAGTTCCGTCAGATAATGAACGTCCGGCAATGCGGCCGTTAGGCAATGCACCGGTGACTGACCCGAAATAAACATGACAAGTGGTAGATAGCAAATCCATATGGAAAACCCCGTCGCGACTATTGGGTTTACCGTCTATGGCACGGAACATATCTTCATATAGCCTTACGGCCAGACTATCTGCATAATCGTCATCGTTACCGAAAAACGGGGTCCTGTTGAGCAAAAACTGACGCATGGGTTCATGATCTTTGAAATTTTGGGATAACACTTGCAGCAATTCTTTCATAGACCACTTCCGGTCTTCATAAATATGTTTTTTTATTGCCGAGAGGGAATCCGTCACCGTTCCAAGCCCCGTGCACTGTATGTAGGATGTGTTGTACCTTGGTCCGCCGTCATAATAGTCTTTCCCCTTTTCTATACAATCATCCATCAAAACAGAAAGAAAAGGAGCGGGAGTCATTCGGACCGTCAGCCGTTCAATATGGTGATTCACCCTGATTTTTGTGTCAATGACATGATTCAGCTGTTTAATGAATGCCTCGTAAAAAGTTTCAAAAGAATCAAACTGAACGGGATCTCCTGTTTCCGGGCAAATCTTTTTACCGGTCAGGGGGTCTATCCCGTTATTTAGGGTAATCTCCAGGATTTTAGCCACGTTCAGATATCCGGTCAACAAATAAGCTTCTTTACCGAAAGCACCTACTTCAATACAACCGCTGCAACCTCCTTCACGCGCATCCCTGATGGATTTTCCCTGCCTGGTCAATTCTTTGATGTACACATCGGGATTGAAAAGAGATGGATACCCGTAGCCTTTTCTTATTACCCGGCAACTTTCCAACACAAAACGATCGGGAGTGCAGGATGCGATATGTGCAGAAGCACCCGGTTGAAGAAGATGAAGTTCTCCCAGAGTTTCCAGCATGATATACGAAACCGGATTAACTGCATCGGTCCCGTCGGGTCTTACCCCGCCAATATTAATGTTTGTAAAATCGTTATAGGTACCGCTTTCCCGGGCAGTAACCCCCACTTTGGGCGGCGCCGGATGGTTGTTGATCTTAATAAACAAGCATGCCATCAATTCCCTGGCCTCGGTTTGGGACAGTGTGCCGGATTCAAGTTCTTTCAGGAAAAAAGGTTCAAGATGCTGGTCCAGATGTCCCGGATTCATAGCATCCCAGCCGTTCAGTTCCATGATGGTTCCCAGGTGGACAAACCAATACATCTGCAAGGCTTCCCGGTACGTGGCCGGTGCATTGGCGGGTACGCGCATGCAAACGTCAGCTATACACTCCAATTCCCGGGCCCGCATCACATCCCCGCGAGCCATGCAATCCCCGGCCATTTCCCGGGCCAGGTCAGCATGTCTTTGGGCGAAAATCACCAAGGCCTCACAAGCAATGTCCATGGCCTGCAGCATTTCTCTTTTACGGATGGATCCGGGATCTTCATCGCCTTCTAATGCCGAGAGGACTCCTGCTATCCTGCGTCGGAAATCTTTCATTCCGTATTTGTATATCTTACCGTCCAGTGCCGTATGACCCGGGGCCCTTTGCTCCGCAAATTCCGTAAACAGGCCGCTTTCATACATATCTTTCCAGTCGGTAGGCAAGACGGAAAAGATTTGTTCCCTTAATGTTTTTCCTTTCCAAAAGGGAATGATCTCCTCCTTATAGATGCGGATATCTTCTTCGGAAACAGCATAACGTTGACGCTCCCTGGTATTCAGGATCCGGAGATCCTGTTCGCTGTGACAAGTCAATTCAGGATATGTCGGTACGGCTTTGGGACCGGGTCCCCGCTCCCCTACTATCAATTCGAAGTCTCCTATATAAATGGACTGCTTAGTACATAATTCTTTAAAAGACAATGCCCTCAATACGGGAACGGGATATTTGCCTTCGTTTTTCCTGTAAAAATCCGTCAGGATCCGGGCTCTCTCAACACTTATAGAAGGTTCAGCCAAATACGAAGCTTCTCTTAAAAAAGCGATTCTTTCACTAAAAGCTAATCCGGGTTTCATTTGATCATTTTTCTTTTTTTGAACAACCATATGGACATAACAACGGTCAACAGCATCAGGAAAAGCAACACCGCGAAATCCCACCATTTGTGTTCGGAAATGATAGGCAACTTCACATTCATACCGTAAATACTGGCAATCAGAGTAGGAGGCATAAGCAACAGGGATACGAATGTGAAAACCCGCATCAATTTGTTCTGTTCCAGGTTAATAAGACCCAATGCCGTATTTTGCAGGTATTCCAATCTTTCAAAACTGAAATTAGCATGATGTATCAGTGAATCCACGTCTTTGTTCAGCACCTCCAGTTTGGAATAAACATCCCTTGGAAATTTGTCGCTTTTAAGAATACCCGATAACACCCTTTGTTTATCCACGCCGTTGGCCCGGATCACCATAGTGTTCTCCTGCAGCTGATTCACATCCAGCAGAAAATTTTCACCCATGGACTCACCCAGATCAATACGTCTGGACAATTGAGAAATTTCTTTTGAAAGGATTTCTACCAGGTCTGCATCCACATCAATCCGGTTTTCCAGAATGCTCACCATAATATGATATCCTGTAGGAAACAACCTGTAATTGTTCAACAGTTTTCGCTGAACTTCGGATAATGTTCTTAAGGGAGTATGGCGCAAAGTAACCAGAATGCTCTCAGACAGAATAAAAGAAACCGGTTCGGAGGAATAATCGTCCGGACCCGGAATCAAAAAGTTTGTATTGGCAAATATGGTTGTCTCGGTTTCGAAATACCTGGAAGAAGATTCAATTTCTTCTGCCTGCGCCCTGCTTTGCAAGGTAGTATCCAGAAATTCTTCGGCCGCTCTTTTTTCTTCTCCCGTAGGATCGTGCAAATCAATCCATAAAACATCATCCAATCCCAGTTTATCCAGGATCTTTACTTCTGTGTCGCTTAAGACTTGTCCTTTTGATTTGTAAAAAATTTCGATCATGATACGAAGATTGACAGGTTAAACATTCGATTGCAAACGTTTACCTTCTACTTCGCGGCTTTGATCTGACTTTATGAGCAATTCGCCAGCAGGCCCCTGAACTTCCTGTATGTTTTATACTTTTATGCATACCCATGTTATTAAAGTCCTTGCAAGCGAGGGATTATATGGTTATTTAACCGTCCGGCATTTGCTCTGAGAGAATAATTTTTGCAAATGTAACTTTTTTTTTCAAACAAACATCAGTTTGCCGTCCCGGTTGATTTTTCGCGGAAGAGCCACATCCCGAAGAATGTAAGTAATCCGTTGACAATTAATATGGTGAAACCCAACCCGAAATCAAACCACGTCTTAAGTGCCAGATCCGTCAGATAGCACAGGACCGGTGATAACAGAGCTATGTAAGGAGCTACCCGGTCACGAACACGGTATTTTGTCAGAATCCCAAAGAAGAAAAAGCCCAGCAACGGCCCGTATGTGTAAGCGGCCAGCAGGTATACCAGATTTATTATGGCCTGGTTGTTTACCACGTACAAGATCAGTATTATCAAGAAAAAAAGCACGGCAAACGAGGCGTGCGTGATCTTGCGGATCCTGTCTTTCCTGGCTTGAACCATATCGCTCCTTTTGT
>Ga0209607_1003685_pt1 | contig 11682 bp, 9 predicted proteins | sample AD_UKC117_MetaG_FD_184413 | JGI IMG/M metagenome (GOLD analysis project Ga0209607, IMG submission 184413) | Active sludge microbial communities of municipal wastewater-treating anaerobic digesters from Hong Kong - AD_UKC117_MetaG (SPAdes)... | ecosystem: Engineered > Bioreactor > Anaerobic >... | reverse complement strand
CGTTGCGTCTACGTCGCCGTCGGCCAGAAGGGCACCACCATCGCCAGTGTGCGCCGCGCCCTGGAGGAGGGCGGTGCGATGGACTACACCACCATCGTCGCGGCGCCGGCCTCCGACGCCGCCGGCTTCAAGTGGCTGGCGCCCTACACCGGTTCGGCCATCGCCCAGGAGTGGATGTACGACGGCAAGCACGTCCTGATCGTCTTCGATGACCTGACCAAGCAGGCCGAGGCCTACCGCGCGATCTCGCTGCTGCTGCGCCGTCCGCCGGGCCGCGAGGCGTACCCGGGCGACGTTTTCTATCTGCACTCCCGGCTGCTGGAGCGCTGCGCGAAGCTCTCCGACGAGCTCGGGGGCGGTTCGATGACGGGTCTGCCGATCATCGAGACCAAGGCCAACGACATCTCTGCCTACATCCCCACCAACGTCATCTCGATCACCGACGGCCAGTGCTTCCTGGAGACCGACCTGTTCAACCAGGGCGTCCGGCCGGCCATCAACGTCGGTGTCTCGGTGTCCCGCGTGGGCGGCGCCGCGCAGATCAAGGCGATGAAGGAGGTCGCGGGCAGCCTCCGGCTGGACCTGTCGCAGTACCGCGAACTCGAGGCCTTCGCCGCCTTCGCCTCCGACCTCGACGAGACCTCCAAGGCGCAGCTGGAACGCGGCGCCCGGCTGGTGGAACTGCTCAAACAGCCCCAGTACAGTCCGATGTCCGTCGAGGACCAGGTGGTCGCGATCTTCCTGGGCACCAAGGGGCATCTCGACTCGGTTCCGGTGGCCGACGTCTCCCGCTTCGAGGCGGAGTTCATCGAGCACCTCAAGGCCTCCGGCTCGTCGATCCTCGGCGACATCAAGTCTTCCCAGAAGCTCACCGAGGAGACCGAGGCCGCGCTCGAGAGCACCGTCGCGGACTTCAAGAAGGGCTTCGCCACCTCCGACGGAAGCTCGGTGATCCCCGACGCCCACGTGGCCGCGATGAGTGAGGACGAGGTGGAGAAGGAAGCCGTTCAGGTCCGCAAGCCCGCGCCGAAGAAGAAGTAATGGCAGCGACACTGCGCGAACTGCGCGGACGAATCCGTTCGGCCGGGTCGATCAAGAAGATCACCAAGGCCCAGGAGCTGATCGCCACCTCTCGCATCGCCAAGGCGCAGGCCCGGGTGGAGGCGGCCCGTCCGTATTCGACCGAGATCACCCACATGCTGACCAACCTCGCAGCCGAGTCGGCGCTGGACCACCCGCTGCTGGTGGCGCGGGAGAAACCCAAGCGGGCCGCGGTGCTGGTGGTGTCGTCCGATCGCGGGTTGTGCGGTGCATACAACGCCAACGTGCTTCGGCGGGCCGAGGAGTTGATCTCGCTGCTCCGCGAGGAGGGCAAAGAGCCGGTCCTCTACGTTGTGGGCCGAAAGGCGCTGGGTTACTTCAGTTTCCGCAACTGGACGATCACCCAGTCGTGGATCGGTTTCTCGGAGAAGCCGACCTACGAGAAGTCCCAGGAGATCGCCGACACCCTGGTGGCGGCCTTCCTGGCCGGGGCCGACGACGAGGGTGACAACCCGGGTCCGGACGGGGTCTTCGGTGTCGACGAACTGCACATCGTCTTCACCGAGTTCCGCTCGATGCTCTCGCAGTTCGCCGAGGCCCGCCGGATCGCCCCGATGGAGGTCGAGTACGTCGAGGAAGATCCTGGGCCACACACCCTGTTCTCCTTCGAACCCGACGCAACAACGCTGTTCGAGTCGCTGTTGCCGCGCTACGTTGCGACCCGGATTTTCGCCGCGCTGCTCGAGGCGGCGGCTTCGGAGTCGGCCTCACGGCGTCGCGCGATGAAGGCGGCCTCCGACAACGCCGATGATCTGATCAAGATCCTCACCCTGATGGCCAACCGCGAGCGGCAGGCCCAGATCACCCAGGAAATCAGCGAGATCGTCGGTGGCGCGAACGCGCTGGCCGACGCAGCGCAGAAGTAGACCCCCGTCAGAAAGCTCAGGAAGCGAAGAAGAAATGACTGTCACCGCTGATACCCAGAACAGCACCGCAGGGCGCGTGGTGCGAATCACCGGCCCGGTCGTCGACGTGGAGTTCCCCCGCGGCGCGGTCCCGGAATTGTTCAACGCCCTGCACGCCGAGATCTCCTACGGGTCGCTGGCCAAGACGCTGACCCTGGAGGTGGCCCAGCACCTCGGCGACAACCTCGTGCGAACCATCTCCATGCAGCCCACCGACGGCTTGGTGCGTGGCGTGGAGGTGACCGACACCGGCGGCTCCATCTCGGTTCCGGTCGGTGACGGCGTCAAGGGCCACGTGTTCAATGCGCTGGGTCACTGCCTGGACGAGCCGGGCTACGGCAAGGACTTCGAGCACTGGTCGATCCACCGCAAGCCGCCGGCCTTCGACGAACTCGAGCCGCGAACCGAGATGCTCGAGACCGGCCTGAAGGTGGTCGATCTGCTCACCCCGTACGTGCGTGGCGGCAAGATCGCCCTGTTCGGCGGTGCGGGCGTGGGCAAGACGGTGCTCATCCAGGAGATGATCAACCGCATCGCGCGCAACTTCGGCGGCACCTCGGTGTTCGCCGGGGTGGGGGAGCGCACCCGCGAGGGCAACGACCTGTGGGTGGAGCTGCGTGACGCCAACGTTCTCAAGGACACTGCGCTCGTGTTCGGTCAGATGGACGAGCCGCCGGGCACTCGTATGCGGGTCGCGCTATCCGCGCTGACCATGGCGGAGTTCTTCCGTGATGAGCAGGGCCAGGACGTGCTGCTGTTCATCGACAACATCTTCCGGTTCACGCAGGCCGGCTCGGAGGTATCCACCCTGCTGGGCCGGATGCCCTCAGCCGTGGGTTACCAGCCGACCCTGGCCGACGAGATGGGCGAGCTGCAGGAGCGCATCACCTCGACCCGCGGTCGGTCGATCACCTCGATGCAGGCCGTCTACGTGCCCGCCGACGACTACACCGACCCGGCCCCGGCCACTACGTTCGCCCACCTGGATGCCACCACGGAGCTTTCCCGCGCGGTGTTTTCCAAGGGCATCTTCCCGGCGGTGGACCCGTTGGCGTCCAGCTCGACGATCCTGCACCCCAGCGTGGTCGGCGACGAGCACTACCGGGTCGCGCAGGAGGTGATCCGAATCCTGCAGCGCTACAAGGACCTCCAGGACATCATCGCCATCCTCGGCATCGACGAGCTCTCCGAGGAGGACAAGCAGCTGGTCTACCGTGCCCGTCGCATCGAGCGCTTCCTGAGCCAGAACATGATGGCGGCCGAGCAGTTCACTGGTCAGCCGGGCTCCACGGTCCCGCTGAAGGAGACGGTCGAGGCGTTCGACAAGCTTTGCAAGGGCGACTTTGACCATCTGCCGGAGCAGGCGTTCTTCCTCATCGGCGGCCTCGACGACTTGGCGAAGAAGGCCGAGAGCCTCGGCGCGAAGCTCTGATCGGCCGCTGCCGGTACATGAGCGCGCGCGCGAAGATCATCGCAATGACTCGAAAGGTGATGTGAGATGGCCGAATTGGACGTCGCTATCGTCTCCGTCGAACGCAAGATCTGGTCCGGCAAGGCGACGTTTCTGTTCACCCGCACCACATCCGGCGAGATCGGCATCCTGCCCAACCACATCCCGCTGGTGGCCCAACTGGTCAATGACGCGATGGTCCGGGTGGAACGGGAGGGCGAGGACGATCTACGGATCGCCGTCGACGGCGGCTACCTGTCGGTGACCGAGGGAGGTGTGACGGTCCTGGCGGAATCGGCAGAGTTCGCCTCGGAGATCGACGCTGACGCGGCCAAAGCCGCGGCCGGCTCCGACGACCCGATCACCGCCGCGCGTGGCCGTGCCCGGCTGCGGGCTCTTGGCCAACTCGACTGATCTGGCCTCGAGCGGCCGGGCCTGAGCGAAACGGGCACAGCGATGAGCGCGCCGATGACGATCATGGTGGCGCTGGTCGGCATCCTGTTTCTGGTGGTCGTTGCGCTCAGCTATCGGCTTTGGAAGCTCGGGCAGGGCGGCACGCCCGCCATCCTGCGCGACACCCCAGCGGTCGGCGGCCACGGCTGGCGCCACGGAGTAATCCGGTATCGCGGCGGCGAGGCGCGGTTCTACCGGCTCTCCAGCCTTCGGCTGTGGCCCGACCGGCGACTGGGCCGGCGGGGCCTGGAGATCGTCTCCCGTCGTGCGCCACGGGGAGACGAGTTCGACATCATGACCGAGGAAATCGTCGTCCTCGAGCTCCAGGACACCAGCGGTACGCAGGATCGCGGCTATGAACTGGCTCTGGATAGGGGTGCGCTGACGGCGTTTCTTTCCTGGCTCGAATCCCGGCCATCTCCGCGGGCGCGCCGGCGCAGTCTCTGACCTGCTCAGCGTCCGGGATCGGGGCCGCCGGGCCGCCACAAGACGTCGCCGTCCGGATTGGCTACCCGGCACAGGATGAATAACAGGTCCGACAACCGGTTGAGGTAGCGGGCCGGCAGTGGGCTGACGGTGTCGGGGTGGGCCTTAACCGCGATCCATGCCGACCGCTCGGCGCGGCGGGTCACCGTCCGTGCGACGTGCAGGAGCGCCGAGAGCCCGCTGCCGCCCGGCAGGATGAACGAGTTCAGGGCGGGCAGAGCCTCGTTGTACTCGTCGCACCAGCGCTCGAGGCGTTCGATATAGGGCTCGGTGATCCGCAGCGGCGGGTGCTCGGGGTTGGCGACAATCGGGGTCGCCAGATCGGCCCCGGCGTCGAACAGGTCGTTCTGGATCCTGGTGAGCACCGTGCGGACCGGCTCGTCGGGCATGCCGATCGCGACAGCCACGCCGATGGCGGCATTGGCCTCCTCGCAGTCGCCGTAGGCGACCAGCCGGGGGTCGTTCTTGGCGATCCGGGAGAAGTCGCTCAAGCCGGAGGTCCCGTCATCGCCGGTTCGGGTATAGATGCGGGTCAAGTGGATGCCCATAACGAGAACGGTACGCGGCCGGACCTCCACTAAACTGACTACCCGTGGGTGAGCGTTTCCTGGTGACCGGCGGTAACCGGTTATCCGGCGAAGTGGCGGTCGGCGGCGCCAAGAACAGTGTGTTGAAGCTGATGGCCGCCGCGCTGCTTGCCGAGGGCACCACCACGATCACCAACTGCCCGGACATCCTCGACGTGCCGCTCATGGCTGAGGTGCTGCGCGGGCTGGGGGCCAACGTCGAATTGGACGGCCCGGTGGTGCGGATCACCTCGCCGGAAGAGCCCAAGTATGAGGCCGACTTCGCCGCGGTGCGGCAGTTCCGGGCTTCGGTCTGTGTGCTCGGTCCGCTGGTAGGCCGGTGCAAACGTGCGCGGGTGGCGCTGCCCGGCGGCGACGCGATCGGCTCGCGGCCCCTGGACATGCACCAATCGGGTCTGCGTCAGCTCGGGGCGGAGTGCAGCATCGAGCACGGTTGCGTCGTGGCCTCGGCCGATCACCTGCGCGGTGCCGAAATCCAGCTGGAGTTCCCGTCGGTGGGGGCCACCGAGAACATCCTGATGGCCGCCGTCGTCGCCGAGGGGCTGACGATCATTCACAACGCGGCCCGCGAGCCCGACGTGGTGGACCTCTGCGAAATGCTCAACCAGATGGGCGCTCGGATCGAGGGTGCGGGGACCCCGACGCTGAGAATCACCGGCGTCGACACGCTGCACCCCACCGAGCATCGGGTGATCGGGGACCGCATCGTCGCCGCCACATGGGGTATCGCCGCGGCGATGACCCGCGGCGACATCTCAGTAAGCGGGGTGGATCCGGCGCACCTGCAGTTGGTGTTGCACAAACTTCACGACGCCGGCGCAACGGTGACGCAGCACGACAACGGTTTCCGGGTGGTTCAGTACGACCGGCCGAAGGCCTGCAATGTCGCCACTCTGCCTTTTCCTGGCTTCCCGACGGATCTCCAGCCGATGGCGATCGCGTTGGCGGCCATCGCCGACGGCACCTCGATGATCACCGAGAACGTCTTCGAGGCGCGGTTCCGCTTCGTGGAGGAGATGATCCGGCTCGGCGCCGACGCCCGCACCGACGGCCACCATGCGGTGGTGCGCGGCATCCCGCAGCTGTCCAGCGCCCCGGTGTGGTCCTCGGACATCAGGGCCGGGGCGGGGCTGGTCCTGGCCGGCCTGGTCGCGGACGGAGAGACCGAGGTCCACGACGTTTTCCACATCGATCGCGGCTACCCGCTGTTCGTGGAGAACCTGCAGAGTTTGGGCGCGGAAATAGAACGGGTACACTAGGCGTTACATCCCGGCAGTGCCCCGGACCCGCGCAGCGGGACGGAAGCCCGATTTGACCGAGGATCACACGCTGAAGTAAGCTGGTGGGGTTGCCCTGCGAGCGGACGCAAGCGGGTGTGTTGTTTGAGAACTCAATAGTGTGTTTGGTGGTTTTTGTTTGTTGTTTTTGTTTTTTGCCATGCTCTGATACCCCCGTGTTGGGGTGTGGTTTTTTGATGCCAGATTTTTCTGGTGGCTTGGTCAGATTGTTCTGATTCGAATTCTGCCTGGACCTGTGGGTTTGGGGGTTTTTGTTTGGAGAGTTTGATTCTGGCTCAGGACGAACGCTGGCGGCGTGCTTAACACATGCAAGTCGAACGGTAAGGCCCTTCGGGGTACACGAGTGGCGAACGGGTGAGTAACACGTGGGTGATCTGCCCTGCACTTCGGGATAAGCCTGGGAAACTGGGTCTAATACCGGATAGGACCATGGCATGCATGTGCTGTGGTGGAAAGCTTTTGCGGTGTGGGATGGGCCCGCGGCCTATCAGCTTGTTGGTGGGGTGATGGCCTACCAAGGCGACGACGGGTAGCCGGCCTGAGAGGGTGTCCGGCCACACTGGGACTGAGATACGGCCCAGACTCCTACGGGAGGCAGCAGTGGGGAATATTGCACAATGGGCGCAAGCCTGATGCAGCGACGCCGCGTGGGGGATGACGGCCTTCGGGTTGTAAACCTCTTTCAATAGGGACGAAGCGCAAGTGACGGTACCTATAGAAGAAGCACCGGCCAACTACGTGCCAGCAGCCGCGGTAATACGTAGGGTGCGAGCGTTGTCCGGAATTACTGGGCGTAAAGAGCTCGTAGGTGGTTTGTCGCGTTGTCCGTGAAATCTCACAGCTTAACTGTGAGCGTGCGGGCGATACGGGCAGACTGGAGTACTGCAGGGGAGACTGGAATTCCTGGTGTAGCGGTGGAATGCGCAGATATCAGGAGGAACACCGGTGGCGAAGGCGGGTCTCTGGGCAGTAACTGACGCTGAGGAGCGAAAGCGTGGGGAGCGAACAGGATTAGATACCCTGGTAGTCCACGCCGTAAACGGTGGGTACTAGGTGTGGGTTTCCTTCCTTGGGATCCGTGCCGTAGCTAACGCATTAAGTACCCCGCCTGGGGAGTACGGCCGCAAGGCTAAAACTCAAAGAAATTGACGGGGGCCCGCACAAGCGGCGGAGCATGTGGATTAATTCGATGCAACGCGAAGAACCTTACCTGGGTTTGACATGCACAGGACGACTGCAGAGATGTGGTTTCCCTTGTGGCCTGTGTGCAGGTGGTGCATGGCTGTCGTCAGCTCGTGTCGTGAGATGTTGGGTTAAGTCCCGCAACGAGCGCAACCCTTGTCTCATGTTGCCAGCACGTTATGGTGGGGACTCGTGAGAGACTGCCGGGGTCAACTCGGAGGAAGGTGGGGATGACGTCAAGTCATCATGCCCCTTATGTCCAGGGCTTCACACATGCTACAATGGCCGGTACAAAGGGCTGCGATGCCGTGAGGTGGAGCGAATCCTTGTTAAAGCCGGTCTCAGTTCGGATCGGGGTCTGCAACTCGACCCCGTGAAGTCGGAGTCGCTAGTAATCGCAGATCAGCAACGCTGCGGTGAATACGTTCCCGGGCCTTGTACACACCGCCCGTCACGTCATGAAAGTCGGTAACACCCGAAGCCGGTGGCCTAACCCCTTGTGGGAGGGAGCCGTCGAAGGTGGGATCGGCGATTGGGACGAAGTCGTAACAAGGTAGCCGTACCGGAAGGTGCGGCTGGATCACCTCCTTTCTAAGGAGCACCACGAAAACACCTCTCCGTTGGGGAGGGGTGAGGCCGTGATGGGGCCGTGCGCTGTAGTGGCGGCGGCCGGGTGCACAACAAACGTTTCGTCGGCCGGGTGGGCCGGCGGGGGATTGCCAGACACACTATTGGGCTTTGAGACAACAAGCCCGTGCCTTTCTTCCTTCGGGAGAGGGGCGCCTTGGACCTGTGGGTTCGGGGGTGGTTGTTGTCGCCCCGCTTTGGTGGTGGGGTGTGGTGTTTGATTTGTGGATAGTGGTTGCGAGCATCTAGCACGCAGGAGCGCCTTCGGTTTCGGCTGGGGGTGTTGTTGGGTGTTGATGTGCAATTTCTTTTTACTCAATTGGTTTTTGTGTTTGTAAGTGTTTAAGGGCGCATGGTGGATGCCTTGGCACTGGGAGCCGATGAAGGACGTTGGAGGCTGCGATAAGCCTCGGGGAGCTGCCAACCGAGCGTGGATCCGAGGATGTCCGAATGGGGAAACCCGGCACGAGTGATGTCGTGTCACCCGCATCTGAATACATAGGGTGCGGGGGGGAACGCGGGGAAGTGAAACATCTCAGTACCCGTAGGAAGAGAAAACAAAAGTGATTCCGTTAGTAGTGGCGAGCGAACGCGGAGGATGGCTAAACCGTATGCATGTGATACCCGGCAGGGGTTGTGTGTGCGGTGTTGTGGGACGTCTCGTCCCGGGTCTGCCGGCCCGGGCAGGAGTGATAAACCATGGTGTTAGGTGAAGTGGCCTGGGATGGTCTGCCGTAGACGGTGAGAGCCCGGTAACCGAAAACACGCATGGCTTCTGTGGGATTGTTCCCGAGTAGCAGCGGGCCCGTGGAATCTGCTGTGAATCTGCCGGGACCACCCGGTAAGCCTGAATACTTCCCAGTGACCGATAGCGGATTAGTACCGTGAGGGAATGGTGAAAAGTACCCCGGGAGGGGAGTGAAAGAGTACCTGAAACCGTGTGCCTACAATCCGTCAGAGCCCTCGCTTGCGTGGGGTGATGGCGTGCCTTTTGAAGAATGAGCCTGCGAGTCAGGGACATGTCGCGAGGTTAACCCGGGTGGGGTAGCCGTAGCGAAAGCGAGTCTGAATAGGGCGTATCCACACAACAGTGTGTGGTGTAGTGGTGTGTTCTGGACCCGAAGCGGAGTGATCTACCCATGGCCAGGGTGAAGCGCGGGTAAGACCGCGTGGAGGCCCGAACCCACTTAGGTTGAAGACTGAGGGGATGAGTTGTGGGTAGGGGTGAAAGGCCAATCAAACTCCGTGATAGCTGGTTCTCCCCGAAATGCATTTAGGTGCAGCGTCGCGTGTTTCTCACCGGAGGTAGAGCTACTGGATGGCCGATGGGCCCCACAGGGTTACTGACGTCAGCCAAACTCCGAATGCCGGTGAGGCAGAGCGCGGCAGTGAGACGGCGGGGGATAAGCTCCGTGCGTCGAGAGGGAAACAGCCCAGATCGCCGGCTAAGGCCCCTAAGCGTGTGCTAAGTGGAAAAGGATGTGCAGTCGCAGAGACAACCAGGAGGTTGGCTTAGAAGCAGCCACCCTTGAAAGAGTGCGTAATAGCTCACTGGTCAAGTGATTGTGCGCCGATAATGTAGCGGGGCTCAAGCACACCGCCGAAGCCGCGGCAGCCCGTTAGGGCTGGGTAGGGGAGCGTCCTGCATCCGGTGAAGCAGCCGAGTGATCGAGCTGTGGAGGGTGTGGGAGTGAGAATGCAGGCATGAGTAGCGATAAGGCAAGTGAGAACCTTGCCCGCCGAAAGACCAAGGGTTCCTGGGGCAGGCCAGTCCGCCCAGGGTGAGTCGGGACCTAAGGCGAGGCCGACAGGCGTAGTCGATGGACAACGGGTTGATATTCCCGTACCCGTGTGTGGGCGCCCCTGATGAATCCGTTCTGCTAACCACCCAAAGGGTGGCCGACCACCTCCTTCGGGAGGCGGGGGTCGCCGGCTGCGTGGGACCCGGACGGGTAGTAGTCAAGCGAGGGGGTGACGCAGGAAGGTAGCCGTACCAGTCAGTGGTAATACTGGGGCAAGCCCGTAGGGAGAACGATAGGCAAATCCGTCGTTCACAGATCCTGAGAGGTGATGCATAGCCGAGTGAGGCGAATTCGGTGATCCTCAGCTGCCGAGAAAAGCCTCTAGCGAGCACACACACGGCCCGTACCCCAAACCGACACAGGTGGTCAGGTAGAGAATACCAAGGCGTACGAGTGAACTATGGTTAAGGAACTCGGCAAAATACCCCCGTAACTTCGGGAGAAGGGGGACCCCTTACCGTCAACACCCTTGCGGTGGGCAGCGGTGGGGGGTGGCACAAACCAGTGAGAAGCGACTGTTTACTAAAAACACAGGTCCGTGCGAAGTCGCAAGACGATGTATACGGACTGACGCCTGCCCGGTGCTGGAAGGTTAAGAGGACCCGTTAACCCCTCGGGGTGAAGCGGAGAATTTAAGCCCCAGTAAACGGCGGTGGTAACTATAACCATCCTAAGGTAGCGAAATTCCTTGTCGGGTAAGTTCCGACCTGCACGAATGGCGTAACGACTTCTCAACTGTCTCAACCATAGACTCGGCGAAATTGCACTACGAGTAAAGATGCTCGTTACGCGCGGCAGGACGAAAAGACCCCGGGACCTTCACTATAGCTTGGTATTGATGTTCGATACGGTTTGTGTAGGATAGGTGGGAGACTGTGAAACAATTACGCCAGTAATTGCGGAGTCGTTGTTGAAATACCACTCTGATCGTATTGGACCTCTAACCTCGAACCGTGAAACCGGTTCAGGGACAGTGCCTGGTGGGTAGTTTAACTGGGGCGGTTGCCTCCCAAAATGTAACGGAGGCGCCCAAAGGTTCCCTCAACCTGGACGGCAATCAGGTGTTGAGTGCAAGTGCACAAGGGAGCTTGACTGCGAGACGGACATGTCAAGCAGGGACGAAAGTCGGGACTAGTGATCCGGCACCCCCGAGTGGAAGGGGTGTCGCTCAACGGATAAAAGGTACCCCGGGGATAACAGGCTGATCTTCCCCAAGAGTCCATATCGACGGGATGGTTTGGCACCTCGATGTCGGCTCGTCGCATCCTGGGGCTGGAGCAGGTCCCAAGGGTTGGGCTGTTCGCCCATTAAAGCGGCACGCGAGCTGGGTTTAGAACGTCGTGAGACAGTTCGGTCTCTATCCGCCGCGCGCGTCAGAAGCTTGAGGAAAGCTGTCCCTAGTACGAGAGGACCGGGACGGACGAACCTCTGGTCCACCAGTTGTCCCACCAGGGGCACCGCTGGATAGCCACGTTCGGACAGGATAACCGCTGAAAGCATCTAAGCGGGAAACCTTCTCCAAGACCAGGCTTCTCACCCATCAAGTGGGATAAGGCCCCCCGCAGACCACGGGATCGATAGACCAGACCTGAAAGCACAGCAATGTGTGCAGGGAACTGGCACTAACCGGCCGAAAACTTACAAAAACACACAAAAACTCGCAACCACACACACATCCACAAACCACATAAACACCCACCCCACCACCAAAACACCAGCCCCCACAAATAAGGGCCGGCACAACGGGGACCAACAATTTACATAAAGTTACGGCGGCCATAGCGGCAGGGA
>Ga0209607_1003681_pt1 | contig 11689 bp, 14 predicted proteins | sample AD_UKC117_MetaG_FD_184413 | JGI IMG/M metagenome (GOLD analysis project Ga0209607, IMG submission 184413) | Active sludge microbial communities of municipal wastewater-treating anaerobic digesters from Hong Kong - AD_UKC117_MetaG (SPAdes)... | ecosystem: Engineered > Bioreactor > Anaerobic >... | reverse complement strand
ATCAAATTTCATCGATTTTCGTCGGCGGATGTAAGCCACTGCGCGCGATAAGGGCATCATGATGATGACCGCCCTCCTTGCGACCGCAGCCCTGTGCCTGGCCTTTGCAGGCTTCTGCTTCTTTGGCCTGCCGTACATGGTCATGGGTCCGCGCGTGTTCGACCTGCTGCGTGAGCGGACGGCCGACAAGGCGGCGCTCGGCGGTCTGCTGGCTGCGGCGATTTCGCTCGTTTGGGTGCTTCAGGCCTCGCCGGCCTTGATTTCCCATGGGCCGGGCGTGCAGGTAGTCGCCGATCAGATGACGGGCAGCGACTGGCAGATCTAACAGGGATCCTGCCCCGGTAGCGGCCCCGGAAACGAGGCCGCCATGAGCACACCGACCAAATCCAATCCCGGCAATTATTTCGAGGACTTCTCGATCGGCATGGAGCTTATCCATGCGACGCCCCAGACGATCACCGAAGGCGATATCGCGCTCTATCGGGCGCTGACGGGCAATCGCTACGCCCAGTATTCCTCGGCCGAATTTGCCAAGGCGGCTGGCCTGCCGGGCCTCGCCATCGACCCGATCCACGCGTTTCACGTCGTGTTCGGCAAATCCGTGCCCGACATTTCCCTGAATGCCGTGGCGAACCTCGGCTATGCCGATGGCCGTATCCGCCGTCCGATCATGCCCGGGGACACGCTGAACACGGTGTCCGAAGTCATCGGCATGAAGGAGAATTCCAACAAGCGCACCGGCGTCGTCTGGGTCCGCACGCGCGGCTTCAACCAGAAGGGCGTCGAGGTCATGTCCTTCGTGCGCTGGGTCATGGTCAACAAGTGGGAATACGACAATCCGGTGCCGGAAGCGCATGTGCCGGACCTTCCGGATGCCGTCCCGGCCAGCGCGCTGGAAGGTTTTCCCGGCATGGAAGACTGGGACTTCGCGCTCGCAGGCTCGCCGTATTGCTATGAGGACTACGAGATCGGCGAGAAGATCAACCATGTCGACGGCATGACCGTGGAAGAGGCCGAGCACCAGATCGCGACGCGCCTTTACCAGAACACCGCCAAGGTCCATTTCGACGCCCATGGCCAGAAGACCAGCCGTTTCGGCAAGCGCCTCATCTATGGCGGCGTGGTGATCTCGATTGCCCGTTCGCTCGCCTTCAATGGCCTCGCCAATGCCGGGCAGGTGCTCGCCATCAACGCCGGCACGCACGCAAGCCCGCTGTTCGCAGGCGACACGATCTATGCGTGGAGCGAAGTGCTCGACAAAGCCGAGCTGTCGGAGAAATGCGGCGCCCTGCGCCTGCGCCTCGTCGCCGTGAAGGACCAGGACCCGGGCGCATTCGCCTACAAGACCGGTGACGGCAAATACGCCGACGGCGTCCTGCTGGACTTCGACTACTGGGCCGCCATTCCGAAACGGCGCTGATCTCTAGATCAACTGTCTTCGGGCGGACGATGCTCCGCCCAAAGCAGCAGTGCATCGAGGGCCGGGCAAAGCTTCTCGCCCCATTCCGTCAGGCAGTATTCGACCTTCGGCGGCACCTGATGGTGCACGATCCGGTGGACGATGCCGTCCGCCTCCAGCTTTCGCAGCTGCTGGATCAGCATTTTCTGCGAGATCGCCGGGATAGCGCGCTCCAGATCGGAGAAGCGCATCAGTTGCTGGCCGAACAGATGAAAGAGAATGATCATCTTCCAGCGGCCTTCCAGCATCTGGAGGGCCGCCTCGACGCCGTGCGCAGCGGTCTGCGGCGTGTAATCGGGCCGCTTACCTGAAAGTAAGTACCCTACTTTTTTGTCCGTACTTGTCATTTTATCTGGCTAAATCGATATCGGCTTCTCCGCAAGGATCTTCCTTCCGGACAGAGACAAAGGAGCCCCAGATGAGTGCCGATTTCCCCGAACCGATCCGCCGGTATTTCGAAGCCGAAACCGCTGACGATACGAGCCGGATGGCAGACTTCTTCGCCGAAGACGCCGTCGTCGTCGACGAAAGCCGGACGCATACCGGTGTCGCCGCCATCCGCGCCTGGAAGCAGGACGCCAAGGCGACGACCTCCTATCAGGTGACCCCGCTGTCTGCTCAGCAGGAGGGCGAGCGGTTGGTCGTGACCGGCCGGGTGGAGGGTGATTTCCCCGGCAGCCCGGTGAACCTCCGGTATTTCTTCACCCTCGCAGGCGACCGCATCGCGGCGCTGGAGATTGTCCAGTGAGCTTCGACCTTGGCCTGAAGGGGCGCCGCGTCCTCGTTACAGGGGGCACAAAAGGGGCCGGGGGCGCTGTGGTCTCGGCGCTTTCGCAGCTCGGCGCTGAAGTGATGACGACGGCCCGGTCCCCGGCCGCCGGACTGCCGGAAGGCGTGCATTTCGCAACGGCTGACCTGACAACGCGGGAAGGCTGTGAACAGCTCTCGGACGCCGTGCAGGTGCGGCTTGGCGGCGTGGATGTGATTGTCCATATGGTCGGCGGATCGAGCGCGCCAGCGGGCGGTTATGCTGCGCTGGACGAGGATGTCTGGCAGCGCGAGCTGGACATGAACCTCCTGCCTGCGGTGCGGCTGGACCGGGCACTGCTGCCCGGCATGATCGCACAGGGCTCTGGCGTCATCATCCATGTCAGCTCGATCCAGCGGCTGATGCCGTTGCCGGAGGCGACAACCGCCTATGCGGCGGCCAAAGCGGCGCTCGCGGCTTACAGCAAGAGCCTGTCCAAAGAGGTCGGTCCGAAGGGCGTGCGCGTCGTGCGCGTCTCGCCCGGCTGGATCGAAACAGAAGCCGCAGTTGCGCTCATTGAACGGATCGCCCGCGAAGATGGCAGTGACTACGCTGCGGCGCAGGCGAAGCTGATGGCGTCGCTGGGCGGCATCCCGCTTGGCCGGCCATCGAAGCCGGAAGAGGTGGCAGACCTTGTCGTCTTCCTGGCGTCGGCGCGGGCATCCGCCATCACCGGGGCAGATTACCTCATTGATGGCGGCACTGTGCCGACCGTCTGATGGAATCGCGCAGGGAGCTGTTCGCAGACCCAATGCGCCCCTATATGAACGCGCATGAGCGGGTATGGGCCTTTCGACGGATTTACACTGGTGGCCGCCGCGCTCGCGGTGATCCTGTCGTCCATTGTCAGTCTGATCGGCACGTCGGCGCGCAAGCGGAACATCGCTTTGGGCGAGGCGCAGATCGGCGATCTGGCGGAAATGACGGGAATCCGCGATCCGAAACGCATTCTCGCCGTGTTCGGACCGCCTGACATGGGCCGGGTCTGGCGCAGCGTGACGCTTCTGGATGTGCGCCGGGCGCGTACGCCGGAAGGCTGGCTGATGTCGTCGGACCTTGTGGACTATGCCTGCATGGCGGCCGCGGTGATGGCGCTTGTCGTGTCCGGCAGGTTCATGCCTGCCGTATTGCTGGGCGCCCTGGGCATTCAGGTGGCGGGCTGGATTGTCTCTGCCCGCCTGCCCAGATAAGGCGGGTTCAATCCGCTTCTGCGGATCCCGGAAACCGGATATGGAACCCGAATGAAGATCTGGAAGATGAACGGCGCCGGCAACACGTTTGCCATTTTCGACGCCCGCTCGGCGCCCTTCACGCCGACGGCCGACCAGGTGCGCCAGATTGCAGAGGACCTGAACGCCGATCAGGTGATCGCGCTCGAGCGCGATGCCACCAAGGACGTGTTCATGCGGATCTGGAACCGGGACGGCGGCGAAGTCTCCGCCTGCGGTAATGCCAGCCGCTGTGTCGGGCGCCTCCTGCTGGACGAGACCGGCAAGGACCGGATCACGATCCAGACCGAGGCCGACATGCTGCGCGCCTTCCGCGCCGAAGACGGCCTGATCACGGTTGACATGGGCTCACCCCTGATGGGCTGGGAAGATATCCCGCTGTCGGAAAAGATGGACGTGCGCGGGGTCGACGTGAAGATCGGGCCGATCGACAATCCGGTCCTCGCCCGTCCGGCCGTTGTTTCCATGGGCAATCCGCACGCGGTTTTCTTCGTGTCGGACGTCAACGCCTATGACATCCCAGCGCTGGGGCCGCTGGTCGAATGGCATCCGCTGTTCCCGGAGGGCACGAATGTCGGCTTCGCGCAGGTGATCGACCGCAACACGATCCGTCTGCGGGTGTGGGAGCGCGGGGCAGGGCTGACCAAGGCCTGCGGCACGGGCGCCTGTGCGGCGCTTGTCTGTGCGGCGCGCGCTAAGCTGACGGAACGGACCGCCAGGATGATCCTCGATGGCGGGGAACTGCTGGTCGAATGGCGCGAAAGCGACGATCATGTCTACATGACCGGCCCGGTCGAGCTGGAATTCGAGACCGAAATCTGAAGCCTGCGGCTTGATTCGTTCCGGTTCCGGCGCGATGTGCGCGGAACAGGCCCTGTATGACCGACACAAAAGACCCTTCCGGACCGACGCTGATCACGCTCGGATGCCGCCTCAACTCGTACGAGTCCGAGGTGATGCGCGGGCATGCGACCGATGCCGGCCTGTCGGCAGCGGTGATCGTGAATACGTGTGCGGTGACCGCCGAGGCGGTGCGTTCGGCGCGTCAGGCGATCCGGAGGGCGGCGAAGGAGCATCCGGGGGCGCCGATCCTGGTGACGGGTTGCGCCGCGCAGATCGACCCCGACATGTTCGCGAAGATGCCGGAAGTCACCCGCGTGATCGGCAACCACGAAAAGATGAAGGCCGAGACGTGGAAGCCGGTCGAGCTTCTGGGCGGGCACGAGAAGGTCCGCGTCAACGACATCATGTCGGTGAAGGAGACTGCCGCCCACCTGATCGACGGCATGGACGGCCGGGCGCGGGCCTATGTTCAGGTCCAGAATGGTTGCGACCATCGCTGCACTTTCTGCATCATCCCATTTGGCCGCGGAAATTCGCGTTCGGTGCCGGCGGGGGAGGTGGTGGATCAGGTCCGCCGTCTCGTGGAGACCGGCCATTATGAAGTCGTCCTGACGGGTGTGGACCTCACGAGTTGGGGGGCGGACCTTCCGGGCACGCCGAAACTCGGGAATCTCGTCCAGCGCATCCTGAAACTGGTGCCGGAGCTGCAGCAGCTGCGGATTTCCTCCATCGATGCCATCGAGATCGACGACGCCCTGTTCGAGGCCATGGCCGAGCCGCGCCTGGCCCCCTTCATGCACCTGTCACTGCAGCATGGCGACAATCTGATCCTGAAACGGATGAAGCGCCGCCATTCGCGGGACGAGGCGATTGCGCTGGCCGACCGGCTGCGGTCGCTGCGCCCGGACATTGCGCTCGGCGCCGACATCATCGCCGGCTTCCCGACCGAGACCGAGGCGCATTTCGAGAACTCCGTGCGGCTTGTGGAAGAGTGCGGTCTCGCCTTCCTGCACGTGTTTCCCTACAGCCCGCGGCCCGGCACACCGGCCGCGCGGATGCCTCAGCTCGACAAGGCCGTGGTGAAGGAACGCGCCGCGCGCCTGCGTGAAACCGGCGAAATCGCCCTCAAAACCCACTTTTCGCGTCATATTGGGGAAATGCGGGAGGCTCTGGTCGAGCGTGGGACGGCGGCCCGCCTGCCGGACTTCACGCCGGTGAAACTGTCGTGCGACCCGGGCCAAGCTGGACGCGTCGTGCGTGCCCATATAACGGGGCATGACGGCAGGCAGCTGATCGGAGACGTGACGGAATGATCCTCTGGTTCGGGAAAAAGAAGAAGGCGGACGAATTGAAGGCCGCCGGCGCTGCCATGGAGGCGCCCGAACTCTCGGCCGAAGACCTCGCCGCGAAACAGGCGGCCGAAGCCGAAAAGGCCGAGATCGAGCGGATCGTCGCCGAAGCGAACAAGGCCTGGGAAGACCGTCAGGCGCGCGAGGCCGAAGAGGCCGCTGCCGCGGCTGCCCGGCTCGAAGAAGAAGCGCGCCGTGCCGAGGCTGCCGCCGCTGCGGCCAGCGCAGAGGAAGCGGCTCGCCTTGCCGCAGAGGCCGAAAAGGCCCGCAAGGCCCGCGAGGAACAGGAAGCGGCCCGCGCCAGGGCCGAAGCCGAACTGAAACTGCTGGCCGATCGGCGTGAGGCAGAGCGCCTGCGCGCCGAGCGCGAAGCCGCCGCCCGTGCGGCCATGGAAGCGGAAGCCAACAATCCGGGTTTCGTTGCGAAACTGGGACAGGGCCTGTCCCGGTCGTCTGCGCGTCTGGCTGAAGGCCTGTCTGCGCTTGGCCGCCGGAAGCTGGACGATGACACGCTCGAAGAACTCGAAGACCTGCTGATCACCTCGGACCTTGGGGCGAAAGTCGCCGCGCGGGTTGCGAAAAACCTCTCGAAAGAGCGGTTTGACCGCGAAATCAGCGAAGACGAGATCAAGCTCGCGCTCGCCTCCGAAATCGAGGACGTGCTGAAGCCCCGAGAAAAGATCGCCGATTTCTCGGAAGGCGCGCGCCCGCGCATCGTGCTGTTCGTGGGCGTCAACGGCTCCGGCAAGACGACGACGATCGGCAAGATTGCCTCGAAGCTGAAAGAGCAGGGGGCGAAGGCCATGCTCGTGGCAGGCGACACGTTTCGCGCTGCGGCCATCGAACAGCTGACCGTCTGGGGCGAGCGGGCCGGTATTCCGGTCATGTCGAAACCGACGGGCGCCGACGCCGCGGGTCTTGTCTATGAGGCTATCGAAAAGGCGAAGGCGGACGATCTGGATCTGGTGCTGATCGACACGGCCGGGCGCCTGCAGAACAAGGCAGAACTGATGGCGGAACTTGAGAAAGTCGTCCGCGTCATCCGCAAGCTCGACCCGACGGCGCCGCACGATGTGATCCTCGTGCTGGACGCGACCGTCGGCCAGAACGCGCTGAGCCAGGTCGAAGCCTTCCGGAACACGGCTGGGGTGACCGGCCTCGTGATGACGAAACTCGACGGAACGGCGAAAGGCGGCGTTCTGGTCGCGATCGCCGAGGCCTACGACTTGCCGATCCACTTCATCGGCATTGGCGAAAAGGCAGAAGACCTCCGCCCGTTCAGTGCGGAGGCCTTCTCGAAAGCCCTCGTGGGCGTCGGCGCCTGAGCCTATTCGGCCGCTTCGGCGAGATCTGTTCCGTCATCGAAGATTTCCTCGATGCTGCGTCCGAACAGGCGGGCGATGGCGAAGGCGAGCGGCAGCGACGGGTCGTATTTTCCAGTTTCGATGGCGTTCACGGACTGGCGGGAGACGTTGAGCCGGTCGGCGAGGTCTGCCTGGCTCCAGCCTTTCTCCGTACGCAGGATGCGGAGGGTGTTCTTCATTGGTGTCAGACCGTGCGGCCGAAGTTGCAGCGGACGAGATGGCTGAGGCCATAGGCGATGAAATACGCCGGGCCGAGCCAGAAGACCGGGAAATCGCCGATTGCCTCGAAGATCTGCAGGAAGCCGATGAGGAAGGCGGCGCCGGCTATGATCAGGCCGCCGTCCCGCATCGCTTTCATATGGTTCATGCGGGTGTATTCGTCCGTCTCATCGGTCAGCCGGCGCATCGCATAGAGCACCCCGATCAGCGGCACGGTGACGCCGACGGCGCAAGCGACTTTCAGCCAGAGCGGCGCGGTCTCTTCATCGACGAGCATCGTCGTGCCCATGATGAAGGCGACATAGACGATCATCAGCGGCCAGAAGAGAAAATTGTATCGGCGGTTTGCCGTGCGAAAGCCGAGTTGCGCCATGGCCTGTCTCCTTGTCTAGTGTGCTTTACACTATGACAAGCAAACTTGTCAGTCAAGCATGCTTGACAAAACTACCTATTCTGCAGCCATCGCGGCAGATTGGAGCGTCTGGGCGCCACGTACGAGCCGGCCGGGCTTTGCGCCGGTCGGGTCGCCGTCGCGGTGGGTGATCTCGCCCTTCAGGATGGTCGCCGTGTAGCCGGAGGCGCGTTGCATTAGGCGCCGACCGCCCGCGGGCAGGTCGTACTGCACTTCCGGCAGGCGGAGCTTCAGGTTGGCAAGGTCGATCACGTTGAGGTCTGCGCGATAGCCGGGCGCGATCACGCCCCGGTCGTGCAGGCCCATCCATTGCGCGGTGTCGTGCGACTGGCGTTTCACGAGGTATTCGAGCGGCAGGCGCGGGCCGCGGACCCGGTCGCGCGCCCAATAGGTCAGCATGGTCGTGGTGAAGGAGCCGTCGCAGATCATGCCGACATGGGCGCCGCCATCCGACAGGCCGGGCAGCGTTGCGGGGCTTTCCATCATGGCGCGGACGGGTTCCAGCGAACCCTGCGCATAGTTCAGGAAGGGCAGGTAGAGCATGCCGCGCCCGCCGCGTTCCAGCATCAGGTCCAGCGCCACGGCCTCCGGGCTCGTGCCGCGTTCTTTTGCCATGTATTCGAGCGTGCTCTCAGGGCCGGGTTCGTAGTTCACCGGGTCGGAGAGCTGGAACATCTTGCCGAAGCTGCGCAACATCACCCGCAGGAACGGGTGGTCCGTGGACGGCTCCTCCGAAAGGAGTTTCGCCCGGAAGTCCGGGTTGCGGAGCGCCTCGACCCGCTGTTCGAAAGGCAGCGATGCGATGGCTTCATAGGACGGATGCGCGCTGAACGGGTTCAGCGTCAGTTCGAGCCCGAGCAGGACGCCGACGGGGCGCGGCGCAACCTGGGCCCGCATCGGCAGGCCGTCATTCGACGCCTTTTCGATAGCGCCGAGCAGGAGCCGCCAGCCTTCCGGCGCGACGTCGGCCTGGGCGAGCGAGACCGAGAGCGGCCGGCCGGACGCCTCGACGATCCGGCGCAGCATCGCCGCTTCCTTCTGCGGATCGTTGAAGTCTGACACGAATTGCAGGACGCCCCGGTTCGCCTCCTTCAGGCCTTCGGCGATGCCGATGAGTTCGTGTTCGCTGGCCGTGAGGGTCGGGGTCGGCTGGCCGTCGGATGTGCGGTGGTTCAGCGTGCGCGAGGTCGAGAAGCCGAGCGCGCCGGACATGACGGCTTCCTTCGCGAGCTGTTTCATCCGGGCGATATCGGTGGCGGTCGCGTCCTCGCGGTTGGCGCCGCGGTCGCCCATCACGAAGACGCGCAGGGCAGCGTGCGGCAGCTGGGCGCCGATATCGGTGTCGAAGCGGCGGGAGGAGAGAAAGTCCAGGTAGTCCGGGAAGCTCTCCCATTGCCAGGGCAGGCCTTCGGAGAGAACGGGGAAGGGGATGTCCTCGACCCCTTCCATCAGGCGGATCAGCCGGTCGTGATCTTCCGTGCGGCAGGGCGCGAAGCCGACGCCGCAATTGCCCATGACGACGGTCGTGCAGCCATGCAGGGAAGAGGGGCTGACCGCCTCGCCCCAGGTGGCCTGGCCGTCATAATGGGTGTGGATGTCGACGAAGCCGGGCGTGACGATCTGGCCGCGGGCGTCGATTTCCTCGATCCCCTTGCCGGAAACCTTGCCGACGCCCGTGATCTGGCCACCGGAGACGGCGATATCGCCCTCGAAGGGTTCGGCGCCGGTGCCGTCGACGATTGTCCCGCCGCGGATGATGAGGTCGCTGGTCGCCATGGTTTCCTCCTGATCTTTTGATGGAAGTGTGCCAGAGGGCCGGAGCGCTTGAAAGCCTGACCGCGCGTAACGCTTTCATGGCCGGGGAAAGTCGGGCAAGACGGACCGCTTCCGGAGCCGCCACCGCCTCATGAATGCCGAACTGGTCCCTGTTGTCCTGTGCCTCTTCTCTGCCGTCACGGTGGCGACGACCAATGTTCTGGTGAAGCGGGGCGGGGATGTGCTGACGGCGCGGATGCTGGTTGCCGTGGTCATGGCGCTGACCGTGCTGCCTTTCGTGCCTTTCGTTCCATGGCCGCCTGCAAGCGCGCTGCCGCTGGTCGGCATCTCGATGGTGTCGCACTGGATGTACCAGTTCTGCCTGATCCGGGCGATGCACCGGGGCGACCTGTCGCTCGTCTATCCCGTCATGCGCGGACTCGGCCCGCTGGCGACGGCGAGTTTCGCAACCTTCGTGCTCAGCGAGCATCTCGCGCCCTTGCAGGCGATCGGCCTTTTCTGCGCGTCGTTCTCCATTCTCTTCTTTGCGCTGCCGACCGCATCGACACGCGAGGGGCGGAGCCTCGACCGGCGCGCCCTGTTCTGGGCGGCGCTGACGGCAGTGGGCGTCGGGCTTTATGCCGTGAACGACAAGCGGGCCGTCCGCGCGATGCCGCACCCGATGACGTTCGTGATCACGCTCTACCTGATCGACTGGGTCGGTGTGACCTGCGCTTTTCTCTGGCAGCGCCGCGGCCGGTATATGGAGACGATCCGTCCACAATTGCGGGCGAGCGTGATCGGGGGCATCGCCGGTTCGCTCTCGTACGGCATGGCGATCTTTGCCTATACGCTGACGGATGCGGCCATGGTGACGGCCCTGCGGGAAACCTCGGTCGTCTTTGCGGCCGCCATGGGCGCCTGGCTGCTGAAGGAAAATTTCGGCGCGCGCAGGATCGTCGCAGCATCGGTGCTGGCGGCCGGGTTGGTCCTGATGCAGGCCGGTGCAGCCTAGGCGCTGGCGGCGTGCGTCATTTCGTGCGACAGCGGCTTTAACAAAACCGCAAGCTGGAATGGTGCGTAGAAAGCTCATGAGCGAGATCGAGACCCAGACGACGAATGGCAAGAGCCCCGCCGCACGCGCCGGAGGCCTGTGGACCGAACTTGGTCCGACGCTCGCCTTCATTGTCGTCTACAATGTGCTCCTGCGCTTTCCCGAGGAGGGAGTACTCTCGAAGGAGAACGCGCTCTATTGGGCAACGGGCATCCTGATCATGGCCACGCTTTTCGTGGTCGGAATGAAGATCGTCCGTAAACAGAGGTTACCGCCATTCCTTCTGATTTCGTCAGGTATGATCGGTGTTTTCGGCACGCTTGGCATCGTGTTCCATTCGAAGCTTCTGCTTTTCCTCAAACCCACGATCATCAACCTCATGTTTGCCGGCGCCATTTTTGGCGGGCTCGCCGTGGGCCGTAATATCTGGAAGATGCTGTTCAGCGAACTGTTCGATCTGCCCGACAATGCGTGGCGAACGCTGGCGATCCGCTGGGGCCTTTTCTTTATCGTCATGGCCGTCTGGAACATCGTCGTCTGGCAGGCCTTCGGCGAAGTCGCCTGGGCGAACTGGAAGCTCGGCAATATCGTGATCGGTTTCGTCTTCGCGCTCGCGAACGCGCCCTTCATGATGAAGCACATGCATCACCCTGAATCGGATGCCGCTGCCGACTAGTGCGTGAGCCTTTCCGTTCCCGGAGGGTTGGCGAAAGGCGGGAAGGCGGGCAGGTGCCGGATACCTGCGAACTGGGTCAGCGCCCAGACGACGGTCGGGAAGGCGAGGTCCGACCAGGGGATGTCCTTCCAGTCGAACAACCCGACTTCGAGACTCTCCGGACCGGCGGCGATATCCGACATCAGCGTCGCACGGAACATGACCTGGACCTGCGCGATGCGGGGCACAGAGTAAACCGCCAGTAACTGGTCGATCCGGATATCCGCACACGCCTCTTCCTGCGCTTCCCTGCGGGCGGCCTCTTCGACCGTTTCCCCGGTCTCCATGAAGCCGGCCGGGAGCGTCCAGTAACCTTTTCGGGGCTCGATTGCCCTCCGGCAGAGAAGAAACCGCTCATTCCGGGTGACAACGGACCCCGCGACGATTTTCGGGTTCACATAGTCTATAAAGCGGCAATGTGCGCACACGCGCCGCAATTTATCGTCACCTTTTGGCACTTCCATGTGAAAAAGTGGCGAAAT
>Ga0209607_1003679_pt1 | contig 11691 bp, 9 predicted proteins | sample AD_UKC117_MetaG_FD_184413 | JGI IMG/M metagenome (GOLD analysis project Ga0209607, IMG submission 184413) | Active sludge microbial communities of municipal wastewater-treating anaerobic digesters from Hong Kong - AD_UKC117_MetaG (SPAdes)... | ecosystem: Engineered > Bioreactor > Anaerobic >... | reverse complement strand
AGCGTCTTGCGGCCCCAGTCGACCTCGCCGATGGCCCGGATGATATTGGCCCGCGCCGCCGGCTTGTCGGCGGGGGCGACGCTGTCCTCCAGGTCGAGGTTGATCACGTCGGCCGCCGATGCCGCCATCTTGGCGAAGAGCTCGGGGCGCGATCCCGGCCCGAAGAGCTGGCAGCGGTTCGGGCGGGTGACCGGGCTCGGCTGGGTCGTGAAGCTCATGGACGGATCTCCGGCAGGTGTCAGGGTCGATCGGATCGGTGGCGGCGGCTATTGCAGGTCGGCGAAGGCCGCCTGCAGGCGGGACACGGCCTCGCGGATGCGCGGCCGCGGCATGGCGATGTTGAAGCGCAGGTGTCCCGCGCCGCCGGTGCCGAAGGCCGGGCCGTGGCTGGCGGCGATCCTGGCGCCGCGCTCCACGCGGCCGGTGAATTCCGCCGCGGCCATGCCTGTGCCGGAGAAATCCACCCAGGAGAGATAGGTGCCCTGCATCGGCATCATCCGCACCCCGGGAATCGCGTCGAGCCCGGCGCCGAAGACCTCGGCATTGCCGGCGAGATAGGCGCAGAGCGCGTCGATCCAGGCGTCGCCCGTCGCATAGGCCGCGGTCGCCATCAGCATGCCGAAGCGGTTGGGCGAAGTGCCGGTGGCGCGATGCGCCGCGCCGAATCGGGCGCGCAGCGCGGCGTCCGGGATGATGACGTTGCCGGTGACGGTGCCGGCGATGTTGAAGGCCTTGGTCGTCGCCGTCAGCATGACCAGCCGGTCGAGGCAATCCGGCGCCGCCAGCGGCATGGGGGTGTGGCGGTTGCCGGGATGGATCAGGTCGTGATGGATCTCGTCGGCGACGAGCAGCAGGTCGTGGTCGCGGCAGAAATCGGCCAGGGCGCGCAGCTCGTCCCTGTCCCAGACCCGCCCGCCGGGATTGTGCGGCGAGCAGAGCACGACCATGCGCTCGTGCCCCTTGAGCGCGCCCGCCAGCGCGTCGAGATCCATCCCGTAGCGCCCGTCGCGCAGGACGAGCGGTGATTCGACCACTTCGCGCCGGTTGGCGCCGATGATCCGGGCGAAGGCATGGTAGACCGGCGTGAAGAGGATCACCCCGTCGCCGGGCTCGGTGAAGGCGCGCAGGCAGATCGCGAGGCCGGCGACGATCCCGTGGGTCGTGGCGATGGCGGCCGGGTCGACCTCCCAGCCGTGGCGGCGCGCCATCCAGCCGGTGATCGCGGCCTTGTAGTCGCGCTCGTCGCCGAAATAGCCGTGCACGCCGTGGGCGACCGCCGCGGCGAGCGCCTCGTTGACCGCGCTCGGCGGGCGGAATTCCATGTCCGCCACCCACATCGCGAGGCCGTCCTCGGGCGAGATGCCGTAGCGCGCCTCCATTTCGTCCCATTTGTCGGAATGGGTGCCGCGGTTGTCGATGATCTCGTCGAAATCGAACATGGGTGAGCCCTGCCTTTCGGCGCGACCTTAGCGTTCTGGTGCGCCGCAGCAAGCCCCAGGGGAAATGCATTCGGCAATGCGCGCCCCGTCCGCCCGGACCGGGTGCTGCCCTCCTCCTGCGGCGGGGCGGTCGTACCGGCGGGAACGGGCTCCGAATGCGGTCACCCTGGCCGGCAGAGCGGCGGTGCTTGTGATTTCCGGACCTCTCGCCTATGCCCGGGCGTGATCATTCCGCGAGCGTGAGGACGACCATGGACGCCCAGAAATTCGACAAGTCGAAGCTGCCCAGCCGCCATGTCACCGAAGGCCCGGAACGCGCGCCGCACCGCAGCTATCTCTACGCCATGGGCATCTCGGAGGCCGAGATCCACCAGCCCTTCGTCGGTGTCGCGACCTGCTGGAACGAGGCGGCGCCCTGCAACATCGCGCTGAACCGGCAGGCGCAGGCGGTCAAGCTCGGGGTGAAATCGGCGATGGGGACGCCGCGCGAATTCACCACCATCACCGTCACCGACGGAATCGCCATGGGCCACGAGGGGATGCGGTCGAGCCTCGCGAGCCGCGAGGCGATCGCGGACTCCGTCGAGCTGACCATGCGCGGGCATTGCTACGACGCGATCGTCGGGCTCGCGGGCTGCGACAAGAGCCTGCCCGGGATGATGATGGCGATGGTGCGGCTCAACGTGCCCTCGGTGTTCATCTACGGCGGGTCGATCCTGCCGGGCCGCGTCCCCGCCGGCGCGGCGGTGCCCGAGGATTTCGCGAACCGCGACCTGACGGTGCAGGACATGTTCGAGGCCGTGGGCCGCCACCAGAGCGGCACGCTCGGCAATGCGGCGCTCGAGATCCTCGAGCGCGTCGCCTGCCCCTCGGCGGGCGCCTGCGGCGGGCAGTTCACCGCCAACACCATGGCCTGCGTCTCCGAGGCGATCGGGCTGGCGCTGCTCAATTCCTCGGGCGCGCCGGCGCCCTACGAGAGCCGCGACGCCTATGGCACGGCCAGCGGCGCGGCGGTGATGCGGCTCCTGGAGAAGAACATCCGGTCGCGCGACGTGGTGACCCGCAAGAGCCTCGAGAATGCCGCGCGGGTCGTCGCCTGCACCGGCGGCTCGACCAACGGCGGGCTGCACCTGCCGGCGATCGCCCACGAGGCGGGCATCGAGTTCACGCTGCAGGATGTCTGCGACATCTTCCACGACACGCCCTATTTCGTCGACCTGAAACCGGGCGGGAAATACGTCGCCAAGGACCTCTACGAGGCCGGCGGCGTGCCCGTCGTGCTCAAGGAACTGATGCGCGCCGGCCTGCTGCACGGCGAATGCATGACCGCGAGCGGCCGGACCATGGGCGAGGAGCTCGACGAGATCCGCGGCGAGGCGGATGGCCGGGTGATCTATCCGGTCGACAAGCCGATCACGAAGACCGGCGGCGTCGTCGGCCTGATGGGCAACCTCGCGCCCGAGGGCGCCATCGTGAAGGTCGCCGGCATGTCCGAGGCCGAGCAGGTGTTCACCGGTCCCGCGCTGGTCTTCGAATGCGAGGAGGACGCCTTCGCCGCGGTCCAGAAGCGCGCCTATGCCGAGGGCGACGTGATCGTCATCCGCAACGAGGGCCCGATGGGCGGCCCCGGCATGCGCGAGATGCTCGCCACCACCGCGGCGCTCTCGGGCCAGGGCATGGGCAAGAAGGTCGCGCTCATCACCGACGGCCGCTTCTCGGGCGCCACCCGCGGCTTCTGCGTCGGCCATGTGGGCCCGGAGGCGGCCCATGGCGGCCCGATCGCGCTGATCCGCACCGGCGACGTCATCACCCTCGACGCGCTCAAGGGCGAGATCAGCGTCGCGCTCAGCGAGGCCGAACTGGCCGAGCGCCGCAAGGCCTGGGCCGGCCCGCGCGAGACGATCTACGCCTCCGGTGCCTTGTGGAAATACGCCCAGCAGGTCGGCCCGACCCGCCTCGGCGCCGTCACCCATCCCGGCGCCCGGGCGGAACGCCATGTCTATGCGGATCTCTGAGGGCTCACGCGCCGCCGCACTTCTGATCGCCGGCCTCGCGCTCGCGGCCTGCGAGGGGCTGCCGGGCGCGGGCGGGCCGAGCCGCGCCACCGTGACCGTCGCCGGCGAGCCCATCGTGATCGCCGGCCCCCCGGGGTTCTGCATCGACCGCGAGACCCTCAATGTCAGCGACTTCGGCGCCTTCGCGCTGATGAGCGACTGCGCCCTGCTCGCGAGCGGCACCCGGGCCGGCGCGGACTCCCGCGCCGCACTGACCGCGAGCATCTCCTCGGGTGGCCTCGGGGGCGAGGGCGACGACCCGGTGCAGTCGCTCGCCGATCTCGCGGCCTTCGCCCAGACCGGCGAGGGCCGGGCGCTGCTCGGGCGCAGCGGCAGTGCCAACGGCGTGCGCATCCTCGCCACCCGGCAAAGCGGCGAGGTGCTCTTCGTCCTCGTCGAGGACCGCGGCCCCCAGCCGATCGCCGGGGTCGACCGCCGCTTCTGGCGCGCCTTCCTCGAGGTGAAGGACCGCATGGCCGTGCTCTCGGTGCTCGGCTTCGAGGACGCCGGTCTCGACCCTCAGGCGGGCCTCGACCTGCTCGCCGCCTTCGTGGCCGCGCTTCAGCGCGCCAACCCGGCTTGACCGGGACCGGCTTCCCCCGGCTCTTCGCGCCGCTCGACCTCGGCTTCGTCACGTTGCCCGACCGGGTGATCATGGGCTCCATGCACACCGGGCTCGAGGAGACCGGCGACTGGGCGCGGGTCGCGGCCTTCTACGCCGAACGCGCCCGCGGCGGCGTCGGGCTCATGGTCACCGGCGGCATGGCGCCCAATTCCGAGGGCGCCGTGCTGCCGGGCGCCGCCGGCCTCTTCACCCGCGAGGATCTGGCGAACCACGCCCGCGTCACCGCGGCCGTGCATGCCGAGGGCGGGCGGATCGCCATGCAGATCCTCCACGCCGGCCGCTACGCCTATTCCGACGGGGCGGTCGCGCCATCGGCACTCAGGTCGCCCATCTCGCGGCACGTGCCCCGCGAACTCGACGCCGCCGGCATCGAGAAGCAGATCGCCGACATCGCCACGGCCGCGGCGCGCGCCCGCGAGGCGGGCTACGACGGCGTCGAGATCATGGGATCGGAAGGCTATCTGCTCAACGAGTTCCTCGCGCCCCACACCAACCGGCGGAGCGACGGCTGGGGCGGGGATTTTGCGCATCGCATGCGCCTGCCGGTCGAGGTCGTCCGCCGGACGCGCGCGGCGGTCGGCGCGGACTTCATCCTGATCTACCGCCTCTCGATGATCGACCTCGTGCCCGAGGGCCAGACCTGGGACGAGGTCGTCCGCCTGGCGCGGGCGGTCGAGGCGGCGGGGGCGACGATCATCAACACCGGCATCGGCTGGCACGAGGCGCGGGTCCCGACCATCGCCACCTCGGTGCCGCGCGCGGCCTTCACCTGGCTGACCCGGCGGCTCATGGGCGAGGTCGGCATCCCGCTGGTCGCCTCGAACCGCATCAATGCGCCCGAGGTCGCCGAGGCGGTGCTGGCGGAAGGCGCGGCCGACATGGTCTCCATGGCCCGCCCCTTCCTCGCGGACGCCGAATTTCTCGCCAAGGCGAAGGCCGGCCGGGCGGGCGCCATCGTGCCCTGCATCGCCTGCAACCAGGCCTGCCTCGACCATACCTTCGAGCGCAAGGTCGCCTCCTGCCTGGTCAATCCGCGCGCCGGGCACGAGACCGAGCTCGTCTATGCGCCGGCCCCGCGCCCGCGCCGGATCGCGGTGGTCGGCGCCGGCCCGGCCGGCATCGCCGCCGCCCTGGTGGCGGCGCGGCGCGGCCATGCGGTGACGCTCTTCGAGCGCGCCGCCGCCATCGGCGGCCAGCTCGACATGGCGCGCCGCATCCCCGGCAAGGAGGAGTTCGAAGGGCTGCTCGCCTATTACCGCCGCGCGGTCGCGGCGGCCGACATCGACCTTCGCCTCGGCACCGAGGCCTCGCCGGACCTGCTCGCCCCCTTCGGGGCGGCGATCGTCGCCACCGGCGTGCGCCCGCGCGATCCCGGGATCCCCGGACGGCAGCTGCCGCATGTGCTGGGCTATGTGGACGTGCTGCGCGGCCGCGCGCCGGTCGGGGAGCGCGTGGTCATCGTCGGCGCGGGCGGCATCGGCTTCGACGTGGCGACCTTCCTCGCCCAGGACGGCCCCTCGCCGACCACCGATCCCGCGCTTTGGCGCCGCGAATGGGGCGTGGGGGATCCGGCCCTGACCCGCGGCGGCCTCGCCGCGGAAGGCCCAAGGCCGGGGCCCTCGCCGCGCGAGATCACGCTCCTGCAACGCAAGCCCGGCCGCCCCGGCAGGGGCCTCGGCAAGACCACCGGCTGGATTCACCGCCTTGCTCTCCAGGGCAAGGGGGTCGTGATGCGCGGCGGCGTGACCTACGAGGAGATCGTGCCGGAGGGCATCATCGTCAGCGACGGTCCCGAACGCGCCGACCCGCGCCTGATCGCCGCCGACACCGTCGTGATCTGCGCGGGTCAGGAGCCGGAGCGGTCGCTCCTCGACGCGCTCGCCGGGCGCGGCATCCCCGCCGAGGTCATCGGCGGCGCCGACAGGGCGGCCGAGCTCGATGCGAAACGGGCCATCGACCAGGGCAGCCGGCTGGCGGCGCGCCTCTGACGCCTGCGGCCGAATGCGCCGGTTCCCGCCACGCTTCGCGCCGGGACGCCGGACTTCCGCCCCTGCCATGTCCACGGGGCCACGCGGTGGCGCCACGGGGGAGATCGGCGCCGATCCGAAGCAATCACCCGGAGGCCATACCGTACCAGCGCCCCCGCGCGGTCGCCTCCTGTTCCCCCCGCGGCCGGGGTGACCCCAGCCCGATCGACGCGTGGCGATCGGGCCGCGCCGGCCCTGCCGGGGGCCGGCGCGCTTTGCGCACCGTCCAGGGCCGTCCCGTCCCGATCCTCAACCGACGGGAATGCGCCACCTCCCTCGCCCTGCGGCGCGCGCCTCCGGGCGACCGGACCGGGCAAGGCGCCACCGGCGCCTCGCCTTAACGGTCCGGGGACATGCGGCGCGGGCCGCGCGGGGCGCGGCCTTTTCCCTGGCCCGAGACTCGGCCACAGGCCGCAGGATCGGTCAGTCGGGAGGGCCGCTGGAATCAGATGGGGAGGATCCAGTTCGCGACCGTGACCCCGATCATGGCCAGCCCGAGCAGCAGGACCGAAGCCAGCGCCGGAACCCAGGCCTCGGAGATCCGACCCCGCGCCGGGCCGTCGCCGCGGTACCGCAGCGCCTCCTGCCAGTGGGTGAGATGCCGGTTCATGGCGGATCGTGCCTCCCGCTTGATCGTTCGAAGGCCGGATCATCGCGCAGGAGGGTTTCCGGTTTGCTAACGCCGGCGGGGCCGCTAGACTTGCCCGTCAGGCCGCGGCATCCCGGTATTCCCATGATCCTCCGCATGGTCGTTCTCGCCCTCGCTCTCCCCGTCCCGGCGGCCATGGCCGCCGGAAGCGATCCGCTCGCCGGCAGCGAATGGCGGCCGGTGGAGATCGCCGGAACGCCGACCCCGGAGGATGTCGAGGTCTATCTGCAGTTCCGCGCCGAGGGCGCGGTCGCGGGCATGGGTGGCTGCAACCGCTTCACCGGCGGCTATTCGCTGGAGGGCGAGGCCCTTGCCTTCTCGCCGCTCGCCGCCACCATGATGGCCTGCCCGGAGCCGCAGATGCTGGTGGAGCAGCGTTTCTTCGCCACCCTGGCGCAGGTGCGCGGCTTCGCCCGCGACCGCATCGACCTCGTGCTGTCCGACGCCGACGGCGCGCCGCTCGTCGTGCTCGTCCAGCGCGACGCCGACTGATCTTCCCTTTGGCCGGCCCTTCGCTGCGATGTCCGATCCCGGCTGCCATGGTTGCGTTTCGGTTGACGCTGGAGTTTTTATGCAGTTATTTCAACAGGAAGCTCGGATGTGCGCGCGCGCACATCCACCCGCTCCGTTCCGTGCGGGTATGGCCCTAGGAGCGCAGGCGGTCCATGATCGCGACCAGTTCCGCGCTGATCCCGGGCTCCGAGAGCGCGTGTCCCGCGGTCGCGACCATGCGCAGGTCCGAGCCCGGCCAGGCCCGGTGCAGCGCATGGGCGGTATGCGGCGGGCAGATCATGTCGTAGCGGCCCTGCACGATATGGCCGGGGATCGCGTCGATCCGGTGCATGTCGCGCAGGATATGCCCGTCGCCGTCGAGAAAGCCGCCGTTGATGAAATAATGGTTCTCGAGCCGCGCGAAGGCCAGCGCATAGGAGCTCGACGGATTGCCGCGCCCGTCGCCGGGGTCGAGCACCGCGAGCGCGCTTTCCCAGCCCGCCCAGGCCCGGGCGAAGCGGAGCTGTTCCGCAGGGTCCTCGCCGAAGAGTCGGCGGTGATAGGCCGCGATCAGGTCGCCGCGTTCCTCCCGCGGCACCATCTGCGAGAACGCCCGCCACTGCTCCGGCCAGAAGGCGCCGGCGCCGCCGCCGTAGAACCAGTGCAGCTCGGCCGGGGTCATGGTGAAGACGCCGCGCAGAACCAGCGCCTCGACGCGGTCGGGATGGGTCTGGGCATAGATCAACGCGAGGCAGGCGCCCCAGGAGCCGCCGAAGACGATCCAGCGCTCGATGCCCAGCCTGACCCGGATCCGCTCGATATCGGCCACGAGATCCCAGGTGGTGTTGTTCTCCACCGAGGCATGCGGGGTCGACCGGCCGCAGCCGCGCTGGTCGAAGAGGATCGTGCGGTAATGGCCTGGATCGAAGAACCGCCGCATGCCGGGGCTGCATCCCCCGCCGGGACCGCCGTGCAGCACGATCACCGGCGCCCCGTCCGGCCTGCCGCATTGCTCCACATAGACGCGGTGCCCGCCGGACATGTCGAGCATCTGCTGGCGGAAGGGCTCGATCGGCGCGTAGAGCCCGCCCCGGGGACCGGCGCCGCTCTGGCTCGGGTTTTCCTTCATCGCCGCATTATGTATCCCTTGGACAACGGGAAGTGTCGCAGGTTGACCCCATGAGTGCAACGCAGATCGCGGATACGGTTGACGCCGCCGAGATCGCCAAGTTCGAGGCCATGGCCGCGGAATGGTGGGATCCCTCGGGCAAGTTCAAGCCGCTGCACATGCTCAACCCCTGCCGGCTCGACTACATCACCGCGCAGGTCGCGGCGGAATTCGACCGTGACCGCAAGGCGCCGCGGCCCTTCGCCGGGCTCAGGCTGCTCGATATCGGCTGCGGCGGCGGGCTCCTGGCCGAGCCCATGGCGCGGCTCGGGGCGAGCGTCGTCGGCGCCGACGCCGCGGCGCGCAACATCCCCGTGGCGCGCATCCATGCCGCGCAATCGGGCCTCGACATCGACTACCGCCACACCACCGCCGAGGCGCTGGCCGCGGCGGGCGAGGTCTTCGACGTGGTGCTCAACATGGAGGTGATCGAGCATGTCGCCGACCCGCCGGCCTATCTCGCCGCCTGCCGGCAGCTGCTCAGGCCCGGCGGGCTGATGGTCGCCTCCACGCTCAACCGCAACCCCAAGAGCTACGCGATGGCGATCATCGGTGCCGAGCGGGTGATGCGCTGGCTGCCGAAGGGCACCCACGACTGGTCGCGCTTCGTCACGCCCGACGAGTTCTTCGAGCTGCTCCGCGAGGCCGGTCTCGACCCGGTGGACCGCAAGGGCTTCGTCTTCAACCCGCTTTCCTGGACTTGGCGCATCTCGGACCGCGACCTTTCGGTCAATTACGTCACGACGAGCCTGCGGCCGGCGGAGGGATGAGGAGCGCGCGCGGCGTTAGCCAAGCCGGGGCAAGCGGATTGACGTGCCGGGGACCCGCAACTAGGGCAGGGGCATGAAACCGATACTCCTGCTCGGGATCGGCTGCCAGAAGGGCGGCACGACCTGGCTCTACGAATATCTCGCCCGGCATCCCCAGGTCGCCAACGACCCGGTCAAGGAGATGCATGTGCTCGACGTGCGGCACGTGCCCTATTTCGGCGACTTCCACGATTCGAAATCCGCCTACAAGCGCGAGCTGATCGCCGGACTCGGCAAGGACGGCAGCGAGGCGGCCACGCGCCGGCGGGACCGGCTCGCGGCCGAGATCGAGGGCCACGAGCGGTCCATGGCCATGGTGCGCGACCTGCGCCGCTACGCCGACCACATGCAGCGCCTCGCCGAGAGCGATCCGGCGGTCCGCCTCGTGCGCGACATCACGCCGAGCTATGCGGCGCTCGACGCGCCGCACTGGCAGCAGGTCCGCCGCGACCTCGAGGAGCGGTTCGACCTGCGCCTCGTCTTCATCATGCGCGACCCGGTCGACCGGCTCTTCTCCGCCTATCGCATGGGCCGGCGGCGTGCCGAGGACCTGAACGCCGTGCTTTCCGCCGCCAGCCCGCTGGAGGCCGCGCGCAACCGGCTTCGGCCGCTCAAGGCCTCGGTGATGGAACTCGTGCGGCGCAAGCCGAAGGAGAGCCCGTTCCTGGCCTTCGCGCTCGAGGAGATGAACCTGCGCCGCTCGCAATACGAGAAGACCGTCACGGCGGTCGAGGCGGCCTTTCCGGCCGCGCAGCTCCATTGCGTGCTCTTCGAGGATTTCTTCAACGAGGCGGCCCTGCGGCGCTTCACCGATTTCGCCGGGATCGACTTCCTGCCCACCGAATACGCCAAGACGAAGCAGACCGCCTCGGGCGGTGCCGAGCTCACCGACGAGGATGTCGCGCAGCTGCGCGACCGGCTCGATGCCACCTATCGCTTCTGCGAGGAGCGGTTCGGGCGGGATGCCATCGCCGCGTGCTGGAAGTATCACTGATACGGATTCCGCCCGGTCGACGCGGCCTACAGGTATCGAATCCGCCCCGGCGCGCCGGGCTCGGGTGGCGTCCCGCAGCGGGACATGCCTTAATATACTGTTATTGCACGGTTCTTCGAGGCGTGAGTCGGTTGTGGCCCGATCCGTGCAATCATGCCAGCGGACCTCCCGGCTGACCGATCCTGCGGCCTGAGGCCGAGTTTCGGGACAGGGAAAAGGCCGCGCCCCGCGCGGCCCTGGCCGTATGTCCCCGGACCGAAAGGCGAGGCGCCGGTGGCGCGTCGCCCGGTCCGGTCGCCCGGAGGCGCGAGCCGCAGGGCGAGGGCGGTGCAGCCCGATCGACACAGGTCGATCGGGCTGGGGTCATACCGGCCGCGGGAGGAACAGGAGTCGACCGCGAGGGTCGCCGGTATGGGAGATCCTATGATGCCGGAAGTCTTCTCCCTGACCGACGCCAAGGTCGGGGGAAGGGGGCGTCGGCATTGCTTGCCGGGGCTTGTGGTCGCGCCCGGACGGGCGCCAAGGCATCGGTGCGCGCCGCCCGGAGGCGGGGCGGAGCGCTGGGTCAGCGCTCCGAGGCCTGCACGGTGCCCCCCGCCCGTCCGGCCGCCCGCTCCGCCAGCAGGCGGTCGAGCCAGTCGGGGTCCATTTCGGGCACCGAGGAGAGCAGGAGCTCGGTATAGGGGTCGTGCGGCGGCGCGAACATCTCGGCCTTGGGGCCCTGTTCGACCACGCGGCCGTCCTTCATCACCACCACCTCGTCGGCGATCGCCTTCACCGTGGCGAGGTCGTGGGTGATGAACATATAGGCCAGGTCGAACTCGGTCTGCAGCCGGTCGAGTAGCCGCAGGATGCCCTCGGCCACCAGCTGGTCGAGCGCCGAGGTCACCTCGTCGCAGATGATGAAGCGCGGTTCGGCGGCCAGCGCGCGGGCGATGCCGATGCGCTGCTTCTGCCCGCCGGAAAGCTCGGAGGGAAGGCGGTCGATGAACTTGTCGGGCTCGAGCTCGATCAGGTGCAGGAGTTCGCGGACGCGCTCGGTCAGGGCCTTGCCCGACTTGCCGAGATAGAAATGCACCGGCCGGCCGATGATCTCGCGGATCCGGTGCTTGGGGTTCAGCGCGGTATCCGCCATCTGGTAGATCATCTGCGCCTGGCGCAGCTGGTCCTTGCTGCGCTGCCGGTAGTCGGCGGGCAGCGGCTGGCCCTCGAAGAGCACCGAGCCGGAGCTCGGCGGCAGGAGCCCGGTGATCACCCGCGCCGCGGTCGACTTGCCGCTGCCCGATTCGCCGACCACCGCCACCGTCCGCCGGCGGTGGATCTCGAAACTGACGTTGTGCAGCACCGGCACCGGCCCGTAGGCCGCCACGATGTTGCGCATCTCCACCACCGGGACATCGGCCGCCGGCAGCGCCGGCTGGGCGCCGCGTTCGA
>Ga0209607_1003674_pt1 | contig 11699 bp, 8 predicted proteins | sample AD_UKC117_MetaG_FD_184413 | JGI IMG/M metagenome (GOLD analysis project Ga0209607, IMG submission 184413) | Active sludge microbial communities of municipal wastewater-treating anaerobic digesters from Hong Kong - AD_UKC117_MetaG (SPAdes)... | ecosystem: Engineered > Bioreactor > Anaerobic >... | reverse complement strand
GGAGCCCGGCGCCGGTCGCCTGCTCGATGCCAAGATCGAAAATCTCGCGGTCTGGATCGACGATCTCGAAAAGGTGGTTGCCCAGGCCAAGGGGCGGATCGATGGACCCGGCGCCAGTTTGTGGCACGGGCTCAGAGAGAGTCCGATCGGCCAGGAGCTGGGCGACGATCTGCCGGATTTGCGGATCGCCGGCCGCAATACCGTGGAGTTCGAACTCGCCGTTCCAGCCAACTCGCGGCCCAGCCACGCGCGCGGGCGGATCGGTTTGTCGGACAATAGCGTGGCCTTGCCATCCAGGGCGCTCGAATTCAGTCGGCTGAAGGGCGAAGTGGCGTTTACGGAAACCGACCTGAAAGCCGAGGAGGTGCGGGCGTTGTTGCGCGGAGAGCCGGTTCGGATCGATCTAAACCTGGCCGGTGGCGAGGGCCAGCGCGAACTGCGTGGTCAGTTGCGGGGCCGAATAGGGTTGCGGACCCTGACTGGCGCGCCGGCGGCATTGGATACATACCTCGAAGGTAAGAGTCTTTGGCAGGCTGTATTGGCGGTTCCGATTGGCCGGCACGACCGGCAAAACGAGGTGTCGCCGTTCACGCTAACCTTGAATTCGGATTTGCGTGGCGCCGCTGTCCGGTTGCCGGAACCCTTTGGCAAGGATGCCGACCAGGTTCGCCCCTTCGCCCTGACCGTGCGTCCGCGTGGGCGTGATACCCTGGAACTAGATCTGGAATACGACGCGAACGTGCGGGCGATGTTGGCCTTGGACGGTTATCCGCAACAACTTCGACTGGATCGGGGTGAGTTGCGCATCAATGCCGGCGTGGCTCAATTGCCGGAGGTGCCGGGCTTGTTCATTGTCGCTGATCTGCCGCGTTGGCGACTGGATTGGCCTAGCGCCACTCCCAATTCGACCAATTCCACCGCCGCCGGTGACGAACGAAAAACCGCGGCATGGTGGGGCCTGTTACAGGGTATAGATGCTCAAATCGGTGAGTTGACGATCGGCGATCATGCGGTGACCCGGCTGAAAATGGGAGCGACCCGCCGGAATGGCGGCCTACAAGTCGAACTGGAGAGTAATGAGCTGGCTGGGCGCCTTACCTTGCCAGATCAGCCGACTCCAACGCAGCCGATCAACGCGGCGTTGCAGCGCTTATCGTGGCGGCGAGAGCTGGAGAAGGACGCCATCGCCCGCCCGTCCGTTGCCTCCGATCCGCGTCACTTACCGCCGCTGGTGCTGACCGCCAGTGAGTTTCGATTGGACGACAAGGCTCTGGGCCGGTTGCGGGTGGTCGTCATGCCGATGGAGGGCGGTGTTCGCCTGTCCGAGATGGACCTGAATTCCGAATGGCAGCATTTCACCGCCAGTGGCGAATGGCACTGGACCCTCGGCGGTCAGCTTGCCCAGTTGCGAGCGACCTTGTGGAGCCAGACGTTGGGAGAAACCCTGGCGGCTTTCGGCTATCGGGATACCGGTATCACCGGCGGTGAGACTGAGGCGAAACTACACGCCGAGTGGGCGGGGGAGTCGCCCGCCTTCACTCTGGAGCGCATGGATGGCAGTCTGAAATTTCACATCAGCTCAGGACAGTTGCTCAACATCGATCCGGGTTTGGGTCGGGTGGTCGGGCTATTTAGTTTGCAGAACATCATGCGGCGCCTAAGCTTTGATTTCAGCGATCTGTTCCAGCCAGGGACCAGTTTCGATCAGATTACCGGCGAATTCGTTTTCAAGCATGGGCAAGCCTTCACCGACGATCTCACGGTCGAAGCGCCAGCCGCGCGGATCGATATCCGGGGCCGGACTGGATTGCGGGACCGTGATTACGACCAGCAGATCACGGTGACGCCGAATTTGGGTGGCGCTTTGCCGGTCGCGGGTGCGTTGGCTGGTGGCCCGGCGATCGGCGCGGCGGTGCTGGTCGCTGAACGCTTGCTGCAAAAAGGCATCGAACAAGCAACCCGCTACCGTTATACGCTGACCGGCTCCTGGGACGATCCGGTGTTGGAACCGCTGCGGGAACCATCGCCCGCCACCTCGCCCAAAAAGCTCGTGGGCGACCAATGAACGAGGTGCCCGACATGCCGCGCATGGCCGCCATCCAAATGGTTTCCGGACCCGATGTCGCCGAAAATCTGGCTACCGCCGCCGAACTGCTGGCTCGAGCCGCCGATCAAGGCGCTCGATTAGCGGTGCTGCCGGAGAATTTTGCCCTGATGGGCCGTCGTGAAGAGGAAAAGGTGGCGGTGCGGGAAACGGAGGGCGAGGGACCGATTCAGTCCTTTCTGGCCGAACAGGCCGCTCGTCACCGGCTATGGCTGATCGGAGGCACGATCCCGCTGCGGACCGCCGGCGACGCGCGGCGGGTGCGCGCGGCCTGCCTGCTGTTCGACGATCACGGTCAGCGGGTGGCCCGTTACGACAAGGTGCATCTGTTCGACGTGCAGGTGGTCGGCAGCCGGGAGCGTTACGCCGAGTCGGCCACCATCGAACCGGGTGGCTGCTACGTGTTCGCCGAGACGCCATTGGGCCGGTTGGGGTTGGCGGTGTGCTACGACCTGCGCTTTCCCGAGCAGTTTCGCGCCCTGATGGAACGTGGCATGGAAATTCTGGCCTTGCCGGCGGCGTTCACCGCCGCCACCGGATTGGCGCACTGGGAAACGCTGCTGCGGGCGCGGGCTATCGAAAATCAATGCTACGTGATCGCCTCCGCCCAGGGTGGCTGGCACGCCAACGGCCGCGAAACCCATGGTGATAGCATGATCATCGACCCGTGGGGCGCGATTCTCGACCGCTTGCCGCGTGGACCGGGCGTGGTGCTGGCCGAATTCGACCGAGAGCGGTTGGAGAACGTTCGGCGACAATTCCCGGTCCTAGAACATTGTGTGCGCTGCGAACCCTGAGAAAATGATGACGACCGATACGCTTGCCCTTGCCCGCCAACAACTGCTCGCGCCCGCCGGTCTCGGCGAGGATGCCTTGCATCGAACCCTGGCTTGTCTACTGGGCCACGCCATCGACAGCGGCGACCTGTATTTTCAGCAGCGCCGCGCCGAATCCTGGGGACTGGAGGACGGGCAGGTCAAGAACGCCAGCCATGCCATCCAGCAGGGTGTCGGCGTTCGGGCGACGAGCGGCGAGAAAACCGGCTTCGCCTATTCCGACGAGATCGTGTTGCCGGCGTTGCTGGAGGCGGCCACCGCCGCCCGCGCCATCGCTCGCGATGGGGGCGATACCCGCTTGCAGGTCTGGCGTTCCGCCCAACGGCCGGCGCTTTACGAACCGCTCGATCCGCTGGAAACGCTGTCGGCCGACGCCAAGGTCCGCTTGCTGGAAGCGGTGGACGCCGAGGCGCGTCGTCAAGACCCGCGCGTGACCCAGGTCATGGTCAGCCTGGCCGCTGTGCGGGACACGATCCTAATCGCCGGCAGCGATGGCACACTGGCCGGCGACGTGCGACCGCTGGTGCGGCTGAACGTGAGCGTGATCGTCGAACACGACGGCCGTCGCGAGCAGGGCAGTTCCGGCGGCGGCGGCCGGGTCGGCTACGGCTGGTTCCTCGACCAGGATCGCGCCTTGGGCCACGCGCGGGGAGCGGTGCGGCAGGCGCTGATCAACCTGGAGGCCATTCCCGCTCCGGCCGGAACCATGACTGTGGTGCTGGGGCCGGGCTGGCCGGGTGTCTTGCTGCACGAGGCTATCGGCCACGGGTTGGAGGGCGATTTCAATCGCAAAGGTACCTCGGCCTTCAGCGGGCGGATCAGCGAGCGGGTCGCTACCCCACTGTGCACGGTGGTGGACGACGGCACCCTGGCCAGCCGGCGCGGTTCCTTGAACATCGACGACGAGGGGACCCCGACCCAGTGCACCACGCTGATCGAGTGCGGGGTGCTCAAGGGCTATTTGCAGGACAAGCTCAACGCTCGGCTGATGAAGACCGCGCCGACCGGCAACGGTCGCCGCGAATCCTACGCCCACCTGCCGCTGCCACGGATGACCAACACTTACATGCTGCCGGGCGAGCACGATCCGGCGGAGATCGTCGCTTCGGTGGAGCGAGGGCTGTACGCCGTCAACTTCGGTGGCGGCCAGGTGGACATCACCTCCGGCAAGTTCGTGTTCTCGGCCAGCGAGGCGTATCTGATCGAGAACGGTCGCGTCACCCGCCCGGTCAAGGGCGCCACCCTGATCGGCAACGGTCCGGACGTGCTGACCAAGGTTTCGATGGTCGGCAACGATCTGAAGCTCGATGCCGGCGTCGGCACCTGCGGCAAGGACGGGCAGAGCGTGCCGGTGGGAGTCGGTCAGCCGACCCTGAAGATCGAATCGCTGACCGTGGGCGGTACGCAAGCCTGACTCTCGAACCCAAACCTTGAATCCCGACCCATGCCCGAAGCCATTGCTCCCACCATTGCGCCAATGCCGGCGCGCGAACGACTGGAAACCCTGATTGCCGACATTCTGGCCGAGGCGCGGGTCCAGGGCGTCACCGCCGCCGAAGCGGCGGTCAGTTTTGCCAGTGCCCTGTCGGTGACCGTCCGGCTGGGCGAGATCGAGACCCTGGAACATCATCGCCAGCGCGGCTTGGCGGTCACGGTCTACTTCGGTCAGAGTCGCGGCTCGGCTAGTACCGCCGACTGGCGGCCGGAGGCGATTCGCGACACCGTGCAAAGCGCCTGCGCCATCGCTCGTCATACCGCCGCCGATCCGTACGCGGGATTGGCCGATCCCGAACGGCTGGCGTGGGAGATTCCCGATCTCGACCTATACCATCCCTGGGCGCTGTCCGCCGAGGAGGCGATCGACTTGGCCCGTGAGTGCGAAGCGGCGGCGCTGGCGTTGGACCCACGTATCCGCAACTCCGAAGGTGGCAGCGTCGCCACCCGTGCCGGGCTGGTCATGTATGGCAACTCGCATGGGTTTTGCGGCGGCTATCCGACCACCCGCCATTCGCTGAGTTGTTCGGTGATCGCTCAAGATGCGGAGGGCATGCAACGCAATCATTGGCATACCGTGGCGCGCGACCGCGCTGAACTGGAAACGCCGGTCGCGGTTGGGCAAAAGGCCGGTCGGCGGGCGCTGCGCCGGCTGGGCAGCCGCCGGTTGGGAACCCGGCAGGTCCCGGTCTTGTTCGCGCCGGAACTGGCGCGCGGCTTGATCGGTCACTTTATCGCCGCCATTCGGGGTGGGGCGCTGTACCGCAAGTCCTCGTTCCTGCTGGATCGACTCGGCACGCCCGTGTTCCCGGATTTCGTGACCCTGCGCGAACGGCCGCGCTTGCCCAAGGCTTTGGGCAGCGCCCCGTTCGACAGCGAAGGCGTGGCCACCGCCGACCGGGATGTGGTCAGCGATGGGGTATTGCGGGGTTACGTGCTGGATAGCTATTCAGCGCGCCGCTTGGGGATGCAAACCACCGGCAACGCCGGCGGTACCCATAATCTGATCGTCGAACCCGGTCCGTTGGGGCAGGAGGATCTGCTGCGGCAACTGGATACCGGTTTGTGGGTGACCGAATTGCTCGGCCATGGGGTCAATCTGGTGACCGGCGACTATTCGCGCGGGGCGTCCGGGTTTTGGGTGGAGCAGGGCCAGGTTCGCTATCCGGTCCACGAAATCACCATCGCCGGCAATCTGAACGATCTGTTCCGAGGTGTGGTGGCGGTCGGTGCTGACGTGGATATGCGTGGCGGTATCCGCTGCGGTTCGCTGCTGCTGGAGCGGATGACAGTGGCCGGGGAGTAGAAGCGAACACCGGCGACTGGTTCCAGCCGACCGGGCTTCAATCCTCCCGCTTGCGCAATAGAAAGTAGAATTGTCCAAGCTCTTCCCGCGCTTCCAGCAAGACGTGGCCCATCTGTTGGCTGAAGGTCTCGAAATCCCGGACCGATTCCGGGTCGGAGGCGATCACGCGCAGCACCTGACCGCTGCGTAGGCCAGCCAGGGCTTTTTTGGCTTTGAGAATCGGTAGCGGGCAGCTCAATCCGGACGTGTCGAGTTCGGCATCGATCGTAGTCATGGCGATTATCCAGTAGCTCAAGATGCTCTTAGCTTACCGGATCGAACCATGTTTTCGTTTGGATCCAAGGCGTGCCGTTTACAGATTCTCGGTTGAATGTTGCTTTTATAAGACAATATTCTCTAATAATAGGCGCTTTGATGTCTTTGGGGTCATCGTGTGTTGAGTGTAACATAAACGATTTTTTTGGTAATCTAAAGAGACAATTATTGATAATGGTGTTTCCACCAAAGAAGCAAACTGAGCACAATTCGGCCTATTTTTTGGCAAGGATGGCGATCGGTTGAAGAACATGACAAACAAACCAACGAGCACGAGCCAAGCACCATTTCCACCATGGAATGGAAGCGGGCGCATTTTGCTTGCTGGCAGCATTTACCTTGCTTTGTGGGCGGCAACCTTTGCCGGTTTTTCCCTGCTCGATTCGCTGGGGCCCGATGTGGCCAACCTGTGGTTTCCCTCGGCAGGGTTGCGTTTCTTTCTGCTGCTGGCGTTTGGTTGGGCCGGCGTGCTGTTGGAATTGCTTGCCCTCGTGGCGCATAGCGTGTTGTCGTGGTTGTTGGACGCGGGTGGTGAGCCGTTCCGGTTCTGGGATTGGCAACAGATCCTTTCACTCCTTGCTTGCGCCGCCGTCATTTTGCCACTGCGGCGCTGGGTTCCCGAGATCCGAAATTTCTCCATGCCCAGCCATTTTGCCCTGTTTTTTTCCGCCGCCTTGATCGTCAGCGCGCTGATGGCCTTTGGCGCCATCCCGGCTCTGCTCGACCAAACCCAAGCCCAAGCCATTGTTCTGTCCTGGCTGATCGGCAATTTCATCGCCATCATTACCCTTGCGCCGTTGTTGCTGGTGTGGGTGTTGCCTGGGCTCGATCGGTATCTGCGCCAAGGCCACTGGCGCGAGCGCCGCGCTCCTTATGTTGTATTGGCGCGACCATGTTCCGCGTGTCTGATCGATAGCCTACTGTTGGGCGCCGCACTGTTGGGCGCCGCGCTGCTGGGGTGGGTGGGGATGTTATGGGGTTTCGATCTGGAGCAGTATTTTCCGTTCGCCCCGTTGTTTCTGCTGTTGCCGCTGGCTGGCGTGGCGCTGCGCGGCGGCCTGCGTGGTGCGGTATTGGGGACGGTGGTGCTGGAGGGTGGACTGGTGCTGTTGGTCGCGCTGTACGGCAACCCCAACGCAGTACTGCAATACCAGATGGGCATGATCGCCATCGCCCTGACCGGTCTGTTGCTGGGTGGCGCAATGGAGGCCCGCAACCAAGCGCTCGGACGCTTGCGCAGCTACAACGAAACTTTACAACGCGAACTGGTGACCACGGAGCAACACCTGCAAGTATTGCTGAGGGCGGCGCCGGTCGGGATCCTGGAGTTCGATGCCAGCGAGCGCTGTCGCTACATCAGCGCCATTGGCTGCACCCTGTGCGGTTGTACGCTAGAGCAAGCCATGGGACGGAATGTGCTGGAGTTCGTGCATCCCAACGACCGCGACTACTTTGGGTTTGTTTGGCAGATCAATCGCCATAGCGAGGAAACGCACTGGCTGGAATTCCGTCTCAACGACACCGATCTGTGGTGCGCGGCTCACTGGATCAATCGTTGCGGCGCCGATCGATCACCGGAGGGTGCGATTTTGGTGTTGGCCAACGCCACCGAGCGTCGGGAAAAGGACGAGCGGTTGTGGTTGCTGGCGCATTGCGACGCGCTCACTGGGCTGCCTAACCGCGCATTGTATTGGGATCGGCTCGAACAGGAGTTGCTCCGCGCCAAGCGCGCGGCTCGGAGCGTGGCTGTGTTGTGGGTCGATCTGGACGGCTTCAAGGCCGTGAACGACCGACTGGGCCATGCGGCCGGCGATGCGCTGCTGCGCGCGGTGGCCCGGCGGTTATGCCACCGCATGCGCGACAGCGATACCGTGGCGCGAGTAGGCGGCGATGAATTTGCCCTGATCCTGCCGGATGTCACCGATTCCGAGGCGGTGGTCGGGGTGGCGACCGAACTGGTGGCCAGTTTGTCCGAGCCTTTCGATCTGCCGCAAGGCCCGGCGCGGATTTCGGCCAGCATCGGCATGGCCTGGTATCCCCAGCACGCTGTTGAAGCCGAAACCTTGGTCCAGTACGCCGATATAGCCATGTACGCGGCCAAACGGGCCGGTAGGAGTCGGGTGAGCGTATGGCCGGTGGAGGCGATGCCTGGGTTGAAGGTTGTGGCGGCGGATCGGATCGAAGCGCCATATTCGCCACTGGCGGTGGCGTGGGGGAAACAGAATCCGGGAGAGAAGGTGCTGCTGTGCGAGCAGCCGCTGGAAAGTGCGTTGCAGGATGATGGTTGAAAGGGCAAGGGCCGAGCGGGAACGGGTGGGTGCCCAAAGGCTGGCTTCGTTCGGTTTGGCGCCGCTATCACGATTTACGAAGAGTCCATGCTTGCCTTCGAACTGCCAAGACGATCGTACACTTGGCCGCCTAGCCACTGGGAAACCAGCTCCTGCATCTCCGGCTTGCTCATGTAATCGGCGAACAGTTCTTCGTTTAATTCCATGCGCTCGATGAACAATGATTCCAACACCTGACGGAAAACGAGCTGGAACTTGTCGAGAGAGTTTACCTCGGCGGCCTTGCGCAGGGTTTCGTTCTGGCTGGCAGCCTCCGCGATCTGATCGAAAAAGAGCTGATCCGCTTCGGATAGCTCGCTGCCGAAGCGCTCGTTGATCAGGTCCATCAGGCGCGACAAGGCAATGGGGTCTTCGCGCACCATACCGGAACCGACTTCACATGGTCCGTCAAGCGGTTTGGCATATCCTTCGGCCAGGCTGATTGAGTCTTCGCTGATCTTCTGGAGTCGGTAGTAGTCGAGCTCCACCTCCTCATCGAGCTGGTATCTCGGTCCGCTCTTGCGTTTGGGCAGCTTCAGCACCAGATGACGCAGATAGGTAAAAAGTTTTTCCAGATCGCTGTCCTGGTAGGGAATCACCTGACTCAGAAAGCTGTAGAGGTTGCGAAACGCCCACGTCTTGCCACGCCACAGCTCGGCTTCTTCTTCCTCATCGTGTTGGAGCTGGGCAAAGCAAGTCACCGCCTGATCCAGTAGCGCGTTCATGTTCTTGTGGTCCGCCGGGCTCTGGCGGCGCTTGGGCGCAAAGAAGATGCGTGAGAACTCGTCCGTCTCTTCTTGCAGGTAGATACCCGACTTGTCCAGTTCGGTTTTCACCTCATACAGCCGATTCGGATCGACTTCCCGCGCCCAATGGGTATCCTCCGTTGCTGGAGGGCCTGGTAGACCCGACGATAACCGTAGGTCGGCTCCACGCCTACCACCTCCGCCACCGCACAGGCCGCTCGTGACTGGACGTGAACCCGTCGCTGACGTTCCACCCCCAGTACGCAAAGAGTCCCGAAGCCGCCAATACGGTTGCTCCATGAGACGCATAAACTGTTTCAGCGACAATCGCCACCGGTATCGGCGATACACCCTGGCTAAAGAGGCCATGGCTAAATCCGGGAGAGCTTTTTTAAAATTTCGATCTCCAGCGCTTTTCGCTTTTTCGCCCAGCAAGTGTTTGAGTTGTTGATTTTCCGCTTCTAGCCGCTGATCGGCCGTCTGCGTCCTGGCTCCGTTAAGGCAATGGCGACCCTCGTCCAAAAACCGCTCTTTCCACCGGTAAATCTGGTTCTCGTTGACCCCGCGCTGGCGGGCCACCTCCGCTACGCTTTGGCGCTCGCTTAAAATCGCTAACACGATCCCCCATTTTTCTTTAACACTCAAACTCCGGCGTTGCTTGCCCATCATGACCTCCACTGCCTGGGCTATGGACTGGCCAGTCAAGCAACGGTCAAGCAATGGAAATTCACCCAAGTATTTGAAATTGTGTGCTCTATGTGTAGGCGTGGCCATTGGGTGGCGATTCCCAGTCAAGCAACGGTCAAGCAAAAGCAGTTTTTTTATCATGCCCACCTCGGCAGGTATTTTCTGGCACGGCTGCCGACTGTTTCGTCATGGCAGCGGATCAGACCGGCTTCGACAGTATCCTTGATGATGTGGGAGATCATGGAGCTGTTTTCTCGTCGATCCCGAAACGCTCCCGCAGGGTGGTGTTGGTCATGTAGTCCCGCTGCACGTAACGCAGGCAGGCATGCAGGTAGCAGGCACGGATGCGGTCGGTCTTGTCCATCTCTCGGAACTCACGGTGGGCAAAGAGAACGGCGCGGGTGTGTTCGCCGGTGGTTTCAAAGAGCGGTGCCGGAAGCTGGTAGAGCTCGGTCTGAAAGACCACCTTGTCCACGCCGCTGCCGCGTTCCTCACAAACGCCGATGCGGCGCATGAAGGAGGCCAGCGCCTCGTTGCGGGAGCGGGGCGGGCTGTCAAGAAAGCGGTCGATTTGCACCAGCGGCAGGCCGGGGTTGGTGATTTCCATGCGGCCCCCAAAGATCTCCACCATGGGGCCAGTGCCGGTCAGGTGGAAATCCTGGTGGATGATGGCGTTAGCCACCAGCTCACGGATGGCCAGATCGGGGAACATCGGTACCTGCTTGCGGAGGGCTTGGCCGATGACCTCGTTGCTGGGCAGCAGATTGGTGACAAAGCCGATCAGCCCTTCGAATCCGGCGGCGTAGCCCTTGCTGCCCTCCTGCTCGCGCACGGTTTCCACCCGGTTTTCGCCCTTGTAGAGCACTACGCGCACCGCCTTGCGTGCGAGGGTACGGAAATCGGCCAGCCGTTTTGCGAACAGCACGGCGCCGAGGTTGGTGATGTTCCATTTCCCGCCTTTGCCTAGGGCAATCATGTCGTCGGCCGCCAGGGCCGACAGAATGCCTTCCCGGCCCTCGGGAAGCGGCAGAGAGAGCAGGTCGAAATAGGCGGGATAATCGAGCAGTCTGAGCACCTCCTCGGCAGCGATGTTTTCGGCGGCGATTTCCTTTTCAAAAGGCGTGCGGTCGAACACTCGCCACAGCTCACGCTCTTTTTCCGGGAAGTCCTTCAGCTTCTTCTTGTAGGAGCCGACGCGGATGAACTCCGTACCCTTGAACTGCACCGGGTGTCGAAAGGCCGCACCGATTTCCAACAGAGCGACCGGTTTGCCTTCGGTCCGAAAGGTGTAAAAGCGAAAGTTGATCTTGGGTGAGAGCGAGCGCAGTAACCAGCTTTCCAGCTCCTCGTTGCCGACTTTGGCGGATGCCGGATTGAACGTGGTGCCGATGATCTCGTGGGTGTCGTTATCCACTCCCCAGACGAGCCAAGCATGAACCTTGCCGGTCAGGGCGGCGGCATTGGCGAGGGCGGAGAGGTATTCGCCGATTTCGTCCGGCTCGGCATTATTGTGCTTGAACTCGGCCCATTCAGTTTCGCGGGACAATTTTCGCAGCTCAGCCAGGATGCCAAGCAATTCGTTCTCTGGACGGTCGATGCTCACTCCGTCACCTCCCGCAAGAGCGCCATAATCCGCTTCTCCACCGCCTCCAGCTCGGCGTCGATCTCGGTCAGCGGGCGCGGCGGCTGGTACTGGAAAAACTCTCGGTTGAAGTTGATCTCAAAACCCACCTTGCCGATGCCGCCGTCTTGCTCGTCCAAGGTGTCGCGGTCGATCCAGGCATCCACCACATAGGGGCGCGCCTCGCGCAGGACATAGCTGATGAGGTCTTCCTTGAGCGGGATATTTTCGAAGTCTTTCCGGTTAGAGTCGGCCTCGTATTC
>Ga0209607_1003672_pt1 | contig 11701 bp, 12 predicted proteins | sample AD_UKC117_MetaG_FD_184413 | JGI IMG/M metagenome (GOLD analysis project Ga0209607, IMG submission 184413) | Active sludge microbial communities of municipal wastewater-treating anaerobic digesters from Hong Kong - AD_UKC117_MetaG (SPAdes)... | ecosystem: Engineered > Bioreactor > Anaerobic >... | reverse complement strand
GCTTCAATCCATCCGTCCTGGGGAGGATTGAATGAGCACGCTCGAAACCGTGGCCACCGTGGCCAATATCTTCGCGTCCGCCGCCGTGGTGCTGACGCTGGTCTTCATCGGCATCCAGCTGAAACAGAATGCGGAGCTGACGCGCATGGCCGCCGCGCAGACATCCGCCCAGCTCCTGTCCACCAATCTCGGCCGCATCATCGAGAACCCGGACCTGGCCGAACTGATCACGCGCGAGGGGGCGCCCGAAAGCTGGAACCGGGCCGAACGGCTGCGCGTGTCGAACTTCCTCTCGGCCAGTTTCCGCCATTACGAAGTTCTGCACACGCACAGACGGTTCGGCGTGTTCGAGGAGGAACTCTGGGGCGGCACCGAGGCGCGCCTCCGCGACAGTCTCGACTCGGCCCCGATCCGCGACTGGTGGAAGGAGTCGAAAGCCTTCTACGCGAAAAGCTTCGTCGCCTACGTCGATGAAATCGCCGCCGAGTGGGAGGCCATCGAGGCGATTGCGGGGATGGCCGCTGCCGCGGCGGACGGCTCGACCCCAGCATCGTGATCCTCGACGGGATCGGCTTGCTCCTGTTCCTGATCCCGGGCCTTATCGCGTTTGCTGTCGGCTTCAGCAATGACACGATCTACCTGCCGGGCCGCCGACGTCGCCGTCGAACTCCACGCCTGCGCGCAGAACGGTTATGCGCCGGCCTGATCCGGCCAGTCCCTGAAAAGGCCGAACTTCACGTTCGTCACCATCGCGTTCGCGGTGAAGTGAAGCTCGTCCATCTCCCCTTCCCGTGCCGCAGCGGCGCGGAACGCGCTGTCGAGCTGGGCGAGGTCGCGCGTCTCGATCATGATGTGGAACTCCCGGATCGTGTCGGGGCGCAGGCCCAGCTTGCAGCGCATCATCCGCCAGGACTCGATCCGCCCCTCGCCCTGCATCTTGCCGAGGAAAGCCGGCAGCGCCCTGGCGAAGGCCTGTTCGTCCGTACCGGGCTTCAGGTCGAACCAGATATGATAAATGTCCATTTGCAACACGCTCGCAATTCAGTTTGCCCGATGACGCCGTCTTCTATACGTGAGTCTGCATGCCTGCGAGCCCCGCCCTTTCCGTGATCATTCCTTTCTTCAACGAAGCCGGGAACGTTCATCCCGTGATCGACGAAGTGCACGAACAACTGGCCGGCATCCCGTTCGAGATCATCTGCGTGAACGACCAGTCGTCCGACGCGACCGGCACGGAACTCGCCGAGGCGAAGGCAAAGCATCCGGATACGGTTTTCGTATTCAGCCACGTCCAGCGCCGGGGAAAATCCGCCGCCCTCTTTACCGGGCTCAGGGCTGTGCGCGGCGAATGGGTCCAACTTCTGGATGGAGATGGACAGAACGATCCGGGCGACACGGCGCGCCTCTGGAAGGCGATCATCGCCCCCGGCGCCCCGCCCCGGCTTGGCATCATTGCCGGCAAGCGCAACAGCCGCAACGATTCCGGTTTCAAATGGGTCCAGTCCCGCGTCGCCAATGGCGTGCGCCGGTTCGTCCTTCAGGACGATGCGACGGACACAGGCTGCGGCTGGAAACTGATCCGCACGGCGGCTTTCCGCGACCTGCCCTATTTCGCCAGCATGCACCGCTTCCTGCCGGCCCTCGTGAAGCGCGCGGGCTGGGACGTGCGCGAGGAACTGGTGAATGACCGGCGGCGCCTGGCGGGACAGTCGAAATACGGTTTCCTCGGCCGGCTCGGCGCCGGCATCTTCGACCTCTTGGGCATGTTCTGGCTGGTCCGCCGCGGCGGCTACGGCATTGCCGCCGAGTGGAACGACCCGCGGGCCTGAAGCGCCCGAATTCCCCTGTCAGGCGAATCTGTTCGGGGAGTCACCCCCTCCATCCGGGCCCCGGCCGGGCATTTTTCCGGGCATGTCTGAAGGCCGTTTAGAGGCCCCTAGTCCTGGTCCCGGGTCGGCCGGTCACGGCTGCGCAGGGCGGGCGGACGCGTGTCGCGTTGCGGCTGCACCTTGGGTTGCGGCGGCGGGGCCTGGACCCGCGGCGCCGGGGCGGGCGGCGGCGTAAAGCTGCGAGCCGGCGCAGGCGGCGTCACAGCCCGTGGCGCCGGTGTGGCGGGCGGTGTGAAAGCCCGCGGTGCAGGGGTCGCCGGCCGCTCCGCACGGACCGGCGGTGTTGCAGGCATTGCACGACGCGACGGGGCCGCAGCCGGTTGGCCGACGTCCCGCCGGTCCGGCTCGATGCGGCGCATGCCAGGCGGACGCGTATCGCGCTCGGGCGGTGTACCGACCCGGCTCGCCTGCGGCGTCAGGCTCCGCGGCGTGCCGCGCGGGGCGGCAGCGGGTTCCGATGTCACGGCAGGCGTCGCCGGGCGGGTGCGGCCTGAGCCGTCGCGGCCACCACGGTCAGGACGGCTGCCCAGTGCAGGCGTTCCCGGCGCACCACCGGCCAGTTCCGGCACGCGGCGGCGATCCATGCTGCGGTCGCCGGTGCGGCGCATGCCCGGAGGCGTCGTCGCTTGCGGCACAGCGGGCTCTACTGCAGCAGGTGCTACAGGTTGCGCACCGGCAAGCGCGGGCGGGCGTCCGTCACGGCTGCGGCCGTCGCCGGGACGGCCGTCCCGCGGGGCATCGCGCCGGCCGTCCCATCCGCCATCCCGGCCACCCCGGTCATGCCGGTCCCAGCTGTCACGGCCGGTCCCGCCAACGGGGCGGATCGAGGAAATATTGTCGTTCAACCGGAGGCCGTTCAGCTTGTCGACCGAGGCGTCGACGATCTGGCAACGGCCCGTGAAATTGGCGTGCTCGCACACTTCCCATTTGCCGGAACGGATCTGGATCGACGAGACATTGTCGTTGAACCGGTACTCGCTGAGGTCGCGGATTTCCCGGTTGATCCCGAAGGACGGGCCACGCTCGTTGGCGTCGACATAGAGGGTCACGGCCGCATCGCGGGCGCCGTAATGGCCCCGCAGCGGCGGAGGATCCGGGCGGTAATAGCCGCCGTCGTAATAGCCATAGCTGTTCCAGCCGAACCCATAGGGGTCGTAGCCGAGGCGCGGATCGTAATAGCCGTAGCGGCGATAGTCCGGCGAATAGCCGTAATGCGTCACCTGGATCGCGGTCGAGACGCCATAGCCATAGCTGTAGGTGTCGTAGCCGTAGCTCTCGTTGTCGACGTAGCGGATGTATCCGTAATCGTCGCGTTCGAACATCAGGCCGTGCTCGGCTTCTGTATATTCATATACAGGACGTACCGACGAGACCTCACGCGAGAGGCCGAACCAGGCAAGGTCCGGCACGTCATAGCGCAGGAACACGCAGCGGCCGGTGAAGTCGCTGTGCTCGCAGACTTCCCACTGGCCCGACAGGACCGCCACCGAACGGGCCCGGTCGTTGAAGGCCATGTCCGGCAAGGCATAGACCGGGTCGTAGATTTCCCGCGCTTCGCCGGAGAAATTCTCGCCGCTGTAAAGGATCAGAAGCGGCGGGCCGTCGTCCTGGGCGGGCGTGTAGCTGTACTGCTCATTGTCGGCGAGGGCGCCGCCCGCAAGGGTGATGGGCGCAGCGAACGCGGCGATCAGGCGGAGGAGTCTTGTCTTCATCGGCCATGCTTTCAGTCAGTCTGGCCGTGACTATGGCAAATGCAATCTGAACGGGGCGCAACATTCTGTTACACGCCGCAACATCCCGTCACGCTTCGGGGGGCGGTGCGCCTTCGCCGGTATCCATCCAGTCGTCCAGCGACGCGACAATGAGGCGCCGCGCGGCAAGGTCCACGACCGGTACATCGGCCAGCGTGAAGGGCACGAGCACGCTGCCCCCGCCGGCGAGGTCGATCTCCAGAAGGTCCCCTGCCCCGAAATCCTGCACCGCCCGCACCCGGCCCGCACGCTCATTGCCGCCGGCAAAGACATCCAGCCCGACCAGGTCCTCGATATAGAATTCGTCCTCGTCCGCTTCCGGCAGGCTCGCCCGCGGCACATGAAGGAGCGTACCGCGCAGGGCGTCCCAGTCTTCCTTCTGCTTCTGCTCTTTCGGACGGACGATGAAATGGTCCTTGCCCGGCCGGGCCGCTTTCGGCGTCAGCACTGGCTTTCCCGCCGCATCCACAAGCGGGCCATAGCCAAACACGGCTTCGGGATCGGCGGTGAAACTCTTCACCCGCACTTCGCCGCGTACGCCATGGGCGCCCTTGAGGACGCCCACCACGATCATCTTCCTGTCAGCACCTGCGCTCATGCCGCCTGTCTAGCGGGGCAATGGCGCAGGGCAAGCGCGACGTGCGGTTGCCGCCTTACCGGCCGCGGCCGTCATACCGGCGGATCGACGTGATATTGTCGTTCATCCGGATCGGTTTGAGGTTGCCGGCGCCGGCCGTCAGAACCTCGCAGCGGCCGCGATAGTTCGCGTCCTCGCACACAAGCCAGGTGCCGCGCGAGACGAGGAAAGAGCTGGCCCTGTCGTTGAAGCGATAGGCGCCGAGATCGGGCACGTCCTGGTTCAGTTCGAGCCCGTCGCCGCGCTGGTTCGCATCCGGGAAGAGGACGAGACCCGCACCCCAGCCGCCGGGACGGCCGCCGCCGCCATAGTTCACCGGACGGATGGACGAGACATTGTCGTTCAGCCGGTACTCGCCGAGACGCGACACGCTCGTGTCGATGATCTCGCAACGGCCGCGGAAATTGCCGTCCACGCAGACCTCCCAGACGCCCGAGCGGATCGCGATGGACGAGGCCCGGTCATTGAAGCCGAAACGCGCGAGATCCGGCTCGGCCCCATCAATACGTACGCCCTCACCGGAAAAGCCCGCATCAGTATAAAGGACCGCGCTTGCCCGGCCGCCGCGCCAGTCACGATCACGGTCGCGATCACGGCCATGCTCGGCGCTGGCCGGCAGGGCGAGTGCAACGAGCCCGGCGGCGAGGGCAATGGCGGAAATCGGGTTCACCTGGGTCATAACGGGTTCCTTTCGCAGAGTGCGCTTTTAGGCAAAGCGAACTGAACCGGGCCAAGGTTCCCTGTTGTATGCCGTTCACCTCCCCCACCCCGGTGACGCGCAAGAAAAAGCCGGCACCCCGAAGGATGCCGGCCTTTCCGGTTCGCACGGGAAGTGCCGGTCCTTATTCGGACGCAGCTTCCTCGGCCGGAGCAGCAGCAGCTTCAGCAGCGGCAGCGGCTTTCTCGGCACGTTCCTTGGCGCGCTCCTGGGCTTTCTTGCCCGGCTCGCCTTTTTTCGGGTTGTTGCCGTGTTCCCATTTCATCACCGGCTTGCCGTCGACTTCCTGCAGCGACAGGAAACGGGCGACGCGGTCGGTCGGCTGGGCGCCCTTGCGGAGCCAGTCGGCAGCTTTCACAGCGTCCACTTTCACGCGGTTGCCGGACTCTTTCGGCTGGCGCGGATCGTAGGTGCCGATCTTGTCGATGAAACGGCCGTCACGCGGGGCGCGGGCGTCGGCAACGACGATCGAGTAGAAGGGGCGTTTCTTGGACCCGCCGCGGGCGAGTCGGATCTTGAGGGCCATGGTTGATCTCCTGTGGTTCTGGCGTCTCTGGATTCAGGTAAGTGTAGGTCAGTCGGCCTCCTGGCCGCGGATCTGCTCATGATGGCGGATCACTTCCGCCACGATGAAATTGAGGAATTTCTCGGCAAAGGCCGGGTCGAGGCCGGATTCCTGCGCCATCGCGCGGAGCCGTTCGATCTGTTGCGCCTCGCGGGCCTTGTCCGCGGGCGGAAGATTGTGAAGCGCCTTCAGCTTGCCGACTTCCTGGGTCAGCTTGAAGCGCTCTGCAAGCGTGTGAATGAGGATCGCATCGAGATTGTCGATGCTGGCGCGGAACTGGTTCAGCTGGAACAGGGCCAGCGTGTCGTCGATCGTGGTCATTTCTTCTTCCCTCCCAGAAGGTCGCCCATGCCGGGCGGCAGCGATGGGCCGCCAAGGCCCGGCAGGCCGCCGCCTGCTGCGCCGCCCATCTTCGCAAGGTCCGCCGGTGAAATACCCGCTGCCTGCGCCGCGCCGAGCAGGTTTTTCATGCCGCCCTTGGTGCGCATCTTCTTCATCATGCCGGCCATCTGCTGGTGCATCTTCAGCACCTTGTTCACTTCCTGCACGGAAGTTCCCGAGCCGGCGGCAATACGCTTGCGGCGCGAGGCGTTGAGAAGCGCGGGCTTCGCGCGCTCCGCCCTGGTCATGGAGGAAATGATCGCCTCCTGACGTTTCAGGATATTGTCGTCGAGATTGGCGGCGGCCATGGCCTGCTTGGCCTGGCGCGCGCCGGGCATCATGCCCATCAGGCCGCCGAGGCCGCCCATGCGTTGCATCTGGCGCAGCTGGTCGGCGAGATCTTCAAGGTCGAACTCGCCTTTCTTCAGCTTCGCGGCCATCCGCTCGGCTTTTTCCATGTCCATCTGCTCGGCGGCCTTCTCGACCAGCGAGACAATGTCCCCCTGCCCGAGAATGCGGCCGGCAACGCGCTTGGCGTCGAAAGCGTCGAGCCCGTCGAGCTTCTCGCCGGTACCGAGGAACTTGATCGGCAGGCCGGTGACGGCGCGCATCGACAGCGCGGCACCGCCGCGGCCATCGCCGTCCATCCGTGTCAGGACGAGGCCGGTCAGCGGCAGGCGTTCATGGAACCGGCGGGCCGTCTCCACCGCGTCCTGGCCGGTCAGCGCATCGGCGACGAGCAGCGTTTCGGACGGCTGGGCGATTTCGGCGATCTCGGCCGCCTCGATCATCATCTGCTCGTCGATGCTGGTCCGGCCAGCCGTGTCGAGGAAGAGGACGTCATAGCCGCCGATCTTCGCGGCATTCAGCGCGCGGCGGGCGATGTCCGCCGGCAGCTGGCCCTGGATGATCGGCAGGGAGCTGACATTCGGGCCGCACTGGTCGGCAAGGATCGCCAGCTGCTCCATGGCCGCCGGGCGGCGCACGTCGAGCGAGGCGAGAAGGACTTTCTTGCGGCCCTTGTCGGCGAGGCGCTTGGCCAGCTTGCCGGTCGTCGTCGTCTTACCGGAGCCCTGCAGGCCCGCCATCATCACGACGGACGGCGGATTGTCGACGCGGAGCGTCGTGTCGGCATCCTCGCCGCCCAGCATGTCGACCAGGCCGTCATAGACGATCTTGATGACCTGCTGGCCCGGCTTCACGGAGCGGATGACCTCTTCGCCGACGGCGCGGGTCTTCACCTTGTCGATGAACTCCTTGACCACCGGCAGCGCCACGTCGGCTTCCAGCAGCGCCACGCGGATTTCGCGCAGGGCTTCGGACACGTCCTTGTCGGACAGCGCGCCGCGCCCCGTCAGGCTGTCGAATATGCCGCCAAGCCGTTCGCTGAGGGCGTCAAACATCCGTGTCACTCCTTTGCCGTCTGTCAGATAGGCCTGACATGGGCGCTCCATGGGCTATGCGCAAAGCCGAAGAGCCCCGCTGAGCGATACTTCGCCGGGCGGGGGGCCTCGCTGTCCTCACGGGATCGGTCAAGGCGCGCTTCTTGGATTGCGCAGATTTGGCGCGCCTAAAGCACGGGAAAACCCGGCCCGTCAAGCATTTAAGCTTGTTGCAGCTCCCGCACCCGGTCCTTCAGGAGGGCAATCGCGGCCACAGCCTCGTCGCCGACGAGCGACAGGAGCACCATGTCGGCCCATGTGCCGTTGGCCATCCGGATATAGCTGCGCAGCGTTCCTTCGCGTTTTGCCCCGAAGCGTTCGATCGACCGGACGGAGCGCTCATTGGCTTCCGGTGTCAGGAATTCGATGCGCCGGATGCGCGAGCCGACCGCGCGCTCGATCGTGGCAAGCTGGATCGCCGGTACGATCACGGTGCCCCGCATCTCCGGGTCAACCCAGAGCGACGCCATGCGCAGGCGCCGGTGCGTGCGGGAGATTTCGGCAAAGGCAAACACGCCCGCGAAGGCCCCGTCCGACTTCCGCCAGATGGTGAACGGGATGTAGTCGCCGGATTTCTTCATCTCCAGCGTGTGGTCGAAATAGGAATGGAAATTGGTGCCCGTCGCGATGACCGGCATCCACTGCCACATCGCCTCGACCGCACTCGTATTGGCGAGCACGTCCCGGTCAGCTTCCGTCAGCAATTTGAAGCTGACCAGCTCGTTCTCAAAGCCGGGATCGTCGAGTTTCATACCCTCTATATGGGGGTATCCGCCCTCTCCTTGACAAGCATTAACAAAAGAAAATCCCGAATTCCCTTTTGGAATTCGGGATTTATCAGTTCTGTTTTGGTATTTACTTAGCGCTGGCCGGGCCCATCAGCTGGCGGCTCAGATAGGTGAATTCCAGCGCCGTGCGCTTGGCGCGCTCGGTCTGGTTCGCCGCCGCTGCGTGGCCGCCGTCGATATTCTCGTAATAGAGGAAGGGCAGGCCCGCCGCCTCGAACTTCTTCGCCATCTTGCGCGCATGGCCGGGGTGCACCCGGTCATCCTTGGTCGAGGTCACGAAGAAAGGCACCGGATAGGGCTTGGCCGCATCGAAGTTCTGGTAAGGCGAGATCGTCTCGAGGAAGGCACGCTCTTCCGGCACGTCCGGCGAGCCGTATTCGTCCACCCACGACGCGCCCGCCAGCAGGAGGTGGTAGCGCAGCATGTCCAGCAGAGGCACCTGCACCACGACCGCGTTCCAGAGGTCCGGACGCTGGTTCAGCATGACCCCCATCAGAAGGCCGCCGTTCGAGCCGCCCATGATGCCGAGGTGTTCCGGGCTGGTCACGCCGGTTGCGACAAGGTCCTCGCCGACGGAGATGAAGTCGTCATAGATCCGCTGGCGGTTCTGCTTGAGGCCCGCCTGGTGCCAGGCCGGACCGAACTCGCCGCCGCCGCGGATATTCGCCAGCACATAGGCCCCGCCCTGCTCCAGCCAGAGCCGGCCGGTGACGGGGCTGTAGGACGGGTTCATCGACACCTGGAAGCCGCCATAGCCATAGAGCAGCGTCGGCGTCGTGCCATCCATCGGGATGTCCGCCTTGCTGACCAGGAAATACGGCACTTTCGTCCCGTCCTTCGAGGTCGCGAATTTCTGCACCACTTTCAGGCCGCTCGCATCGAACTTCGCCGGAACGCTCTTCAGCGTGGTCACCGCGTCCGTGTCGGAATCATATTCGAGCAGGGAGTCCGGCGTGAGGAAGTCCTCGTAGTTGAGGAACACTTCCTTCTCGCGGTCGCTGGAGAAGGCGACATTCGCCTGGCCCGATCCCGGCAGCTCGATATTCCAGACCAGCCAGCCGTCCTCGCCCGGCTCTGCCCGCATCACCTTGCCGACAGCCGTATCGCTGACGCCGAGCAGGAGCGCGCCTTTCGCGATGCTGACGCCTTCCAGCGCTTGCGCCTCATTCGGATGGAAGACGAGCGAAACCGGCGGCAGGACCCGGTCGCTCAGGAAGGCCTCAACGTCGAAGGCGACGAGATCGCCCGACTTAAACGCCTCATCCTGCCCTTCCGGGGCCCAGTCTTCCTGCAGCGAAACCAGCAACTGGCCCGCATAGACACCGTTCGGGGTCGACTTCAGCGGGATCGGCCATTGCACAGCCTCGCTCTCCCCTTCCGGGAACCACCAATAGGTGGAGGTGAAGAAGGTCTCGGCCTCGACAGCGCCCTGCAGGACGCGGCCGTCTTCCAGTTCGATCGTCATCGGCCAGACGCCGACATCGGTCTTGTCGCCGCGATGCACTTCCACCGCGCTTTCGAGCGGCGTGCCGCGCTGCCAGCGTTTGACAACGAAGGGATAGCCGGACTCCGTCACCGTATCGCCGCCCCAGTCGGTCGCGATCAGGATCGTGTCTGTGCCCGCCCAGGCGATACCCTGCTTGGCTTCCGGCGTCACGAAGCCACCCTCCACGAAGGTCTTCGTCTGCAGGTCGAACTCGCGCTGGATCACCGCATCCTTGCCGCCGTCGGACAGGGACACCATGCACTTGTATTCGGCCGAATCCTTCGGTGCGAAACAATTGGCGCCCTTGTAGACCCAGTTCTTGCCTTCGTCGGCCGAGAGCTTGTCGAAATCGACGATTGTCTCCCATTCCGGATTTTCCGTGCGGTAGGATTCGATCGGTGTGCGGCGCCAGAGCCCGCGAACATGTTCATCGTCCTGCCAGAAATTGTAGACGAGGCCCGACCGGACGGCGCCGTAGGCGATGCGCTCCTTCGAGTTCAGCGCGTCCAGCGCGGCTGCCTCGAAACCGGCATAGCGCGGGTCGGCCTGCAGCTCCGCCAAGGTCCGCTGGTTCTGCGATTTCACCCAGCCCAGCGCCGCTGCACCCTCGACATCTTCCAGCCAGAGATAGGGGTCCTCCACCGTCTTGTCGGCTTCGGGCATATCGGCAGCATTGGTGTCGGCCACGTTGGTCTCCGGAATCTGTGTCGTCGCACAGGCCGCAAGGGCGAGTGCGCTCAGCGTTACGAGGAAATTGCGCATGAAGGGTCCCGTCAGAAGGGGCCGGTCCCGTTTCACCTGGACCGGCGCGTTTCGTTCATAAGCGCATTCATAGCGGCGCCGCCTGTCCAGACAACCACTGCGCGGGAACGGCCGTTCAATTGGTCCAGCGGGCGAGGCGTTCGAACGTCACGCTTTCGACGACCAGGGCGCGCGACTTGTCCGGCACGACGGGCCGGATTGCGAAATAATCGACGCCCTGGTCGCCTTCGATCAGTGGCACATCGTATTCGAAGCTGTAATCCGCAAAGCCCGGTTGAAGGTCGAACACCTGCCAGCCGGAATTGCCGACGCGGCCGGCGGAATAATTCGTCTGCATCTGCATCGCGCCATGGTCGTCAGCAGGCCGCGCCCGGACGGTCGCGCGGATGCGATAGCCGGAAAACTGCAGTTCCAGATCGGCGGCAAGCCGGAAATGCGGGCCGAGCTCCGGTGCGCTGTCCAGCGCATCGGCATCGGCTTCGATATAGAGTTCCGTACGGCCGCTCTGCCCTTTCTGAAGGCGTGTAACGGCGTTTCCACCTGCGATGATCTTGTTCAGGTAGGTGTCGGAAACGGTGATCCGGTCATAGTGCTGGCCATCCCCGGTGAGCGCACCGCTCGGCAGGCGGCCGATGCCTGGCGAGACCGCCAGCACCACCATTCCGGCAGCCACGAGAAATGCGAGCGGGAAAAATATCCGGTCCTTCATCTGGGCCTTTCCGTCTTCAGCGCCGCAGCGGTTCGGCGCGCTGGCCAATCCGGTCCGCTCCTGTTAGCAGGAGCTCGTCGGGTCTGGCGAGCCGCATTCGCTCCCGCATCTGCTACGGGGTTTGCATCACATGTCAAAGTCCGCCTTGAAGCGCCGGGCCCGCGAAGCCCGCCACTGGCTGATGGATGCCTGCTTTCCCCTCTGGTCGGAACGCGGCATCGGCGAGCACGGCCTGTTCCGGGAGGCCCTGGGGCCCGATCACCAGCCGGTCGCGTCCGGCCCGAGCCGCGTGCGCGTTCAGGCCAGGCAAACCTATGTATTCACAGAGGCCCTGCGTCTCGGCTGGAAGCCGGACGACGCCCTCGATCACATTTCCATGGGCCTCGTCACCCTGACCGGTCCGGCCCGGCGCACCGATGGGCTGATCGGGCGGACGATGGATGCGTCCGGCGGCGCGCTTGATGACGACACGTCGGACCTTTACGACACGGCGTTCGTGCTGTTCGCGCTGGCCGAAAGCGAACTGGCGCTCGGCGAGGACACCGATGCCCGCCAGACCAGCGCCTCGGTTCT
>Ga0209607_1003669_pt1 | contig 11703 bp, 10 predicted proteins | sample AD_UKC117_MetaG_FD_184413 | JGI IMG/M metagenome (GOLD analysis project Ga0209607, IMG submission 184413) | Active sludge microbial communities of municipal wastewater-treating anaerobic digesters from Hong Kong - AD_UKC117_MetaG (SPAdes)... | ecosystem: Engineered > Bioreactor > Anaerobic >... | reverse complement strand
GAGCCAGGCGAGCGGCGCCATCCTCCGGCCGGGCCTCGAGTCGGTGCGCCGCTACAAGGTCGGTGTGGTGCGCGGCAGCCTGATCGGCACGCTGATCGGCATCCTGCCGGGTGCCGGCGCCGACATCGCCGCCTGGGTCACCTACGCGATCTCGAAGAAGGCCTCGAAGGAGCCGGAGAAGTTCGGCACCGGCCATGTCGAGGGGCTGGTCGACGCCGGCACCGCCAACAATGCGAGCCTCGGCGGGGCCTGGGTCCCGGCCCTCGTCTTCGGCATCCCGGGCGATTCGATCACCGCCATCGTCATCGGCATCCTCTACATGAAGGGGATGAACCCGGGGCCGATGGTGATGCTCAACCAGCCCGAGCTGCTCTATGCCGTCTTCCTCGCCTTCTTCGTCGCCAACCTCCTCCTGCTGCCGCTCGGCTGGCTCGCCATCAAGTCCTACGGACAGATGCTCAAGGTGCCGCGCGAGGTCCTGATGCCGGTCATCCTGCTGCTCTGCATGGTGGGTGCGTTCGCCATCAACAACACGGTCTTCGGCGTGACCGTCATGCTGGTGCTCGGCGTGGTCGCCTTCGTCATGGAGGAGAACGGCTTTCCCGTGGCGCCGGCGATCCTGGGGCTCGTCCTCGGCAGCATGGTCGAGCGCAACTTCATGCAGTCGATGATCAAGGCCGACGGCAACCTCATGGCCTTCTTCGAGCGGCCGATCGCCGCCGTGCTCGGCGTCGTCACCCTGGTCATCTGGCTCGCCGTCGTCGTCAGCGCCGTGCGGGGCCGACGCCGGGTGCCGCCGGTTCTCGCCACCACCCCCAACGAATGAGGAAACGATGACCGTCTTCGCCACCTACCCGAGCCTGAGGGACCGCTCCGTCCTGGTCACCGGCGGCGGCTCGGGGATCGGTGCTGCCATCGTCCACGCCATGGCCGGGCAGGGCAGCAAGGTCGCCTTCATCGATTTCGATGCCGAGGCGAGCCGCAAGACGGTCGACGAGGTGGTGGCGGCCGGCCACGCCGCACCGCTCTTCCTCGAGGCCGACCTGCGCGACATCGAGGCCCTGCGCGCCGCCGTCGCGAAGGCGGCCGAGGCGCATGGCGACATCACCGTGCTGGTCAACAACGCGGCGCGCGACGACCGCCATCCCTTCGCCGAGGTGACGTCCGAGTACTGGGACGACCGGATCGCCATGAACCTCAAGCACCAGTTCTTCTGCGCCCAGGCGGTCCAGCCGATGATGAAGCGGCAGGGCGGCGGGTCGATCGTCAACATGGGCTCGGTGAGCTGGGTGGCGGGCCAGGGCGGCATGCACGCCTACACGGCGGCGAAGGCGGGCGTGCTCGGCCTGACCCGCGGCCAGGCGCGCGATTTCGGCCCGGACAACATCCGCGTCAACTGCATCGCCCCGGGCTGGATCATGACCGAGCGGCAGCAGCGCCTCTGGCTCGACGCGGCGGGCGAGGCCGAGCTGATGCAGCGCCAGTGCCTCAAGCGCAAGCTGCAGCCGGACGAGATCGCCCGCGTCGTCCTCTTCCTCGCCGCCGACGACAGCAGCGCCATGACCAACCAGCAATATCTGGCGGACGGCGGCTGGGTCTGACCTGCAGCTTTGCGCTGTCTCGTCCGGGACCCCCGGCGCAAATGCACGAGCGCAACGGGCGCCGGGCGACTATCTGAGCGCGTCCGCAGGCACGTGCGACCGGGGCGTCCGGCCGGCCGGCCGATGCGGGGCTGATCGGAGTGGGTCGCTCGTCATGGTCTACGCAATTCCGGCGGGCCTGTTGCTCGCCGCCACGGCACTCGGCACCACCTGGGTCTCCCGCCAGTTCGACGCGGCGCCACCGGCCGCCTGGACGGCCCGTCGCCACATGCGGGAGATCGTGTCCGTCGTCGTCATGACGGCCTGGATGGTCGCCTTCCTCGTGGCGGGTGCCGCCTTCCAGCACTTGCAGACGGGCCTGGAATCGCTCGGCGAGTTCGCCTGGGGCTGGGCCATCGCCGGCCCCGGCGCCCTGCCGGCCATCGTCCTCTTCGTGCGGGGGCGCCGCATCGCGCGAGCGTCACGGCCCGCGCGCCTCTCCCGGCGGTAGCGGCCTAGACCGACTCCCTGCCGTAGTAGAGCATCACCAGATGCTCGGCCTCGGCGAAGAAGAGCCAGCGCTCGATCGCCACGCCGACAAGGGCGAGCCCGGCGCCGATGCTCAGGAGCAGCGCCGCCGGGACTTGCGGCAGGAGCAGGGCCAGGGCGAGGGCGACGAGCGGCAAGGCGAGGCCGGCGATGAGCGCGTGGCGCCTGAGCTTGGCGCCGTGCTTGCGGGCGATCCGAAAGCCCATCTCGTCCAGGATGTAGTTGCGCTCGGTATGCGGCGGCTCGACCAGCCGGACCGTGCCCCGATCGCCGAGGGCCACCGCGTCCGCCGTGGTGGCGGTGGCGGGCTGCGTGTCCACCGACTGCCAGTAGCGCCACTTGAGCCCCCAGCCGACGAGAAGTGCCAAGGCCACGAGCGGGGCCAGCGGCAGCACCGAAGCACCCGTCCAGGCCGCGGCGGCGATGCCGACGGCGCTGCCGCTCGCGGCACCCAGGCCCAGATAGACCGGCGCGACGAGCCGGTGGTGCCAGCGCGGGATCGGCTTCAGCGAGGCGTAGATCATGGCCGTGCAATAGACGGTGAGCGCCGCCATCAGGATGGTCGCCAGCGCCAGGAGCGGCGCCAGCCGGCCGTTCAGCGCCCAGGCCCAGGCGAGGCCGAGCGCCGGCACGAAGCTGACGACGGCGGCGACGCCCTCGCGTGACAGCCACGAAGACCGCCACTGGCTGAAGGCCCGCCAGGCCCGCTCCGGGTGGCCGAGATGGCCGGCGGAGGAGAGGAGCCCGGCGGCGACCAGCAGCAGCGCCGGCAGGAGGAGGGCGAACCCGCTGGCGCTGCCGACCGGCACCAGGCCGATGAGTCCGGCCAGGGCGGCGAACACCAGGAGGCCGTAGCCGGCACCAGAGGCCGCGGTGAAGAAGATGATCGAGGGTGCTGGATGCACGTCTGCGCCCCTACGGTTGGTCGGCGAGCAGCCGGTCGAGCCAGCCGAGGAAGCCGCCCGGGGCCGGCTCCAGCGCCGCCGGCCGGTCGGCCGCCGGGACCGGCCGACGCGGCGGCAGGTAGCGGTTGGTCGGGCGATAATCGAGCTCCGGCATCAGCGCCACGCCGCCGCGCTCGGCGACCAGCAGCGAGACGTCGCTCTCGGGGTCGCCGAGATCGCCGAAATGGCGCGCCCTGGCCGGGCAGGTGCGCACGCAGGCCGGCTCGCGCTCCTCCACCGGCAGGTTCTCGTTGTAGATGCGGTCGACGCAGAGGGTGCACTTCTTCATCACCCGGGCGACCCGGTCCATCTCGCGCGCCCCGTAGGGGCAGGCCCAGGCGCAGAGGCCGCAGCCGATGCACTTCGATTCGTCGACCAGGACGATGCCGTCCTCGGCGCGCTTGTAGGAGGCGCCGGTCGGGCAGACGGTGACGCAGGCGGCGTTCTCGCAATGCAGGCAGGAGCGCGGGAAGTGCACGGTGCTGCCGCAGCCGCCAGAGGCGCTGTCGTCCAGCTCGAAGCCGTGCACCCGGTTCAGCCAGGCGCCGCTCGGCGCCTCGCCGTAGGGGTCGGTGTCGCTCAGCGCCGAGGCGCCGCTGCTGGTGTTCCATTCCTTGCAGTGGACGACGCAGGCCTGGCAGCCGACGCAGGTGTCGAGATCGATGACGAGGCCGAGCCGCTTGGCCGAGGGGTTGGCGGGCAGGCTGGTCATGCGCCGCCCCGCACCCGGTAGCTCAACGTCTCCGGCACCGGCATGGCGCCGGGCGGGCGGGCGAGCGCCGCCGGCTCCGGCGCTCGCGCTTCCGCACCGAGCTTCTCGACCCTCACCCTGAGGTCGTACCAGGCCGCCTGGCCGGTGATGGGGTCGGCATTGGCGTAGCGATAGCCGCCGTCCTGCTCAGGCAGGAGGTCGTCGATCAGCGAGTTCAAGAGGAACCCCTCGCTCGCTTCGGGAATGTCGCCCTGGAGCCCCCAGGCGCCGCGGCGCTTGCCGATGGCGTTCCAGGTCCAGACGGTGGAGGGATGGACGCCGTCCATCAGCTTCGCCCGGCCCTCGACCCGCCCGTGCCGGCTGGTGACGGCGACCCGGTCGCCCTCTTCGATGCCGAGCCCGGCGGCGGTCCGGCGATTGAGGTAGAGGGCGTTGCGATCGAGGATCTGGCGCAGCCAGGGATTCTGCCCGCCCCAGCTGTGATACATGAACATCGGCCGCTGCGTCACCGCGTGGAGGGGGAAGGCCTGGGCGTCGACCGCCGCCTCGTCGAAGGGCATGTACCAGATGGGCAGCGGATCGAAATAGGTCTCGATCCGCTCCCGCTTGCTCGCCGGCGGCTGCAAGGCCCCGTGGCCCCGGGCGGCGAGGCGAAAGCGCTGCAGGGGCTCGCAGTAGAGCTGCATGGTGATCGGCGCCGCCTCGTCGATCAGGCCGAGCTCGACCGCGAGCTTCAGGTAGGCCGCGTTGGCGTGCTTGAAGTAGGTCGCTTCCTCGGGGATCGGCAGGCTGAAGAAGCAGCCGTTCGCCTTGTAGCGCTCGAGCTGGTCCGGGTTGACGGCCCCCTTGCCGGCCTGGTCGCCATTGGGTCCGCGCCAGCCGGCGAGCGAGCCGACGCCGGGCTTCCTCTCGTGGTTGACCATGTAGTCGGCATAGCCGCCGGGAAAGCGGGGCGCACCGCTCGCGTCGACGAAGGCCGGCAGGCCCAACCGTGCACCAAGGTCGATCAGCACGTCCTGGAAGGGGCGCACGTCCCGGTCCGGGACCTCGACCGGCTGGCGGATCGCGTCGGCCACCGCATCGGCCGAGCCGATCGGCCGGTCGAGCAGCGAGATGCAGTCGTGGCGCTCGAGATAGGTCGTGTCCGGCAGCACGAGGTCGGCATAGGCCACCGTCTCGGAGTAGAAGGCGTCGGCATAGATGATCTTCGGGATGACATGGCTGCCATCCGCGTTCTTCGCCTCGAGCATGGCCATGGTCTCGGTCGTGTTCATGGCCGAGTTCCAGGCCATGTTGGCCATGAACATGAAGAGCACGTCGATCCTGTAGGGATCGCCACGGAACGCATTGCCGATGACGCTGTGCATCATGCCGTGCGCCGAGATCGGCGCGTCCCAGGAGAAGGCCTTGTCGATGCGCCGGGGCCCGCCCGCCTCGTCGAGGATCAGGTCCGCCGGCCCGCGCGGGAAGCCGAGCGGCGGTCCCGCCATGGGCTTGCCCGGCGCCATCTGGTCCGCCCGGCCGGCCGGCTGCGGCCCGGGCGGCGTCGGGCGGGGGAAGGGGGTCTTGAAGCGAAACCCGCCGGGCGTGTCGATGGTGCCGAGCAGGACCTGCAGCAGATGGATGGCGCGGCAGGTATGGAAGCCGTTGCTGTGCGCCGAGATGCCCCGCATGGCATGCATCGCCACCGGCCGCCCGATCATCCGCTCGTGCCGCATGCCGTTCGTGTCGGTCCAGGGGCGCTCCAGCACCACGGGCGCGTCGAAGGCGGCCGCCGCCAGCTCGGCGGCGATGCGCCGGATGGTGGCGGCCGGAATGCCGCACCGTTCGGCCACCGCGTCGGGACTGTACTCGGCTGCCGCATAGCGCCGGGCCAGCAGCTCGAAGACCGGCACGGCGGCGCGCCCGTCGGCCAGCGTGTAGCGGCCCTGGAGGGCGGCCTGGACGGCGGGCCCCGTCGGGGCGACCGTCGCCTTGCCCTGCAGCCCGACCAGGAGCCGCCCGTCGCCGTCCCGGGCGAGCAGCCCGTCATCGGCGTCGCCGGGTGCGTCGATCACGAGGGCCGTGGCGTTGGAGTAGCGCCGCAGATACTCGACGTCGATCCGCCCGGCATTGATCAGCTCGTGCATCAGGCTCATGACGAAGAGCCCGTCCGTGCCCGGGCGGATGCCGATCCACTCGTCGGCGATGGCCGAGTAGCCGGTGCGGATCGGGTTGACCGAGACGATCTTCGCCCCGCGCTTCTTCAGCTCCGCCATGCCGAGCTTCAAGGGATTGCTGTCGTGATCCTCGGCCACGCCGAAGATCAGGAAGTAGCGGGCGTGCTCGAAATCCGGCTCGCCGAACTCCCAGAACGAGCCGCCGATCGTGTAGAGGCCGGCGGCCGCCATGTTGACCGAGCAGAAGCCGCCATGGGCCGCGTAGTTGCAGGTGCCGAACTGGCTGGCCCAGAAGCCGGTCAAGGCCTGGCTCTGGTCGCGGCCGGTGAAGAAGGCGAGCTGCCTGGGGTCGGTCTCTCGCACCCCGCGCAGCCAGCCCTCGGCGATGGCCAGCGCCTCGTCCCACTCGATCGCCTCGAACCTGCCCTCGCCGCGCTCGCCGACCCGCTTCAAAGGCTTGGTCAGCCGTGCGGGCGAGTTGTGGTGCATGATCCCGGCGGAGCCCTTGGCGCAGAGCACGCCCCGGTTGACCGGATGCTCGGGATTGCCGTCGATGTAGCGGATCTCGCCGTCCAGCTTGTGCACCCGGATGCCGCAGCGGCAGGCGCACATGTAGCAGGTGGTGCAAACGATCTCGTCCGCGATTTTGGGCGACGTGTCGATCGTTGCCGTCATCTGTGCCGCCTGACCTTCCCGAGCCAACAATGCCCGGTCCCTAGCACGCATCGCCACGTCCGGTCACTACCGGGCGCTGCCTGATTGACCGGTCGCACACGGTAATGTATCCGTTGATGTATCGCTTGTCAGTCCCCGCCTTGCCTCCGCTCGTCCTGCGGGCGGATGCGGCCCATCCGGCAGAGTCTCGATATGAATGAATTCCAGGTGGCGGTCCTGCCCGGTGACGGCATCGGCCGCGAGGTCATGGCCGTGGCGCTCGAGGTTCTCGAGGTTCTCGAAAGCCGCTTCGGCCTCGGTCTCGCGCTCCAGCACCACGATGGCGGTGCCGCCTACTACCGCGAAACCGGCAGGGACCTCGCCCCCGGGGTGATGGAGGCCTGCCGCTCGGCCGACGCCATCCTCTTCGGCGCCATGGGCCTGCCGGACGTCCGCTTCCCCGACGGCACCGAGATCGCCCCGCATCTCGACATGCGCCGGGAGTTCGGCCTCTTCGCCGGTGTCCGCCCGGTCCGGGCATTGCCCAACACCCCGGCCATCCTCGCCCACCCGCGGGCGGCCGAGATCGACTTCGTCATCATCCGGGAATCGATGGAGGGCCTCTTCGCGTCGCGCGGTGTCGGCTATGTCGAGGACGACCGGATCGCGCGCGAGACCATGGTCATCACCCGCGACAACTGCGAGCGGCTCTTCGATTTCTCGTTCCGCCTCGCCGAGCGGCGCAAGGCCAAGGGCAGGCCCGGCCGGCTGACCTGCGTCGACAAGGCCAACGTCTTCGTCGCCATGGCCTTCTTCCGCAAGATCTTCGACGAGCGGGCGAAGGGCTTTCCCGACATCCGGGCCGACCACCACTATGTCGACGCCACGGCCCTCGACCTCCTGCGCAAGCCCTGGGAGTTCGACGTGATGGTGATGGAGAACATGTTCGGCGACATCATCTCCGACCTCGGCGGCGGCCTCGTCGGCGGCATGGGCCTCGCCCCCTGCGCCGAGATCGGCCTCGAGCACGCGCTCTTCCAGCCGAGCCACGGCTCCGCCCCCGACATCGCCGGCCAGGGCATCGCCAACCCGACCGCCATGCTGCTCTCGACCGCCATGATGCTCGACTGGCTCGGCGAGCGGCACGGCCAGGAGAGCATGGTGACGGCCGGCGCCACGCTCGAGCGTGCCGTCGACCTCGCCTTCGCCGGCGGCGCGGTGCCCCGGGACCTGGGCGGCCGGCACACGACCACGGAGCTGGCGAAGGCCGTCATCGACCAGCTCGACGCGGCGGCCAGCGCCATCGGCTGAGCCCTGCGCCATCGACGTCGGGCGGTCGCCGAGGGCGCGACCCCAGCCTGGAGGGACGTTGATGCCGAGGACTGTCGAGGACATGCTCGCCGAAGCCAACACCGCCGTGCCGCCGATCACGCCGGCCGAGGCGCGGGCCCTGCTCGCCGACCCGGGCACCCTCGTCGGCGACGTCCGCGACGCGCCGGAGGTGGCGGCCTCGGGCAAGGTCAGGGGTGCCGTCAACATCTCGCGCGGCATGATCGAGTTCCGCGCCGATCCCGCTTCGCCCTGTCGCGACGAGCGGCTGAGCCCGGAGAAGACCGTGATCGTCTACGGCGCCTCCGGCGGCCGCTCGACCCTGGTCGGCAAGACGCTGCAGGAGCTCGGCTACCAGGACGTCAGCGATCTCGGCGCCTTCAAGGGCTGGGTCGAGAGCGGCGGGGAGGTGGAGTGAAGATGCCTCAGCATATGGACGGCCTCTAGAGCAAATTCCCAAAAGACGGAATCATGTCAGGGAGTCCCGAGCTTTGATAGATGTGATTCGAGCTGCTGGCTGGACGAGGAGGCCAGCCATGGATGCCACGTCCCTATTCGGATGATCTGCGGCTGAGAGTTGTCGAGACGGTCGAGAACGCTGCGTCGCGCCGGCAGGCCGCCGAGTTTTTAAGGGTCACCGGCAGCTTCGTGATCAAGCTGCTGCAGCGGGTCCAGGCGACTGGCGAGGTGTCACCGGCCCGGCTTGGCGGCTACGAGGTTTCGCCGCTGAAGGCGCATGAGGAGGATCTGCGGCTCTGGATTGCGGAGCGATCGGACATCACCATCGCCGAGCTGCAATCACGGCTGTCGGAACGCGGCACGAAGACGAGCCCGGCAGCCCTTGCCAGGTGCCACGAAAGGCTCGGCCTGACGCGAAAAAAAGACGCCGAGAGCCGCCGAGCAGTCGCGCGAGGACATCGCCACGGCCGGCCAGGCGTGGGTCGGCCGGCAGCGCGGGCTGAACCCGGCAAGCCTCGTCTTTGTCGACGAAACCTGGACATCCACCAACATGGCGCCGCGCTGCGGGCGCGGGCCGAAGGGCCAACGGGTCGACGGCGTCGCGCCACCCTCAGGCATGATCGGATCACCGCACCCTGCGTCTTCGACGGACCGATCGACTGCGCCGTATTCAAAGCCCCTCCGCCGCCTCATGGCGGCGTCCATTCCATGGATCGGATCATCCGTCTCCTGACGGATGATGGACAGAGCAGGCGCTGGCGCCGACGCTCGCGCCCGGCGACATCGTCATCCTCGACAATCTCGGCAGCCACAAGGTCGCCGGCATCAGGGCAGCCGTCGAGGCCCGGGGTGCCCAACTCGTCCACCTGCCGCCCTACAGTCCCGACCTCAAGCCATCAAAGGCCAGAAGGCGTTTGATCCGAACCATGACAGGGTCGCCGCCAGCAGGCGGCGGAGGCGAACAGGTCTTCGCCAAGCTCGAGCATCTCTTGCGCAAGGCCGGTGCCCGGACCGTCGATGCCCCGCACGACGCCATCGGCAAGCTCCTCCACGGGTTCTCGACCGAGGAGTGCCGCAACAAACTGGCGAACCCGGGCTATGCCAACTAAAAAAGAAACCCTTTATTAGGCCGGTGGGCGCCCGTTCGACGACGGTCGGCCGGGGCGTGTCGCGCCGGTCCGGAGCTGCTGGCCATCGTCGAGTCGCCGGCATGGTGAAGGTGCGCCGAGTGCCGGGCCCGTCCCCAGGCTGGGTGATCCACCAGACGCTGCGAGGCTCGGCTTCAGCCGAGCTGGACAATGGGTCGGTGGTCGGCCTGAACCGGTGGCGGTGCAGGGGCGGCGTTGCCGGTCTCGGCGATCGCGGCCCAGCTCGCGCGCATGTCGCGCAGGCGGGCGATGACCTCGTCGCAGATCGCCGGATCGTTGCGGACGTTGATCTGCGTCATGCGGTGCAGGAGATAGGCGTAGTAGCGGTCGAGCAGGAGCGCCACCTCGCCACCGGCCGCGAAATCCAGCTGGCACTGCAGCCCGTGGACGATGGCGTGCGCCTTGCCGACGAGCCTGTAGCGCTCCTCGATGCGGCCCTCGGTGATTGCCCGGCCGGCCTGCTGCAGGCGCTGCACCGCGCCATCGTAGAGCATGACGATGGCCCGGGCTGGCGTGACCGTCAGGGCGGCGGTCTGATACGCCGTCATGGCGCGGGCACGTTGCTGCATCGGGCTCATCTCCAGGGGTGTATTTCGCAGGGGCCGGTCGCCTGCCGGCACGGCCATTCATGCAAGGGTCGGTGAGGGCGCCATCGCGGTCCGGATCGCCTAGGAATCCTGGGTCATGGCATCGATCTGGGCCCGGATCTGGGCGAGCATGGCGTTCGCGAGGGAGAGGGCCGCCTCCATCGCCGAGAACCGCTCGACCAGGAGGTCGCGGGCGCGGGTGGCGCGCTCCTCGATCCGCTCCATCTGCTTCGCATAATTGCCGTTGAGGTCGCGCAGCGAATCGATGGCGCGTGGGATCGAGCCATCGAGCGGATCGACCGCCGGCTTGACGAAGTTGAAGACCCGGTCGGCCAGGCCCTGGCTCGCCTCGACGTCGATCACCGTGCTGCCCCGGCCGGTCCAGATGAACTCCAGCCCCTCGAAGGCGGTGCCGGCGGCACCCTTGATGGTCGAGCCGGCGATCTCGGCAGCCTGGCCGTTGATCGTCACCGCCTCGGGCGTGCCGTCATTGTCGGCATCGGTGATCTCGAGCTGCATCGTGGTCGCGGCGAGCGCATTGCTCCGGGCGAAGATGGCGAGCTCGGAGGAGGACGACCGGTAGCGGAACTCGAAGATGTCGCGGACGTCGTCGAGCTTCGTCAGGAGGGCATTGTCGAGCTTGGCGTCGTCGATCTCGAGCTGGTTCGTGGCGTCGAGCTCGATGCCGATGGCGCGAAACGAGCCTAGGGCGTCGGCATCGAGGCCGGCGACCGAGCCGCCGACGATGCCGCCGAGCCCGGTCATGATGCCGCGCATCGTCCGGTCGCCGAACAGCACCGCGTCCGCCGCCGGCCCACCCGACGCGTCGACCGCCGACTGCTCGTTGACGAACCCGCGCAGCGCGTTGAAGGCTTCCACGAACGCCACGATGCGGCTCTTGATGTCGCCGAGGCTCGGCTCGACGGACACGGCAACCGTGGTGCCGGGCTCGGCCTTGAAGAGGTTGATCGTCACGCCACCCATGAGGTCGTCGACCTGGTTCGAGGTGCGGGTGACCGAAACGCCGTCGATCTCGAAGATCGCCGGCTGCGCCGTCTGCAGCGTCGTGGTCGAGAATCCGCCGGTGAGCCCGCTCGTATCGTTGAGCGTGATCGCCTTGCCGGTCTCCTCGGCGGCGAGGACGAGGCGGAAGTCGTTGTCGGCGACCTTGAGGACACTGGCGCCGACACCGGTGGTCGAGCGCACGGCATTGATCCGGTCGCGCAGGTCGTAGAGGCCGAGATCGCCGTCGAGGTCGATCACCGCCGTGGGTCCGCCGGCGACGCCGAGCTCGATCGTGCCGCTGAACGGATCGCCGGCATTCCAGGCATCGGCGAGCGTGGCATTGGCGGCGGCAGCGCCCGGGGTGGCGAGCTTCTCGGCGGTGGCGAGCTGCGTGACGCGCAGGTCGAAGCTCCCCGCCTGGGCCGTGTTGGCGAGGGCGACACCGACGATCTCGCCCGGTGCGGTCGTGGTGCTCGAGCCGAGGAAGGCCTGCTTGGTCTCGAAGGCATTGTCGCGTGCACCGAGAAAGCCCGGCGGGTTGCGCAGGCCGTTGGCGGCGGAGCGCAGGCCCTCGAGC
>Ga0209607_1003659_pt1 | contig 11721 bp, 9 predicted proteins | sample AD_UKC117_MetaG_FD_184413 | JGI IMG/M metagenome (GOLD analysis project Ga0209607, IMG submission 184413) | Active sludge microbial communities of municipal wastewater-treating anaerobic digesters from Hong Kong - AD_UKC117_MetaG (SPAdes)... | ecosystem: Engineered > Bioreactor > Anaerobic >... | reverse complement strand
AAGGCATCGGCTTCCTGCGGTTCCTGCACCGGTTTGGTCGAACAGCTTCTCGCCGCCACCGTCGGCACCATCGGCAAGACTCCGGCCGAAAAACCGATGTGCAAGTGCACCGAGCATTCGCACGACACCGTGCGCGCCGCGATCCGGGAGCAGCATCTGGCCAGCTTGCGGGCGGTGTTCACGGCCTTGGATTGGAAAACCCCGGACGGGTGTCACTCCTGCCGGCCCGCCATTAATTATTACCTGATCTCGACCTGGCCTCATAAGGCGCGGGACGATCAGCAGTCGCGTTTCATCAACGAGCGCGTCCACGCCAATATCCAAAAGGATGGGACTTACTCGGTGGTGCCGCGCATGTGGGGCGGCCTGACCAGCCCGAAGGAATTGCGGGCCATCGCCGATGTGGCCGATAAATTCCAGATTCCCACGGTGAAGGTGACCGGCGGTCAGCGCATCGACCTGCTCGGCGTGAAAAAAGAGGATCTACCGAAAGTCTGGGCCGACCTCAACGCCGCCGGCATGGTCTCCGGCCACGCCTACGGCAAGAGCCTGCGCACCGTCAAGACCTGTGTCGGTACCGATTGGTGTCGATTTGGCACCCAGGACTCGACTGGCCTTGGCGTCAAGTTGGAAAAGATGACTTGGGGGTCGTGGACCCCGCACAAGTTCAAGATGGCCGTTTCCGGTTGTCCACGTAACTGCGCCGAAGCCACCATCAAGGATTTCGGCGTGGTCTGCGTGGATTCCGGTTATGAAATTCATGTGGGCGGCAATGGCGGCATCAAGATTCGCGGCACCGATTTGCTGTGCAAACTGGCGACGGAGGCGGAAGTGAAGGAGTACTGCTGCGCGTTCATGCAGCTTTACCGCGAGGAAGGCCGCTATTTGGAACGCACCGCGCCGTGGATCGAGCGGGTCGGTCTCAGCTATGTGAAGTCGCGCATCGTCGAGGACGAGGAAAATCGCAAGGCGCTCTGTGCCCGTTTTCTCGAATCGCAACAATATGCCCAGATCGATCCCTGGGCGGAACGCGCCGGCGGACGCGTGGACGCCCACGAGTTCCAGCCCTTGCAACGAGTGGGTTGAGGAGTGGAGACCATCATCATGTACGACTGGCACGAAATTGGCGCGCTCGACGACATTCCCCGCCTGGGTTCGCGCGTGGTGCAAACCCCGCATGGCGACGTGGCGGTTTTTCGCACCGCCGACGATCAGGTATTTGCTTTGCGCGACCGCTGTCCGCACAAGGGCGGGCCGCTGTCGCAGGGTATCGTTCACGGTCATCGCATCACCTGCCCGCTGCACAACTGGGTGCTGGAGTTGGAAAGTGGTCAGGCGGTCGCGCCGGACGCGGGTTGCGCCACGCATTATCCGGTGCGGCTGGAAAACGGTCGGCTTTGGCTGGGCTTGAACAATGTGGTCAGCTTGCCGACCACAGCCCCCGCAATCGCTTGAAGGGGAGGGTGAGGCGATGAGCGGCGCTGGCGAAATGGTGCGCACCACCTGTCCCTACTGCGGAGTCGGTTGCGGCGTGAAGGTCACGATTGACGCCGACGGTGGCGCGCGGGTGGCGGGCGACGAGACCCATCCGGCCAATTACGGGCGGCTTTGCTCGAAAGGCGCGGCGCTGGGCGAAACACTGAGTCTCGATGATCGCTTGCTGTATCCCGAAATCGCTGGGCAACGGGTGTCGTGGGATGAGGCAATAACCAAGATTGCCAATGGCTTTTGCCGAGCGCTGCTGAAACACGGCCCCGATGCGGTGGCCTTTTACGTTTCCGGGCAACTGCTGACCGAGGATTACTATGTCGCCAACAAGCTGATGAAGGGTTGTCTCGGTGCCGCCAACATCGATACCAACTCACGGCTATGCATGTCGTCCTCGGTGGCTGGCCACAAACGGGCGTTCGGTACCGATACGATGCCCGGTTGTTACGAGGATCTGGAAGAGGCCGATGTGGTGGTACTGGTCGGTTCCAACTTGGCTTGGTGTCACCCGGTGCTGTATCAGCGCATCCTCGCCGCGCGTGAACGCCGTGGGGGCAAGCCATCGCTGGTGGTGATCGATCCGCGTCGCACCACCACCTGCGATGTCGCGGAAACGCATTTGCCGCTCAAACCCGGTTCGGATACGGCCTTGTTCAACGGGTTGCTGGTTCATCTCTATCAGCAAAACCGCTTGGACCCTGAGTTCTTGGACGAGCATGTCGCGGGTTTCTGGTCAGCCTATCGAACCGCAAAGGAAGTCGCGCCCAATGTGCCCGCCGTCGCGGCTCGCACCGGTTTGCCCGAAAGCGCCGTTGCCGAGTTTTATGGGCTGTGGGGTCGTACCCGCAAGGTAGTGACAGTGTATTCGCAGGGCGTCAATCAATCCGCCCACGGCAGCGATAAGGTCAACGCGATCATCAATTGCCATCTGGCGACCGGACGCATCGGGCAGCCGGGTATGGGACCATTTTCGGTCACCGGCCAGCCCAATGCGATGGGTGGGCGTGAGGTGGGCGGTTTGGCGAACCAACTGGCGGCGCACATGGATTTCGCGCCAGAGGATGTCGAACGCGTGCAGCGGTTTTGGCAAGCCCCCGCCATCGCCCAGGGTCCCGGATTGAAAGCCGTCGATCTATTTAAAGCGGTCGCTGACGGGAAGATCAAAGCCTTATGGATCATGGGCACCAATCCGGTGGTCAGCATGCCCGACGCCGACCAGGTTCGAGAGGCCTTGCGGTGCTGTCCGTTGGTAGTGGTGTCCGATGCCGTGGCCGATACCGATACCATGCGTTTGGCGCGTATCAAACTGCCGGCGCTGACCTGGGGTGAAAAGGAAGGTACGGTCACCAACTCCGAACGACGGATTTCCCGCCAGCGGACCTTCTTGCCGCCGCCCGGCGAAGCGAAACCCGATTGGTGGGCCATGACCCAAGTCGCTCGACGCTTGGGATTCGAGGCGTGGTTTCCCTTTGAGTCGGCCGCAGCTGTTTTCCGCGAACATGCGGCTTTGTCCGGGTTCGAGAACGAGAACGCTCGCCGCGATTTCGATATTTCCGCGCTCGCCGACCTCTCGGATACCGATTACGATGTTTTGCAACCCGTGCAATGGCCCTTGCCACATGGGGTCACGGTAGGTACGGCGCGATTGTTCGGCGCGGGTGGATTCTTCACCGCCGATGGCAGGGCGCGCTGCGTTGCCATCGGCGAGCGGGCGCCCGCCCATGCGGTCGATGACAGCTTTCCGCTGGTGCTCAACAGCGGGCGGATTCGCGATCAGTGGCACACCATGACCCGCACCGGCAAGACCGCGCGGCTGACCGGCCATATTCCCGAACCCTATGTCGAGATTCATCCAGTGGACGCGCTGGCCTGCGGCGTCAGCGAGAATGGGCTGGCGCGGGTACATAGTCGCTGGGGCGAGATGATCGTGCGGGTGCGCACCAACTCGGAGCAGCAACCGGGCAGCGTGTTCGTGCCGATGCATTGGGGTACGCCGCTGGCGCCACGCGGGCGGGTCAACGCAGCGGTCAATCCGGTGGTCGATCCGCTGTCCGGTCAACCGGAATCCAAGCATACCCCGGTGCGGGTACAGGCGTACCGTCCCCGCTGGCACGGGTTTTTGCTATCTCGCGCGGCCATCGATCCGCCGGCGGTCGAATATCGGGTCAGCGTCCGCGACCGGGAGTGCTGGCGCTACGAACTGGCGGGAGAAGAGTCGGTCGAGGATTGGCCGAGCCGGGCCCGCGGTTTACTCGGCGATGAACCCGCTTGGGAATGGCTGGAGTTCGCCGATCTCGGCACCGGCCGCTACCGGGGGGCGGTGCTGGTGGACGGACGGCTGCGTGCTTGTCTGTTTGTCGCGCCCGGTCCCGAACTGCCGCTGCGTGGTTGGCTGGCTGGATTGTTCGCCGCTTCGGAATTGGATTCCACCGAACGCGCCAGTCTGCTGGCCGGACGGCCAGGGCAGGGTCAGCGCGACAATGGCCGCATCGTCTGCGCCTGTTTCGGGGTGGGTCTGAATACCCTGACCGCCGCCATCCGCGACCAGCGTTTGATGACGCCTGAAGCCATCGGCGCGGCGCTGCAAGCCGGTACCAACTGCGGTTCCTGCGTGCCGGAGCTACGACAACTGATCGCGCAAGGCTAGAATCGACGCTCCCGAAACCACCGAGGAGCGATCGCCCCGATGTCTCGTGTCCAGACTGGCCTGGAAGTACTGATCAGCGACTATCCCGAAAAAATTCGCGGCGCCCGGATTGGGATGGTGTGCCATCCCGCCAGCGTCGATGCCGAATTGCGGCATGCGCTGGACCTGTTGCAGGTGGTCGGCGCCCAAATCGTCGCCATCTTCGGCCCAGAGCACGGCGCCCGGGGCGAGGCGCAGGATATGGAGGATGTCGAGGATATTTCCCTTGATCCCCGACTTGGGGTTCCGGTCCATAGTCTGTACGGCGCGACTTTCGACAGTCTGACGCCTCGGCCTGAACAGCTTCGGGGACTCGATGCCCTGGTCATCGACTTGCAGGATGTGGGCGCGCGCTATTACACCTTCGTGTGGACCATGGCCTTGTGCATGGAGGCGGCCGGCAAGGTTGGGGTGCGGGTGCTGGTCTGCGACCGCCCGAATCCCATCGACGGAGTGACGACCGAAGGCAATTTGATCAAGCCAAGCTTTGAGTCTTTCGTCGGCCTGCATCCGTTGCCCAATCGGCATGGGCTGACGCCCGGTGAGGTCGCTCGCTTTGTCCAGCGCCGGTGCGGTGTCGAATGCGAGTTGGACATCGTGCCTCTGCGAGGTTGGCGGCGCGAGATGTACTTCGAGGATACCGGCTTGCCTTGGGTCTATCCCTCGCCCAATATGCCGACGGTCGATACCGCGCTGGTCTATCCCGGCATGTGCTTGGTGGAAGCGACCGAGCTGTCGGAGGGGCGGGGGACGTGCCGGCCGTTCGAGGTGGCCGGGGCGCCCGGCATCGACCCGGAAGCGCTCGCCGCCGATCTGTCTCGCCAAAATCTTCCCGGTTGCCGGTTTCGTCCGCTGTATTTCCGGCCCAAGTTTCAGAAGCACGCGGGCGGCACTTGTGGCGGCGTGCAGATTCATATTACCGACCGCCGACGGTTCGACTCGTATGCGGCGGGCGTTGCCTTCCTGCAAAGTGCCAGGCGCGTCGCTCCGGATGCGTTCGCTTGGCGGGCGAAACCCTATGAATTCGTCGCCGACATTCCCGCCATCGATCTGCTGGCGGGGGATGACAAGCTGCGTCTGGCGCTGGATTCCGGCGCTGATCTGGCCGAGCTTGCCAGCCAGTGGGCGCAAGAGCGGGCGGCGTTCGAGACGGTGCGGCGGGAGATGTTGCTTTACTGAGTAAAAATAAGGCTATTCTTGATTCATATTCTTCATCGAATAGCCCGCCATGACGAAAAGCATGTTGATCACCATCGATACGGAATTGGCTCGTTGGTCGCGCGCGCAAGTATTCGCTCTAGCTTTATGTGGTGTTTTGTTGGTCGGGGTGAGCGACTACCTGACCGGGTACGAACTGGGTGTTTCACTGTTATACCTGGGACCGGTTGATGTCGCGGCTTGGTACGTCGGGCGGCGGGCGGGTTTCATCATGGCGGTACTGTCGGCGATCGTCTGGCTTGCCGCTGATTGGGGGGGTGAACACCCGTACAGCCATTTGGCGATTCCGCTTTGGAATGCCATGATCCGTTTAGGTTTTTTCCTGAGCAACGTATTCTTGCTGACTGAACTGCGTGGGCATCTGGCCAACGAACGACGGCTTGCCAGAACGGATGCGTTGACCGGAACGCTCAATTCACGGGCGTTTACGGAGCAAGTGGAATACAACCTTGGGTTGGCTCGGCGCAACGGGAGTGCGCTGACGCTGGCGTATATCGATTTGGATGATTTCAAACGCATCAACGATAAGCATGGCCATAACGAAGGTGATCGGTTGTTGCGCGTGATCGGGCGGACCTTGATGCAAGGCACGCGCGGCACGGATCAGGTGGCGCGCTTGGGCGGCGACGAATTTGCCTTGCTGCTGCCGGGTACCGATACCGATGGCGCCAGGGAAGCAATTGGGAAAATCCGACAACTCCTGCGGGAATCGCTCGATTCCGCCGGTTTTTCGGTGACTTGCAGCGTCGGGGCGATGACGTTTTCACGGCCTCCGCCCAGCGTGGATGAAGCGATCAGGGCGGCCGATCATCTGATGTACCAAGTCAAGAGTCAGGGCAAGGATGCGGTGGCGTTCGATACAAGATCATGAGAATCGAGCTCGAGCGCCATTTCCATCCAGCTCGGCGAAACACGTTATGGTCCTCCCTCTAGCGCTGTCCGATGGTACCGGTGTCATTACTCGCCATGCCGATTTTCCATCCCGCCATGTCGCGTCCCGGCATATCGATGTGTGGTGTCCGCCAGAGAATGGAGCAGGTTCAGCCACCCGCTACCCCGTCATCTACATGCACGACGGACAGAATCTGTTCGATCCCGCCCTGTCCTTTATCGGTGTCGATTGGGGCATGGACGAAGCGTTGGTGCGCCTGATTCGAGAGACTGGCCGACCCGGCGCCATTATCGTGGGAATCTGGAACAGTCCGTTGCGGTTACAGGAATACATGCCGCAAAAGCCGCTGAACGCATCCGGGGGGCAACGCATCCTGAACCGGTTTGTCGAGCAGACCGGGGGAGCGCCGCTGTCGGACGGGTATTTGCAATTTCTGGTCGAGGAACTCAAGCCGTTCATCGACGCCCGCTATCCGACTTTGTCGGACTCCGCGCATACCCTGGTGATGGGGTCCAGCATGGGCGGGTTGATTTCCCTATATGCGTTGATCGAGTATCCCGACGTGTTTGGCGGCGCGGGTTGTTTATCCACGCACTGGCCGATGGGGGAAGAGGTGCTGGTGGACGCACTGGGCGTGGCTTTACCGTCGGCGGGTCGGCATCGGCTGTATTTCGATTTCGGCACTGAAACCTTGGATGCGGACTACGAACCTTGGCAGCGGCGCATGGACGAGTGGCTGCGAACAGCGGGCTACCGGGAAGGTCAGGATTGGCTGACGCGAAAGTTCGAGGGCGCGGAGCATTCCGAGCGGGCCTGGCGGGAGCGGGTTAATCTTCCGCTTGCCTTTCTGTTGCGATAATCATTCACCTACTTTGCAAGTTGGCGGGAGCGGCTTATTTCCATATGCAAGGTTAAAACAACCAGCTTTTAGCTGGTCAGCTTTCAGCTACGACTCTCCAGGTAGGTTCAGATGCCCTTCAAAAGAACGATGCTCTTAAAGCGCCGGGTGCGGTAATAGATGGACTTTCAGTCCTCTGCGCCCGGTGCAGAACCCACCAGCTTTAGCTGGTGGTCGTTCAGTTTATCCCATGGATTTTAGGGTCAAACAGTACATATTGTGATTTTCCGTTAGATTTGGCGGCGTACATGGCAATATCGGCGTCGTGTAGTACTGCCGCCGCATCCTGATATTTTATCGTGCTTAGAGCAATGCCGATACTTGCCGAAATTTTAACTGCGTTACTTTGCAAGATCATGGGAGGAACCAGTATATTGTGTATATTTTGTGCAACACGCTCAGCGTCTTCTTGCGTTGTCACATCCATCAAAAGAATGATAAATTCGTCGCCACCAAGACGGGCAACAATGTCTGCTTTGCGCACTGCACTCAAAATGCGCTTGGAGAATTCCCTAAGAAGTTCATCGCCAATGTTGTGACCGAGAGTGTCATTGATTATTTTGAATCGATCCAAGTCCAGATACAATAAAGCAAACCCGTATCGAGGTTGGCGCTTAGCATAGGTAAGCGCATAATCTAGGCGTTTCATGAGTTCCACACGGTTATACAAACCTGTTAATGGGTCATGCCGTGCATCATGCGCCAATTGCTGTTCAGCCATGACACGATCAGTTACATCTCGAGCAACGATATAATACAGTTGCTCATTAGAATAATCAGCAAGACTACAAGATAGCCAGTGGTAATTTTTGGCTTGGCATTGAAAACGACACTCGATTAATAATTGTGTGTCCGTGTTTTTTAGCCGCTTCAAGGTATCGAGGAAATTTGCGCGATCATCAGGATGGATTAAGTCAAATAAGGACTTGCTGTTAAGATCGTCGTCATTATAGCCAAGCACATCTCTCCAAACGGTGTTAAATTGTTTGAAGTGACCATCAAAGCTCACGATACCCATTAAATCCAGGGATAGTTGGAAAAACCGGTCGCGCTGCGTGATAGCTCGTTGCAGATCCAAGGTTAGTAGTGCTTGTGAAGCAAGTGGAGCAAAACGCTTGGCCTGTTTAACCTGGGCTACACCGAAATGTCGGGGATTTGGATGAGTTACCACAAGAATAGCCGGCTGTTGACTACCGGTCAAACCTATGTGCAGTGCCGATTTGATATCTTCACGCACGGTGAGTGGTTGTTGAATCCATTCTGGTACTTGGTTTACATCGAAGGCGGCTACCGGCTGCCCTGCTAAAACCCGATTAAAAACCGATGAAAATCGCCATGTTGTATTCTTTATCTCCTCTGATGTCGATGCGATTGGCGCTATCTGTTGGCTGTTTTGTGCCTGCAGAATAAAGGCATCCTTGAAATCGATAACGGAATGAAGAACTTTGACAAGGGCTAGAAAAAGCGTTTCCGTATCTTGGGCATCAGTGATGCTTCGTAGCCCTTCAAGGAGAGTCTCAGACTCAATACGCAGGTCATGCTCGCGTTGACGAGAGCGTTCCAAATCAAGAAGGGCTTCTAATAATTGTTCAGGTCTTGCATTCATTATTCTTTTAAAATTAATGGTTACTTGCTGAACAATAATACCGATATCATGAGATTTCCATGACGGTTTTCACCGCTTAGAAAGCAGCCTTGTTCACCAAAGGTATAAACTCCCAAAAAAGGTATGTTTGGCAATGCAGAACGTAAGTTGTCAACAACTTCATTTAAGCGATCTTGTACCGTCAACATGCAGCCAGCACAATAAACAACCAATGCTCCAGCTACGTCCTTTGGGCGTGCCGAGTAAGTTTCTAAAGCGGAAGATGCTACACGGCCGGCACGGGATACAAGGCTATCGATGGTGCCCTGCATCAGCACAAATTCATCGCCAGGCGTGACATTGGTAAAAATGGATAATGCGCCATTTTTTGTCACGGCATCGGGGTGGGAGAGTTGATAATAAGGAACATTACCGATATAGCCGACGATGCGGCCCAAGGGATTTAGTGTTGTCCGGGATAAAATATTGCCGCCGTCAGCAAGTACATCCGAGATGAGTCCTTTACTCCAGTCGTTATAAACGGCTGCCGCCGGTCGGTCATCAATTTCCAACAGCATCCGCCCATTTGCTTTGGTGGCAAATCCTTTTTCATCCGTGGCCTCGAAGCCACCTGCTTTGGTGACAATCCCTTTAACATCCGTGGGCTCATATCCGCTGTGGAAGGCAAACATAACCTCGGTGGATGGAAACAAAGCAGTGACCACGACTGCATTGCTAAATATGTTGTTTTGAGTAAACTGCTTCCACTGACCAGTTACCGTATTATCTGCTGAGCTACCACCAGTTATAGGGACATCGTCCCCTACCACCGATGCAATTCCGGCAATCAAAGCCTCTTCGCAGCCGGGAGCCGCCGTCATCCAGACCATGGCTGGAACCGCGCCTGGGCAATTGGCCATGTCCAGGGCAGCCTGTATGGCCCGCTGGGCGGCCGCACCAGGATCTTCACCGATAAGCGCTGCGCCAACTCCATAGTTTCCTTCAGGATCCTGTATGCCAAACATCGCCAATCCGCAACCATCTTTGGTATGGGCTCCCGCCTGAGTCATGACTCCCAGGCAAGATGTGCTCCCGTGTAAAGGTGCTTGGGGCGTGTAAGAGTGTAAGACGGTTAAGATCTCTTCCACCTTGTAAACTGCGGAGCAAGACAAGATAAGTAGAGTTGGCGTGGCGCCCAGTTGTACAACTAAGTTTTCATAGGCATTGGCAATAGCGACAGGGTCGGAGTTTGTGGTCCAAGAAGTTGCTATTTTCATAGTATCTCCTTTACTGCTGAAGTCACTGCGGACTAAAGAAATAAGCTGTTTTTACGCATGCTTCCTTGAGCGATGGCCGTGTAGGTATTGAAGGCTTTGTTGCATAAATCAGTAACCAATTGATTTGGAATCATATTTTTCATAAGTAGCATTCTTAAATACTTATAAGTATCAATTGGTTATCCTTATTTATGCAACAAAGCCGGTATTGATCATAAAAAGTATGGATGAGCTAGGTTCAGTTATGCAAAATCTGGCTCAAGAATAACTTGGTCCGGTCCGACTGAGGATTGCTGAAGAACTCCTCCGGCTTGTTTTCCTCGATGATCTCGCCGCCGTCCATGAAAATCACCCGATGGGCAACGGTCTTGGCGAAGCCCATTTCGTGGGTGACACAAATCATGGTCATGCCGTCCTCGGCCAGCGTCACCATGGTTTCGAGCACCTCCTTGATCATCTCCGGGTCCAGTGCCGAGGTCGGTTCGTCGAACAGCATGATCTTGGGGTTCATGCACAGGCTACGGGCGATGGCGACCCGTTGTTGTTGGCCGCCGGACAACTGTCCCGGATATTTGCCGGCCTGTTCGGGGATCTTGACCCGCTCCAGATAGCGCATGGCGATGTCCTCCGCCTGCTGGCGTGGCAGCTTGCGCACCCAAATCGGCGCCAGCGCACAGTTCTCCAATACGGTCAGATGCGGAAACAGGTTGAAGTGCTGGAACACCATGCCCACCTCGCGGCGGATCTGCTCGACCTGTTTCACGTCGCTGCTGAGTTCCTGGCCGTCGACTACGATCCGGCCGCGCTGGAATTCCTCCAGCCGGTTGATGCAACGGATGGCGGTGGATTTGCCCGAGCCGGACGGGCCGCAGACCACGATGCGTTCGCCTTTTTGGACGGTCAGGTTGATGTCCTTCAGGACATGGAAAGTGCCGTACCATTTATGCACCTTTTCCATGCGGATCATCTCTTGCTCGGACAGCGGTGCGGGGGAGGGTTCGTTCATTAGGCGGTTTCCTAACGCTTATGGCCGGTGTACAGGCGTTTTTCCAGGTTCTGGCTGTAACGCGACATGCTGAAGCAGAACAACCAGTAGACGGCGGCGGCGAAGGCATAGCCCTCGGTGGAGAAACCCAGCCAGGCCGGGTTGGTGGTGGCGTTGTGAACGATGTTCATCAGATCGAACAGACCGATGATCAACACCAGCGAAGTATCCTTGAACAAGGCGATGAAGGTATTGACGATGCCAGGGATGACCAGTTTCAGAGCTTGCGGTAGCACGATCAGCGCCATGGTTTTCCAGTAGCCTAAGCCCAGCGCTGCCGCCGCTTCGAACTGGCCCTTGGGGATGGCTTGCAGACCGCCGCGCACCACTTCCGCCATATAAGCCGACTGAAACAGAGTGACGCCGATCAGCGCCCGCAGCAGCTTATCGAAGTTGACTCCCGCCGGCAGAAACAGCGGTAGCATGACCGAAGACATGAACAGCACCGTAATCAACGGCACGCCGCGCCAAAGCTCGATAAAAATCGTGCATAAGGCCTGGATGGCATCCGATTACCCATAATTCATCCATCCCTCACATACACGGCACGGCCGACCTCCAACGCGATGGCAAACGCTCTGACCTTCTGCAGGCCTTCCCAGATCGCCTTGGGACCGGGGTGACCGTCGTGT
>Ga0209607_1003657_pt1 | contig 11724 bp, 11 predicted proteins | sample AD_UKC117_MetaG_FD_184413 | JGI IMG/M metagenome (GOLD analysis project Ga0209607, IMG submission 184413) | Active sludge microbial communities of municipal wastewater-treating anaerobic digesters from Hong Kong - AD_UKC117_MetaG (SPAdes)... | ecosystem: Engineered > Bioreactor > Anaerobic >... | reverse complement strand
GCGCGCTGGTCGAATGGCGAGTCCATCGACGCGATGCAGGTCCGGGACAGCCTGCGTCGCGCCTTCGCGCCGGAAACCGCCGCGCCGTTGGCCGCGCTCTACGACGGCATCCGTAACGCGACAGCGGTGCAGCGCGGCGAGCTTCCCGTGGAGCAGCTCGGCGTTGAGGCCACGGATTCGCACACCCTGGTCATCCACACCACGCGCAGCCTGCCGTTGCCGTCACTGATGGCGCTGCCGCTGGCGTTCCCCGTGCACCTTCCATCAGTGGAAGAACATGGCAGCGCGTTCACGCGGCCGGGCAACCTGGTCAGCAATGGCGCGTATCGGCTTGTGGAGTGGATGCCGCAGTCATCGCTGACGCTTGAGGGCAGCCCGCACTTCCGTGACGCGCCGGCCATCGGTGCGGTGCGTTTCGAGGTCACCGAAGACGCGGCCAGCGAGTTGCAGCGATTCGCCGCTGGCGGGCTTGATGTCACCGAAGTGGTGCCGCCGGGATCGCAGGACTACTGGCGCGCGCGCTTTGGCGAGCAGCTGCGCATCGCGCCCTATCTTGGGGTTTTCTATCTCGGCTTCAATCTCGAGCGCGAGCCGTTCCGCGACAAGCACGCGCTGCGTGAAGCGTTGTCGCTGGCGGTGGATCGCGACATCCTCGTGCGACACGTCAGCGGCCTTGGTGAAACACCGGCCTACTCGCTGGTGCCACCGGGCGTTGCCGGTTACGACGGACCGACGCCGGCCTGGGCGTCGATGACGCAGGGTGAGCGCGAGTCGCTGGCTCGTCAGCGCTATGCCGAAGCGGGCTATTCGGCGGACAAGCCTCTGCATGTCGAGCTTCGCTACAACACCTCGACGCCGCATCGACGGCTGGCGCTGGCGGTCGCTGCGATGTGGCGGCAGGTGCTCGGCGTTCGCACCGAGCTGCGCAACGAAGAGTGGAAGGTCTTCGTCGGCAACCGCAAGCAGCGGGTGATCACCCAAGTGTTTCGTGGTGGTTGGATCGCTGATGCGGATGACCCGCTGAATTTTCTGGCCGCCTTCGCCGATGACGGCGCGCTCAACTGGAGCGGCTACCACGACGCGAATTTCAGCCAACTGATCGAAGATGCCCGCAATGCGGATTCCCTGCCGATCCGCAGCGCGAAACTCGCCGAAGCCGAAGCGCGGCTACTTGGGGATCACGCCATCCTGCCGCTGTACTTTTACACCTCCAAGCACCTGGTTGCGCCACGCGTGAATGGCTGGCGCGACAACCTGCTCGATCATCACCTCAGTCGCTGGCTGTCGCTGGAGCGGGCGGATGAGTGAGTCTGCGGTGGGAGAGAACACGACGCGTCGCGGCATCGCGCTTCGCAACTTCGGCGGTCGGCTGCTGGAAGCGCTGGCCACGTTGTGGCTGCTGCTGACGCTGTGCTTTTTCCTGCTTCGTGCGGCGCCCGGTGGTCCCTTCGACCAGGAAAAGGCCGCGCCGCCGGCGGTACTCGAACAGCTCAATGCGCAATACCGCCTCGACCAGCCGCTGTGGCAGCAGTACATCGGTTATCTCGGTGATCTGGCACGCGGTGATCTGGGGCCGTCGTTCCAGTATCCGGACTACCGTGTGGGCGAGCTGATCGCGCAGGCGTTGCCGATTTCCGCATTGACCGGAAGCCTCGCGCTGACTTTGTCCCTGCTCTTCGGTGTGCCGCTCGGCGCACTGGCCGCGTTGAAGCGCGGGCGCTGGCTGGATCGCCTGCTGATGACGTTTGCCGGACTCGGACTGGCCCTGCCGAAATATGTCGTCGCGCCGCTGCTGGTGCTGCTGTTCGCGGTGACGCTGCAATGGCTGCCGGCCGGTGGCTGGAATGGCTGGCGCAGCCTGGTGCTGCCAGTGATCGCGTTGTCGCTGCCGAACCTTGCCTACGCCGCACGCCTGACCCGCGCCAGCCTGATCGAGGTGCTGGGGCAGGACTTCCTGCGAGCGGCCCGGGCGCGCGGCTTCAGCGAGGCTCGCGTGCTGTTCCGCCATGCGCTGCGACTTGCGTTGCTGCCGGTGCTGGCCTGGCTGAGTCCGGCACTGATCAACGTGGTCACCGGCAGCATCGTGGTCGAGCAGATCTTCGGTATACCCGGCATCGGCCGTTACTTCGTGCAGGGTGCATTGAATCGCGACTACACGCTGGTGATGGGCGTGGTGCTGGTGCTGGGTGTCGCCATCGTGGTCATCAACGCGCTGATCGACGGGCTGCGCGAGATCGCCGACCCGCGCCTGCGCAACGCCTGACCGGCCGCGGCCGGGTATCGTCAGTCGAAGCGGGACAGCACCGCGTTCAGGGTCGGCATTGCCAGCGCGGCGCCAGCGGTCTCGGTCGACATCGCGGCATAGCGGCCGGCAAAGCGCACGGAGTCGGCGAACGGCGCATCCGGCCTGGCGGCGGAAAGCGCGGCTGCCAGTGCGCCATTGAAGGCATCGCCGGCGCCGGTGCTGTCGATGGCGTTCACGTTCTCGGCCGCTACGCGGTAGCAGTCATCGCCATCGCCGCGGCGAAGGTCGGCCGGATGCGACACGAAGGCGCCGTGCTTGCCCAGCGTGACGATCACGCTGGCGCTGCCGGCCAGCTGCCGGCACCAGCGATGCAGCTGACTGTCGCCGATGGTGGCGACCTCGTCGGCATCCACCGTGACCACATCGTGGCGCGCCAGCATGGCGGCGAATTCGGTTTCGTTCGGCGTCAGCACGTCGGCCAGCGACAGCAGCCGTTCGTTGGTGGCCGCGTCGGCGGGCGCCGGGTTGAGGATGCTGATTGCGCCTTCGCTGCGCGCGGCCAGCAGGCCGGCGACCACGGCTTCGGGATTGACCTCCAGCTGCGCCAGCACCACGTCGGCAACCTCGGCGGATGCCATTTCGTTGCTGACGAAATCCGCGGACAGCTCGGCATTGGCGCCGGCGGCAACCACGATCATGTTGCGGCCGTCGTCACCGACGAAGATGCCCGCCGAACCGGATGGCGTCTCGGCGTGGACCTCGACATGCATGTCGATGCGTTCGTCAGCCGCCAGGCGGCGCGCATGCTCGGCTGCCGCATCCTCGCCCAGTGCGCAGAAGAAGCCCACACTGGCGCCGGCGCGCGCGGCGGCCACGGCCTGGTTGAAGCCCTTGCCGCCGGGTCCGCTGCTGTAGTCGCCGAAGTGCGTGGCGCCAGGCTGTGGCAGCTCACGGCTGTTCCAGACGTGGTCCTGGTTATAGCTGCCGACGACAGCGACGCGGCCGGCCATGTCTCAGCCGGCAAACTGCGAGAGCACGCCGGCGATCGTGGCCGTCATGAAGGTCGCCAGCGAACCACCCAGCACGGCCTTGAGGCCGAAGCGTGCCAGGTCGGCGCGGCGTTCCGGCGCAATGCCGCCGATGCCGCCGATCTGGATGGCGATCGAGCTGAAGTTGGCGAAACCGCACAGCGCGTAGGTCGAGATCAGCGCGGCCTGGGGAGATAGCGTGGCCTTGATCTCCGACAGGTGCGCGTAGGCCACGAACTCGTTCAGCACCACCTTCTCGCCGATCAGGCCGCCGACCGTGACCGCGTCTCCCCAGGGCACGCCGATGAGCCAGGCGATGGGCGCCAGCACGAAGCCGAGCAGGTTGGCGAGGTTGGTCGGCTTGCCGAGCATTTCCGCGAGACCGCTGATATCGCCGATCCATGTCAATGGTGCGTTCACCAGCGCGATCAGCGCGATGAAGGCCAGCAGCATGGCGCCGACGTTCAGCGCCAGCTTCAGACCATCTGCCGCGCCCGACGCGGCGGCGTCGATGACGTTGGCGGTGACCTTTTCGACTTCCATCCGCACCTCACCGCGGGTCAGCGGCTGTTCGGTTTCCGGATACAGGATCTTGGCGATCACCAGCGTGGCCGGTGCCGCCATGATGCTGGCGGCCATCAGGTGCTTGGCGAAGAACAGCTGCTGCGCGGTGTCGGCGCCGCCCAGCATCTGCACGTAGGCGCCCAGCACGCCGCCGGCAATGGTGGCCATGCCGCCGACCATCAGCGCCAACAGTTCCGACTGCGTCATGCGCAGGATGTAGGGTTTCACCACCAGCGGTGCCTCGGTCTGGCCGATGAAGGCGTTGGCGCAGACCGACAGCGTTTCCGCACCGGATACATTCATCACTTTGGTGATCACCCAGGCCATGCCTTTCACCACCCACTGCATGATGCCGAGGTGGTACAGCACGCTCATGAAGGCGGCGAAGAAGATGATCGTCGGCAGCACCTGGAAAGCGAACACGAAGCCGAACTTGTCCGCCCGGGCGAAGTCGCCAAAGATGAACTGCGAGCCTTGGGCGGTGAAGCCGAGCAGGGCAACGAAGCCTTCGGACAACCACCCGAACAACGTTGCGCCCCAGGGTGTCAGCAGCACCAGCACCGCGAATACCAGCTGCAGGCCGATGCCGGTGACCACCAGACGCCAGTCGACGGCGCTTTTCTGCGCGGAAAACAGCCAGGCGATGCCGACCAGCACGGCCAGACCAAACAACCCGAACAGAATACTCAGCATCCCCGACTCCCACGTACTGGATTGAAAAACCGGGCATCCTGCCGCGGTTTTCACGAAAACGGTCGCGGCTGAGCCGCGCCACCTTTTCCGCGACAAGCAGACAACGCTTGCAGCGGCGGCACATCCCTGTGCCGAAACAGCGCCTTCCGATCATGAAGGGCTGCCGGACGTAACCGCCGCAGACTAGGTTCCCGCGCCGCGCGGCGCAAGCTGCACTGCAGTGAAGGGAGCGGTTTGCCGTGGTGTTGGCGGTTCAGACTACCCGCAGCCAGAGCAGCACCGCCAGCGTCAGGAAGATCGCCGCCGCTGCCCAGCGCGCCCAGTGCAGCGGCAGTTTGCCGGCGAAACGGCCGCCCAACGCCACCACCGGCACATTGGCCAGCAGCATGCCCAGCGTGCTGCCGCCGACCACCGCAAGCAGGTCGTGGTAGCGAGCGGCGAGGATAACCGTCGCCACCTGTGTCTTGTCACCGATCTCGACCAGGAAGAAGGCGATCAGCGTGGCGATGAAGGCGCCATGTGCCGAGCTTGCCGGCTTGTCGTCTTCATCCAGCTTGTCCGGGACCAGCGCCCAGATCGCTACTGCCACGAAGCTGGCGATGATCACCCAGCGCTGCGTCTCCGGGCTCATCAGGCCGGCCAGCAGCTCACCGAGCCAGCCTGCCAGTCCGTGGTTGAGCAACGTTGCGACGAGGATGCCCAGCGTCACCGGCCAGAAACGCCGATAACGGGCGGCCAGCACCAGTGCCAGCAACTGCGTCTTGTCGCCGATTTCGGCGATGGCGACGGAGAGAGTCGAAAAAAGGAAGGCTTCCATGGATATCTCTCGGGAGTCGGGGCGGTGGACACGAAGGCCGACGCCACACGGCCCCGACTCCAATCATTTGATCGATCAGAAATCGCTCGCGCAGCGCCAACCAACGGTCTTGCCAGGGATCGATGACTCGAAGACCCCGTCCGCGCCATGGCCTGCCGGCCAAGTGTGTTGACGCGAACACCACCCTGATCAGGCTGGGTGGGCGGCTACTCCCCGATGGAAGTGGGGCGCATTGTAGCGCGGCTTGGCGGATGTTGCTGTGATGGACGCAACAAGGCTGCCGGCACCACTCGGGTGCCGCGCGACGAGCGGCTACACTCAACCCTATCGCCGCCACTCTGGGATTCTCACCATGCAATACCGCCGCATGGGCCACACCGGCCTGCAACTGTCCGCGCTGTCCTTTGGCGCCTGGGTCACTTTCGGCACGGCGGTCGGGCGGGGCGAGGCGCGAGAGCTGCTCTCGATCGCGCATGACCATGGCATCAACTTCTTCGACAACGCCGAGACCTACAACAACGGCGTCGCCGAACAGATCATGGGCGACGTGTTGGCCGACCTGCGCCTGCCGCGCGACAGCTACTGCGTGTCGAGCAAGGTATTTTTCGGCGCGCACAAGCACCCGCTACCGACCCAGCGCGGCCTGTCACGAAAGCACGTGATGGAGGCCTGCCACCAGGCGCTGCAGCGCCTGCGCGTCGACTACCTCGACCTCTACTTCTGCCACCGACCTGACCCCGACACGCCGATCGCCGAAACCGTGCACGCCATGGACGACCTGGTTCGCCAGGGCAAGGTGCTGTACTGGGGTACGTCGGAATGGACCGCCGACCAGATCAAGCACGCGGCGAAGATCGCCCGAGACCGTGGTCTGTATGGCCCGGTGGTCGAGCAGCCGCAATACAACCTCGTGCACCGCGACAAGGTCGAACTGGAGTTCGCCCCGCTGTACGACGAGATTGGCCTCGGCACCACCATCTGGTCGCCGCTGGCCTCGGGCCTGCTCACCGGCAAGTACGTCGACGGTATCCCCGACGACAGCCGCCTTGCCACCGAAGGCTACGAGTGGCTGCATCGATGGGTTTTCGGCGACCAGAAGGAATTGCGGCGCAAGCAGACGCTGGAATACCTCGCGCTTGCGAAAGAAGCCGGCCATTCACCAGCCACGCTGGCCATCGCCTGGTGCCTCAAAAACCCCAACGTCAGCACCGTCCTCCTCGGCGCCAGCCGCCGCGAACAGCTGGAGGAAAACCTCAAGGCCATCGACATCCTCGACGACCTAGACCGCGACCTCACCGCGCGCATGGAAGCGATCTTCAAGCGCGGGTGATCGGTTGCACCCTCTCCCGCCGGCGGGAGCAGGGTTGGGGTGAGGGTGGATGCTTCACTGTCGTAACATCACCGCAAAGCTGAACAGGGGACTTGCATGCACCACAAACGCCGCAAATCACGTCGCTCCCGCGCCGGCTGCAAACTGTGCAAGCCATGGAAGATGAACGGCATACGCACCGAGTCGCGAGAGGGCGAGAAGTTCAGCGATCATCGCCGTCGTGTTGCCAATGACGCGCCGTGCCGCTGAGCTGGAACGAAATCAAGGGTCGCGACTGTTTTTGGTGTTGGCAGCTGCAGGCGAGCGAAAGTCCTGGTCACGCTTTTGCAGAGAGCGTGTTAGCTATTGTGCTGAGCTTGGTTGTATTCGGGACTTAAAGTGCGCGCCCAGTGCATGATCAACGCAGTAGACATAGCAACCCTTCATGCCGCGAGTCATCAAGGTTCGGTATGTGTTTCGGATAATTCGATCGAGCTTGGCTGTTGTTCCCTCAGGATCGACCTTCATCATCTTCTTCCAGCCACGAATTGATCGGTCATTCTTCGATCTGGACTCGGCGTGGGTTGACGGGCTTCCGTTCGAGAAGCGCATATCTGTGCCGATGATGACGCCGACATAGTCGAGTTCAAGTCCTTGGCAGGTATGGATGCAGCCGACCTGTTCGACAGATTTTGGAGCCATGATCCATAGACTGCCATCCTGGTCCAGATTCCAGCGTTTCGCGTAGCCGAACTCGGGAAGGGTTATATCGGTCTTTGTTGGGTCTCTTTTACTGACCCAGTCCCAACAGTAGCCCGCTACAACACGGGATTTGTTGTTTTTCGAGTTCTTCTTCGTGATCAGTTCATGGACTTCAATGGGGGAGTCGAGAACTCGAAAATCGTATTCATGGGTGTTCAGTTGCTGATTGGCAGTTGAACGGATTCCGAGGGCATCGTCCAGCCATGCCAGATATCCATCGGAACCACTGCAGCGAAACTGGGAAGCCAGTTCGAGATGCTGGACGCGTGCCCCAACGGCATTGGCGCACGCTTCAATGTGCTCAGCGGTTCCAATGTCCTTGAGCGTGACAACCTGATCGTCATCGGTGAAGAAGATGGAGCACTTGCTGCTATGAATGATCTCCTTGATTTGATGATCGCCCAAGTTGCCATAGAGTCCTGATTTTTCGTTCAAACGATGTGCTTCATCGACGACTAGTGCGTCGAATTCATTTTCGCTGGACGTAGTGAAGCTGCCTGAGCCCGTGAACATGTGGGAGATCACAGATTTCCTCATTGAGCCGGTGAGTTTTGCTGTGTAAACAGCTCTGGGTGCCGCGTTCTTGGACACGTACTTGCACAGCAAGCCAAGTCGCGAGAGCTGCACAAGCAAGTTGACCGCAACGACAGACTTTCCGGTTCCGGGTCCGCCTCGAACCAAAACCACGGATTTCCTCTTATTGGAAGCGCTCCGCGCCGTTGCAACAGCGGTTTCAAACGTGACCTTCTGGTCATCGACCAATACAAACTCTGTGTTCCCGGCGAGCATTCCGCTAAGGCTATCAACCAGCATTTTTGATGGGCGTATCCGACCACGCTCGATCTCATAGATCAGACGACCATTGTCACCAGATTTGACGTGATCCTTGATGAACTGGCGCAGCCTCGAAAGCTCCTCTTCCCCTCGAAGGAACAGCGGGGCTTTGTCCAGATATGCGCCATAGAACTCGTTGTCGACAACATCGTCACGCACATAGTTGTGCAGGTACGCGCAAGGCTTCAGAACGACGTTCTTCTCGTAAATCGCTTCATTGAACCCTTCAAGGAGAGCGGCGTACGACCATGCCTGGTAGCAGGGGTGGGCGCCCTCGCGTTCTGGCGTTGGGCCGCCACGGCGGGCAAGGATGATTCCATCTTTTCCAGTCAAGCTGGCTTCAGACCACTGTTTGAGCTCGACAATGATTAGGTTGGGACGGTTGTCCTTCGCTCGGCCGGAAATGATGAAGTCAATGCGTTTTGATGTCTGTGGAATTCCGAACTCCACCCCGACACCAACGTCTTCAGGAATCTCATCGTCGCGTAGTACTTTCGCCATCTCTGCGAGGGAGGCTTTCCACGCGCGCATTTCCCCATGTGGGGCGTATCGTCCGGTTCTCTGCAGATACTTTGCTGCGATGACGTCTTCGATGTTCCGGTTGTCGTGGTCACCAAGAAAACTCGATTTGTTGCCATCGTAAACAATCAAGTGATCCGCTCCTGCGTCGCGTTCTAGAGCTCAGAATATTTCTTGCTTGTGCCTTTGGACTTCTCCACAGGGTATTTCTCACCATTTTTCAGCAGCTTCTTGTTGGCTGCCGCAAGTATGTCTACCCCCAGCTTGTCGGAAAGCTGCAACACGTAGAGGACGACATCGGCAATCTCCTCCTCAACTGCTGCAAGTTTGTCGCCGGCAAGTTCACGGCTCTGTTCCTCGGTTAGCCATTGGAACTGTTCCAAGAGCTCGGCTGCTTCAACGCATAGTGCTGCTGCAAGGTTCTTGGGGGAGTGGAACTGACTCCAGTCGCGCTCTTCGGCGAACGCTTGCAATCGAGCCTGAAGTTGCTGAAGTTCTGTTGGCATTTGTGTCCACTCGAGAAGCTGAATCTAAGCGACAAGCATTCGACTGGGAAGCATACTTGAACTTGCTGCATTCTTTGCCAGTTGCGTAGCCTGTTTCGGTTGCTTGCTAAGGAGCAACATTGCATGGGCGCAATGAAAGCTGCGATGTACAAGGGTTGAGCTGATGAATCTGGAATTCAATGATCTCCTGAAAAAGGCGGGCATCGATCCGGCATCAACCATGGTGATGCGCCATAGGCCGACGGAAAAGGCGCTGCGCGATGTGTTGCCGTGGCTAGTGGAAGAAGATCCAGATCTGTTCCTGGCGTTCCAGCAATCACACGGACCGCGTACAGAGTCGGCTTTGAGTCGGGCCTCGCATTTGGCGTCGTTCATTGCAGACGGTCCCGGTCGGGCATTGTTCTGTGGTCTGTATCGCGTAGACGGACACAGACAAGTCACGCCGAAACAGTTCTGGGCGATCCCGGAATTCAAGAAGTTGAAGCGCTTTGGCACACGCGGTCCGCGGCCAGGACAGAACCCGCTGGTGTTCGATCTTGAGCTGCTCGAAACGCTCTACACGCTCAAAGGTCGACTGGTGGTGGGCTGGCCAGGCATCGAGCGATCATGGTGGCGCTGGTCAGCGAGAAATGTCTTTCCGGTGGAGGCGATCCATGCGGAGAACATGCTCACGCCGCGGATGGATGACTGGAACCGGCTGGTTTTCAGCTGGCAGCAGCTTCAGGTGATGCCGCGTAGCTGGCGCGAGACGCTGACGCAATGGCGTGGTATCTACTACATCCACGATGCCGAATCGAACCTCGGTTACGTCGGTTCGGCCTACGGTACCGACAACATCTGGGGACGCTGGAGCATCTATGCCGCGAACGGACACGGCGGCAACCGCCACCTGCGCGGTCGCGACGCACAACACTTCAGCTTCAGCATCCTGCAGGTGCTAAACCCGGACATGGCTGCCGACGACGTGATCCGCATCGAGTCGAGCTGGAAAGAGCGTCTGCACACCCGGCATCCGGAAGGGCTCAACGACAACTAGCGTCGAAGGGGAAGGGCGATAGTTGGCAACATCCTTTGTAGGAAACCCGCGATTGCCATTCAGGCTTTCCACCCCCACCCCTCCCCCGTTAGCGGGAGAGGGGGAAACCAGGGCTATCGGTATGCTTCCTTCGGCTCATTCACTGCATTGTCGGGCGGCGCGATGTTCTTGCGCAGCCAGTTGGCGAATTCGGATTCGGTGATGCTGCCTTCGGCGATGGCAATGTAGATCGGGTAAAGCGCCACGTTGTCGGCCGTGAGTTCGATGCCGTTTAGCATCAGAAAGGTTTCGCAGGCGACTGCCGCGGTGCGCTTGTTGCCGTCATTGAATGGATGATTCCGGGCAAGGCCGTAGGCAAGGCTCGCGGCAAGTTCGGCGATGTCGGGTGGCGGATCGCCATAGGCGTAGCGCTGCTGCGGGCGGCCGAGCGCAGATTCCAGAAGTGACTCATCGCGAATGCCCTCGATGCCGCCATGCTCGGCGAGCTGGCGTTCGTGGATGGCGACAATGAGGGCCTTGCTGATCCAGCGAATCATGATCCGTCCCTACTGCGCGAGCTTGCTGAGCAGCGCACGGCGCTTGCGCATGACCTGCTCGGCGACTTCCATTTCCTCCGCCAATTGCGGGTCGTAGGTGGTCAGCCGGATACCGTCGGGCGTTTCCAGCACCAGCAGTTCGTCGCCTTTTTCAAGGCGCAGGCGGGCCAGCAGTTCCTTGGGCAGGATGACGCCGGCGGAGTTGCCGATGGTGGTGATCTTGAGTTTCATGCGGGCGCTCCGGATGCGTGGGAACATGGTTATAACGTATGTTACACCGCCATTGGAGGCATGCAAATCCTCGCCTGTTCGGTGTCGGACTGTCCTGTCGGGACGGTGCGGTTCGTGCCACAGTCGGTGTCCGTGATCAGGGAGTAGCTTCATGCCGTCTATCGCGATGCTGAGTCTGGTGGTGCGCGACTACGACGAGGCGCTGGCGTTCTACGTCGACGGACTCGGCTTCGAACTCGTGGAAGACAGTCCCGTGCCGGAGCAGAACAAGCGCTGGGTGGTGATCGCGCCGCCGGGTGGAGCCGGCGCGAGGCTGTTGTTGGCCCGAGCGGTGGGTGAGGAGCAGGTATCGCGGATCGGCAACCAGACCGGTGGGCGGGTGTTCCTGTTCCTGCACACGGATGACTTCGATCGTGACCTCCAGCGTTTCGAGTCGGCAGGCGCAACGCTGGTGCGGCCGCCGTCGGATGAGCCCTATGGTCGGGTCGCGGTGTTCGCGGATTTATATGGCAATCTCTGGGATCTGATCGAGCCCAGATAGTCGTCGCGCTAGCGCATTGGAGCCGGCATGAGCAGTCAGCGCAGCAAGAAGCAGTCGGAAGAGCGCCGTGAATTGGGCGGCTATTCGGAAGCGGAGTTCGACG
>Ga0209607_1003654_pt1 | contig 11731 bp, 13 predicted proteins | sample AD_UKC117_MetaG_FD_184413 | JGI IMG/M metagenome (GOLD analysis project Ga0209607, IMG submission 184413) | Active sludge microbial communities of municipal wastewater-treating anaerobic digesters from Hong Kong - AD_UKC117_MetaG (SPAdes)... | ecosystem: Engineered > Bioreactor > Anaerobic >... | reverse complement strand
TGGGGCCGATTCTGGGCGGTATTGGCTACCAAAGTTTGCGCGGCTATCTGCTGACCAGTCCCCTGTTCAAAAATATTCAACTGGCCGTGGCCGGGGCGCTGCTGCTGGTTATCGTGCTGTTTGTGCCGGCCGGCGTGGTGGGCTGGCTGCGGAAACGGTTCCCGGTGCTGCGGAGGGTGTTGCAATGATTTTACAACTGGAAGGCGTGAGCAAGAACTTTGGCGGCCTGCGGGCCTTATCCGACGTGACGTTTGACCTGCCCGAAGGACAGATTTTAGGACTGATTGGGCCGAATGGCGCAGGTAAAACGACGCTGTTCAACTGCATCAGCGGGGTTTATGCCCCATCGGAAGGGCGGGTGATATTCCGCGACCAGGAGGTGACGGGGAACAAGCCGTATGACATGGCCAAGGCGGGCATGGCGCGAACGCATCAGATTGTACGGCCGTTAAACGAACTCACCGTGCGTGAAAACGTCATCGTGGGCAGCTGCTTTGGCCGTGAAGGGCATGGCCTGACAGCCGCCGGCCGCATCGCCGACGAGGTGCTGGCATTCGTCGGCCTGGACGCCCGGCGCGACCAACTGGCCGGCAGCCTGAACGTGGGCCAGAAAAAACGGTTGGAGATGGCTCGGGCGCTGGCGGCACGGCCGTATCTGCTGCTGCTGGACGAAGTGCTGGCCGGCCTGAACCCGTCGGAAATCGGCCACATGGTCGAGATTGTGCGCAACATCCGCGACCAGGGCGTGACGATCATCATGATCGAGCACGTGATGAAAGCGGTGATGAGCGTGAGTGACCGGCTGGTGGTGCTGGATTACGGCCGTCAGATCGCCGAAGGCACCCCCCACGAAGTGGCCAACGATCCCAAAGTCATCGAAGCGTATCTCGGCGACCCGGACCTGGCCCTGCGCCTGATGCGCGACCAGGCCCGCACGCAAGAAACCGCCTGAGCGCGGCACAACAAAGGATACAATCATGGCAATTTTAGAAATCAAAGACGTCACCTCCGGGTATGGGGAAGTGCAAATTTTATGGGGCGCCAATCTGGACATCGAAGATGGCCGCCTGACTTCCCTGGTCGGCGCCAACGGGGCCGGCAAAACGACCCTGATGCGCACGATCATGGGCTCCATCAAGCCGTGGCAGGGTTCCGTCATCTTTCAGGGCCAGGACATCAGCAGCCTGCCGGCCCACGCCAAAGCCGAATTGGGCGTGGTGCTGGTCCCCGAAGGCCGGCAGCTCTTCACCGACATGTCGGTAGAAGAGAACCTGGAAATGGGCGCCTCGCCCAAACGCGCCCGGGCCAACGTTAAACGAAACCTGGAATTTGTCTACGAAATGTTTCCCCGGCTCAAAGAACGGCGGGCGCAAAAATCTGGCACCATGAGCGGCGGCGAGCAGCAAATGTTGGCCGTGGCCCGCGGCATCATGGCTGAACCCGTCGTGCTGATGATTGATGAATTGTCGTTGGGGCTGGCCCCCGTGCTGGTGTTGGACCTGTTCCAAAGCCTGATTCGCCTGAAAAACGCCGGCCTGACGATGATTTTAGTAGAGCAAAACGTGCAAATGGCCCTGGCGGTCAGCGATTACGGCTACGTTCTGGCCCAGGGCCGGGTAGAAATCGCCGGCCCCAGCCAGGATTTGGCCGAAAATGAGCACGTGCGCTCGGCGTATCTGGGGCATTAGGAGGAATTGGGACTGGAGACTGGAAACTCAGTAGTTTAAAAACCCAGGCCATTCTGAGCGGATTCTGCGGAGCGAAGAATCCCTAAAGACCGGGTATTTGAGGTAAACGGGATGCTTCGGAGGACCTCAGCATGACAGAAAATCCCACCATGCGGGAAATTCGTATCCGGTTTTGAAACGAGGTTAACTGGGGAATGGGAAAATTAAGTAAACCGCAAAAAGTTTTGGGAACTAGACCCGAAGGGTTTTGCATCAATTGAGTCGAGTATCCTAGGTTGCAAACCCTTCGGGTCTTCTGAAAACTTTTTACTGATCACTTAGAGGATTCAGGAGGTAGAAATGCTTGTTAGAGGACGTATGTCGCAGCCGGTGATTACCGTTGAGCCCTCGCGGCGCATCATGGACGCCATGGCGACGATGAAGCAAAACAAAATCCGCCGCATGCCGGTGATGGAAAATGGCAAACTGGTGGGCATTGTATCGGACAAGGATTTGCTGGATGCGGGGCCGTCCGACGCCACGTCATTGTCGGTGTGGGAAATCAATTACCTGCTTTCCAAGCTGCGGGTCGAAGAGGTGATGACCAAAAAGGTACTCACCGTACAGGAAAACACCCCCATCGAAGAAGCCGCCCGCATCATGGTGGACAACAAAATCGGCGGCCTACCGGTGATGAAAGGCGCCGAACTGGTGGGGCTGATCACGGAAACGGACCTGTTTAAGATATTTCAAGAATTGATGGGCGCACGGGATCCTGGCGTGCGGGTGACGGCGTTGGTCCCTGACATCCAGGGCGAGCTGGCTCGTTTGACCCAAATCATTGCAGAAGCCGGCGGCTCGTTCATTGCATTTGGCATGTTCGACGGCGAGGAACCGGCCAACAAGCTGGTGACGTTTAAGGTGACCGGGCTGAGTGAAGAGGAAGTGGAGGCCCAAATTGCCCCGGTGATCGAGCGCCTGGTCGATTTGCGCACCTGCTGTGCGTAGCTAACTCCGCAGCCACAGGCGGGTGGGCAGCAGCGGGTGGCGGGTTTTCATGTACCTGCCACCCGCTACTCATTGCCCACCTACATCTCGCGTAAGCGCGGATCAAAAATACGTTCCAGGGCCAGGCCCACCAGGGCGAAGGCAAACCCCACTAAAAAGAGCAAAATAAACGGCGCTAACACCAGGTGATAGGCTTCGCGGTACACGCCGGAAGAGAGCGCATCCACAACCAGCTTGCCCCAGGTGGGCAGCACCGGGTCGCTGACCCCTAGATAGGCCAGGGTAGCTTCCAGGAAGACAAAGCTGGGAACCAGGATGATTAGCTTGGGCAGCAGGATGGGCAGGACGCGGGGCATGAGATAACGGACGACGAGACGGCCGTCGCTGGCCCCATATGCGCGCGCCGCCTCCATGTAAGCCGACTCCTTGATCTGCAAGAAAACAGCCCGGTAGGTCTTGATGGAGTGGCTGAAAATGTTGAGCAGGATCGTCACGCCCAGGATGGCCCAGATACTCCGCGAATAGAGCGTGCAAACCATCAGCGTAACAGCCAGGAAGGGGAGCAGCAAATTGATTTCGGTGAAAAACTGCACCAGACGGTCGACCCAGCCGCCGTACCAGGCCCCTAAAGCGGCCAGCAGCATGCTGGCCAGCGACGTAACCACGGCGGCCACCAGGCCAAAGGCCAGGGCAATCGGCGTGCCCCACAGCAGCGCCAGGGACAAATCGCGCCGGTTGGAATCTGTGCCGGCCAGGCCGTGCACCTGCCCAAAGAGCACAAACTCAGCGTCAACGTTGCCGTCGGGTTCAAAGATCAGGGCGCTGACTTGCAGTTGATAGGGGCCGGGCAGGATAACGGCCGTATCCTCCTCCGCCTCCCGATCGACAAACAACGCCTCTTGCGGGTAGTCGCTGCGCAAGCGGCGTTGCAGCCGCCGGTTGCGCGAAAAGTAAAACGTTGCCTCATTCTCCACCGCCATGCTGGCGATTTCCGTGGCCTGGCCCAGCGGATTGATCCAGGTCAGGGTGACAAAAGGCAGCTTTTCGCGGAACTGTGACGTGAAGTAGACGGCCAATTCTTGCGGCGGCGCGCTGTAGGGGTAGTCAAACGCGAAGGTGAAGGTAATTTCCGTCTGGCCTTCGGAGAAAACGGCCGTTTGCTTGGTGATTGCCGGGTCCTGGCTGTTGAGCACGATGGTTTCCGGCAGCTTGTCGCGGCGGAAAAAATTCACCCAGGCGGGCTGGGCATCCTCGGGGTTGCGCGCCCAGACACCGTTGTCGCCGCGCCAATCGGCGATGGCCTGGTGGTAGGGGATGGCGATGACGGTGTAAATGGCTACGCCAACAAACAGGGCGATGACGATGAGGCCAAAAACGGCCGTTGGGTATTCGGCCAACTGCCGGACCACGCCCCAGGCGGCCCGCGCCTGCTGGCCCAGGGCCGCCGCCAGTTGGCCGGGCGACGGCAGCGAAGGTAAGGTGAATTTGATTGTGGGGAAATGGAAGAAGGAACGGCCGTGGCTCTTGCCGCGCTCCACGGCCAGGCTGCCGCTCTGCTCAGAAGCGCCCACTTTGACGCGCGGATCCACAAAGGCGTACAAAATGTCCAGCAGCAGCACCGTGAGCGCCAGCAGATAGGCAAACATCACCACCAGCCCCACCAACACCGGCGTATCCGATGCCTGCAAAGCCACCACAAACACCCGGCCAATGCCGGCCACGTTGAAGATGTACTCCAGGACGATGACTTCCTGCCACAAGACGATGGTCATCAGGGCAAAACTGGTGAGCAGCCCGGGCAAAGCCGGGCGCAAAATGTAGCTGCGCTCAATCTGGCGGTCGGACAGGCCTTTGGCCCGGGCCATCTCCACGTAATCTTCGCTGGAATACACCAGAAAGTAGGTGCGCCAGGAATTGACGGTCAGGAACAGACCGCTGATCACAATCGCCAGGAAAGGCAATGACATGCGGCGCAGCAAGAGCGGCAAATGGGCCAACTGGAACCCTTCCGGCCAGGCGTCGAACGTGCCGCCAGTGGAAAAGGTGAAAGCGCGCAAAAAGATGACACTGAGAATGACGCCATACACCCACGCCGGGGCAGAGGAGAGCGGCGAGAGGAGGACAAAGAGCTTATCGAACCAACGGCCGTATTGCCGATTCAACGCCAGCGCCAAAAAAACAGCCAGGCCAAACAACACCACATAGGCCAGGCCAAACATGAACAGCGAGCGCGACAAATTATCCAGAATGAGTTCCCGCACACCGGCCGAATTGGCGCTGCTGCCATAAAGATGCGGGCGGTCGACTTTGCCCCAATTCAACGTCAGGCCATCCCAAAGCCAGTTCAGCGAGCGCAGCATAAACGGCTTGTTGAGCCCCTCGGCTTCCCACATCGCCGCGCGCGTCTGGTCGATAATTGCTTCCCGATCTTCCGGCGACTCGTCGCGCAGCCAGCCGGCCCGCAACATGCCGCCCAAGGAAAATTCGATGCGGGCTTTGATGATCTCGTCGACATAGCCGCCAAAATTGACGACGAGAATGATGGTATACACAGCCACCACCACCGTCACCAGCAGGATAGCGCTGCGCCGGGCGATATATTTGAGCAAGTTATACCAGCCAGATCGGGCTGGCGGGGAAATGGGGCTATCAACGACGGAGGGCTGAACCAGCGTATCCTTCACGCGGCCAATTTTAGCACAAGGCCACAAACCTTACCGCCAAACCAAAACCCGAAAGGCAAGTCCATCAGGCAGCCGCCTTTCGGATCCTGGTTAGACGTTGACGTTGATGGCGCTGCCGGATTCGTAGCGGCGCAGGCCGTAGTAGAACATGGCCAGGGCGACCAGCCAGACCGCCACAGCGGCGGCCAGCAGCAGGAGGAGGAGACGGCCGTCCTGGTAACGCACAATGTCCACCGGCACAGACCCCACAAAAGCCGCCGGGATGACCGTGTAGAGCATCATGCGGGCCGCGCCGCTGAACAGCGAATTGGGATACAGCGAAAACGTCAGCATGGCGTTGGTCATCTGCTGGCTGGCGTATTGGGCGTTGCCCATGTAAAAAGCCAGCGATCCGGTGATCACGGAGTAGCCGACAAAGATGATGGCCGCGAGAACGGCCGTGCTCAAAAACAACGCTATCTCCACCAGCGTAAACCGCCCGGTAAAACTGTAAGCAATCAGCCCAAAGGCCACGTCGCCCACCGTGGAAACGATCATCTTGGAAAAGATGACGTGCAGCAGCAGGTTGCGCGGAAAGACCAGGTAATAATCCAGCCGCCCCTGGGCCACCAGGTAGGCCATGTACTGCCGCGTATTGCCGGCGAACATAAACCCCAGCCCATATCCCAGCGTGACGATGGCAAACAGCAAGAAAATCTCGTCCATGTTATAGCCGCGCACCGTGCCAAACTGGTTAAAAAAGATGATCCAGAAAATGAAGTAGATGCCGTTGTTGATGAACATCCCGACAATTTGCGAGATGAAGCTGGCCCGGTACTCCATCGCCGAGGCCAGATTCACGCCGACGAGGGCGCGGAGGAAAGAGAGTTCGGCTTGAATACGTTTCATCATGTTTTAGTTGTTCGTTGGGAGTTGATAGTTGTTAGTTCACTGTCAACTAACAACTATCAACTGTCCACTGTTTTCAGCCACCATTCACCACCAACTGCCGCGTGGCCCAGCGGTATTGGCGCAGGAGGACGAGGCCGAAGATGGTGAGCCAGATGGCTTGCAGGGCCAAAATTTGCCAGAACTGCGCCCAGGTGAAGGCTACGAAGAGCTTGGCCGGGGCGTAGGTGGTCAGGTTGAAGGGCAGCACGCGGGCCAACGGCTGCAGCCAGGCCGGCAAAAAGTCCAGCGGCAGCATCAACCCGCCCAAAATGAAGACCAGCTTCTGGTAAATCAGCCGGAAGGAGAAGGTGTCCTCGGTGACAAAGGCCAGCAGGCCGATGATGCTGAAGACGAAAAAGTCGAGCAGCATGGCCAGCGCGGCCACCAGCAGCACCGGCAGCGCGTGCTGCGGCTGGAGGGTCGGCCAGCCGGCGTAGTAGACGACCAGGGGCAGGCCCAGCAGGAAGATGAGGGTCATTTTAACGGCCGTTTCCCCCAGCCCGTTAAAAAAGTGATAGGCCAGGTAGTTATACGGCCGTGTCAACGTATAGGCCACCGAACCGTCCTTCACCTCTTCGCTGATGCGCTCGTCGTGGCGGATTTTGCCCAGCTCCATCACCTCGGCGATGAGGAAGTACCAGATGGTGGCCGACAGGCTGAGTCCGGCGATTTCCGTCGCGCCCTGAGATTCGTAAACGGCCGTCCACAACTGAATGAACACAAACATGATCAGGATGATGAACACCGCCCGGTTCAACGCCTCCCAGACGTAAGCCAGCTGGTTTTGCAGATTGGTCATGGTGATGGCGGAATATTTGGTTGTGGTGCGGCGAAGTTGAAGGAGCATGGTGAATCCTTTTTGATGCGTGAGGTGTGATGCGTGAATTGTCACGAATCACGCATCACGCCTCACTTCTTGTAAATCTCCCGAATGATTTCCTCCAGCGGCGGGTCGGCGATGGTGATGTCCTGGCAAGATTGCGTCGCCATAATTTGCTGCACGACTGTTTCCACCGGGATGTCACGGCCGTCGAATTCCAGCTTCACGCCATACGTGCCCTGCTTCAACGTCTCCACGCAGGGCAGGGCAAACGGCGCGGTTAGCGGCTCGGCGAAGCGCACGTCGATGATTTTGCGGCGCAAATATTGGCGCTTGAGGGCGGAGGTCGAGTTGTCATAGATGAGACGGCCGTGATTGATGATCACCACCCGCTTGCACAAGCTCTCGATGTCGCCCGCGTCGTGGCTGGTCAGGAAGATGGTCGTCTGCTCCTGCTCATTCAGGTAGCGGATGGCATCGCGGATTTGCTGCTTGGCGACCACGTCCAGGCCAATCGTCGGCTCGTCGAGGAAGATGATGCGCGGCCGGTGCAGCAGCGAGGCGGCAATCTCGCACTTCATGCGCTGGCCCAGGCTCAATTTGCGCACCGGCGTTTGCAGCAGATCGCCAATCTGGAACGACTCCACCAGGAAATCGCGCCGCTTCTGGAATTCGCCCATGTCCAGTTCATAGATGCGGGCGAACAGGCGGAAGGTGTCCTCGGCGGGCAGATGGTACCAGAGCTGCGGCTTCTGCCCAAACACGGAGCCGATGTGGTAGCCCAGTTTGCGCCGGTCTTTCCAGGGCGTATAGCCCAAGACCGACGCCTGCCCGGCGCTGGGATACAAGATGCCGGTGAGCATCTTGATGGTGGTGGACTTGCCCGCGCCGTTGGGACCGATGAAGGCCAGCATTTCTCCTTTTTCCAGCGAGAAGGCGATGTCGGAAACGGCCGTTACCTCCCGCACCTCCTGCCGCCACAACGACCGTACGCTGCCGCGCAGCCCGGCCGCCTTTTGCTTCACCTGAAATGTCTTTGCCAGACCCGCTACATTTACCACAACGTCACTCATCACTCACCTGCTTTTAAGAGACTAGAGACTAGAGACCGGAGACTAGAGTCTCCAGTCTCCAATCTCCGGTCTCCCTCTCTAAAAACCAAAAAGGCGCGGTGTGTATCACCGCGCCTTTGAAAAAAACTCCTTCTCCTCGGAGGGCTGTTATCGCCTACACCATCCTCTCCCTACGTTTTCCCAAACACGCGGCATCCACCACCATCCAACCCTGAGGGCTGCAAATGGTCATGTCAGCTAAGGCGATAACAAAATAAACGTGTTCAGTCAACATAGTGCCAGCAGTCTAGCATGGCAAAATAAAGCTTGTCAAGATCTGCCACAAAACCCAAGCTTAAAAATTTGCCGGTCGGGCCATCCAAAACGTTAACCAAATTTGTACCGTATGCCATCGGGGGATTTGACCTCGCGCCAGCCAAATTTGTGAAGGGTCACGTCGGAGCGACGGCCGTAAGCCGCCAGCTCGCCCACAATGTCCCCGGCCGCGTATTCCTCCGCCTGCTCAAACAAATCCACCGTGTTCAGGCCCAGCTTGCGGGCGCAGTGGTAATAGACAGCCAGGGCCACTTCCACCTTGCGCCGGTTCGGGATGGTGTAGTTGGCGATGGCCGCCCCGACCAGCGCGCGCAGCAGTTGATCAGGATCGTTTTGGCGCACGGCCGTTGTGGCCGCGCGGTGGCCGTAAATGCCAAAGAGCGCTCGTTGGGTGTCGGTAACGGCCGTGTGGAAGGAGAGGCGCTGCACGGCCGTGGCCGCCATCAGGCGCTTCACCAGGCCGTCCAACCGCTCATCCGTTGGCGAAGGCAGCGGCTCGGCGTAATAGTCCACCACCGCCTGGCCGCTCAAAAACTGTACCGATTCCTGCACAAACGCCAGGAAATTTGTGCCGTTGGGCGCAACATGATCCATCAATCGTCCCACTTTGTCTCTTGAACTATGCGGTCAATCTGCGCCAATAGTTCAGGTAACTGCTCGGAAATGATAGTCCAGACAATCCCCCAGCTTATCCCAAAATAATGATGGATCAGCTTATCGCGCAGCCCGGCCAGATTGCGCCAGGGAATTTGCGGATGAGCTTGCACAAAAGCGTCAGAAAGGTTTTTTGTCGCTTCACCAATAACTTCCAGATTGCGCACGACGGCATCCTGGGTTTTGGTATCGCGCAAAAACTGGTCATGAGACAGACCGGCCGTATAGCGAATGATTCGCTCGACGGCTTCTTGAATGTCGAGCAAAAAATCTTTATCACGGCGCTCAGACATAAATCATGCTCCTATGCACGTCGGCCGCAATATGTCTGTGCCTCTCTTTTTTCAATCCTTCGTCCAAAGCGTCAAATGTCGTCAGGTCCACCGGCCGCCCAACCACATCTTCCAGATAGTAGCTAAGGGCGATGAACTCCAAACCTAACGGCCGTGTCAGCGCAACCAACACGTCGACATCACTCTTTTCAGTTTGGGCATCCCTGGCAAACGAACCGTAAAGCGCCAGCTTGGTGACGCCGAATTTTTGCGCCAGATACGGCCGTTCCGCCCGCAATCGCCGCAAAACCTCTTCTTTCGTTAACGTTCCAGACATCTACACCTCAGAATAGTCAGAATGGTCCAATCTGGGAGATTGGACCATTCGTTTTTACTTGCCCGTGTACTCCAGCAGGCTGACGCCGGTCATTTCGGCCGGCTGGGGCAGACCCCTCAGTTCCAGCACCGTGGGGGCCACGTCGGCCAGTTTGCCGCGCGGCTTCAGGTTGATATAGCCATCGTAGCCGATGACGAAGAAGGCCACCGGCTGGGTGGTATGGAAGGTGTGGGGGTTGCCGGTGAATTCGTCGATCATGCGGTCGCAGTTGCCGTGGTCGGCGGTGACGAGGGCCACGCCGCCTTTGGCGACCACGGCCTCGACCAGCTTGTTGGCGCATTCGTCCACCGTCTCCACCGCTTTAATGGCCGCTTCCAGCACGCCGGTGTGGCCCACCATGTCCGGGTTGGCAAAGTTGACCAGGATAAAATCGTCGTCGTGCTCGGCGATGCGCTGGAGAACGGCGTCGGTGAGCAGGTAGGCGCTCATTTCCGGCTGCAAGTCATAGGTGGGCACTTTGGGCGACGGTTCCAGGTGACGATCTTCGTTGGCGAAGGGCGTTTCCGCGCCGCCGTTGAAAAAGTAGGTGACGTGGGCGTATTTTTCGGTCTCGGCGGCGTGGAACTGCCGCAAACCGGCCTTGCTGACCACTTCGGCCAGCACGTTGACCAATTCCACGTCCGGGAACAAGACCTTGACGGGGAAAGTGTTGTCGTAATTGGTCATGGTGATGAGCGTCAGGTCTTCGATGAAGTCGCGCTCGAAGCCGTCGAAGTCGGGGAAGGCGAAGGCGGTGACGATCTGGCGCATGCGGTCGGCGCGGAAGTTGTAGAAGACGATGACGTCGCCGGGCTGCACGGCCGTGTCCTGGTCGCTGTCGATGGCGACGGGCAAGATGAATTCGTCGGTGACGCCTTCGGCGTGGGCCTGTTCGATGGCGGCGCGGGCGGAAACGGCCGTGCGCCCCTCATGCCCCTCGTGTTGGGCAATGGCTTTGTACCCCATTTCAATCCGCGGCCAGCGCTTGTCGCGGTCCATGGTGTAATACCGGCCGGCGACCGAAGCCACGCGCACTTTTTTGGTCTCCTGGTAGGCTTCCAGCGGCTTGAGGAATTCTTCGCTGCTTTCCGGGGGCGTGTCACGGCCGTCGGTGATGATGTGCAAAATCGGCTCCACGCCGTGGGCGTTGGCCATGTCCAGAATGGCAAACATGTGCTCGCTAAAGCTGTGCACGCCGCCCGGCCCAAACAAGCCGATGACGTGCAGCTTGCCGCCGCTTTTCACCTTATCGATGCCGGCCACCAGTTCCGGCAACTGGTTAAACGAGCCATCGCGAATGGCCAGATTGATGCGGGTGAGGTCCTGATAGACGATGCGGCCGGCGCCCAAATTGAGATGCCCGACCTCGGAATTGCCCATCTGCCCTTCCGGCAGGCCGACGGCTTCGCCGGAAGCATCCAGCACGGAGCGCTCCAGGGTGCGGTTCCAACGGTCATAATTGGGGGTGTTGCCTAAAACGACAGCGTTACCATGTGCATTTTCCCGAATACCCCAGCCATCCATGATGATGAGGGCGACGGGTTTGTAGTTTTTCTTCATCAGATATTTAGCTCCTGATTTATGTGGCACTACCTTTGCCCTTTTAAGAAACGGGACACGGATTCTCACGGATGCGGCGGATAAGCGCTGCTAGATATGGTTTTTAGCCGCGAAAATCGGCCGAACGGCGTTTAGCCGCGTCCCATTCTTCAATCTGCAAACATAGTGATGTGAATTGTGAATGAAGGCTTTCGCCATTCACACTGATTGTATCAGATGAAACGGCCGTCAGAAACAAAAAAAAGACGATGGGCGTAAAACCCATCGTCTTTTGTGCTCCTCAGGTTGGACTCGAACCAACAACCCTGCGGTTAACAGCCGCATGCTCTGCCGTTGAGCTACTGAGGAAAGCAGCGACGGGTATTTTAGCAA
>Ga0209607_1003651_pt1 | contig 11733 bp, 12 predicted proteins | sample AD_UKC117_MetaG_FD_184413 | JGI IMG/M metagenome (GOLD analysis project Ga0209607, IMG submission 184413) | Active sludge microbial communities of municipal wastewater-treating anaerobic digesters from Hong Kong - AD_UKC117_MetaG (SPAdes)... | ecosystem: Engineered > Bioreactor > Anaerobic >... | reverse complement strand
GCGGGGCTCGGGGGGGCGCACGGTCTCGGGCCCGAGTGCCGCCGCGAGGCGGTCGAGCAGCGCGGCATCGGCATCCGCGAGCGGCGCGCGGGCGGTCATTCGCCGTCGATCGCCGCGCGGCCGCGCCGGTCGCCGCGCAGGTTGGCGTAGAGCACGTGGTTGCGCCAGCGGCCGTTGATCTGGAGATAGCTCTGGGCGACGCCCTCGTATTTGAAGCCGGAGCGCTCCAGCAGGCCGCGCGAGGCGGCGTTCTCGGGCAGGCAGGCCGCCTCGACGCGGCTCAGGTCGAGCGCGGTGAAGGCGTGATGCACCACCGCCGCCAGCGCCTCGGACATGTAGCCCTGGCGCGCGTGCTCCGGCCCGATCCAGTAGCCGATGGTCGCCGATTGCGCCGGTCCGCGCCGGATGTTGTCCAGCGTGATCGCGCCGAGCAGCCGCTCGTCCTCGCGGCGCAGCAGGAAGAGCGCCAGCGCCCGGCCCTCGGTGCGGGAGCGCGCGGCCCAGTAGACCCGGTTGCGGAAGGCCCTGCGGCTGAAGTGATCGACCGACCAGGTCGGCTCCCACTCCTTCAGGAAGGCCTCGCCCTCGCGCCTCAGCCGCGACCAGGCCTCGTGGTCGCCGGCTTCGGGCAGGCGCAGCACCAGCCTCTGCGTCTCGACGACCGGCCCGGAGCCACGGCGGAAGCCCAGCATGGCCCGGCCTCAGGCGGCGAGGCGCCTGACGAGGGCCTCGCGGTCCGGGGCGTCACCGATCGGCCCGAGCAGCGCCAGCGCCGGCCCTGCCCCGCCGATCAGCCGCCCGGCGAAGTCCCGGAGATCGGCCGCGGTGACCGCCTCGATGCGCGCCAGCGTCTCCTCGAGCGGCGGCACCCGGTCCCAGATCGCGAGCTGGCGCGCGAGACGCTCGGCCCGGCCGGAGGGGCCTTCGAGGCCCATCAGCAGGCCCGCCTTCATCTGGGCGCGCGCGCGCTCGATCTCCGCCTCGGCCAGCCCCTCGGCCCCCCGGCGCAACTCGTCCATGGTCAGTTCCGCGAGCTCGCGGATCTGGTCCGGCCCGGTGCCGGCATAGAGCGAGATCAGGCCGGTGTCGTCGTAGGCGGAGGCCTGGGCGAAGACGCTGTAGCAGAGGCCGCGGCGCTCGCGCAGTTCCTGGAACAGGCGCGAGGACATGCCGCCGCCCATGGCAATGGCGTAGAGCTGGGCGGCATAGACCTCCTGCGACCGCGCCGCGGCGCCCTCGAAGCCGAGGGTCAGGTGGACCTGTTCGAGGTCGCGGAAGGCGCGGCGCTCGCCGGCGGCGAAGCGCGCGGCGGGTGCGGTGGCCTTGGGGCGAGAGGCGAGCCCGCCGAAGAGGTCTTCGGCCACGGCCTGCAGCGCATCCGCGTCCACCGCGCCGGCCGCGGCGAGGATGATCTGGTCGGGCCCGTAATGCTCGCCGACGAATCCCGCCAGATCGGCGCGCCCGAAGGCCGAGACGCGCTCGGCCGGCCCCAGGATCGGCCGCCCGAACGGCTGGTCGGGATAGGCCGATTCCTGGAGCCAGTCGAAGATGATATCGTCCGGCGTGTCGTGCGCCTGGCCGATCTCCTGGAGGATCACGCCGCGCTCGACCTCGATGTCGGGCTCGGCGAAGAGCGGGTTGAGCACGATGTCGGCCAGGAGCCGCAGCGCCATCTCGACGTCCGCCTCGAGCACGCGCGCGTAGTAGGCGGTCATCTCCTTGCCGGTATAGGCGTTGATGTAGCCGCCAACGTCCTCGATCTCCTCGGCGATCCGGAGCGCCGTGCGGCTCGGCGTGCCCTTGAAGGCCATGTGCTCGAGGAAATGCGCCACCCCGCATTGCTCGGCGCGCTCGTGGCGGCCGCCCGCGGTCAGGAAGAGGCCCACGGTCGCCGAATGCAGTCCGGGCATGGGATCGACCGCGATGCGCAGCCCGTTCGCGAGCCGGTCGGTCACCACGCTCATGCCACGCGCTCCCCGCCGACCACCGCCTCGATCGCGGCGAGGTCGTTGCGCACGCGCGTCAGGCGCTCGGGACGGTCGAAGAGATCGGCCATGCGCTCGGGCAAGGCCGGCCGCTGCCCGGTGGTAGCCTCGACGGCGTCGGGGAATTTCGCGGCATGGGCTGTCGCGAGCACGATCATCGGGATCTTCGTATCACCTCGCCGCAACCGCGCGGCATGGAGGCCCACCGCGGTATGCGGGCAGACGAGCTCCCCGGTCTCGTGCCAGGCGGCGGCGATCGCGGCGCCGGTCTCCTCCTCCGAGGCGCTCGCGCTGTCGAAGCCCTCGCGCAGCTTGCCGAGCGCGCCCTGCGGCAGGTCGAAGCCGCCGGCGCGGCGAAGGTCCTCCATGGATGCCGCCACGGCGGGCCCCTCCCGGTCGTAGAGCTCGAAGAGCAGGCGCTCGAAGTTCGAGCTGATCTGGATGTCCATGGAGGGGCTCATCGAGGGATGCACCGCCGCGCGGCGATGGGCGCCGGTCGCGAGCGTGCGGTGCAGGATGTCGTTCTGGTTGGTCGCGATCACCAGCCGGTCGATCGGCAGGCCCATGCGCCGGGCGACATGGCCCGCGAAGATGTCGCCGAAATTCCCGGTCGGCACCGTGAAGCTGACCGGGCGGTGCGGGGCGCCGAGGGCGACCGCGGAAGTGAAGTAATAGACCACCTGCGCGAGAACCCGCGCCCAGTTGATCGAGTTCACGCCCGCGAGCGACACCGCGTCGCGGAAGGCGTGATCGTTGAACATGTCCTTCACGCGCGCTTGGGCGTCATCGAAATCGCCGTCGATGGCGAGCGCATGGACGTTGGCCTCGGCGGGCGTGGTCATCTGGCGGCGCTGCACCTCGGAGACGCGGCCGTCGGGGAAGAGGATGAAGACCTCCACGCCCGCGCGTCCCCGGAAGGCCTCGATGGCGGCCGAGCCGGTATCGCCACTGGTCGCGCCAACGATGGTCAGCCGCCGGTCGTTGCGTTTCAGGCTCTCCTCGAACATCTGGCCGATGAGCTGCATCGCCACGTCCTTGAAGGCGAGCGTGGGCCCGTGGAAGAGCTCCAGCAGCCAGTCGTTCGGCCCGGTCTGGCGCAGCGGGCAGCGCGCCGGGTGGTCGAAGCCGGCATAGGCGCGGGCGAGGATGTCGAGGAACTCAGCCTCGCCGAAGGCGCCGCCGAGATAGGGCCGCATCACCCGCAGCGCCACCTCCTCGTAGGGCAGGCCGGCGAAGGCGGCGATCTCGTCCGGGCTCAGCTGCGGCCAGGATTCCGGAACATAGAGCCCGCCGTCGCGCGCCAGGCCCGCCAGCATCGCCTCCTCGAAGCCGAGCTTCGGCGCATTGCCGCGGGTGGAGACGTATAGCATGGGGGCGGGGCCTCGCTTCAGTCGGTGCGGCGCTTGATACGCCATAGCAGGTAGCCTGTCATCACCGCCCAGACCAGAGCCAGCCCGAACCAGGTGATCGCGTAGCCGAGATGGTCGTTGGGGATGTTCACCGTCACCGGCAGGGGCATCGGCGCCTCTGGGTCGTCGCTCGCGGTGGCGACCAGCAGGACCGGCTCGGTTCCGAGGGCATCGGCCATCAGGTCCACGTCGCGGGCGAACCAGACGTTCTTGGCGCGGTCGGGCACGCTGGTGAAGTAGTCCGTCTCCTGCGGCCAGAGCAGCGCGCCTTCGACGGTGATCTTGCCTTCGTGGCGGGGGGCGTCCTTCTCCTCGATCGGCACGAAGCCCCGGTCGAGCAGGATGCGCCTTCCCTCCGCGAGCTCGAGGGCGACGATGACGCGGTAGCCCACGCCGCGCGGCGGGGCGGAGGTATAGACATGCAGCTCCGGGCCGCCGATCCGGCCCGTGGCGCGCACCCGCAGGAACTGGTCCTCCTCGCGCGAGGGCGCGGTGGGCAGCGGCACCGGATCCGCGCCGAGCCGCGCCTCGATCCGGTCGATGATCGCGGTCTTCCAGGCAAGGCGCTGGACCTGCCAGACACCGAGCGAGAGCAGGATCGCCACGCCGACCACCCCGAAGACCAGCGGGGCGATCATCTTCCGGACGGGGAGCGTTCCGTCCGGGCGCGGTGCGGGATCAGACGGCGGGGTCACGTCCGGATGGCCGCTCGACCGACCGACCGGAGGGGGAACGGCGCGTGCCTGCATGCGAAGGGGGTCCGGATTCCGGCGGCGCGGTCATGGGGGTAGCCCGCCCGGCGCGCCGGTATGGAAAGCGCCCGCCCCTGCACCCGGCATGGGCGGGCGCCGGAAATCAGCCGCCCCAGATGTAGACGACGGCGAAGAGGAAGAGCCAGACCACGTCGACGAAATGCCAGTACCAGGCCGCGGCTTCGAAGCCGACGTGCTGGGTCGGGGTGAAGTCGCCCGCATAGACCCGGTAGAGGCAGACCGCGAGGAAGATCGTCCCGATGATGACGTGGAAGCCGTGGAAGCCGGTCGCCATGAAGAAGTTGGCGCCGTAGACATTGCCCGCGAAGCTGAACTGGGCGTGGCTGTACTCGAAGATCTGGAAGGTCGTGAACAGCAGGCCGAGCACGATCGCGAGCCAGAGGCCCCAGCGCATCTGCCGGCGGTCGTTCTCGTGGACCAGCGCATGGTGCGCCCAGGTCGCCGCGCAGCCCGAGCAGAGCAGGATCAGCGTGTTGATCAGCGGCAGGTGCCAGGGGTCGAAGGTCTCGATGCCGGGCGGCGGCCAGGTGTGGTCGATCGCCGCCATCGGGTAGAGCGCGTTCTTGAAGAACGACCAGAACCAGGCGGAGAAGAACATGATCTCCGAGACGATGAACATGATCATCCCGTAGCGCAGCCCGATCTGGACCACGGGCGTGTGGTCGCCGATCCGGGCCTCGGCGATCACGTCCGACCACCAGCAGAACATGGTGTAGAGGACCGTCACCAGGCCGATCATCGCCACCCAGGGCCCGTTGCCGTGGAAGAGCAGCACCAGCCCGAAGAGCAGGGTGAAGCCGCCGGCGGCCCCGATGAAGGGCCAGATGCTCGGAGGCAGGATGTGATAGTCGTGTTGCCTTTGTCCGGCCATGACCCGTTCCCTCTATTGTTTCGTCGTGCCGTCGCCGCCGGTCGCGAGCGCCGCCTGCGCCGCCGGCGCTTCCTCCGGTTCGGGCAGTTCCGCCCGATGCATGGTATAGGACAGGGTAATCCCCGTCACGTCGCGCGCTTCGCGGTCGTCCAGCATCGCGGGATCGACATAGAACGACACCGGCATCTCGACCCGCTCGCCCGGCCCGAGAACCTGTTCGTTGAAGCAGAAGCAGGCGATCTTGTCGAAATAGCCGCCGACGGAATAGGGGGCCACGTTGTAGCTCGCCCTGCCCCCGATCGTCCTGTCGGTGGGATTATAGGCCTCGTAGAGCGCAAGGCCCGTCTCGCCGAGGCGGATCTCCATGGTGCGCTGCATCGGCCGGAAGACCCAGGGCATGTCGGGCGCGGTATTGGCGTCGAAGCGCACGGTGACCTTGCGGTCGAGGATCTTGCCCGCCGGCGCCTCGGCCACCGAGGTCGTCCCGGCATAGCCGGTGACGCGGCAGAACCAGTCGTAGAAGGGCACCGCCGCGAAGCTCAGCGCGACCATCACCGCGACGACGCCGCCGAGGCCGAGCGCGATCCTGCCATTGGGGGACGGCCGCATCCGCTCACTCCTCCGCCGGTGGCAGCAGCGAGGGCCGCAGGGTGTGATCGAAGCCCTGCATGGACTGGCCTTCGCTGAGCTTGACCATGGTCACCGCGAAGACGAGCAGCACGAAGGCGCCGAGCACCAGGCCTAGGCCGATGTTGCGGCTGCGGCGGCGTCCGAAGATCTCGTGGCTGTCGGGGCGCATCCCGCCGCCCCTCAGACCAGGACCGGCCAGCCGGCCGGGGTCAGGCCGGCGGCGCCGAGCGCGGCTTCCGCGAGGAGCAGCGCGAAGAGCAGGAAGAGATAGACGATCGAGAGGCCGAAGAAGCGCTTCTCGGCCAGGAAGCGGTCGCGGGACGCCGAATCCGGGTCGCGCCGCCAGAGCCGCGCCGCGCCGACGAGCAGGAGCGCGTCGAGCACGACCGCCCCGGCGAGATAGACCGGGCCCCCGATCGCGGTGAAGGCCGGCGCGATGGCGATCGGCGCGAGGACCAGGGAATAGGCGAGGATGTGGTTCCGGGTGACGCGGTCGCCCGCGGTCACCGGCAGCATCGGCACGCCGGCGCGGCGGTAGTCGTCGTTGCGGAAGAGCGCCAGCGCCCAGAAGTGCGGCGGGGTCCAGACGAAGATCAGCAGGAACATCAGCACGCTCTCGGGCGCGATGCCGCCGGTCGCCACCGCCCAGCCGATCATCGGCGGGAAGGCGCCCGCCGCACCGCCGATGACGATGTTCTGCGGCGTCGCGCGCTTGAGCCAGATCGAATAGACCACCGCGTAGAAGAAGATGGTGAAGGCCAGGAGCCCCGCGGCGAAGGGATTGGCGAAGAGCGCGAGCATCACCACCGCGAAGGCGGCCAGCGTCAGCCCGATCGCCAGCGCCTCGCCGCGCTCGACCCGGCCGGAGGGGATCGGCCGCGCGGCGGTGCGCCGCATCACCGCGTCGATGTCCCAGTCCTGCCACATGTTGAGCGCGCCCGCGGCGCCGGCGCCGACGGCGATGCAGAGGATCGACGCCAGTCCGATCACCGGATGCACCGCGACCGGGGCGCAGACCATGCCGACGAAGGCGGTGAAGACCACCAGCCGCATCACCCGCGGCTTCAGGAGCTCGATGTAATCCCCGAAGGCGGGCTCGTGCGCCCGCGCCGCGAGGGTCCAGTCGGTGTCGCTCATCGCGCCCTCAGTGGGCCGGCTCGGCCGGAGCGTCTTCGGAAGCGGGCTCCTCGGCCGCGGCGTCGCTTTCGGCGTCACCGGCCTCGGCGTCGGCATTGGCGTCGTCGGCGGCGGCCTCCTCGTCGGCGGTCGCCTCGGTGGCGGCGCCGGCCTCCTCCTCGACCGCAGGCTCGGCCGGCGCTTCGGCTTCGGTCGCCTCCGCGGCCGGTTCTTCCGCGGCGGCACCGCTTTCCGCGTCGCCGGCCTCGGCGTCGAGATTGGCGTCGTCCGCGGCGGCTTCCTCCTCGACGGTCGCCTCGGCGGCGGCACCGGCCTCGACCTCGACGGCTGGCTCGCCGGTCTCCGCCGCGGCCGCGGCGCCGGCTGCCGGCGCTGCGGCGACCGCCTCGGGCCGGGTTCCGCCGTATTCGTCGATCGCCCAGTCGAGCCAGGCGTCATAGGCCTCCTGGCTCACGACCTTGACGGTGATCGGCATGTAGGCGTGGTCCTTGCCGCAGAGCTCGGAGCACTGGCCGAAATAGATGCCCTCCTGATTGGCGGAGAACCAGGTATCGGCGAGGCGGCCGGGGACCGCGTCCATCTTCACGCCGAAAGCCGGGATGGTCCAGGAATGGATCACGTCGGAGCCGGTCACCAGGAGCTCGACCACCGCGCCCACGGGGACCACGACCGAATTGTCCGCGGCCAGGAGATAATATTCGTCCGAATAGCCGTGCGCTTCGAGATCCTCGCGCGGCAGCAGCAGGCTGTCGAAGGAGATCTCGTAGTCGGGATATTCGTAGCTCCAGTACCACTGGTTGCCCGTCACCTTGATGGTCAGGTCGGGCTCCGGCACCTCGAGCTGCTTGAAGAGCACGGGCAGCGAGAAGGAGCCGATCAGGATGAGGATCAGCACCGGCAGCAGCGTCCAGGCGATCTCGAGCCGGGAATTGTGGGTGAAGCGCGCCGCGGTGGGGTTCGACCGGCGGTTGAACCGCAGCACGACGATCGCCAGGAGCACCATCACCAGCAGGACGACGCCGAACATGATCCCGTGCACCCAGTGCGACAGCCAGTGCATGTCCTCGGCGACCGGGCTCGAAGCCGGCTGGTAGCCGGTTCCACCGGGCACCGGCGCCCCGATTATCGGGAGGCCCGCGGGCTCTCCCTGAGCGAAGGCGCCCGTCGCCGCCCAGAGCGCAGCGAAGCCCAGCGCGGCACCGATCCGTGTGGTCATCTTCATCGTCCCATCCCGCCGCTGCGGCGCCGGCCCCCCGACGCGAGGTATGCGGCTGTGTTGCAGCCGCCGGCAGGTGAACCATATTAGAGCCTGAAGAACAAGATGCGGCGTTGCCGAGCCGGCCAGTTCGTTCGCCCGCCCCACCCGACCCGGAGACCATCCATGCCATCCTCCCCGCGCTTCCGGCCCTTCGACGACAATCTCGACGCCGACCGGGCCCTGGCGATCCTGCGCAGTGCCACCGATGGGGCGGACGACGGCGAGCTCTTCCTCGAGCGGCGCCGGGGCGAGGCGCTGGTCTTCGACGACGGGAGGCTCCGGAACGCGAGCTACGACGCGGCCGAGGGCTTCGGGCTGCGCGCCGTGCGCGGCGAGGCCACCGGCTATGCCCATGCGACCGAGATCTCCGAGGCGAGCCTCCGGCGCGCGGCCGAGACCGCCCGGATCGCGGTCGGGAGCGGCGGCGGCCGGCTCGCGGCGGCGCCGCGGCCGAGCAACCAGCGGCTCTATTCCGATCACGACCCCTTCGACGACGCGGCATTCGCGGTGAAGGTGGAGCTGCTGCGCGAGATCGACGATTTCCTGCGCGGCCTCGATCCGCGCGTGGTCCAGGTTACCGCGAGCCTCGCGGCGGCGATGCAGGAAGTCGAGATCCTGCGCCCCGAGGGCGGTCGCCTCGCCGAGGCCCGGCCGATGGTGCGGCTCAACGTCTCGGTCATCGTCGAGGAGAACGGCCGGCGGGAATCGGGCTCGGCCGGCGGCGGCGGCCGCCACGGGCTCGCGCCGCTCATGGCAAGGGAACATTGGCAGGGCGTCGCCCGCGAGGCGCTGCGAATCGCCGCGGTCAACCTGCGCGCCGAGCCGGCGCCGGCAGGCGTCATGGACGTGGTGCTCGGCCCCGGCTGGCCCGGCATCCTGCTGCACGAGGCGGTCGGGCACGGGCTGGAGGGCGATTTCAACCGCAAGAAGACCTCCGCCTTCGCCGGGCTCATGGGCAGCCGCGTGGCGGCGCCGGGGGTGACGGTGGTCGACGACGGCACGCTGCCCGACCGCCGCGGCTCGATCAGCTTCGACGACGAGGGCACGCCATCGGGCCGCAACGTGCTGATCGAGGACGGGATCCTCGTCGGCTTCATGCAGGACCGGCAGAACGCGCGCCTGATGGGCGTGCCGGCGACGGGCAACGGCCGGCGAGAAAGCTACGCCCATGCCCCGATGCCGCGCATGACCAACACGATCATGCTCGGCGGCGAGACCGATCCGAAGGACGTGCTCGCCGGTCTCGGGAACGGCATCTATGCCGTCGGATTCGGCGGCGGTCAGGTCGACATCACCAACGGCAAGTTCGTCTTCTCCTGCACCGAGGCCTATCGGGTGAAGGACGGTAAGGTCGGCGCGCCGGTCAAGGGCGCGACCCTGATCGGCGACGGCGCCACGGCGCTGCAGAAGATCCGCGCCATCGGCAACGACATGGCGCTCGACCCGGGCATGGGCAATTGCGGCAAGAACGGCCAGTGGGTGCCGGTGGGCGTCGGCCAGCCGACGCTGCTGATCGGCGGGCTGACCGTGGGGGGATCCGCTGCGTGACGGCCTGCCGTCCTGCCGGCGATCCACGTCCGGTCTGAACGAGCGGAGCCCGTAGTCGGCAGATTCGCCTGCCGGAAGCGGCAGGGGATCGCATTCTTGGCAATGGGACACCGGCCGCCCGAACTGGGGGTGCGCCCGCCCGGGCCGTTCGCTGCCCTCGTCTCGTGGCGGGGCGGATGGGGGCGAAAGCATGCGATCCAGAAGCGATGGCCCTGCCGGGATCGGAGGTCGGGTTGCGGGCAATGAATTGCTATGGTACACTGTACGAATTATTTGGCGATCATTTTTACAATATCTGACAAATTGCACCGCCAAGCAAAGTAAGATTTCCACTCCATTTGAGCCAGGAGGGCCAAATGCATACCACGGGACAAGCGCTTGCATCCATTGCGATCCTGACACTTCTTGCGTCCGCCGCCGGCGGGCAGGAGGCTTTCGACATCGACGTCGCGCTTTCCGACGACGAAGACGTGACCTGCACCTGGGTCGAGAGCCACGACACCTACTATTGCGAGATCGGCACTTTCGAGGAACTCGGGGCCGACTGCCTGTTCGGGAGCGGCGATCTCGGTTCCTGCTGCATCGTGACCGCCGACCCGGATATCTGCGGCAGCAGCGCGAACAAGGCGCGGGTCGGGCAGGTTCTCACCCAGTTGCTCGATGACCGCAACGTGCTGGTCTTCCGCCGGCCGGATCGCGACCCGTCGGGCGAATACGGAACCTCCGAATAGCCCTGCCGCGACGGCCACGGGTTGGCGCCGGTTCAGCTTGCGTTAACCAAACTCGCGGCATTTGACGGCGAGGAGTGCCCCTTGCCCGACAGCAACCTGCCGCGATCCAGCAAGATCCCCGCCTCGGCCCTGCCGCGGTCCGAGGAGGGCTGTCTCGACTGGCTGCGGCTGATCCGCTCGCGCCGGGTCGGCCCCGCCACCTTCATCCGGCTGATCCGCCAGTTCGGATCCGCCCGCGGCGCGCTGGACGCCCTGCCGGCGATCGCGGCGGAATCGGGGGTGCGGGACTATGCCCCCGCGTCCCGCTCCGAGGTCGAGGCGGAATGGCGGGCCGCGGAGGCCGCCGGCGCCGCGCCGCTGCTGCTGGGCGGGCCGGGCTATCCGGCATTGCTCGCGACGATCGCCGATCCGCCGCCATTTCTCTGGGCCATGGGATCGGAGGCGCTGTGCGGGCAGCGGTCGGTGGCGCTCGTGGGCGCGCGCAACGCCTCGGCGCTGGGCTGCCGGATGGCGGCGCGGCTGGCGACGGATCTCGGGGGCATGGGTTTCGCTGTCGTCTCCGGCCTCGCCCGCGGCATCGACGCCGCGGCGCATCGCGCGGCGCTGCCTACCGGGACGATCGCGGTCCAGGCCGGCGGCGTCGACGTGGTCTATCCGGCCGAGAACGGCGGCCTGGCCGCGAGCATCGCCGAATCGGGGCTGCGGCTGTCGGAAATGCCGATCGGCCATGCCCCGCGCCCGCAGGACTTCCCCCGCCGGAACCGGATCGTCTCGGGCCTCGCCGAAGGCATCGTCGTGGTCGAGGGGGCGCTGCGCTCGGGCAGCCTCATCACCGCCCGCAACGCGCTCGACCAGGGCCGCGAGGTCATGGCGGTGCCCGGCAGCCCGATGGACCCGCGCGCCGGCGGCTGCAACGCGCTGATCCGCGACGGCGCGACACTGGTGCGCGATGCCGCGGACGTGGCCGAGGCGCTGGCCGCGGCGGGCGGCACCGCCCTGCCCGACCTCCCGCCCACGCGCGAGGAGGCGCCGGTGGCGGCGCCCGAGGGATCCGGGAACCGGCTGCTCGACCTGCTCGGCGCGGCGCCGGTGGCCGAGGATCTGCTGATCCGCGAACTGGGCTGCCCGGCGGCCGCCCTCGCCGCGGCGCTGATCGACCTGGAACTCGCCGGACTGGTGCAGCGGCATCCGGGCGGCCTCGTCTCGCGAGTTCCCGGCTGAACGGATTCCTCATGAAACGATTCGGAAACGGCGGTCGACGAATTCGACGGCCGCATCAAACTCGCTGCACCTGATCTCCGATCATGCGCGCCCCGGTGGTCTGGCGCGCAACGACCCGACATTCCCCGCCCGTGCGCCAGCACGGGCAGTATCCGTGTTTGGTCAAGGCC
>Ga0209607_1003632_pt1 | contig 11763 bp, 9 predicted proteins | sample AD_UKC117_MetaG_FD_184413 | JGI IMG/M metagenome (GOLD analysis project Ga0209607, IMG submission 184413) | Active sludge microbial communities of municipal wastewater-treating anaerobic digesters from Hong Kong - AD_UKC117_MetaG (SPAdes)... | ecosystem: Engineered > Bioreactor > Anaerobic >... | reverse complement strand
CGAACACCGCATCCAGCAGGTCCGGCTCGCCGAGGGCTCACCCTTCGCCGGACTCACCGTCGCAGACCTCGACGTCCCGGCCCGCTTCGGGTGTCAGCAGCTCGCGGTGCGCGCACCAGGAAAGGGTGCCTTCGTTGCGGCGCCTCCGGATTCGACGTCACTGGTGGCGGGTTCGACGCTCATCGTCTTCGGGACGCCCGACCAGGTCGAGCGCGTGCGCGCGGGGGCGGTGCCGCGATGACGGGCATTCACGACACGATCACCCTGCGCTTCCTCGCCGCGCCGACAGACGCCGGTCAATCCGGATCGGTCTCCGCCGGAAGGGTTTTGGAGTGGATCGACAAGGCCGGGTATGCCGCCGTCGCCCGTTGGAGCGGGACCTATGCCGTCACCGCCTACGTCGGCAACGTCCGCTTCACCCGGCCGGTCGAAGTGGGTCACCTCGTCGAGGTGACGGCCCGGGTCGTGCGCACGGGTCGCACGTCGATGGACGTCATGGTCGAGGTCTTCAGCGGCCCGCCGTCGACCGGGGAGTTGGACCCCTCGACCCACTGCCTCATGGTCTTCGTATCCGTCGACGGCGATGGCAAGCCGAGGCCGGTGCCTGCGCTGGAACCCAAGGGTGAGGCCGAACGGGTGCTGCGGGACTGGGCGCTGCGCCGGGCTGCCGTGCGGCACGAGGTCGAGGAGGCCATGAAGCGGGTGGTCTTCACCGACGCAGGCACGGCCCCCCGCATCACGATGCGGTTCCTGGCCGCGCCCACCGACGTCAACTGGGGTGGCAAGGTGCACGGCGGCATCGTCATGCGCTGGATCGACGAGGCCGCTCATGTGCTCGCCACGTCCTGGACCGGCGACCCGCGCAATGTCGCGGTTTTCACCGGTGGCGTCCGGTTCTATCGTCCGCTGCGCATCGGGCACCTGGTCGAGGTCGAGGCACGCCTCCTGCACACCGGCCGCACCTCGATGCACATCGGCGTGCATGTCCGTTCGGGCGACCCGGCGACGGGGGAGATGGAGGTGACGACCTACTGTCGCACGGTGTTCGTCACGATCGACGAGCAACGCAAGGCGCTGCCCGTGACGCCGTGGACGCCCGTCACCGACGAAGACCGGCGCCTCGATGAGCACGCCGTCGAGTTGGTCGCGATCCGGGCGCGACATGAGCCGGGCAGCTGAGCCCGCGCGCTATGCCCCGCCGTACGGCAGCCGATCAGAAGGCGGAGATCGTCCCAGGCATGCGCTCCCGGCGGGTCAAGGCGCTGACGAGGGCGGACTGGCCGTGCCGTTCGGCGGCCAGGTCCGCCAGCAGGTGCAACACGGGATCGTATGCCGCGGACGGGAATTCAGGGGTCGGCGCACCGATCGAGTGGGCCAGGTCGTCCGAGTGCACGACGATCTCGACGAGACGGGTCAGCAGGTAGTCATCCTGCCGCCGGCTCCAACCCTGCCAGGGGATGGTCACCGGATCGTGCGCCGTCCCCGAGCGCAGCAGCGAGGTGACCTCGGCGAGGGCGGGCAGACAACGCTCCAGCATCGCGTCGAATCCGGCGCTGGCGTCCTCGGTGTCGAGGTCGCGGGTCATGGCCGGATCGTCGAGCGATGTGGCCTTGACCAGGAGGCACGGCGATAGTGCTCGCGAGCGCTGCCCAGCAGGTCGGCCCCGTCCGTAGCTGGCGCCGAGAGAAGTTGACCCGAGCGGATGAACTGCCGCCCCAGATGGCAGGCAAGCATCCCGATCGTCATGCGGGGCAACGCGCTTGGCGCATCCCAGCCCACCCGGACCTCCTCGCGCGCGAGCAGTGCCGCAGCGACTTCGGCGCCGGCAAGGAAGGGTTCGGCGAGTCCGGGGGCTGTCACGTCGTTCATCCGCGCAGCGCCCCGACCACCTCGCGGAAGGCGTCCGAATGCCGATCCACGTCGGCACGTTCGGTGGCCGGGCACATCAGCGCCATATTGTGGAAGGGCGTCATGAGGATGCCGCGGTTGCACATCGCCAGGTGCATATAGGCGTCGAGTTCGTCGTCGGCCGCCGCGGCCGCCTCCTCGCCGGTTCGCGGTGCGGGATAGGCGAATCGGTATTCGGCGCGCGCGCCCAGCTGCGCGATCGACCACGGCAGATCGAACTCGGCGATGCCCGCCTCCACGCCCTGGGTGAAGGCCGTGGCGAGATCGATCATCCCCTCGAACGCCTGCGGCGTGAGCACCTCCCCGAGCGTCGCCCGCATCGCCGCGAGCGAGAGCGCGTTGCCGGCCAGCGTGCCGCCCACGCCTCCGACGTCGATGATGTCGGCGTCCCCCTTGTCTGTGTGGTGCGTGACCTGGGAGGCGACGTTCTCACTCAATCCATAAGCACCACAAGGGATTCCGCCGCCGATCGATTTGCCGATCACGAAGATGTCGGGCTCCAGGTCCCAGGCGGTCGTGGCCCCACCCCAGCCGGCGGAGAAGGTGTGGGTCTCGTCGATCATCAGCAACGCGCCATACCGTGTCGCCAACTCCCGCAACCCGGTTAGGAACCCCGGCTCCGGCAACACGATGCCGATGTTCGTCAGGGCCGGCTCGGTCAGGATCGCCGCGACGTCGCCATGTCGCAGAGCCGCCTCGACCGACTCGAGGTCGTTCCACACCGCCGCCCGGGTCGTCAGATCGACCGGCACGGGTGGTGCGACATTGCCCGGCCGGGAGTCGGTGCCGCCGTGGATGGGGTTGGTGACGGCGAAGGTCTCATCGACGCTGCCGTGATAGCAGTATCCGAAGACCAGGATCTTCGAGCGCCCGGTTGCCAAGCGCGCCAGACGGATCGCCCAGCGATTGGCGTCGGTGGCGGACAGCGTGAAGCTCCACAGGGGAAGCGTGAAGCGGGCCGTGAGCTCGGCGCCCACCCACTGGGCATCCGCGGTGGGCAGCATCGTGGTCAGCCCGCCGAGATCCCCCACCCGTGCGGTGACGGCCTTGATCGTCGGGTCGGGGGAGTGGCCGGCCATCGCGCCGGTGTCGCCGAGGGCGAAGTCGACATAGGTATGGCCGTCGACATCGGTGATCCGGGCGCCCTGCGCGTGATCGAGATAGAGCGGGAACCCGCCGGACCACTTGTTCATCCACGTCATCGGGACGTGCCCGAAGAGGTTGCTCGACGCGTCATACAGCTCTCGGGAGCGGGGGTGGGCGGCGGCGTATGCGTCGGCCTCCTGCTGGAGGAGGACGGCGAGACGGGAGCGATCGACGGCGACCATGGCGACAGCCTATGGGCAGTGATAATTGGCTCACCATGAGTCCCACTCCCGACGGCCCCCCGCCCCCACCCGTCGCCGCGCGCTACCGAATCCGGTACGCCCGTCGCGGCCGGATGCGCTTCTCCTCCACCCGGGACTTCTCCCGGGCCCTCGAACGCGCGCTGCGCCGGGCAGAGGTGCCCATGGCCTTCTCCGCCGGCTTCCACCCGCACCCGAAGATCTCGTATGCCGGTGGTGCGCCGACGGGGATGTTGTCGGAGGCGGAGTACTTCGAGATCGGCACCACCCGGGCGGTCGACCCGGATCAGTTGCGGGCCGACCTGGATTCGGCGCTGCCGGACGGCCTCGACGTGGAGGAGGTGGTGCCCGCAGGCCCGGGCTCCCTGCCGGAGCGGCTCGAAGCCAGTGACTGGCTGCTCGAGTTTCCGGATGAATCGGCCGCGGACCTGTCGGCGGCCCTCGAAGCACTGTTGGCCCAGAGCGAGATCACGGTCACGCGGGTGTTCAAGAACGGACCTCGGGAACTCGATGTGCGCTCCGCCATCGTGCGTGCCGAGCCGGGGGAGCGGGAGGGGTGTGCGATACTTCGTTTGGTCGTTCGGCACACCACACCAGCCGTTCGCCCCGACGACGTTCTGACCGCGTTGCGCGAGTCGATCCGGTTCGCGCCAGCCCGACCCCCACGGGTCACCCGGCTGGCGCAGGGGCCGTGGGACAACGCAACTGGGCAGGTGGCCGATCCGCTGGCCACCGACAAGGACGCCGCCGCCTCGAGCCGGTGACGCGCCCCGCGCGAACCGCCACCCGAGGAACCCGACGACTTCCGCGTCGGCAAGCAGCCGGCGCGACCTGAAAACCGCCGCATGCGGCGTGGGGCCGGTGATCCGGCCGGTGTGGCCGAGCCGTATGCCGCGAGAAGGTGCATGCGCGATGAGCGACACCACACCCACCGACAACCCCGCCGATGAAACCGGCTCCGACGGCGCTGACCTGCTGTTCCTGGTCGACCACGACGGCGTGAGCACCCCCATCGCCGACGGCGACGCCGCTCCGGTCGACGATCTGGCCGTCACGCCCGAGGAGGTCGCCGCGACGGCCGAGGAGTTGGCCGCTGCCGACGACCCGAGCCCGGGCGACGAGCCGGCCGACGCCGATCGCGAGGACGACGCCGACGAGGAGGCTCCGGCCGAGGACGAGTTCGACTCCCAGCCCCAGCCCCAGCCCGGCTCGGACGAGGCCGACGCTGACGAAGCAGACGCTGACGAGGCCGACGCTGACGAAGCAGAGGGCTCGGATGGCCCGGCCGACCCGGCCGAAGCGGAGGACTCCGACGAAGCGGCCGACTCGGAAGGTTCCGACGAAGGGGAGGGCTCGGACCACCGAGCCTTCTCTGACGGTCCGGAGGACTCGGACGACACCGGCGGCTTTGACGAGGCCCCGGAGCCCGCCGTCCCCGCGGCGTTCGGCCTGGTCTTCCAGGCGCCGGTCGCCCCGCCCACGCGCCGGGCCTCCCGCCCGGCCGGGTCCGCGACGCCACCGTCCGCGCCGGCGCCCGAGGCACCAGAGCCGGCAAAGCAACAGGCTGAGACCGCCACCTCCGCGGACGCCTCCGATGAGGGCGAGGAGGGCGACGGCTCCGGGCGCAGCCGGCGCCGCCGCGGCGGCCGCGGCCGCAAGGCCCGTGACAAGGACGAGGCGGACACGAGCTCGGCCTCCGCCGAGGAGGCGACCCCCGCCGCCGAGGCGAGCGACGACGACGACAGGAGCGAGTCACGGGGGGCGAGCACGCCGCATACCGCGGACGCCGAAGGCGACGACGAGTCCGGTTCCTCCCGCCGGCGCCGGCGCCGGCGCCGCAGCGCAGCGGGCGGCGAGGGCGACGACCCGCCCGGCACCACGACCCGCGTGCGCGAGTCCCGCCCGCGTGACGAGGTCGCCTCCGTCAAGGGTTCGACCCGTCTGGAGGCGAAGAAACAGCGCCGCCGCGAGGGGCGCGAAGCGGGCCGGCGCCGCACGATCATCACCGAGAAAGAGTTCCTGGCCCGGCGCGAGAGCGTCGAGCGCACGATGGTGGTGCGCCGCCAGGACGGCCGCACCCAGATCGGGGTGCTCGAGGACGGCATCCTCGTCGAGCACTACGTCTCACGGACAACGAATGCGTCGATGGCCGGCAATATCTATCTTGGCCGCGTTCAGAACGTCCTGCCGTCGATGGAGGCCGCCTTCGTCGACATCGGCCGGGGCCGCAACGCGGTGCTGTATGCCGGTGAGGTCAACTGGGACGTCGCCGGGCTGGAGAGCGGCGAGGCCAAGCGCATCGAGAACGTCCTCACCTCGGGTGAGTCGGTGCTCGTGCAGGTCACCAAGGACCCGATCGGGCACAAGGGCGCCCGGCTGACGTCGCAGATCTCGCTGCCGGGCCGCTACCTGGTCTATGTGCCGCAGGGCTCGATGACCGGCATCTCCCGCAAGCTGCCCGACACCGAGCGCTCCCGGCTGAAGTCGATCCTCAAGCAGATCGTCCCCGCCGACGCGGGCGTGATCGTGCGCACGGCCGCCGAAGGCGCCTCGGAGGACGAGCTGCGCCGCGACGTCGCGCGGCTCGCGAAGACGTGGGAGAAGGTGTCGAAGGCATCGGCGTCGAAGTCGGGCAAGAAGGGCGGCGCGCCGTCGCTGCTCTATTCGGAGCCCGACCTGACCGTCCGCGTGATCCGCGACGTCTTCAACGAGGACTTCGCCTCGCTCGTGATCTCGGGCGACGAGGTGTGGGACGAGATCTCCTCGTACGTCGAGGATGTCGCCCCCGACCTCGCCGGCCGGATGACGAAGTGGACGAGCGAGCAGGACATCTTCACCGCCCACCGCGTCGATGAGCAGCTCGCCAAGGCGCTCGACCGCAAGGTCTATCTGCCCTCCGGCGGCTCGCTCGTCATCGACCGCACCGAGGCGATGACGGTCATCGACGTCAACACCGGCAAGTTCGTCGGCTCCGGCGGCAACCTCGAGGAGACGGTCACCAAGAACAACCTCGAAGCCGCCGAGGAGATCGTCCGCCAGCTGCGCCTGCGCGACACCGGCGGGATCATCGTCATCGACTTCATCGACATGGTCCTGGAGTCCAACCGCGACCTGGTCGTCCGGCGCCTGCTCGAATGCCTCGGCCGGGACCGCACCAAGCACCAGGTCGCCGAGGTCACCTCGCTCGGCCTGGTCCAGATGACCCGCAAGCGGGTCGCCTCCGGGCTGCTCGAGGTCTTCTCCGAGAACTGCGACTGCTGCAACGGTCGCGGCGTGATCGTGCGCGGTACCCCCGTGGACACCCCGGCCGAACCGGCCGACGACCGCGGGCACATCTCCGGAGCCGGAAACGGCATGACCGGGGCCGGCTCGAACGCCGCCGGCAGCGGCGGTTCCGGCCGCGCCTCCCGCCGCGGCCGCAGCCAGTCCTCGCAGGGCGATTCGAAAACCGCGCCCCAGCCGACTCGCAACGGTCCCAGCGCCGCCCAGATCGCCGCCGCCGCCCACGCCGCCGCCCTCAAGGCCAACGGCACCAACGGCACTGGCACCAACGGCAACGGCGCCGACACCGAAACGGACCTGGGCAGCGACCCGGCCGAGCCGCTCGCCCCGGCGCCCGCGCCCGCCGACGAACTCGCCGACCTGCTGGCCGGCCTCCCAGCGGCTGCGGAGACCGACACTCCCGAGGACCCGTCCGAGGCCGCGGCCCCGGAGACCGAGGTCGTCGAGCGTGAGGTACCGGAGCGTGAGGTACTGGAGGGTGAGGTCCAGGAGGGCGAGGTCGAGGCGGTCGAGGCCGCCGACTCCAGCCTCCCCGACGAGCCCACCCCGGACGCCGAGCCGGCCGACCAGGATGCTGCTCAAGCTGCCGACGTCAAGGAGGACGCCGAGGAGGACGTCAAGGAGGACGCCGAGGAGGAGGCGAAGGACGAGGTCATGGACGAGGCCCCGGCCCAGCCGAAGCGTGGAACCCGCCGGGGCGGTCGCCGCCGCGGCCGGGCCACCGCCCCCGCCGGCCCGCCGCGCCCGGCAACGGACGCCTGACGAGGTCGCGGCCAAGGGGAGACAAGGGCCGAGCCGCGGAAGCGCGTTTGGTCGCAACACCTGCCAGGCCTTAGCATTGATCCTTGGTGCGCCCACCGCGTCGATGTCCCGATCCCGGGGTAGCTATTGGCCGGTCATCCGAGAGTGCGCGCAAGACGTAAGCGAAAGTGAGATCAACGTGTACGCGATCGTTAAAGCGGGCGGTCGTCAGGAGAAGGTCGCCGTCGGCGACGTCCTCCTGATCGACAAGGTGTCCGGCAAGGCCGGCGACAAGCTGGACCTGACCCCTCTTCTGCTGATCGACGGCACCACCGTCACCTCTGATGCCAGCAAGCTGGCCAAGGTGTCGGTCCAGGCCGAGGTCGTCGGCCCCGCCAAGGGTCCGAAGATCACGATCATGAAGTTCAAGAACAAGACCGGCTACCGCAAGCGCCAGGGTCACCGTCAGCACCTGACCCAGGTCAAGATCACCGCGATCGACGCCTGAGCCACTTTCTCGAAAAGGACTTAAGACATGGCACACAAAAAGGGAGCGTCCTCGACCCGCAACGGTCGTGACTCCAACGCTCAGCGCCTGGGCGTCAAGCGCTACGGCGGTCAGGTCGTCGGGACCGGCGAGATCATCGTCCGCCAGCGCGGCACCCACTTCCACCCGGGCGACAACGTCGGCCGCGGCGGCGATGACACGCTGTTCGCCCTCGCCGACGGCAAGGTCGAGTTCGGCACCAAGCGCGGCCGCCGCGTCGTGAACGTCGTCGCCGGCGAGTGACGCACTAGCTTTCCGTATGCTGCGCGGCCCAGCCCGCGCGCACCTCGCGTGAGTGGGGCGGGCCCGAGCGGCCCGCCCCCTCGCTGTTTTTCCCCTCGACCGACGCTGAGAGGCCGATTGCGATGACCACCTTCGTGGACCGGGTGACCCTGCACGTCACCGCCGGCGACGGCGGCCACGGCGTCGCCTCCATCCGCCGCGAGAAGTTCAAGCCGCTCGGCGGCCCCGACGGCGGCAACGGCGGCAACGGCGGCAACGTCGTCATCACCGTCGACCCGCAGTCGACCACCCTGCTGGACTATCACCGCAACCCCCACCGGCGCGCCGAGAACGGCCGGCCCGGAGCGGGCGACGAGCGCGACGGCGCGAAGGGGGGCGACCTCATACTGCCCGTCCCGGAGGGCACGGTCGTCTCCACCCGCGACGGCGAGGTGATCGCCGACCTCGTCGGCCCGGGTGCCTCCGTCGTCATCGCCGAAGGCGGCCGCGGCGGATTGGGCAACCGGGCCCTGTCCTCGACCAAGCGCAAGGCGCCGGGCTTCGCGCTGCTGGGCGAGCCGGGGGAGAGCGTCGACATCGTGCTCGAGCTGAAGTCGCTCGCCGATGTCGCCCTGATCGGCTTCCCGTCCGCGGGCAAATCCTCTCTCGTGTCCGTCATCAGTGCGGCGCGGCCCAAGATCGCCGATTACCCATTCACCACCCTCGTGCCGAACCTCGGCGTCGTGACCGCCGGGTCGATGCGCTTCACGGTCGCCGACGTGCCCGGCCTGATCCCCGGCGCCTCCGAGGGCCGCGGACTGGGCCTGGAGTTCCTGCGCCACGTCGAGCGCTGCTCGGTGCTCGTCCACGTCATCGACTGCGCCACCCTGGAGCCGGGCCGCGACCCGCTGAGCGATCTCGACGCCATCGAGGCCGAGTTGGCGGCTTATGTGCCCGGCGACCTGCTCGGCGGACGGCCGCTGGCCGAGCGGGTCCGGATGGTCGTCCTGAACAAGGCCGATGTCCCGGAGGCCCGTGAGCTCGCCGAGATGGTCGAGCCCGACCTGCGCGAGCGCGGGTATGAGGTGTTCATCGTCTCCGCCGTTGCGCACGTCGGTCTGAAGGAGTGGATCTTCGCGATGGCCCGGGCCGTCGAGGCCGCGCGGGCCGAGCAGGAGTCCGAGATCGTGCCGCAGCGCGTCACCATCCGTCCGAAAGCCGTGGACGACAAGGGATTCCAGGTCGTGCGCGAGCAAGACGGCGGCGAGACCGTCTTCCGAGTCGTCGGCGACAAGACCACCCGCTGGGTGCGTCAGACCGACTTCTCCAATGACGAGGCGGTCGGCTATCTCGCCGACCGGCTGCAGCGCGCCGGCGTCGAGGACGCCCTCTTGGCCGCGGGCGCCGTGCCCGGCGCGACCGTGCTCATCGGCCCGGCCGACAACGCCGTGGTCTTCGACTGGGATCCGACCATGGTCGGCGGCGCCGAACTGCTCGGTGGCCGCGGCACCGACGGCCGCTTCGACGATCGTTCGCGCCGGACCAACACCGAACGCCGCGAGGAGTTCCACGCCCGCAAGGACGCCCAGACCGCCGCTCGCGAGGAGTTGGCTGCCGAGCGCAAGGCCGGGCACTGGGCCACACCCGACACCGACCAATGAGCACCGACCAATGAGCACCGACAAATGAGCACCGACCAATGAGCACCGACGAACTCGCGCCGGCCGAACTCGCGGCTGCCCGAGCGCGTATTGCCGGACGCGGCCGGATCGTCGTCAAGGTCGGCTCGTCGTCGCTGACCACCGACGGCGGCCGGCGTCTGGACCCGGCCCGGATCGGGGCGCTCGTCGCGCCCCTCGCCGACCGCCGGCTCCGGGGCGAACCCATCGTCCTCGTCTCCTCCGGTGCCATCGCGGCCGGCATCGGCCCGCTCGGATTGGCCCGCCGCCCAAAGGATCTCGCCACCCAGCAGGCAGCTGCCTCGGTGGGCCAGGGCGCACTGGTGGCGGCGTACGCCCAGGCCTTCGCGGCATACGGCCTCACGGTCGGCCAGGTGCTGCTCACCGCCGACGATGTGACCCGACGCTCGCACTACACCAACGCCCGACGCACCCTCGACCGGCTGCTCGAGCTCGGCATCGTGCCGATCATCAACGAGAACGACACCGTCGCCACCCACGAGATCCGGTTCGGCGACAACGACCGGCTCGCGGCGCTGGTCTCGCACCTGGTCAAGGCCGAGGCGCTCGTGCTCCTCACCGACGTCGACGGGCTGTATGACGGTCCGCCGAGTGAGCCCGGGACGCAGCGGATTTCGCTGATCCGCTCCCTCGCCGACCTGGAGACCGTGCGCATCGGCGGCACCGGGTCGATGGTCGGCACGGGCGGCATGGCGACCAAGATCGAGGCGGCCGCGATCGCCAACTCGGCGGGGATCACCGCCGTGCTGTGTGCCGCGCCCGCCGTCGGTGAGGCGCTTGCCGGTGCGGACGTCGGCACGGTCTTCCTGCCGCACTCGGTCGGCAAGGCGAGCCGCAAGCTGTGGATCGCCCACGCCACGACACCTCGAGGTGTCCTGACCGTGGATGCCGGGGCCGTCGCGGCGCTGGTCGAGCGGCGCAAGTCGTTGCTGCCGGCCGGAATCATCGCTGTCACAGGGGCATTCGCCGACGGCGACCCTGTCGATGTGGCGGGCCCGGACGGCGTCGTGATCGCCCGAGGCCTCGTCAGCTATGACGCGGGGGAGCTGCCCAGGATGATGGGGCGCTCCACTCGGGAACTCGCGCGGGACCTCGGCCCCGAATACGAGCGCGAGGTCATTCACCGCGACAACCTCGTCGTCCGCTGAACTCGCCGGATCAGCCCTCCGGCAGCACCTGGACGGCGCCGTCGCGGGAGCCGACGAAGCCGGTCCCGGACGTCGGCGTAAACCCGCGCTACCTGAACCCGGGCTACTTGCCGAGGCGGCGCTTGGCAGCCTGCTTGACGCGGCGAGCCTGGGCACCGGCCCAGTCGGCCGTGCGCACCGACCGGCGGGACTTCAGGCGCGCGACGGTCGCCTCGAGCTGCTCGATGCGACGCTGCTCGACCGTGAGCTTCGACCCCGTGGCCTTCGACCCCGTGGCCTTCGACGCCGTGGCCTTCGACGCCGTGGCCGCCGGCTTCGCTGCCGCCGTCTTGGGCTTGGGGGTGTCGTCGAACATCGGCTCGTCGAGCGGGGCGAAGGGCTTGCCGTCCATCCGCTCCTCGATCAGGACCCACGGCATCCGCCACCGGTTCAAGATGGTGTAGCGGCCGTCGGGGAAGTTGTCGACGACGTCCTGACGCTCGAAACGGCGCACATGGGTCTTCGAGATCGGCTCCGGCTCCTCGAAGGGCACGGTCATGAGCAACTGCCCCCGGCAGACGCGGCGCAGTTCGGCCAGGCCGGCGGTGAAGATCTCCTCGGGAATGTGCTCCAGCACCTCCATGCACGTGACGACGTCGAAGTGGTCGTCCGGATAGGGGAGCTTGTCGATGCCGTCGTTGGTGCGGTGGATCAGGTCGGAGTACTCGATGTACTTGCCGAACCGGGTCGGGTCGGCGCCGTAGACACCGGAATACTTGCCGGACAGCGCGACCATGTTGAGGAACTGGCCCGCCCCGACGCCCACGTCGAGGGCCCGCTCGCCGTGGTCCATGCGGGACAGGACGTATGCCGTGCGCGGCCAGTCGTCC
>Ga0209607_1003630_pt1 | contig 11768 bp, 15 predicted proteins | sample AD_UKC117_MetaG_FD_184413 | JGI IMG/M metagenome (GOLD analysis project Ga0209607, IMG submission 184413) | Active sludge microbial communities of municipal wastewater-treating anaerobic digesters from Hong Kong - AD_UKC117_MetaG (SPAdes)... | ecosystem: Engineered > Bioreactor > Anaerobic >... | reverse complement strand
CAGATACCGCTCATGTTCCGACTGCAGATCTGCCCCCCACCCTTCAATGAGGTACTTGAACTTTTTCTTTTTGTTTGGGGTCGAGTTACGAAGGATATCAATCGCCTCGGTATAGGTAAGACGTTCGAACCGGTTGTTGATTACAAATTCCAGTTTCTCCAGCAGACCCATTTCCGACCGTTCGTTTTGTGGCTTGGATTTTTCTTCTTCTGCCAGACGCTTATCCAGGAATTCCAGATCTTCTCTGCAATTTTCGAGCACGTAGCGGATAACTGAATTCAGCATATCTTCCGCCAGGTTCATATTGTCTTCCAGGTCGGCAAAAGCAACTTCCGGTTCGATCATCCAGAATTCGGCCAGGTGCCGGCTGGTGTTGGAATTTTCTGCCCGGAAGGTAGGTCCAAAGGTATACACCTCTCCAAAGGCTAACGCTCCCAACTCCGCTTCCAGCTGTCCGGACACGGTGAGGTTGGTCTCCCGCTCGAAAAAATCCTGTTTGTAGTCAACTTTTCCTTCCGGCGTCAGCGGCGGATTAATAGCAGGCAACGTGGATACACGGAACATTTCCCCGGCCCCCTCTGCATCGGAAGCAGTGATGATCGGTGTATGCATGTACACAAATCCGCGATCGTTGAAGAATTGGTGGATCGCAAAAGCCAGCGCATGCCGCACGCGAAAAACGGCGCCGAAGGTGCTGGTCTTGAAACGCAGGTGGGCGATCTCCCGTAAAAACTCCATGCTATGCCGCTTGGGCTGCAAGGGATAAGTCTCCGGATCCGCGTCACCATAAATCGTAATGCGCTCTGCCTTCATCTCGATGGTCTGCCCTTTCCCCTGGGAGGCAACGATGGTCCCCTGAGCGCCGATGGCAGCCCCAGTGGTGATGCGCTTCAACTGCTCTTGGTCCATGGATTCAAAATCCACCACCACCTGTAGGTTGTCAATGGTCGAGCCATCATTCAGTGCGATGAATTGGTTATTGCGGAAAGTACGTACCCATCCCTGCACCAATACGGACTGCCCGATGGGTGTGGTAGCTAACAACTGTTTGATCTTCGTGCGCTTTGCCATGCGTATTCAAGTTATGAAGGGGCGAAATTAGGGGTTTTGGTGGTATTTTTGAGTGTTGTGAATTCTAATGTAATCAGCAGCAGTACCAAACCCGGCGTAGCTGATTAGGGTTCCACGGCATCACGGTTTATACATCTACACCCGCGCAAAGTGCTAAGCATATGGCGTAAAGCGTTAAATGACCACCACGAATAAAAAAATTGGCTTATATTTAGCTAACTATCATCCACACCCATGGAAATGCTTACCAATCATTTTGGCAAACAATTTATAACCACATTCCGGACCACTGATGCGTCACCATCATTAAGTGACAATTCCGGCATATCTGTACGTATAAGTATGGAGCATTCAGTAGTGCCTGCAAGTGACGGTAGCGGGCTGCTGACATACCGTTGAAGTATCTGTTCTACGTTAGCCAATGGCTAGAAGGAATACTTCGTCGGGCAATGGTAGATGATAAGCACGAAGAGGGCGCGGATGGCAAAAGAATAACGATGCATATGCATCGGAGAAGAGGTGTTTGATTAGGATCAAAGGATCTCCCAATAAAATGAGAAATTTAAAAAAGCGCAACGGCGCTACAGAATATACGCGGATATAAGATAGTTAGTGGCAATGGCAGGACGACCACCCGAACCGACACTTCGATACCTAACCAGACAACAACCCGACACAGAAAAAAATAAAAAAATGCCCAACGCACAAAGGAAATTTTTTGCCAACGCATTTGGCACATTTGGTTTTGCCCCGACACACAAAGCCAACGCTTCGCAAAACCAAAAGAGCCAAGCCAACCAAAGCCCACCCACCACCCCAAACTATTTTTAAAATGTTTTCTAACTTTGTAACCGAATAACGTGAGCAGGAAATAAATATGACGACACTCTTTATTAAAAATATGGTTTGCAACCGTTGTATTATGGTGGTGCAAAATGAATTGGATAAATTGGGATTTGATGTTATGAATATCAAATTAGGGGAAGTTATGCTTGCTAAAGAACCCACACCCGAAGAAAAAAGCAATTTAGATAAGGTTTTAGTTCCATTGGGTTTTGAAATCATTGACGATAAAAAAAGCCGTATCATTGAGCAGATTAAGAATATAATTATTGACCTAGTACACCATCAGGATAACGATAGCAAAACAAATCTTTCAGATGTATTAAGCAGTAAACTTCACCACGATTATAATTATTTATCCAACCTGTTTTCAGAAGTTGAAGGCACAACCATTGAAAAGTATTTCATTGCTCAAAAGATTGAAAAAGTTAAAGAACTGCTTGTTTATGACGAGCTTTCTTTAAGCGAAATTGCCTTTCGTCTGAACTATTCGAGTGTGGCGTATTTAAGCAATCAATTCAAAAAAGTAACAGGGCTAACACCAAGCCATTTCAAACAAATAAAGGCAGATAAAAGGAAGCCGTTAGACAGTTTGTAAATCTTACAAATCAATCCCAAAATTCCACAACAACAACCTTTATTATAATTGTCAACTTTGCAGTGTTAATTAAAACAATCGCAAAATGGCAACAAATAATAATGAAGAAATCATCTATCTTCCGTTAGATGATGTCGAAAGCGAACACTGTGCATTAATCGTTGAAAAAGGATTGGCACAGGTTAAAGGTGTAGAAACCCACAAAGTAGAACTAAACAACCGAAGAGCCGCTATAACAGTAGCAGATACCGAAGCTGTAGGCGAAGCGGTTAAAGCTATCAAAGAGTTGGGGTATGGCGTTTCCACTGTAAAAAATTCCTTTCCTGTTTTGGGTATGACCTGTGCTTCGTGTGCAGGAAGTGCCGAAAGCATTGTAAAATATCAGGAGGGCGTTGTAAATGCTTCCGTAAACTTTGCAACGGGTAATCTAACCGTGGAATACCTGCCCAATATGACCGATGCCACTAAACTACAAAAGGCGGTTCAGTCTGTGGGTTATGATTTGTTGATAGAAAATGAAAACACACAGCAGGAAACCTTAGAAGCTATCCACGAAAAGAAATTTAAACAATTAAAGACCAAAACCACTTGGGCAATTATTTTGTCTTTGCCTGTTGTGGCCATCGGAATGTTCTTTATGGATATGCCTTATGCCGACCCAATTATGTGGGCATTTGCATCGCCTGTGGTGTTGTGGATTGGTCGGGATTTCTTTGTCAATGCGTGGAAACAAGCCAAACACCGCTCCGCCAATATGGACACATTGGTGGCGTTGAGTACAGGTATCGCCTACCTATTTAGTGTGTTCAATATGTTGTTTGCCGACTTTTGGCATCAAAGAGGATTACACGCCCACGTTTATTTTGAAGCAGCAGCCGTTATTATAGCGTTCATTTTGTTGGGTAAATTATTGGAAGAAAAAGCCAAAGGCAATACATCATCAGCCATTAAAAAACTAATGGGATTGCAACCCAAAACCGTTGTGGTCATAGAAGCTGACGGCACAGAAAGACAAAAAGCCATCGAAGATGTAAACGCAGGCGATATTATTTTAGTTAAGCCAGGCGAAAAAATTGCCGTGGACGGTATGGTAACATCGGGTAATTCGTATGTAGATGAAAGTATGTTGAGCGGCGAACCTGTACCTGTACTGAAAAAGGAAAACCAAAAAGTATTTGCAGGAACAATAAACCAAAAAGGTAGCTTCCAATTTAAAGCCGTTAAAGTGGGTAAAGAAACAATGCTTGCCCAAATCATCAAGATGGTACAGGATGCACAAGGTAGTAAAGCACCTGTACAGAAATTGGTAGATAAAATAGCAGGCATCTTTGTTCCCGTAGTTATCGGCATTGCCATTCTCACATTTATATTATGGTTCTTTTTAGGAGGCGATAACGGAGTTGTACAGGGATTATTAGCAGCCGTTACCGTATTGGTTATTGCTTGTCCTTGTGCGTTGGGATTGGCTACCCCTACGGCAATTATGGTAGGCGTTGGCAAAGGTGCTGAAAAAGGTATTTTAATAAAAGATGCTGAAAGCCTTGAATTAGCCAAAAAAGTAGATGCAATCATATTAGACAAAACAGGAACAATTACAGAGGGCAGACCACAGGTAACAGGCATTCAATGGCTCAACAATGATGATACCGCAAAAGATATTCTTTTGAGTATCGAAAAGCAATCAGAACACCCTTTGGCAGAAGCCGTGGTAAAACATTTGGACGGTGTTACAGCTACTCCATTATCAGACTTCGATAGCATTACAGGTAAAGGAGCAAAAGCCAATCATAATAACGAAACCTATCTTGTAGGCAATAAAAAACTATTGGCAGAAAACAACATCAATATTCCAAACCAATTACAACAACAAGCCGATGAATGGGGCAAACAATCGAAAACCGTTATTTGGTTTTCAGACAGCAAACAAGCTCTATCTGTAATTGCTATTTCTGATAAGATAAAAGAAACATCGGTAGCAGCCATAAAGGAAATGCAGGAAATGGGTATTGATTTGTATATGCTTACAGGCGATAACGAAGCCACAGCAAAAGCCATAGCAGAGCAGACAGGCATCAGACACTATAAAGCCGAAGTATTGCCACAACACAAAGCCGATTTTGTAAAAGAATTGCAACAACAAGGCAAAACTGTTGCAATGGTTGGGGACGGTATCAATGACAGTACCGCATTGGCAACAGCAGATGTGAGTATAGCGATGGGTAAAGGTTCGGATATAGCAATGGACGTAGCCAAAATGACAATCATTTCATCAGATCTTACCAAGATTCCACAAGCAATTAGGCTTTCAAAACAAACTGTAGCTACTATTAAACAAAACTTGTTCTGGGCATTTATCTATAACCTTATCGGTATTCCAATTGCAGCAGGTATTCTCTATCCTATCAATGGTTTCTTGTTGAACCCAATGATTGCAGGAGCTGCTATGGCATTGAGTTCTGTGAGTGTGGTAAGTAACAGTTTGCGTTTAAAATGGAAAAAGTAAAGCATTGAACCAAAATAGTAACGGATAAAAAGAAAAATATGGGCTCAGAACACAACCATTCGCACAGTTCGAACAAAAAAACCTTAACCATCAGCCTTGTTATTATTACGGCTTATATGGCAGTAGAGGTTATCGGTGGTTTGATTACAAACAGCCTTGCTTTATTGGCAGATGCAGGGCATATGCTGAGCGATGCTATTTCATTGTTCATTGCCTTAATGGCTTTTAAATTCAGCAGTAAAGTAGCCGATTATGGTAAAACGTATGGATATAAACGGTTTGAAATATTAGCTGCGATTATCAATGGAGCAACGCTGATACTGATTTCAGTTTATATTATATATGAAGCAATCGAACGTTTCCAAAATCCGCCCGAAATTCAATCCTACGGAATGCTCATTATTGCATTTATAGGCTTATTGGTCAATGTGCTTGTAGCTTGGATAATGATGCGTGGAGCTGATGTAAAGGAAAACCTCAATATGCGTGGAGCGTACCTGCACGTCATCAGTGATATGTTGGGTTCGGTTGGTGCCATCATCGCAGCTTTGCTCATTCTATTCTTTGGTTGGAGTTGGGCAGACCCTCTAGCAAGTGTTATCGTTTCCATATTGGTATTGCGAAGCGGATACTTAGTTACCAAATCATCGGTACACGTACTTATGGAGGGTACACCCAATAATGTAGAAATAGAAAAAGTAACGGACAAAATCTTAAAAACAGACGGTATTCAAAACATTCACGACTTACATATTTGGACAATTACAAGCGGACTGAACGCTTTGACTTGCCACGCAGTTGTGAATGAAAAAATGACGATTGAAGAAAGCGAAAAAATGCTTCGTAAAATAGAACACGACTTGGAACACTTAAACGTTCATCACGTAACCATTCAGTTGGAAACACCTGCACACAAACACGATAATTCAATATTGTGCAGCGTAAAGGCAGAACCAACAGCACACGAACATCATCACTGATTTCAGTAAATCTCACAAATCAAACAATAAATAACACAACAACGCAGAATGATAATGTACTGAAATTTGCAGTATCAAATATCAATTAAAATTTTAAAAAATGATAGTAAGAAAAACAGCAATAGCAGCACTTGCATCAATAGCGATGTTTGTTGCATCTTGTGGAAACAGTAACAACCACAACCAACACGATGGCCACGACCACGCAACCGAAACAGCCGTAAGCAGTACGGAAACACAAAAAGCCAATCGTAATGAAAATGGCGAATTGATTGATGCAGAAGGTAATATCATTACAGGTTGTCCCGGACATAAAGAAATGATAGGCTCGCAAGGCGATATGTGTCCGAAATGTGAGTATATGACAATGATACCTATCACTTGGGATATTGACGGAGTAGATACCGTAAGAGTTACAAGTTTGCCCGACTATAATCCACCTGCCGACAAACTCAAAAAATAAAAACAATCATTAAATAACAATTCAAAATTCAATAAAATGGAAAATAAAGAATTTCAATTCAAAACCAATCTCAACTGTGGAGGTTGTGTATCAAAAGTAAAGTCAGATTTAGATAATGCCGAAGGAGTCTGCCATTGGAAGGTGGACACGGATAATGCCGATAAAATCCTTACCGTGAGTTCAAAAGGAATTACGGAAGAAGAAGTAATTGCTATCGTTAAAAGCAAAGGTTTTAAAGCTGAACCAATAGCGTAAAGACTTTTGAATATCGGGTAGTCAAAATAGTTATTCCGATAATAAATCCAACACACAGGCAAGCACATTACGCATTTTGGCAACCACACAAAGCCAATAAAAATGCGTAAAGAGCTTGCCTTTTCCCAACCCGAGAAAAAATTTCCTTTCCCTTCTTTTTTTTATTTTTTTCAGCCGACACACAACGGACGACCAATAGCCACAGCCACTAACAAGGGTTTGGCGTCAGGCGGGCTGACGTGCTAAATTGAACATTGGTACTTTTCATTAACTTTGGTGCGTGGTTGAACATTCGTGCATTTAATCCCGCCCGAACGCCAAGCCCCGAACCGTTATGTGCCATTCCAGAAACACAGTACGCAGACAAAAACCAGAATAAAAATTGTACCTTTGCACATAAATCTATAAACTAATGTACGAAATAGCTGAAGATGTATTAAATATGGCAGAAGAACCAAATTATGGGGTTAGAAAAGAGTATTTTCGCCATAAAAACACATTGCTTTTTCACGGAGATATTTTAAATAAAGAACTCTTTGATAAACAATTCATTGACCTAATAGTAACTTCACCACCATACAACGTAGGAATTGACTACAATTCAAATGATGATGAATTAAGTTATGAACAATATCTTGATTTTTCTGAAAAATGGATGAAAAATTGTTATGATTGGAGTAAAACACAAGCAAGGTTTTGCTTAAATATTCCATTAGACAAGAATAAAGGTGGACATAGAGCTGTCGGGGCAGATTTGACAAAAATTGCTCAAAAAGTTGGTTGGAAATACAAAACAACCATTATCTGGAATGAGGGTAATATTTCAAGGCGAACTGCTTGGGGTTCTTGGAAATCTGCTTCTGCACCAGTTGTAATTGCACCAGTTGAACTTATTGTTGTTCTTTATAAAGATGCGTGGAAAAAAACAAATGGAAGTAAAATTTCTGATGTAACAGCAGATGAATTTAAGGATTGGACACAAGGAGTTTGGGTTTTTAATGGTGAAAGTAAAAAACGTATTGGACACCCTGCACCATTCCCAAAAGAATTGCCGTATAGGTGTATAAAATTATTTAGCTATCAAAACGATTTAGTTTTTGACCCATTTGTTGGTAGTGGAACTACTTTATTAGTTGCTCAGAATCTTGACAGGAAAGCAATTGGAACTGAATTAGATAGTGAGTATTGTGAGTTAGCTAAAAACAGAATATTAAAAGAGACAGGAACGCTAAATTTTGAATTAAATGGCAGAGAAAAAAATATCACAACTTGATTTAATCAAAGAGTTCTTCATAAATAATCCATTGAGAGATATACCACACCCAGAAGTTGTGGATTGGGTTGTAGAAGAATTTCGCAAAAGGACGGGAGAAGTTTTTAGAGACCCCGATAGAGGTATTCGTTCTCTATCACAAAAGGGATTTCTAATCAAAGTTTCAAAAGGTGTTTATCGTTACGACCCGGAATATGTTCATAACAGAGAATTAGAGGACTTTACACCTGCACAGAAAAAAGAAATTTTAGAACGAGATAATTACAAATGTGTGATTTGTGGCAGAGGTAAACAAGACGGAGTAGAATTACATATTGACCACATTAAAGCGAAAGATTTTGGAGGCGAAGCAACTATTGAAAATGGACAAACATTGTGTGCTCAACATAACTTTCTAAAAAAGAACTTCAAGCAAACTGAAACAGGAAAGAAAATGTTTATTCGCCTTTACGAATTAGCGAAAGTGCAAGAGGACAAAACACTTCAAAAATTTTGTGCAGAGATTTTAGAAGTTTTCGAGAAGAACAATATAAACGGACACATTGAATGGAAGAAATAAGAACGGCACATAACAGCAGTTTGGCAAAATGGCGGGTTCAGTGCTAAATTCAGCATTTGGTTTTCAAATGAACATTAGTGCTAAATTGAAAGTAAGTGCTTCAAAATCCGCCACTTCGCCAAGCTGCAAAACGTTCTCTGCAAGCATAAAAAAAGAAAATCCTTCCTACCATTTGAATTCAGAAAAAATAATCACACAATTAAACATTTTTCGATTACCTTTGTTAGTAAATATTAACTAACATATTAAATCATATATTATGACTGGTAAAAACAACATCGCAATCGGCTTCATGACTATGGGGCTTTTTATGGCTTACGGATTCTTGCTTATCTATTTAAGAGACTTTGCTCCCAACGCCAAAGAATGGGCAGAATCTTATAGTATAGGAAAGCACTTCGAAGCTCGATTGGCTCACGTGCATGGTAATTTGTTCGCCTTTCTAAACATATTGATGGGCTACTTATTACTGCATTTCAAAGATAAAATTCAAAACACCAAGACTATTTCTTGGTTGGCACTTATGGGTTTATTGATGCCAATCGGAATTCTTGCAGAGGTGTATCTAGGATTACCTCCTTACTTAGTTTTGTTAGGTGCGGTAACTATGACTATATCCGTAATTTGGATGGGCATTTCTTTTTTAAACTATAAACCACTAAAAGAATAAGGGCATGAACATGAACACAAACAGAATAAGTCTTAAGTAAGAAGAAAATTAGTTGAATAGTTTAATAAAAGATGACTTTTTAAATTATGATTAAATGAACATAACTGACAGACAACTTGAAATTATTGAGGCGGCAGGCAAAATAATGACCGATGCAGGGGTTAGCGGTTTGACTACGAAAAAATTGGCCAAAGAAATGGGCTTTTCAGAAGCCGCACTTTACAGGCATTTTAGCAGTAAAGAAGATATCATTGTTGCAATGCTTGAATATGTGGCTAAAATGATGGATGAGCGATACACCATTTCTTTGTCAAAGAATAAAACCGAAGAACAAAAATTCATTTTGATTTTTCAAGACCAATTTACCTTTTTTGGTCAAAATCCACACTTCGTAGCTGCGGTTTTCTCAGACGGTCTTTTAGAATCAAGCCAAAAGATAAACGAAATAATACTGAAAATAATGGCAGTAAAAGTCAAACACCTCAAACCAGTAATTTCAGAGGGCCAAAATAAAGACGTTTTTACAAATGTCATTTCGACAGATGATTTACTGCATATTATAATGGGTAGTATAAGGCTTCTGATGTACAAGTGGCGTGTAGCTAGTTTTCAGTTTGACATTTCCCAAAAAGGAGACGAACTAATCAATTCACTATTAAAACTTATAAAATCATAATTATGAAAATATACATTATTTCTATGGCTGTTTTTTTTACCGTATTGGCTACGAGTTGTGGAAACTCCCACAAAAGCCATACTCAGGAAGCTGTACAAATAGAGCTAAACAATGGGCAAAAATGGAAGGTAAATTTGGAAATGACACCCTATATTTTGGAAGCCGAACAAATACTATTGCAGTATAATGACAACGATTATAATGCTCTTGCCGAGCAGTTGAAAAATAAAAATAATGGGTTGATAAAGAGCTGCACCATGGACGGAAAAAGCCATGAAGAGCTTCATAAATGGCTACATCCACACATTCAATTAATAGATGCCTTGGAGGATGCGGAAAACAAAGAAGAAGCCGACAAAATAATTAGCGAACTAAAAGCGTCATTTCGAACCTATCACAGCTATTTCCAATGAATATAAAAACAATTCATACAAGTGATAAAGAGGTTTCTGCCAAAGCCCTTTTCAAAGGTGACATTGGTAGTGCAACTGCCATCCAATTACAAGAAAATGGAGTTTTAAAAGAACATATCACTAAAACCCCTGCACTTTTGTTGTGCATTATGGGAAAAGTAATCTATGAAGATGAGACTAAAAAAACTGTCGAATTGGGAGATGGAGATTATGTGAATATTCAGCCTAATATAAAACATTGGTTAAAGGGGCATTCTAATTCTCACTTAATCCTCTTGAAGTAATGTTTGTAACTAAAATCAAGTACGAAGAAAGAAAGCCAGCAGAGAACAAAGGCTAAAACGGCAATAACCCCTATGCGGGGCTACTGCGTTTAGCCAAAACGTTGTGTGTAAGCAAAAAACGAAAATTAATATTTAAAGAATGGCAAAAAATATTTCAAGATTGAGAATAAATGCTTCAAGGGAAAATGTTTGGGATGCTCTGACTAAACCTGAAAAAGTCAAAGCTTGGCAATATGGAAGTGAATTGACAACAGACTGGAAAGTTGGAAATGAAATTCGTTTCAAATCGGAATGGAAAGGACAAATATTTGAACAATGGGGTACGATTTTAGAATTTGAACCAAACAACAAACTGAAATACAACCTTTTTGCTCCAAGACCGGATCTTGACGATAGACCTGAAAATTATTTCGAGATGGAATACAACCTGATGGAAAAAGATAATGGAACAGAATTGTTAATTATTCAAGAAGATAACCGACCAGGTGCAAAACAAGAACCTGAACAAGGAGAAGAAAACCCTGTCCTAAAAATGCTGAAGGAACTGATTGAAAAATAATGAACAAAATATTTGAAACATATAGGCCAAACGGATTTGGGACTGTAAACGGATATCTATTTGTCAACAATCCTGTAGAACTAATTGACTTTCTGAAAAAAGCATTTTTTGCGGAAGAAATCAATCGTTCATTAAATCCTGAAAATGGAGAAATTGGGAATGTAATCCTGAAAATTGGCGATTCTTGTTTTATGATAAGCCAAGCAAGAGAACAATTTCTAAATATGCGAACAGCATTCTATCTGTTTGTAGATGATGTTGAAGAAATTCACCAAAGAGCAGTTGTTTACGGAGCAAAAGTTGAGTTTGAACCCACTGATATGCCTTATGAAGACAGACAATCGGGAATTATCGACCCAAGTGGAAATTATTGGTGGATTTCAAAACGACTTGTAAATAAAGGTTATGACAAATAATATTGAAATAAAAGCCTACACACAACAATGTATATGTAATCATAGCCGCCTATCGGCAGGCTACGCTTCATATACTAACCGTTAGAGAATATGCCGAAATAGCCTGATCGCTTCTGCATAGTTCATGCCCAGCAGTCGGGCACGGTAACCGACCGGCTGACAGATACACCGCTTTCATCGTTTGTTTTCTTTGGCCTTCTTTTGA
>Ga0209607_1003628_pt1 | contig 11778 bp, 11 predicted proteins | sample AD_UKC117_MetaG_FD_184413 | JGI IMG/M metagenome (GOLD analysis project Ga0209607, IMG submission 184413) | Active sludge microbial communities of municipal wastewater-treating anaerobic digesters from Hong Kong - AD_UKC117_MetaG (SPAdes)... | ecosystem: Engineered > Bioreactor > Anaerobic >... | reverse complement strand
TGTTGTTCTGGCCGTCGGGGAACTGGTTGGGGAATAGTTCGTAGGCCCAGAGCAGGTCGGAAACGGCCGTCGCCCCCGCATTCACATACTTGCCAAAATCGCCCGCATCGTACCAGCCGCCGGCCACGTTGCGCGGCGCCAGCACGCCGGAGCGAAACTCGGCCGACGCGTCCTGCAAGTGCCCGGCGCCACGGGCAAACTGCCCGGCGTACTGCGCTTCTAAAGCCACGCCGGAGCGCTGCAGGTAGAAATAGCGTTGGGCGTCGGTCAGGAGACGGCCGTAAATGCCATCGCCAACGGTAAACGCCGGCGAACGGTCGGCGCGCGGCGTGTCCAGCGCCAGGTAATAGTCGCCCGGCGCGGTTAGCTCGCTAAAGTCGGCGGCCAACAAACGCTCGCCGGAAACGACCGGATCTTCGTCAGCGGCCAGGGTTAATTCGCCGGCGTAGGCCACCCGATTGCCTACCAGTTCACGCACTTCAAACGAATCGCCGGGTTGGGCGGCCAGCTCATCGGCGAAGCCGGTCACCAGGGCCACCTTGGGCGCGCCAGGCAGATAGCCCAACTGGTTGACTTTGATGGGCGGGAAGCCCGGTTCTGGATCCGGCGAGGTGAACTTGATGTCATTGAGCCAGAAGGTCATCGGGCTGCCGTTGACGCTGGCAAAATCGACGGTGTACATCTGCGCCAGGTTGAAGCCGCCGGGATCCGGCAGCAGCGCCGTGAGGGGAATGCGCACGTGCTGCCATTCCTGGCTGACCGTGAACAGGCTGGAGAGGGTGATTTTGGTGGAGGGTTGGGTGAGGGGATCACGGCCGTACACAATGTCGCTGATCGATACCTGAAAATCTTCTGCGCCGGCCGCGCCTCTGACGTTAAACTCCAGCGCGCCGTTGGCGTAATACGGGGCAAGGCTGTAGGACTCCCAATCATGCCCGGCCAGGATAAAGCTCCACCATCCGTTTTCGCCCGTCACGTTGACCCGGTAAGACGGCAACTCGTTGAAGCGTTCGGTCTCATCCACCGGCAGGGAAGCATTGCCTCCTGAGCCGATGGTTTCCAGGGTCATACCCTGGCCGGAACCGGCCCATTGGCCATTCTTTTCGTCGGCAAAGACGGGGATGTCGCGCAGCTGCCGGGAGGTGGTTACGGCCGTTTGCGCCGCAGTCGGCTGAAGGAGGCTGGCAGAACCTATCAGCATGACCAGCCAGAGAAGGTGTCGTATGTTCATAAAACGTCTCGTTTGTCTTGTTGTTTACTGGCTATTATCGCGGTTAAGTCTAAAGCCTGGTCTTACAGTGCGGCGATGGGCTGGCTCCAGCGGCATCAAGGATGGTTAAGCCCGGCGCGCAGTTGGCGCACCCAGGTTAGTTCATGTTCGTAATATGCCTGCCAGTTGGCCATGATCATCTGCCACAGGTATTCCTCGCGCGGCGTGCGGTCTGGGGCGTTGGGATTGCGCTCTTTGTAATCCCGCACCAACGACAGCTTGGCCTGCACCTCCGCCTCATACTGGTTGATGAGCGCCGCCAGCTCCTCCTGGCCTAACTGGTCGGCCCAGGCCAATTGCATCAGGAAGCGGTTGCGCAGTTCGGGCAGTTCCGGCGACGAGACCACCCACTGCCGCAGGTCGGCCAGCCCTTCATCGGTGATGGTGTACACCTTGCGCGAGGGGCCGGTTTCCTGGTGCTGCATTTCCTGGCTGACCAACCCCTGGCGGTGCAAATCGACCAGGGTACGGTAAATCTGGTTGTTGTTGCCGGACCAGTAAAAGGTCATGGATTCGGCGAACATTTTTTTCAGATCGTAGCCGGTCAGGGGTTGATGGCTTAAAAAGCCTAAGATCGCGTATTTGATGGACATGCTTCCTCGCAGGGTAACGGCCGTTAAACAGTATCGCGAACCTATGTTCAGGCCAACATAGGGCTGAACTCCATGCTAGCAGGGGATATTTTTCACGTCAAGAGGTCAATTTAAAAGAAAGTGGCCCCGGTATTCGGGGCCACATGGAGGGAGGAGGTTGATGTTACTAAACCGGCTAACGGCCGTCAGGCGTTATTCTGTCGCCAGACCGTATGCGTAATAGTAACCACCATTAATAATTGGGTTATAGAACCAATCCTTCACCCAACGCTGTTCATAGCGCGCGCCGGTAATCTGCGCCAGGGTGATCTGGATCGCTTCGTCGTGATGGAGCTGCTGAAGTTGGAAGTAGATTGCTTCACGCGCCGCCGGATCGGTGGCCGCTACGCCCGCATTCACCAGTTCCTGGAACTGTCCGCGCAAATCTTCCGGCAGATTCTGCCGTCCGGCATAGGTGCCGACGGTGAACGGCTGGACCCAGTTGTGCGGGTCGTGGATGTCTTCCACCCAGCCACTCACGGCTACCGGCAGCTGCTTGGCGCGGAATGCGGCCAGCAAGGTCGGCCAGGGCAGGCCTACGGTCTCTACCTGGTATTTATCGTTGATCTCAGACAGGCTGGCTTGCAGGATTTCACCCACGGTCTGGCGGGTGGTGTTGCCGGTGTTAAAGGCTACTTGCAAGCGGAAACCGGTATCCGGCAAAACGCCGTCCCAGGCAGCCGCCAACTCTTCGGCGCATTTGTCCAGGTCATAGTTGTACATGGGGCCATCGGGATTGTAACCCAGCATGTCCAGGATGATGGGGCCGTTGTTACGCACACCTTCACCATTCAGGGCTTCCGAGATGTAGGTGTCGTAGTCGAAGCAGTAGTTGAAGGCGCGGCGGACGTGAATGTCTGAGAAGAAGTTCGCCGGGATGCCGTTGCCATCCAACTGCCCGCTGCCGATATAAGGATTCTTACCCTGATCGTCCACGGCGACATCGAAGTTCAAGAAGACGTCGGTGCGGCTGGGATTGGGCAAACCACCCCATTTGCGGATCGGGCCATTGGGATTGTCGGTGGGCGTACATTCAAAGGTGCGGAAATCGCAAGTTTCGCCAACCAGTTCGTCGACCTGCGGCCGGTTTTCCGGCGGCACGGTGACTTCTTCGGCGTCGCCGGCCTGCAGGGTAGCAAAACGAGTACCCCACTCATTGACCAGCTTGACAAAGATGGTCTGGATGCCGGGTTGGCCGCTGGGGCCGCCTTCCCACAAGGGCTCGCCTTCGGGACGCCAGTAGTTGGGATTGGCTACCAGGACGTATTCGACGCCGGGCGTCCAATGATCCAACATGTAGGGGCCGGTGCCATTGATGATGCCGGTCAGTTCGTCATTTTCCGAGCCGGGGGCATAGTAGTTGACCCAGGTATCACAGCTGCCATCCCAGGCGCCATTTTCCACGGCCCAATCTTTGTCGATGGCCATGCCCCAGGTTTGGGCGACGGTAGCCAGGAATGGACCCCAGGGTTGGGCCAGGTTGAAGGTCAGGGTGCCGGCGGCGTCGTCGGCCACGATGGCGGCCTGAACCTTTTCGCATACGGCCGCTAACTCTTCCGGCGTGGCGTTGGCAATCAACGCCTCACGATCGCCGGCATACGCGCCGTCAGCAATGCCTTCCGTCACGTCACCGGAGGTGTAGCCCAGGATAGGCTCCAACAGCAGCCACTGCGGGCCGTTAGGATCCGACTGCAGCAAACCACGCTGGAACGTGTAGGCAAAGTCGCTGGCTGTCAGGTCGTTGCCATTGTGAAACTTCACGCCCTGGCGGATGTTGAAGGTATAGGTCATACCATCCTCAGAAATACCGCCGTTATCAATGCTCGGTACTTCGGTGGCCAACTGGGGCACAAAGCTGGTCGGATCGGTGTGGTTGTAATAAATCAACCCTTCCATCACGTTCTGGATCAGGTTGGCGCTGGCCGTATCGTAAGCCAGGTTAGGATCCATCGTGTCGATGTCGCCAAAGGTAAGCCAGGTGTAGGTATCCGGATGGGGCGAAACCAGGCTGACCGGTTGTTCGGGAACCGGCGTCGCGGTCACCACGATCTGTTCCGACACCACGCGGGTCACTTCGACGGCCTGTCCTTCCTCGGTTACGGTCTCAGTGATAATACGGGTTACTTCGACAGGGACTTCCTTCACGACTTCTTGCGTTTGGGGCTGGCACGCGGCCACAAGACCCACCACAAGAACGATCAGGAGCAACACAATCATGCGATTACGTTTAAACATTTTTCTCCTCCAAGAAAGAGATAGATTTTGCTGTACCGGGTAAACCGGAAACCAGTCTGCCACCCATTGCCCCGAATTGACAAAACACTCGCCAACCTCCTCCTAAAGACGTTGGGCGAAGCAAACAGGCGGCTTATAAACTGGTTTGTGGACGATTTTTTTGCCCAACTGTAATCTATGTTACATCGAACCTATGATATGCCCGCAAAAGGCGCTTGTCAAGAAAAAGGGGGCAAAAAACGCCAGTTTGGGGTAAAAACAGTGGCATTGTCCTGTAATTTTATTGTCTCAAGGTGCAATTTGGGGAAGATTGACGCATCAGGCTGGGCAATACCAGCCGTTGCGCAAAGGATTAGGAGAGTGCTATGTGCCGCAACATCAAACCGTTGTTTAATTTTGACCCACCGGCCACCGAGGACGAGGTACGGGCCGCCGCCCGGCAATACGTGCGCAAGGTCAGCGGCTTTAGCCAGCCGTCGCAGGCCAACCAGGCGGCGTTTGAGCAGGCCATAGACCAGGTGGCGGCGGCGACACAGCTGCTGCTGGCGGCGCTATCTACCAGTGCGCCGCCGCGTGACCGGGAGGTGGCGGCGGCCAAAGCCCGCGCCCGCTCCGCCCAACGCTTTGGTGGATCAGCAGACTGATGCCTGAGGTTTCGATTGCGTTTCAGACCAATAAGCCGCTGCGCGACTATGGTCCGCTGGCGCAGCAGGCGGAGGCGTATGGCTTCGACGGCGTGACGGTTTATAACGACATGCTCTACCAGCCGGCCTGGCTGCCACTGCTGGAAATGGCCCGGCACACGCACCGCGTGCGCCTCGGTCCGGCCGCCGTGAACCCGTTCACCTGCCACCCTATCAACATCGCCGGGAATATCGCCTTACTGGACGAGGCCAGCAACGGCCGTGCCTATCTGGGCATCGCCCGCGGCGCCTGGCTGGACTTTGTGGGCCTGAATCCGCCCCAACCCATCGCCGCCTTGCGCGAAGCCATTGCCTGCGTGCGCCACCTGCTGCAGCAGGCCACCGACCCTTTGCCAGGCCGCTATTTCCCCCTGGCCGGGGGCGACTCCCTGCGCTGGACCATCCAGCGCCCGGACGTGCCCGTGCTGCTGGGCACGTGGGGCGCGCGCACCATCGCCGCCTGCGCCGACGCGGTGCAGGAGATGAAGTTGGGCGGCTCGGCCAATCCCGACGTGGTCGGCTGGCTGCGAGCCGCCATCGGCCGGGCGGAGGTGGGCGTGGTGCTGGGCGCGGTAACGGTGGTGGCCGAAGACGGCCGTGCCGCGCGCGACCTGGCCCGCCGGGAAGTGGCCCTTTATCTGCCGGTGGTGGCCGAACTGGACCCCACCCTGTCGTTGGACCCGGAGTTGGTGGCAGGGCTGAAAACGGCCGTACAAACCTACGACTTCCCCCTTGCCGCCGGCTACATCTCCGACGACCTGCTGGCCCGCTTCGCTTTTGCCGGCACGCCGGGCGACATCATCGCCCAGGCGGAGGCCATCTTTGCCGCCGGGGCCGACCGGATAGAGTTTGGCACGCCGCATGGCCTGAGCGCCCAGGCTGGTTTAGAATTACTGGGTAAGAAGGTGCTGCCCAACCTGGTAAACCGGCAGCGAACACGTGACGATACCTGACACAAGATTGGTTCAATCTCCAAGATTGAACCAATCTGAGGCGCGATGAACACAGACCAATTCGACCTGTACGACCTGACGATTGTGGTGGAAGCGATCAATGGGACCTGCACCTGCCAGATGCAGGTGGGCGACCGCTTCTTTTTGCGCGGCGGCAAGCTGGCCTTGCCTGAGGGGCAAGACTTTTGCCTGTATGCCTTGCAGGCAACCATCCCCTTGCTGCCGGCCAAACAACGCCAGAATCAACCCGCCGACTGGCTGGAGACCGACGGCCGTGTCGTCTGTCCAGATCCCGCCTGCCAACTGATCATGCGCATCGACCGCACCGGCAGGCGCACCCTGCGCCACGACGACGTCAGCGCCGTGCCCTTACCAGAAAGACCCTGAACGTCCGCCAAAGTTATGCTATGAAACAAACCACCAAACTCCTTCTCATCGGCCTGATTCTGGTCGTGTCCATTGGGCTGGATCAGCTGAGCAAAAGCATTGCCCGGCAGCAGTTGGCCGGCTTACCCCCGGCCTCTTACCTGGGCGACCTCTTTCGCCTGCAATATATTGAAAATACCGGCGCGTTCCTGGGCTTGGGGGCCAGCCTTCCGGCGGCGGCCCGCTTCTGGATTATGATTGTGTTTGTCAGCACGGCCGTTATCGGCATGCTCATCTACGTCCTCAAAGCGCGCGACCTTACCGTCTTGGGCGTCGTCGGCTGGGCGCTGGTGATTAGCGGCGGATTGGGCAACCTGATTGACCGCATCCTGTACGATGGCGCGGTGGTTGACTTTATGAATCTGGGCCTGGGGCGCCTGCGCACCGGCATCTTCAACGTGGCCGACGTCGCCGTGATGCTGGGTCTGGGCGTGGTGCTTTTAGACCAGGTTCTGGCCCACCGCGCCGATGTCGCGGCCGCTTCTGAAGTAGAAAACACCCCATGAGCCGCCACACGTTTCACCAGATTTCCCCGCACGTTCACTGGCTTTCACCGGATGGCGCGACCGACCGGCCGGTGTTGGGCGCGATTGCCGGAGAGCGGGTGACCTTGCTGGTGGACGCCGGCGCTTCGCCCGATCATGCCCGAACCTTGCTGCGCGAGACGGCGCAGCGCCGCCTGCCGGATCCGGCCTACCTGGCCCTGACCCACTGGCATTGGGACCACATCTTTGGCACGGCCGTTTTCCCCCTCCCCACCTTCGCCTCCACCGCCACACGGCAAAGCGTGATCGCATACGGCCGTTTAGATTGGCGCGACGAAGCCCTGGACCGCCGGGTAGAAACCGGCGAGGAGATCGCCTTTTGCCGCGACATGATCAAGCTGGAACTGCCCGACCGCAGCGGCCTGGTTATCCGGCCGCCGGACATCGCCTTTACCGACCGGGTCGAGGTCGACCTGGGCAACCTCACCGTCCACATCGTCCACGTCGGCGGCGACCATGCGGTTGATTCTTCGGTGATCTATGCGCCGCAAGACAAAATCGTTTTCCTGGGCGACTGCCTCTACGTCGACATCTACGCCCCGGAAGCCCGCTACACCACCGCCCGGCTCTTCCCCCTGCTCGACTGCCTGCTAAGCTTTGACGCCGACTATTACCTGGCCGGACACCACACCGACCCCATCACCAGGGCCGAACTGGAGGCCGAGGCTGATTTACTGCGCGGCATCGGCCAGATTGTGACGCGGCACGGCCGTTCCCCCCAGGCCATCCACGCCGAGGTACAAACCCTCGTTGGCGGGCCGCTGACCGAAGACCACCAGGAATTTATCGACGCTTTCCTGGCCGGTTTGCCGGCCTGATGCCCGAAAATGCCGGCTAACTTCCTGCGTACTTCCCAGATTGCCCAGGCGGTGGGCGTGCACCCCAACACCGTGCGCCTGTACGAAGAATGGGGCTTCCTGCCGCCCATCCCGCGCACGGCCAGCGGCTACCGCTGCTTTACGCCCGCCCACCTGGAGCAGATGCGCCTGGCGCGGATTGCCCTGCAATGGCCGTATCCCGGCGGTAAGCAGGTCGTCGTGGATCTGATTCATCAGGCGCGGGACAACCACCTGGATGAGGCCCTGGCTCTGGCTGAGCGTTACCGGGCGCAGGTGAGGGCGGAACAGGGCCACGCCGAAGCCGCGGCCGACTTTCTGGAAGGATGGGCCCAGGGTCAACGCAGCGACGACGGCCGTCAGCCGTTGCTCATCGGCGCGGCTGCGGCGCAGTTAGACGTTTCCCGCGACGTGCTGCGCAGTTGGGAGCGTAATGGCCTGCTGGCCGTGCCGCGCCAACCGGGCAGCGGCTATCGCCTGTACGGGACGGCGGATTTGGGGCGGGCGCGGGTGATCCGTGTGCTCAGGCAGGCGGGCTACAGTATGACGGCCGTTCTCCGCATGTGCCGCCAGTTCGACGCCGGGCAGCGCGACGGTCTGCGCGATGTATTAGATACCGTCGATCCCGACGAAGACATTTATTACGTCACCGACAACTGGCTGACCACCCTGCAAGAAGCCGCGGCCCGCGCCCAGGCCATACTTGAACAACTGCAGCGCATGCAGGCAACGGCCGTTTCCCCCACAGCAAAAGAAAGCATTTAGCCCTTCCTTTTTCAAGTAAACCGCAAAAGGTTTTGGTAATTAGACCCGAAGGGTTTTGTATCAATTGAGTCGAGTATCCTAAGTTTCAAACCCTTCGGGTCTTCTGAAAACTTTCTACTGTTCACTTCAGTAAACCGCAAAAGGTTTTGGTAATTAGACCCGAAGGGTTTTGCATCAATTGAGTCGAGTATCCTATGTTTCAAACCCTTCGGGTCTTCTGAAAACTTTCTACTGTTCACTTCAGACCTGACAGGTCGCGGAAAACCTGTCAGGTCCATACCAGTCCGCCAAACCCTCCAGTTATCCACCAACCTTGTAAGATAAGGGATGAGATACAAAAGCGAGCGCGAGAGCTAGAGCGAGAGCAAGAGCAAGAGTAAGAGTAGGCAATTTCTTCTCTTCTTCTTCCTCTAGCTCTAGCTCTGGCTCTAGCTCTAACTCTAGCTCAGGAGGAGCAAGCATGAACAACGCCCACATCGAGGTGCAAAATCTAAGCAAGACCTACCGTGTGCCGCAGCGGCAGAGCGGGTTAGGCGCGGCGCTGCGCAGCCTGGCGCGGCGGGAGTATACGGAGGTTACGGCCGTTTCCCACCTCTCCTTTGCCATCCAGCCCGGCGAAATGGTCGGCTTTATCGGGCCTAACGGCGCGGGCAAGACGACCACCCTGAAGATGTTGGCCGGCCTGCTGCATCCCAGCGGCGGCACGGCCGTTGTCGCCGGCTACACCCCCTGGGAGCGCCGCCCGGAATACCTGCGGCGCATCAGCATGGTGCTGGGCAACAAGAGCCAGATGCTGTGGGATATTCCGCCGCTGGATACCTTCCACGTCCTGGGCGAGATTTACGGCATCACCCCAACCGACTTGCAGCAAACCGTGGAGGAACTCACGGCCGTCTTAGACATGGGCGACCTGCTGACCAAACCGGTGCGCAACCTGTCGTTGGGGGAGCGCATGAAGTGTGAACTGGTGGCCGCCTTACTGCACCGGCCGTCGGTGTTATTCCTCGACGAGCCGACGCTGGGGCTGGACGTGTCCATGCAGCGCCGCCTGCGCCAGTTCATCGCCGATACCAATCGGCGCACCGGGGCCACGATGATCCTCACCAGCCATTACATGGCCGACGTGGCCGAACTATGCCCGCGCGTCGTCCTCATCCACCAGGGACGGCTGCTGTATGATGGCCTGTTGGGGCAGCTCAGCGACCAGTTAGCCCCTTTTAAGCTCATCCGCCTGGCACTAGATCGGGCCAATGGCGAGGGTGAGTGGCGGCACAGGCTGCCGGAAGGCACGGCCGTCTTAGATCCGGACCCCGCTAACCTGACCCTGCGCGTCCCCCGGCGGGAAACGTCGGCCATCACTGCCTACTTGCTCAACACCCTGCCCGTGGTCGATCTGTCCGTGGAAAACCCGCCGTTGGAGGCGGTGATTGACCAGATTTACCAGGAGGCTGCGGTATGAACACCAACCATCAAGGCGGTCTGGCGCTCATGCGCGCCACCTGGCTTTCCTGGATGCAGCACCGCAGCTTCTTCTTTATCCTGGCCTTCGGCTGGATGATGCAGCCGTTGATCTTCATGTTTGTCTGGGCCACGGCCGCCGGCGACCAGACCGTCGGCGGGCTGACGCGTGGGGAGATCGTCGCCTACTACCTCACGTTGATCCTGGTCAACCAGATTACCTATTCCCAGACCAACTGGACCGTTGGCGACCTGATCCGCGGCGGCGACATGAACCGGCTGCTGCTGCTGCCCATGTCGCCGCTTTACAATACGCTGGCCGCCGAACTGGCCGGTAAAGTGGTCTATCTGACCTTTGTGCTGCCGATCACTGTTGGGCTGGCGCTGCTGCTGAAGCCGGAGTTTAACCTGACGGCCGTTTCCCTTATCGCCTTCCTCCCCGCCCTGCTGCTGGCCTGGCTGCTGCGCTTCTTGTGGGGCTACGCCCTGGCTTTGCTCGCCTTCTGGGCTGCCCGCGCCGACGCTCTGCTGGCCGTGCAAGATGCCCTGGTTTTTCTACTGGCGGGGCAGGCGGCGCCCATGCTGCTGCTGCCCCCGCTCTTACGCACCCTGGCCGTCATCCTGCCCTTTCGTTACATGGTCGGCTTCCCGGCGGAGGTATTGACCGGGCAGCTAGACGCCGCCCAGCTTGCCTTTGGGTTTGCCATGCAGATAGGCTGGCTGGCGGTTACCGTGCTGTTGTATCAGCTCATGTGGCGGCGAGGGGTGCGGCAGTATACGGCCGTTGGCGGCTAACCCCATGCGCCCAATCCGTTTGGCCTTTAGATTGGTCCAATCTGGGAGATTGGACCAATCTGGCCGGGTTATCTTTCAAAGAGTCCTTACCATGATGCACTTACGCCTGATCCGCACCTTTATCAGCGCCTCCGCCCAGGAAGAGGCGGCTTACCGCGCCAACTTCGCTATCAGCCTGCTCCATTCTCTGCTTAATTTTGCCACCGGCTTGCTGGGATTGGGCATCATTTACGGGCAGGTGCCGGCCATTCAAGGCTGGGATTACGCCTCGGCGCTGGCCGTGCTGGGGGTCTATCTTACCGTTAGCGCCCTGCGCGGCCTGATGATGGGGCCGAGCCTGGACGCTTTGGCCGGGATGGACGGTGAAGTATGGCGCGGCGCGTTCGACTTCACGCTCTTGCGGCCGGTGCGCACGCAGTTTTTGGTCAGCGTGCGTAAGTGGCGGCTGTTTACTCTGTTTGATTTGCTGCTGGGGCTGCTGGTGCTGGGCACGGCCGTTGCCCGGCTGCAAGTCACCCTCACCTTTTACCAACTTGCCGCTTTCCTGCTGGCCCTGGCCGCCGGACTGCTGGTCTTGTATGCCATCCTGCTGGCAGCGGCCAGCCTGGTCTTCTGGGATCCGGGGTTGATGGTGGGCTGGGTGTTCGACAGCCTCTTTCAGATGGCCCGCTACCCGGTTGGGCTGTATCCGGGCTGGCTGCGCCTGATGCTTACCTGGGTTATTCCGGTAGGCTTCATCACCACCATCCCGGCGGCGGCGCTGAGCGAGGGGCTGTCGTGGGGGCTGCTAGGGGGCAGTCTGGCGTTTGCCCTGGTATTGACGGTGGGGGCGTCCTGGCTGTTCCGCGTCGGGCTGCGCCGCTATGCCAGCGCGTCGAGTTAAGGGGAAAAACCCTAAGGGTTAAAGAAAACCCTTAGGGTTTTTCTCCCGTTGACGCCCCATCCCTCCATGTAGATAATTACCCCCACCAGCAGAGCAATCGCTTAAACCATCAGGTTTGAGGCCAACATCTTATTCAGGAGGGATTTTCATGTCTATCCGCTACTTCTTACGCTCCAACAAGTTACCCACCAATCCCGACGCCTACGTGGCCCAGGTGCGGCCCAGGGGCACCCTGGCCGAGGCGGACATTATCGACCGGATGCAGCAAAAGGGCAGCACCATTACCCGCGCCGATGC
>Ga0209607_1003622_pt1 | contig 11794 bp, 5 predicted proteins | sample AD_UKC117_MetaG_FD_184413 | JGI IMG/M metagenome (GOLD analysis project Ga0209607, IMG submission 184413) | Active sludge microbial communities of municipal wastewater-treating anaerobic digesters from Hong Kong - AD_UKC117_MetaG (SPAdes)... | ecosystem: Engineered > Bioreactor > Anaerobic >... | reverse complement strand
GTCTCGCTAGCCAACGAGAGCAATTGCAACCTATTCGTGATTTCCGGCGATCTGTTCCACAACATAAAAGGGATTGACAAAAAGACAATCGCCCAGTGTGCCCACGAACTGAACTTGTTCCAGGGGGAATGCGTACTTCTCCTTCCTGGTAACCATGATTATTATCAAGAGATTATAGGCTTTTGGCAAGTATTTAAGAAGGATGCTGATGACAAACTCATCTTCCTTGGGCGTGAGGAACCAGTGTCCTTATCAAATTACGGGTTGGACGTGACGATTTATCCGGCACCATGCCACTCCAAACATAGCGATACCCACAACCTTGGGTGGATAAGTGGGGCGACGATCGATACCGGGCAGATCAATATTGGGGTTGCACATGGTTCACTAGAGGGTTTATCTCCTGACCTCGACACACGATACTATTATATGACAGCTAAGGATTTAGAGAGACTGCCAATGGATGTCTGGCTACTAGGGCATACCCATGTAGCTTGGCCCGTAGGGCGATCAGTCAGGGATTGGAGGATGTTCAATCCCGGCACCCCGGAACCTGACGGATTGGATTGCCGCCACCAGGGACACGCATGGCTCATTGAAGTGGATGATAAGCATGTGGTTACCGCCGAATTGGTCCAAACCGGTACATTCCGTTTCATTGATGAGCATCATTCCATCACTTGCTCAGACGATCTTGAGCGTTTACAGGGAGCCCTATTGTCTGAGAATCCAGAGACATTGGTTGCTCGAATCCATTTAACCGGCCGGGTACCTGAGGAAACCTATGAGTATTTACGGATAGTGGCGAAGGCTTTGGAACAAAAATTAGCATGCTTATTCTTAGACGACTTCGAGCTCGGAATAAAAATAAGTTCGGATAAGATAGCTCGGGAATTTACTGATGGTTCTTTTCCTCAACAGCTTTTGCATGCTCTCGCTGATGATGAGGATGCTCTGCAGATGGCTTACGAATTGATGATGGAGGTGAGAGCATGATTATCAAAAGATATAGTTGCCAGAGGTTTGCGGGAATAAGGGATCGGTCATTGGATTTCCATGATGGGATAAACGTGTTGATAGGTGATAACGAGACGGGTAAGAGCACCCTGATAGAGGGTATCTATGCCGTCATGTTCAAAGCATTAAAATATGATCGGAGATCGGCGGCAGATAGGGATTTCTATGCCAAATTTATGCCTTTACCGGATGGCGACATAATTGATGGCCAGTTGGTCCTAGTCGGACAGGACGGTCAATATACAGTCACTAAGACCTGGGGAAGCAAGCCCTCTGTGCAGTTAATCACACCCAAGGGCGAGAAACTAGCCAGTGAAGACAAGATTGCTAAGGCTTTGCATGGTATTTTGAGATTCGGTGAAGGGACGTACAGCAACATGCTTTTTGCCCGGCAGGCCAATTTTCGAGAGGCGCTTCAGAGGATGACCAATAACCGGGAAGCTACCCAAGAGGTGAGCACTTTGTTGAGAAAAGCGATCATGGAACTCGACGGGGTCTCCATTGATGCCTTTGGTATCAGGCTGAATGCCGAGATAGAAAACATAATTAAACGATGGGATGTAGAGAGGAGTTGTCCTGAGAAAAACCGGGGGCTCAGTAATCCCTACGTTAGCGGTGTGGGGGAGGTTCTAAAAGCCTATTATGAAAAGGAACGATTGCACCGGGATGCCCAAGATGCCCGGATTATGCAAACAAAATTTGATGATGCATACAGTCGGTTGGAAGAGATGGAGCGCGTATTGGCGGAAAAACGGCAGCAGAAGAATCAGATGGAGCGGATAGAAGATGATGTGATAAAGAGGTCACTTTTGGAACCTAGAATGCTACAGAATGAGAAAGACCTTGTTGTACTTGCGAAAATAAATCAGGATTGGCCAAGGAATGAGGCAAAACTAGAGCAATTGGAGCTTGATCTGGCGAACCTGGAAGTAGAGAACGGAAAATTGGAGGCGGAAAAGGAGAAAGTGGCCCGGCTCTCAGAGAAAGAAGCACTGCAGAAGCGTCTGGACAGGCTTGAGGATCTTAACAAGCGGAGGAATGATTTATCAAGTGATAGTCAAGGCATATCCTTGGTCAGCAAAGAGGACATTAGTGCTTTGGAGGGATTCATTCAGGTAATGCATACCGCTCAAGCCAAAATGCAGTCGGGCGTCATGCTTGGGAACTTAATTCACTGTAACATCGGGGGCCCAGTTACTATAACCACAGATCTGGAGCCTCCTAAGATATTGGGACCAGTTGGCTCGTTCAAGGCGAATGGTTATATCCGCTTTGATAGTGAGGCGATATCTCTAGAGATAAAAAGTGGCGACATAGATTTTGCTCAACTGCGCAGTGCTTATGACGAAAGCCGGACTGCACTGGAGACCACCTTAAAGCGATTGGGTGTGAGTAGTATTGAGGCAGCCAAATTACATAAGGATAAGCTCGAGGCAATAGCGGTTGAAATAAGGAGTCTGGATAAGCAAATTGTTGAATTGCTTGAGGGTGAGACCTATGAGGATATGTTAATCAGACTAAATCGTTTCGGAGATCTCGAAGGAATAAGGGGTCAGGCACAAGTAGAAGCGGCCTTTAGTGAGTTGACGCGTAAAAGGATTGAAGTATTAGCAAGTAAGATGGTTCTAGAAGAGAGCATCAAGCAGTGGCGGCAGGAATATACAAATTCTGAGGGACTCCTAGAGAAGATTATTGAAATAAAGACCGCCATAAAAAGCGACATGGAGGAGCTTGCCACATTAGCACCCCTACCGGATGGATATAGTAGTGCTGAGCAGTTCCGTAGTGATCTTAACCAGTTACGTAGGGCGCTTGATGATTATCAGACATCGTTACATAAGCTGAAAGAAGAATATTATGATGCCGAGAATAGCCTGCCTGAAATATCCTATGAAGAACTCGAGGCGGAATACCGTCAGGGGGAAGAGATATTTCGGCATAAGCTAGGACTAGCGGAGACTATGTTAAAGATAAAAGGCGCTTTCGAAGCCACCCGGGCTAGAATGGACAGCAGTTCCTTCCGACCGGTCGCAGATTCGTTTTCCAGGTACGCTGTGATGTTAACAAAAGGAAATTTCAGCGCGGGCCACATTGATGAAAAATTTCAGCTTCGGCTGGAAAAGGGTGGAGAAATGGATATCCCAGTGGACTTACTGTCCACTGGGACTTATGACTCGATAGCTTTGGCCTTGCGTTTGGCGATTTTGGAGCATATATTTGGCGACGACCAGCATTTCATAGTCTTGGACGACTGCCTGGTGGATCTCGACCCAGATCGGAAGCGGACCGCCTCCGACTTAATCAAGGCTTTTGCCGAAAAGCACCAGGTTATTTTCACCACTTGCACCCCAGAAACAGCCAACCTGCTGGGAGGCAATATTATTAAGATGTAGGGCAGAGTGAGTTCAATTCCACGGCATTACTTAGTTTTACGTCCTTGGGACAGAAGTATGTTTCATCTCAAAGCAGGTTATTTGTTCGGAAATTACGCAAATCACCAGAAATAATAAAGTGGGGTGGATTTTGATGAAAATTCGTTCGTTTAATCAATTTATTGAATGGTACGTAGCCGCTTTGACCGATAGGGAAATAGATCAGTCCTACAAGGACTTAGTAAGCAAATTCAAATGGACTGACAGTCCATCCAAGCCTGCTATAGCGGAAAAGAAGAAAGCCATCATAGGTTGGTGGAAGAATAAGACCAGAGGACTAATGGTCTCAGAATATTTCAAGGAGAAGCTCAAGCATAATCAATGGGACTTTGAAGGAAATACTCGCGACGAAATAAGAAATCGAGTTGAACAAGAACCAATCGATTTAGATTTTCGCAACATGCTTTTTTATCTATGCACAAATAACGACCAATATACGCAAAAGATTGTGTTCGAATTAGCAAATAACAGAGATCCAATGCAGATCCGTACGAGTATTCAAGAAAACGAGCCTTCGCCCAAGAGGAACGCTGTAAATATACCTGGCACTTTTAAGAGAATTATCAAAGCGATAGCAGAAGGGCAATTTCAAGGCGACTTCGACGAGATTGATGCACTTCTAAGTGAATTTACTATTAAATGGGAACAGCATAAAGACGATTTTGGGAAACGAAAACAGGCAGAAGCCAAGATGATTACCATACTGAATATGTTTACTGAAGAAGTGATAGGAACTTTAAGGTACTTGAAGCTTGACTCGCACCTGATTCTTGATGCTCAGGTTTATATGACGACAGATGAAAAACTTATGGAGCAGATTACGGAGTCTTTGCATACCATCATTATTAATTGCGAGAAGTATGAAGAGATACGTTCTCGGAAACATGTTAGTGCGGAGGAGGAAGATAAAGCTAATCAGGATCGTAACAGTATACGCCAGGAAATAACCCGGCTAATAGGTAGTCTAGCTGACTACACACAAGCCACCACCGAGAGTGTGAAAGAAGATACAGTTCACCTTGATGAATCACCGGAGTCTGTCCGAGAGGTACCTGACACTTCAGAAACTGATCAAGGTGGTATGGGTTTTGGTCCCGAAATGGGAAAAGAAGACATCGAAAGGGCCACCCCGGAACCATTAACATCCGAATATGACGAGAATGCAGGTATCCAAAGTCAGTTGGGGAAAACTGAAGTAGACAACGTAACTGCGGAACCGTTGAGGGATACTACAGTAATTTGCCAGGAAGAATCTGAGGATGCATTCTTAAATGATTTTAATGATAACTTTTTAAAAGAAGACAAGGATAATGGCACCATAAGCGAAATGCCCGAAATCAGTACAGGTTCTGATACATTCAGCAGTCCTCCGGTGGAGATGATTATAGATAAAACAACTGAACGCGCCCAGGTTGTTGAACCCATTTATGAGACAAGTTGCTCATACACCAGTCTAATCAGTCAGGGAGTATTGGAAGGCGATTTATCTACTCCGTATTGGTTATGCCGAGAAGTAGAAAATGCAACTCAAGAAACAAACGGAAAGAGAATTCTGTCGTGGGTATTCCTGGCAGCGTTGCTTGCGCAGAGTTCGGAATGGACAGATATTGAGGAAAAAGATATTTTATTTGGTTTATGTGAGCAATACCCTGAGCCGGTAAAAATTTTGGCATCACTCCTGGGTGAATCCGAAAATATTACTGCCTACCTTATGGGAGCCATATCGCTCAGACCTGTATTTTATGCACCAGAAACAAGCGCCTTAACCTGGTTGGATGACGCGATCAAACATATCAAGAGCCAGGACGATCTTTGGCTACAATTCTTTATGCCTCTAAAGAAAGCGAGTTCGTCATATGGGACCGCAATGAATCAGCGTTCTTTAAGAGGCCTGAATTGGTCCCAAAGCTGGAAACAACGTTCTGAAGAGCAGGTTGCAAACATACGCGACTGGAAACAAAGGTTTAGGAACCACCGGCGAGGTTATCCTCGAGCCAGTATAGTCTTAAAGAACCTAATTGATTCTGATCAGAGTCCTTTTCAGGATGCTTTCCAAGTCATTGAAAACAATGAAATCAAAGATATCCATAAAGTGAGGAATGTCTATGATGAGTTCCTATCGGATGGGCGGAAGATCAGCAAACTGATAAGGGACACTGACGAAGAGATGTATGGCAAGGCGGCGCAACAGTTGTCCAGGCATCTCAGTGAGTTGGGTTCATATTTCCATGATTGGATCGAATCTGCTTCATTCGGAATTGCAAGCATTGATGGGGAGAGTTGGTTTGACCGACAAGTCGAAGAAATACGCCACAACCTACAGAAGATCTGGCCTCAATTAGAACAAAACACGCGCCGAAAACTTCAACTATTAAACGACGATGATAACCACATAGAAAATGCTCAGTTTTGGATGTTGAATCTAGCATTCAGGTTGACGTCCATTTTTGTTGCTGATTTCCTTAAACCTCACTCAATGGAAAATGACCTTCATGTGCTCGATTGGAAAGATGCTTTGCGGATGCCTTTACTCATTTTGCCGCACCCGCCTATAGAGGACGATACAAAATCACTTGTCACAAAAGCTATTGAATGGGAACAGTCACTTTCGGACTTGATGTGTGAAAACAGCAAACCTATGGAAGTATTCTTAAAACATTTGGACAGATATGATTTTCTGGCAGCGGAAAACGTAATTCAGAAGCTAATGCCCGAAGAAATGTTAAGAACACAGTGCCAGAAGGAGCTAAGGGTTAAAGAATATGAGGTGCAACAAAGGCTTAGGGACGATATCCGGGAAACCCGCAACATACTTGAACAGGCGACCATCGATCACGTATTGTCCGAAGAAGACCGATCAAATTTCAACGTTGAACTACTGACTGTTGAGAGTTTGGACACCAAAAGACAATACCTACAGTTTGATGCTTTGAAGAAGATAAGAGATGACATCGATGAGAAAAGAGCAAAGAGGCAAGAATCTCTTGGAATCAATATAGAAGTGTTGGTCGATGAAATCAAATCCAAGGGTGGTGTCAGTGAATTGGGTTATTGGGAAAAGGTGGAGGAATTTCTCACCAAAGCCCAAGAAGCCCTTAATAACGGAAAACTGCCCGTTGCCGACGAATACCTACATTTTGCGGAACAGATAATAGATACCGGAACGGTACCAGAAATAGTATCAAGCAAAAGTGATGGCCATTATGTCAGGGAGTTTGCAGCCAATTTCACTGATATTATGAGATTATTTAGGGACCAACAAAAACCTACTGAAATCATAAATGATTTATCCCGTGGCAAATCATACCCTGGCCTTAATATGAAAAGAGTTCCTGGAGCCAGATATGAGGAAATAAAAGAAGGCTTAATGTCATGGCTCAGGATGAAAAGCAATGCGAGCCAGGTGCATTTGGTGAAGATTCTCAAATATATGGGTTTCCAACACCCAGAACCAGAGCTAGTCAGGAGCGATAACAAATCCACCCATTATACAGTAAGAATGTCAGCAGGTAGTATATCTCCCCTAGCCGATTTTGGTTCCCAGCGCAACAACCAGTATGATGTATTGGCTGTCTATGATCGCCCCAATGAAGATACGATCGCACAGCTGATACAGGAATACAAACTCGCGGGCCGGTTCCCCATCATACTCTTTCTTGGGCGTATGACTTCCAACCAAAGGCAGGAGTGGAGCCTGTTCTGCAAAATCCAACGCTTGACTGCTATGATGGTTGATGAGTTGCTCATGTACTATTTAGCCACCCAAAGAGAATCCAGACTGCCGGCAGCTGTATCGTGCGGGGTAGCATGGGGCTACGCTATGCCTTATCGTTCCTTTGGATTAATCCCACCGGAGATATTCAGGGGCAGGGAAGATATGATCAGCGAATTAATAAGTCCCCAAGGAAGTTGTATAGTCTATGGAGGCAGACAGTTGGGTAAGTCTGCACTATTGCATACAGTACAGAGACAATACCATACTCCCGACCGGGACTTCTACGTCATCTATGATGACATCCGCAATTTGGGTGATCCACAGGGTATTCACCAGACTGCTGAGGTTTGGTCTATTCTACGCGAACGCCTCATCGGTCATGGGGTTTTGAATAAAAAAGCTAGTGACGATCAAGCGAAACTCGTGGAGCAGGTTGTGGACGCCTTCCAAATGAAGCCTCAAATGAGAATTTTGCTGTTGCTTGATGAGGCAGACAATTTCCTTTCTAAAGATGCTGCTAACAACTTCGAAGTGCTGCATGGGCTGCGGAGGCTAATGGATAGAACGGATAGACGTTTTAAAGCGGTTGTATGCGGATTACATAGCGTTCAGAGATACTGTTCCGGTGAAAACCATCCATTTGCCCAGATGATGTCGGCGGACCCACTGGTAGTCGGCCCCCTTAGCCCTAAAGGTGCCCTATCACTCATCTCTGAACCGTTGACAGCAATAGGATTTGATATGCAGGATAGTGAGGCCTACAATGCTATGCTGCAAATACTTAGCTATACCAACTACCATCCCGCATTGATACAGCATTTTTGTTCAGAGCTCATAAAATTGGTGAGAAAGAGCCACGAAATTCCGCCTTATAAGATTTCTATCGCTGACGTGGAAGCTGTGTATAGAAAGAAGGAAGTGCGCAGTTTTATGCGCGAAAGGTTTAATTGGACCATTGACCTCGATCCCCGGTACACTGTAATGGTTTATACAATGGTACAGGAACAGTTGTATGATCATGATGGCTACCGAAGAGAATTTACACCTATGGACATAATGAAGCTAGCTACACAATCATGGCCAGAAGGATTTAAAAAACTGCCACCGGAAGAGTTCAAGTCATTGCTTAAGGAATTGATGGGTCTTGGGGTACTTGTACAACGGGACAACGGAAACTACCGCCTGCGAAATGGCAATGTGGTTCGAGCGTTGGGTTCGGAGCAAGAGATAGCCGACCGCATTGAAGACCTGGCATCACAACCGCCCCCACCCCGTCACACCGACGCACATAATCTTAGGCTCGTAATAGGAGACACAGTGGAACAACGGAGTCCTTTAACAGTCAAACAGGCAGGCGATCTTACAACGATGCAGTCTGGTGTTGGCATCGTATTTGGGAGTAAGGCATTGGGAGTATCTGGAGTACCCGCTACTCTCAAATATATAGCTGGTTCAAGGCCAGAAGACAGCTCCATAGTGTATGAAACAATCCCTCCCGAAATGGTCACCTATAGGCAGATAAGAGATCGTATTGACACTTTGCTGAAACGCCGATTAAAAAGAAAAATTATCCTGTACAGTCAAGCTGACCAGTTGGATAGTAGGGATATGCCTCTCACTGATTTCATGTTTCAAATGTCGTACCACTTGAAGCAACAGAGGAAACGCCCGTTTTCCCTGAAATGGATCACCGCCTTCGATGCCAAAATGGCATATGAGTGGTTCATAGATGAAAAGACGGGATGGCAACAAGTTGAGAATCAAGTTGATGCGGTTGTTACCTTGTCCCGCTGGGATGAGGAAATGATTAAAAGGTTCTTGTCTGATGCTGAAATACCTAACACACAACAGATAATCGAAAGAATAATGAAAGTAACTGGTGGGTGGCCATTCCTTCTGAGTGAAGTATGGAAGAGCATCAGAAGAAATAGGGACACCAGGCCTGATCCGCGTACTGCTGCTGACCAGTTGGATCAACGCATGGAGCAGAACCATGAAGATATACTGAATAGATTTGTATCTGCAACAGGTATCTATGACGTACCTGGCGGGCACGAGTTGATCCAAGTGTTTAATAAGTTGGACTACATCTCGTGGGATGATCTTCAGGATGCCATCGCCCTTCAACCTGAGAACTTCGAGCCGGGTAGTTATTCCCAAGCCGAGGCCGGTGCCCGAACCCTGAATCGTATGGGGATACTTGTCGATGACATGAAAGGGCTGATCGTTGAGCCTGTTTTTTTGGGGGCGGTGAATAGAATTGAAAAGCTCGCCTAATTTTAACATGCTAATGGATTTCCCCGAACCAAGGAGAAGAAGAAAAGAAATAGTAGAGGATTTATGTTCAGGTAAGACTGTAATCTGGATCTTTCCCTACCAAGTAAATCTAAAAGTCTGCTGGCAACGAGTTGCCGATGAATGTGATAACGTGGGCTTTGATTCAAAGATTATTCGTATAGATCCCGATAATTTCAAGTCTCCTATTAATTATCTGATAAGGAACGAAGATCTGCCACAGATCCTCATTATTGACGGAATAAATGGACTCGCTCAGGAACAATTCGACATATGGAAGAGGTTCATAGATGAATGGACCCAGATGACTAGAATGGAGTCGGAGTCCACCTCGTTCCTAAAAACACTGTTTGTGCCCATGCATTACTTAGAGCAGGTTAATACCATTCACGAGGATGTATACCTAAGAGTGCATTATTATTGGGCTTGGTATGGAAGTAATGAGATAAATATGATTGCCCATCACTATGCGTATGAGCTTGGATTCGAACCAGACGTTTTAGGGTGGGCAGAAAGCGTTATAGTCGAAATTGCCGGAAGTGACCTTGACCTTATGGAATACTTGTTTTGTGGATTGGAAGGGAAGGATAAATCGGTAGCCATGGTGATCGAATCTCTCAGTCAATATGGGAAGGAAGAGAAAGCTTGGACTATCCAGACTTTAGCTGACATAGATAACATAACCAAAGGCAAAATGTCATCTTTTAGATGGGAAGAACGGATTGCTAAACCTTCCCCCCGATTAGGTCGGCTATGGGCAGAAGGGATAATTGCTAGTTCCAATAAAGATGAGATTGCAGTCAATTCAGCTGCGCTGGCCTTAAAGGGATATCTCGATCCCATATATCACAGGATATGGCGCGGCCAAAGCCGGGTATTACTACCCATGCTTGATATGGAACGTATGGACTTATGCCAATACTTAAATGTGAGATTTCCGCAATGGTCGAGCCAGATAGATATAAACAATGGTGGTTTATTGTGCTCCATTAAGAACCAGGGGGATCCTGTGGGGGAGTATGGAGACATACTGACTTTTCTGGTGAATAAACAGAATCGGACACAGAAACACCAAGAGTTAATCGCCTGTGTAGATTTTCTGCGCAGGTGCAGAAATAACATGGCACATTATTCACCTATCGATTTCGGCGAGTTCGTTTCATTACGCAAGAAATTGTACAAAACCAGTAAGATGATCAGCTGACTACGGATAGATGGAGAAATGAATTTGTTAAATGACTAGGACGTTCAAGGCGTATCGGTTTAGATGTAAAAGCAAAGAGATGTGGGGATTGAGATGTCAGGCTATGCTCCAGAGGTCATTGGTCATCCTATAAGATATATCGACATTGTCTTTGTTGGTTATTGGCAAGTGGGGGATATGAGCATGAGTCATAGCAAGAATCCCCTTTGCCACCTGTGTGGTAATCGGTGATTCTGCTCCGAACATTGAATAACGCATCACCTAATAAGTTGATATTGAATACTGAACTTCTGGCTAGCTTGGAGTATTGGCGTCTAGATTATATATTATGGGGTGGTGGAGAAATGCAGTTAGTGGAGAATTTCAAAGAAATCAAGGAGAACACAGAGGTAATCGATAGGTATCTTGATGATGAAAGCATGAAGGATTATGCCTTGGGATTGCTCAAAAGGGGCATCTGCTTTCTGGTTATTGAAAAGAATAACGAGTACAGGTTTTATCCCAGTCGATTCATAGGTTACAAAAACAACAGCCAGGTAGCACACGATGGCAACAAATTGAAGGACGGTACGGAAACCAATCCGGCGATAAGCAAAATTGTGGGCTTTAAGCCTCAACCATCGGAGGAACTGGAAAACGAGTATCTGAGATATTGTGAGAAAAAGGGCTTCACACCAACTAAGGCTGGCGCCTATGGGGTTAAGCGCAAGTTCTGGAGAGGATAGACTCGCTTGTTTCCTAATGAACATATCATATGAACTGCTTGACGCTTTTCAAACTAGGTCCCCAGAACGGAAAACCATAGTTGAGAGATACTGAGACTATCGAAAACAATGAAGGAATACAATTTATATTTCCATAGACCCTATTCGATAAATAGAACCAATTCGCTATTCATGGATTCCGTGGCTGATGAACCGGGTATCTATCTATGGGCAATCAAGTCCAATGAAAAGTACCTGGTTGAGTACGTTGGTGAAACCAAGTATTCGTTCAAACAGAGAACGAAAGAACATTTGATTCAGGTGTTGGGTGGCCATTACCGGTCGCTCGATACCGATTACTATGAAAGCGGGCAAGTTAAGGTTCTCTGGAATGGTTTGTGGAGAAAAGAGACCCAGGATAGCTGAA
>Ga0209607_1003619_pt1 | contig 11805 bp, 9 predicted proteins | sample AD_UKC117_MetaG_FD_184413 | JGI IMG/M metagenome (GOLD analysis project Ga0209607, IMG submission 184413) | Active sludge microbial communities of municipal wastewater-treating anaerobic digesters from Hong Kong - AD_UKC117_MetaG (SPAdes)... | ecosystem: Engineered > Bioreactor > Anaerobic >... | reverse complement strand
GCAGGTCAATTGCAACCGCTTCTGAAGCTTGTTGAAATTGACCTGCTGTTTCTTGACCGCAACCGTCATCGCCCCATCACCTCGGAAACCATGTTCAGCGCGCCGACTTTACCTGAAATCGACACGGTTGCGCCAAGTCGGACATCTTGCCGGTCGTTCGGCGTAGGACTAGACTCCCCGGTTGTGATCACGATCAGCGCCGCGCGTCGGGAGCCTGCCCGGTCCCGCTTTGCCGCGCCTGACAAAAAACCCGCCCTGCTTCGGAGAACACCACAATGGAGAGCAGTGACATCGAACACTACAAACACCGGCTCGTCGAACTGCGGACAGAGCATCGCGATCTGGACGATGTGATCGCCCGCCTGGCCAAGGATCCGCTGGTCGACGAGCTTGAATTGAAGCGATTGAAAAAGCGCAAGCTGATGCTCAAGGACATGATCGCACATCTGGAAAGCAGGCTCATTCCCGACCTCAATGCCTGATCTCGTTCCGTCAAATGCGACCGCCTCGCCATCGGCTCGGGGCGGTCCTGGTTCCCGCCGCTTAAGCTGATTCACGCCGAGCGGGTCGTTCCGTCCAAGATCGGCGCCCCGGTCGGACCAAGCCCTAGAGTGCTTTGTCCCCGTATTTTCGAACGTGTAACGCCTTAGCCTGGCCGATCCAGTCATCGCGGTGAATCCGGCCCCTGAGGTGGATCAGCTCGGTTTCCAAGCGATTGACGTCGGCATCGGTTAAATTGGCGAGCTGCCGATAAGCGCAAAAGCCAGCAGCGTTCAACTTGCTTTCCAGCCCCGGACCGATGCCGTTGATCATCTGAAGATCGTCCTTCTCCCCCTCCGTACGGGTGGTCATCACGACCACTTTCCGCTGATTGGCGATGGCCTGAATACGCTTATTAATATCCTCCAAACGCTTGGCGATAACCTGCAACTCATCGCGGGTCGGCACGCCTAACCGCGTCAGCGCCCGCGCCACCCGCTCCTCGAACAATTGTTCCAGGCTATCCAACGTACTGGCCGCCTTACCCTTGATATCTCCAACCTGATCGCGGACCTCGGCAACCCGCTCCTTGATCTCGTCGGTCTTTTCCTTGGCCATCTTCAGCGCCTGACCCCGGAATTTCTCGCCTTCCCCGACCAACGAATCCATCAAATTGCTGGTTTCCCGCTGTACCTTGTCTATCGCTGACCTGACCTGACTGGTCATGGAGTCGGACTCATTCGTGTGGGTCTGCTCGCTCATGACATGCTCCTTAATCGGCTATTGCCTTAATATCATTTCGCTTTGCACTTTCCGTGGATTTCACTGTAGCAAACGCAAGTAGTGCAAACATCCTAAAGCCAACATCCGGCGCCACGCCGACCTTAAGAGGGTTGCGATACGGCAATACCTATCGCACCGCAGCACCAAATCCGAGCCGGTATGCTAAAGTAGGTGGCAAAATTAGCTGCCGGATATCGATCGAACCCACCCGAACCGGCAGGGCTTCACCACACCCCCGAGCCATATCGATCTCCTCATGATCCTGAGCCGTTTCCTCAAACCCAAGTGGCAACAAGCCAACCCTGAAAGCCGTAAGCAATCCCTGCGGAATCTGGACAGCAATGATCCGAAACTGCTCGATCTGGCTCGACAGGACCCCGATCCGGCCGTCCGCCGCGCCGCGCTGGAACGGCTCGGCGATCTTGAGCTATTGCGCCGCATCGCCGACGAGGATGCCGACGTGGACCTTCGGGATGCCGCCCAGACGCGCTACCATGCGTTGTTAGCGGGCAAAGTCGCCGGTGGCCCGACACTGGCCAGCCGCTTGGAACGGCTGCGGAGCGCCCCGGATGTCAACCTGGTGGAATTCTTACTGCAACAGGCGGTCGAGCCCGAATTGCGGTTGGCGGCGCTGGAGCGGATTGACCTGGAACCCACACTGGCCGACATCGCCACGCAGAATTCCTATCCAGACTTGCGGCTGGCGGCGCTGGAACGCGTGCATGATCCTGAACTGCTCGATCGGATCGCCCGCCAGAGCCGTAACCGTGACAAGCGCCTGCACCGCCGGGCACGGGAACGCTTGGATGCCCTGCACACCGAACAGGCGCGCGCCTTGAGCCTGGAGCGACTGTGCATCGAAATGGAACATTTGAACTGGGATGGCGAAAGTGGCCTCAACGCGGGCCGGTTTCCCAAACTGGAACAGGAATGGCGTGAGCAGGAAATCGGCGCTTCACCCGAACTTCAGGCACGCTACACGCAAGCTCGCGGCCGGTTTCTGGCCGAACGCCAAGCCAGCGCCAACCGCCGGACTCAACGGCTGGAACTGCTCGCCACGCTGGAATCCTTGCTGGAACGGCTGCGCCAGCACAGCGAATCCAACTCAGAATTGGACGCGGAGATCCAATACGCCACCACCGAGGCACCCACCACCTGGACCCATCACGGCCCTGCCCAAGACAGCGAAAGCCGACGGCAAACAACGCGGTTCCAACAGCTGGTTCAAGACATCGAAGAACAAGAACGCCTCCTGCGGTGCAACCATGTTCGCACCGAACGCTTACGCGAAATGCTGGAGCAAGGTGAAACCTTGCTCCAGCAACCCAGCGAAGTGCGCGATACCGATCTGAAGCAACTGCGGCAGCGCTGGGAAGGACTGGAACACCCGGAGTCGTCGGCCCTCGCCAACGATCTGCAAAGCCGTTTCGACGGCCTACTCGACAAACTGCGCGCCCGCCAACAACGACAGGCTCAGCATCGCGATCAGGAATGGCAAGACATCCAGGACCGGGTGAGCCAACTCGAAACGGCGGTCGAGGATGGCGAATTGCAGCAGGCCACCCAATTGCAGGAGCAAGTTCGCCACCAGATCAAACACAACATCGGTCTGAGTCGGGGACAAATGGCGGCGATCGAGGAACGGCTGCAATCCTGCGCCGCGCGCATCGGCGAACTGCGCGGCTGGCGGCGCTGGGGTGCCAGCCAGGCTCGGGAGCAGCTTTGCGTCACCGCCGAGAACCTAATTGGCCTTGACGCCGATCCGGCCGACATTGCCCAGCGCATCCAACAAGTCCGTACGGCTTGGAAAGAACTGGATCATCACGAAGGCGGTGCATCCAAGGGACTATGGAAACGTTTCAACAGCGCCTGCGAGCGTGCCTACGCCCCATGCCAAGCCTATTTCGAGGCCCAGACCCGCGAGCGCCAACACAATTTCGACCAGAAAGTGGCGCTTTGCGAGCAACTGGAACAGTTCGAGGCGGCAACCGACTGGCGGCAAGTGGACTGGCGCGAGGCCGATCGACTGTGCCGCCGTGCCCGCGAACAATGGCACCAACTCGGACCGGTCAACCGCGCCGACCGCAAAACCATCGACCGTCGTTTCCAACAAATCCTGCGGCGCTTGGACGCGCACCTTGACGTCGAACGCCAACGGGAGCTGGCACGGCGCCAGCAGTTGATCCAACAGGTTCAGGACCTCGCGGACAACCCCGATCTGCGCGTCGCCGTCGAAACCGCCAAGCTCGCACAAGCCCAATGGCAGCCCACCGTGCAAGGCTCTTACCGGCAAGAGCAAGCGTTGTGGAAGGCTTTCCGCACCGCCTGCGATGCGATATTTGCCCGCCGTCACACCGAACAGCAAGCCGCCGACGCCGAACGTCAAGCCAATTTGACACACAAGTTAGGTTTGTGCGAAGAGATCGAGTCGCTTGCCCTGATCGACCGCGAGCAACTGGCGCAGGCGAACACCCGACTGCAGGCGGCACAACACGAGTGGCAGATCATCGGACCGATTCCCAGAACCGAACAACGCGCGATCGACCAACGCTTCGAAGCAGCCGTTCGGCAGTTCGCCCAACGGGCAAAACTCCTGCGCCAGGCCAATGTCCAGGAAAGCTTCCAGCACCTGCAACAACGCGGCCAGCTATGTGCCCGGCTGGAAGCCGCGTTGGAAAGCCAGCGGGACGATACCCTGCTCCCATCGGCCCGCCAGGAGTGGGTGACCTTGCCGGATCCACCGACGACACTGGCGGCGACGCTGCAACAGCGCTTCGACGCCGTCTGTCAGGCACTGGAGGGTACTCCCGAGCAAATGCAGGCCGCGCGCGCGCGCCTGTCGCACAACCTGGAGCGCAAGCAAACCTGGTGTGTCTGCATGGAAATCGTGGCCGGCGTGGACTCACCGCCCGAGTTCGCGTCACTGCGGATGGAGTATCAGGTCGCTCGCCTGTCGGCCTCGCTGGCCGGCGGCGCCGTCAAAACCGAAACACTCTACGATCCTCGTCAATTGCAGGAACAGTGGTGGCTCACCGGCGCGCTGCCGGCTGAAGCGGCGGCGGAACTGGATAGCCGATTCCTGCACGCCGCAAGGGTCTGGTGGCAGCGGGAGGAAGAAGCCTGAACCCGTCGTCCGGCGACGATGCTCCAGCTCGTTACGGCATGCAGCCTGGAGATCTGCTGCTGGCGCTGCTCGCGAACACCGCTTGGGCGTTCAACTTCATCGCCGGCAAGGCAGGAGTCACCCACTTCCAGCCCTTCCTATTCACCAGCCTGCGTTTTGCTGTCCTGTTGCTGCTATTGCTGCCGTTTCTGCGCCGAATTCCGGGTCAGATGGGTGGCGTACTGGGCATTGCCCTGGTGCAGGGCGTTCTGCACTTCAGCCTGATCTTCGCCGGTCTGGAAGCTAGCGGCGACATCGCCTCGGTGGCCATCGCCAGCCAGCTCTACGTACCGTTTTCAACCGTGCTGGCCCTATTCCTGTTGGGCGAAACCCTGGATGCCCGGCGGGTGGTCGGTATTGCCCTGGCATTCGGCGGCGTGCTGGTGATCGGCTTCGATCCGGTGGTATTCCGCCATCTCGATGCCCTGCTGCTGGTCACCGCTGGCGCGGCGGCGATGGCGCTCGCCACCATCCAGATGCGGCGATTACGCAGGGTCGGCGTGTTCACGCTGCAAGCCTGGATCGCGCTGTGCGCTACTCCGGCACTAGCGCTGCTCTCGCTACTGTTCGAACAGGGACAGTGGAACGCCCTGCGCACGGCGAGCACCCTGGAACTGGCCGCGCCGGTCTATTCCGCCGTGGGCGCATCCCTGATCGGTCACGGCATCGTTTATTACCTACTCGGCCGTTATCCGGTCGGGGTCACCACGCCACTACTGCTGCTGAACCCCGTGCTGGCGGTCGCCTTCGGCGTGCTGCTGTGGGGCGACATCCTGACCTGGAAGCTGGCGTTGGGCGGCGCGATGACCTTGGCCGGCATCGCCGGCATCACCATATCCCTACCGAGCCGCAAGGGCGTGCGTACCGCCTGAGTGGGCCTTCCTTCATAGTTCCCGGCGAACCAACCGTTCGATCAACGGTTGCAGGATAATTTCCATGGCGAAACCCATCTTGCCACCCGGCACCACAATGGTGTTGCGGCGCGACATGAATGAATCGTGAATCATGTGAATCAGATGAGGGAAATTCGGCTGGGTTTTACGGGCGTCCTTGAAACGGATCACCACAAAGCTTTCATCCAGCGTGGGGATATCGCGCGCGGTGAAGGGGTTGGAAGTATCCACCGTCGGCACCCGCTGAAAATTAATGTCGGTGCATGAAAACTGCGGCACAATATAGTGGGTGTAATCGTACATCCGCCGCAGAATGGCGTCGGTCACCGCCTCGGCGCTGTAGCCCCGCTCAGCGGTATCGCGGTGAATCTTCTGGATCCATTCCAGATTGACGATCGGCACCACTCCGATCAGCAGATCCACATAGCGGGCTACATTGACCTTGTCGGTCACCACCCCGCCGTGCAAGCCTTCGTAGAACAACAGGTCGGTCCTGGGCGGTAATTGTACCCAAGGCGAAAACGTTCCCGGCTCCTGGCCATAATGCTCGGCCTCTTCCCGACTGTGCAGGTAATAGCGGCGTAGTCCGCTGCCACGCTCGCCATACTCCATGAACAGCGCTTCCAAGCGGTCAAACAGATTTCCCTCGGGGCCGAAGTGACTAAGATTGCGGCCCTCCCGGTAAGCTTGTTCGCATTGTCGTTGCATTTCCAGCCGATCATGGCGATGGAAGCTGTCGCCTTCGACGATGACGGCATTGATCCCATCCCGGCGAAAAATATGCTCCATCGCAACCCGAACCGTCGAAGTGCCGGCGCCAGACGAACCGGTAATGGCGATAATCGGATGCTGTTTTGACATGACTGCCCCAGCAGTGACTGAAAAGCACCGAATGACAGCCCCGTCTATATTGTATCGCAACAAATCAATGCGGAGACATCCGCTCGGGGGTTGACCTGTTCCAAACTAGCGAAACTGTCGGTTTGACGAACGACGATAGCAAGAACCGGTGAAAACCAAGGAATATCGGAGAGAAGATCAGGCGTCAGGTGGGTTTGCCAAGCATCATCCGGCAGCGAAATGCTCAATCCAAATGCTTTAGCCTTATTGCCCACTCTGCCGTAATAAGCGCCGCAGTTGGTGACGATAGATAAAGCCGGGCATGGCGCTCACCGCAAACAGGCACAAAGTCACTACATAAAATTCCCACCCCTGCGTATGCAGGACACCGGTCGTCTTGTATTCGAAACCGAAGCCTATACCAACGACCAAGCCGTAGAGCAATCCCCACTCGACCAGCCTCAACCAAAAGGGTTTAGCCCGCTGACACGGAATCGCGAACAGCCAGCGCTCACTCAGCCAAGGCAGGTTGGCGGCCACCACCGCCAACCCCAGCCAAAACCCAACCAGCAAGCCTTGCGACACGCCCGAACGATGCCTAGTTCAGCAATGCCGTGGCACACCAACTCATCAGCGCGGTCGGATACAACCCCAACACCACCAACAGTAACCCATTGGCGCTGATGACAATTTCAGTGTCGCGACTGAGCTCGATCGGCGCGCTCTGTTCAGGTTTATCGAAGTAGAGGCACTTAACCACCCGCAGATAATAGAACGCACCGATCACCGAGAACACCACGCCAAGGATCGCCAACCACACCAGCCCCACATCAACCACCGCCTGCAACACGACCCACTTGGCGTAGAAGCCGGCCATGAACGGGATACCGGCCATGGACATCATGACTACCATCATCAGGAAAGCCAGCCATGGATTGCGGTCGTTCAGCCCCTTGAAGTCATCGATATTTTCGGCTTCGAAGCCGGTCCGGCTCAGCATGATGATCAGACCGAAGGCGCCAACCGCCATCAACACGTAAACGATGGCGTAAAACATGGCTGCGGCGTAGCCCTCCGGCGTACCGGCCAGAATGCCCAACAACAGAAACCCAACATGGGAAATAGTCGAATAGGCCAACATTCGTTTGATGTTGGTCTGGACGATCGCGACCAGGTTGCCCAGCGCCATGGATAGCGCCGCCAGGATGATCAGCATCTGCTGCCAATCGCCCTGCAACGAACCCAGGCCATCCACCAGGACCCGCATGATCAAGGCGAAAGCCGCCAATTTGGGCGCCGAACCGATGTACAGGGTCACCGACGTGGGCGCGCCTTGGTAGACATCCGGCAACCACATGTGAAAAGGCACCGCGCCCAGCTTGAACGACAGTCCAACCACCAGAAACACCAGTCCGAACACCAGGACCAAGTTGTTCGCACCTTGCCTGGCGACGGCATCGGCCACCACTTGGAGATCCACGCTACCGGTCGCGCCGTAGATCATCGAGATGCCGTACAGCAACATACCGGACGCCAGCGAACCCAAGACGAAATACTTCATGGCGGCCTCGGAGGAAACCGGAGAATCCCGATCGGTCGCCACCAAAGCGTAAAGCGATAACGACAGCAACTCCAACCCTAGATACACGCTGAGCAGGCTGTGGGCGGATACCATGACCATCATACCGAGCACACCAAACAGACCCAGTACGTAGTACTCGCCCTTGAACAGATCGCGCTGGCGCAGATAGTCGCGCGAGTAGAGAAAGCCAGCGGCGGTGGTCAGGTAGATGAACAGCTTGAGCAGATCGCCCATTGCATCCTTGACGTAGTGACCGAACATCGTGGTCACCGGCGCCTGCGCATAGGTCAGCAGCGTCAGCAGGGCCGCGCCCAGCAAGGTCAATTGCGCCAATCCATAGGTAATGTGGCGCTGCCGCTGTTCCAGGAACACATCGACGACCAGCACCAAACACGCCATGGCCAGCACAAACAGTTCCGGCAACACCGGCACGAAATCAGGGGCGACGAAGTTCATGGGGTTTCCCTATTCTCCGATTCTTCTCTGCGACAGGAGGCCTTACAGCTTGGAAGCAGTGACATGCTGCAGTAGGTTCTCCACCGAGGCATGCATCACGGATGTCAGCGGGTCGGGCCAGACGCCGAGCAGTAACACCGCCGCCGCCAGCAGGCTCAATATAATAAGTTCCCGGCTACTGACATCTTTCAACTCGGCGACATGAGTGTTGCCAATGTCGCCGAAGACCACCCGCTTGATCAGCCACAGCGTGTAAGCCGCACCGAGAATCAAGGTGGTCGCCGCCAGGAAAGCAATCCAGAAGCTGGCCTTGAAACTGCTCAAGATCACCAGAAACTCGCCGATGAAGCCAGAGGTGCCCGGTAAGCCGGCATTAGCCATGCCGAACAGCACCATGAACGCGGCGAACACCGGCATGGTGTTGACTACCCCGCCGTAGTCCTTGATCTGGCGGGAATGCATCCGGTCGTACAACACGCCCACGCAGAGGAACAACGCGCCGGAGATAAACCCGTGCGACACCATCTGCACCATGCCGCCCTCAACACCCATGGCCGCGCCGCTCAGGCTGCCGGTGTGGCGGTAGATACCGAATACGATGAAGAAACCCAAGGTTACAAAACCCATGTGGGCAATTGAGGAATAGGCGATCAGCTTTTTCATATCCTGCTGAATCAGCGCCACCAAGCCAATGTACACCACCGCCACCAGCGACATGGTAATCACCAGCCAGTCCAGCATGCTCGCCGCGTCCGGGGTGATCGGTAGGGCGAAGCGCAGGAAGCCATAGCCGCCGATCTTCAAGGTAATTGCCGCCAGAATCACCGAGCCACCGGTGGGCGCTTCGACATGGGCGTCCGGCAGCCAGGTATGCACCGGCCACATCGGTACCTTGACCGCGAAGCCGAGCATGAAGGCGAAGAAAATCAGTACCTGCTCGGTCAAGCTGAGCGGCAACTTGTGGAAATCGAGAATTTCGAAACTACCGGCCTGGTTGTACATGTAGATCAGGGCGATCAACATGAACACCGACCCCAGAAATGTGTACAGGAAGAACTTGAGGGTGGCGTAAACTCGGCGCGGCCCTCCCCAGATCCCGATGATCAGGAACATCGGGATCAACATCGATTCGAAGAAGACATAGAACAGAATGGCGTCCAGCGCGGCGAACACACCGATCATCAGCCCTTCCATGATCAGGAAGGCAGCCATGTACTGGGCAATCCGATACTGCACCACCTCCCAGCCAGCGATCACCACCAGCAGGGTCATGAACGCGGTAAGCAGGATCAGCGGCATGGAGAACCCATCCACACCCAAGTGATAATTGGCATTGAGGGCCGGAATCCAGGGCATGAATTCCTGAAACTGCATCGCCGCTGTCGCGGGGTCGAACGACGAGTACAAGGGGAGGCTGATCAACAAGCTCAGGATTGCCACCGTCAACGCCAGCGCCTTGGCGCGCCCGGGGCTTTCATCGCCCACGAACAGCACCGCGACACCGCCCAGAATCGGGAACCAGATGGCAAGACTCAGCAAAGGCAGTTCCGACAGCATGGTTTTTCTTCTTCCAGGTTAGCGGGTGACGAACCAGGTCAACAGGACCAGCAGGCCGACGATCATGGCAAACGCATAGGTATATAGATAACCGGTCTGCACCTGCCGGGTGATGGCGCCGAACCAGCCCACCAGTCGCGCCGTGCCGTTCACCATCAGACCGTCGATCAAGCCCGCGTCGGCGTATTTCCACAGTACGGTGCCCAAGTTCCGACTGCCGCGCATGAACACCGCCTGGTAAATTTCGTCGAACAGATACTTGCGCACCATGATGTCGTACAGCGTGGCAAACTTCCGCTGGATCAGCTCTGGCAAATCCGGCCGCATCATGTACAGATAGAACGCTGAACCAAGCCCGGCCAGAACCAGGACGAAGGGCAGACCAACCACGCCATGCAGAGCGAAATTGAGTGCTCCACCGACTTCATGGAAGTGTTCCTTGAGATGCTCCAGCACGTTATGTTCAGGGGATACCACGATGGATCCATCGAACACCGTTCCGAACAACAACGGTCCGATCGCCATGGCACCGATCACCACCGAGGGAATCGCCAGCAGGATCAGCGGCACGGTCACCACCGCCGGCGTCTCGTGCAAATGTTCCTGGGTGTGGTGATCCATGCGCTCCTTGCCGTGAAACACGAGGAAGTACAACCGGAACGAGTAGAACGAGGTCACGAACACGCCCAGCATCACCGCAAAGTAGGCAAAGCCGGCACCGGCGATATGTGAGTAATGCACCGCTTCAAGGATACTGTCCTTGGAGTAGAAACCGGCGAATCCCGGCGTGCCGATCAGCGCCAAGGTACCCAACAGAAAGGTGAACCAGGTAATGGGCATGTACTTCCACAATCCACCCATCTTGCGGATATCCTGCTCGTGGTGCATGGCGATGATCACCGAGCCGGCACCCAGGAACAGCAACGCCTTGAAGAAGGCGTGAGTCATCAAGTGGAAAATGGCGGCGGAATAGGCGGATACGCCCAGCGCCACTGTCATATAGCCTAGCTGCGACAGCGTCGAGTAAGCCACCACCCGCTTGATGTCATTCTGGACGATACCAAGGAATCCCATGAACAAGGCGGTGATCGAACCGATGACCAGCACCACGCTCAGCGCCGTTTCCGACAACTCGAACAATGGCGACATGCGAGCCACCATGAAGATACCGGCGGTCACCATGGTGGCGGCGTGGATCAGCGCCGAGATCGGAGTCGGGCCTTCCATCGAATCCGGCAGCCAGACATGCAGCGGTACCTGCGCCGATTTACCCATCGCGCCGATGAACAGCAGGATGCAGATCAGGGTCATCAGCGACCAATCGACGCCGGGAATCACCTGCACAGTCATATCGGCCATCAGCGGCGCGGCGGCGAACACGTCGGCGTAGTCGATGCTGTTGAAAGCCATCAGCACCGCAGCGATGCCCAGCATAAATCCAAAATCGCCAACTCGATTGACCAGAAAAGCCTTGAGACTGGCGAAAATGGCGCTCTCGCGTTTGTACCAGAAGCCGATCAGCAGGTAGGACACCAAGCCCACCCCCTCCCAGCCGAAGAATAGTTGCAGGAAATTGTTGGACATCACCAGCATCAGCATGGCGAAGGTGAACAAGGCGATATAGCTGAAGAAGCGTTGATAACCGTCGTCGTCGTGCATGTAACCGATGGTGTAGATATGGACCATCAACGACACGAAGGTTACAGTGGAAATCATCACTGCTGTCAGGTTATCCACCAGAAAGCCGACTTCCATGCGAATGCCTTCGACCACCATCCAGGTGTAGAGCGATTCGTTGTAGGGCTCGGCGCCGTTCAAGACATGATGGCGGAGCACCACCAGCGACAGCAGAAAGGAAACCGCCACGCCGATGATGGTCACCCAGTGGGCGCCGGCTCGGCCGATTTTCCGGCCGAACAGACCAGCGACGATGGCGCCAAACAGTGGGGCAAGCACAATCCCGAGATAGACGTTTTGCATGCGGCTAACCCTTCAGCGTATCAAGGTCGGCGACGTTGATGGTACGGCGGTTGCGGAACAGCACCACCAGG